>Ga0265798_10001021_pt1 | contig 44537 bp, 36 predicted proteins | sample P3T30metagenome_FD_192430 | JGI IMG/M metagenome (GOLD analysis project Ga0265798, IMG submission 192430) | Plant litter microbial communities from East Loma Ridge, Irvine, California - P3 T30 | ecosystem: Environmental > Terrestrial > Plant litter > Unclassified | place: USA: California... | reverse complement strand
TTGACCGCCTTAAAGAAAAACTCGAAATCCTTGCTGATGCAGCGAAATACGATGTTTCCTGCTCATCCAGCGGAGGCACGAGAAAAAGCAAAAAAGGCGCATTGGGAGACAGCTCTGCCAGCGGCATCTGCCATACCTATACGGAAGACGGGCGATGTGTTTCACTTCTCAAAATTCTACTGACCAATCACTGCATTTATGATTGTGCCTACTGTGTTTCGAGAAGTTCAAATGATATAAAAAGAGCGGCGTTTACGGTAGAAGAAGTGGTTGATGTAACCATTAATTTTTACCGGAGAAACTATATCGAAGGCCTGTTTTTAAGCTCAGGGATTTTTAAAAATGCCGACACCACGATGGAACGTCTGGTAAGGGTAGCAAAGAAACTGCGGCTGGAAGAAAATTTCAACGGCTACATCCATTTAAAATCAATTCCCGGTGCCAGCGATGAACTGATGCAGGAAGCAGCGCTGTATGCCGACAGGTTATCGATCAATATTGAAATCCCGACTGAAAGCGGGCTGAAGCTGCTGGCGCCTGAGAAAAACCGTCAGGATATGCTCAATCCCATGAAATATATCCAGAACGGGATTGCCCAGTACAAAGATGAAAAGAAAATCTTCAGAAAAGTTCCGAAGTTTGCTCCGGCAGGGCAATCGACACAGATGATTGTAGGTGCTACCAATGAAAATGATTTGCAGATCATTAAAGTTGCCGATCATTTCTATAAAAATTTCAATTTAAAAAGAGTTTATTATTCCGGTTATGTTCCGGTCCTGGAGGATAAGAGACTGCCTTCATTAACCACTGAAGTTCCGATGCTCCGTGAAAACAGATTGTACCAGTCAGACTGGCTGATGAGGTTTTACGGGTTTAAAGCAGAAGAGATCCTTGATCCGAATATGCCATTCCTCGACCTGGAAGTGGATCCTAAGATGAGCTGGGCTTTAAGGCACCTGGATCAGTTTCCCATTAACCTTCAGACAGCAGATTACCAGATGATTCTGAGAATTCCGGGAATCGGGGTAAAGACCGCACAGAAAATTGTAGGGGCAAGACGGTTCCAGGTTCTTACCATGGACCATCTGAAAAAACTGGGCGCTGCCGTAAACCGGGCCAAATATTTTATTGACTTCAATGCCGGCAATGCCTACCTGAGATATCTGACAGATAAAAATTTCAGAAAACTGATCATCGGAGGAAGTTCTTCCAAGTTTCACAACCAGTTTTCTCAGCAGCTGACCTTATTTTAATCAAAAAAACGATGCTTTATTATCAAACGAAGGATCTATCGAAAATATCTTCGATTTTTTTCGCAGCCCAAATAACGGAAAGTTAATAAATTGTTACATTATTAAATTGCTAAACTGTTACATCAGATAAATGACTACCCTACTCTATGACGGAAGCTTCGACGGGCTTTTTACTGCGATATTCGAAGTTTTTGAATACCGTTATAAAGCAGTGGAAATTATCAGCAGGGAACGTTTTCATCAGGAAAATATTTTTGCAGAAATCCATGAGGTGATTACGCAGAATGATAAATCTGAACGGGTACTGAATAAACTGGAACAAAACATCGGCAAATCCGGGATTCATGAATTGCTGAAAGTGTACCTATCAGAAGATCCGGAATCAGAGCAGCTTATTTTATCGGCAGTACAGCAGTCAGTTAAACATCCGGACAAAAATATTTTACAGAATTATGCCGACAGCGGTATTCTAAAAATTTCCAAAATCTGCAAATCCGTAAGCAGGGAACGGCACCGGATGACTGCTTTTGTCAGGTTTGAAAAAATGCAGGATGAAGTTTTCTTTGCCAAAATCGATCCCGATTTCAATGTGCTCCCTTTGATCCGGAAACACTTTAAAGACCGGTATCAGGATCAGAAATGGATGATCTATGACCTGAAAAGGAATTATGGAATTCTTTATGACCTGGAAACCTGTGATTTCTTTTATCCGGACGAAAAATTAGACTTAAACAAATACCAGCAGAAGTTCCATGATGAAGAAACGCAATACCAGACACTTTGGCAGCGTTATTTTACAAAAACCAATATTGTGGAAAGGAAAAATCTGAAACTGCACATCCAGCATGTTCCGAGGAGGTATTGGAAGTATTTAACGGAGAAACATTAATTCATTTTTCTTCTGTCTTAAAACGAAGAGGCAAAAAATCCAAAGCCCGGAAACCTGTATTAAACTTAATTTTAAAATTTTTAATGCTCCATTTTTCCCGTATCCGTTTAGCCAGAAAACTTTTATATCTTTCAGATAAGATTAAAGCCACATGAAAAAGATTATTTCGGGAATTGTTATTTTAATAACTGTTTCAAGTTGTAACAGTGACAAAACCTCATCGAAATTTAATACCGAAAATGAGCATCCCAAAAGTTCTGCTTCAGAAAATACGGTTCAGATCAACAAAGCTGAAAATACCATCAGAAAAAGATTTTCTGCGCCTGAAGGTTACCAATGGGTTGAAGAAAAGTCCGGTTCTTTCGGATACTTTATTGAAAATTTCAAACTGAAACCGTACGGAAGCCAGATTTTGAAATACGATGAAACTCCGATTTCAACACAACATCTTCATGAAGCAGTCTTTGATATCGATACCGGAAACAAGGATCTGCAACAGTGTGCCGATGCCGTGATCCGCCTGAGGGCGGAATATTTGTGGACGACCGGACAATCTGATAAAATCATGTTTCACTTTACAAGCGGTGATCTGGTTTCATGGAATGATTATAAAAATGGGATCAGGGCTTTTGTAAACGGAAATTCTGTCAACTTCAGGAGAACAGCAGGATCTGATGATTCATATGAAAATTTCAGGAATTATCTGGATCTGATTTTTAATTACGCCGGCACCATTTCATTAAACAAAGAAACCAAACCGGTTATTAAAAACGCTGACCTCAAAACGGGAGACCTCCTGATTATACCGGGAAGTCCGGGACATGTGGTCTTTATTTCAGGCGTGTGCCGCAATCAAAAAGGGGAAAAACTGTATTTACTGAGTGAAGGCTTCACCCCTGCACAATCCGTACATGTACTTTCTAATCCTTTTAACCTGAGAATTTCTCCGTGGTACAATCTGGATATTGACGATCCGGAGACCAAAACGGCAAGATACATTTTCAAACCCACAAATTTCAGGCAGTTTTAATCATTTGTATTCAAAACTCTTGTTAAGTTACTGCCTATATCTGAACTTGTTTTTGTAAATTTGTGTTCGAAATTTTTTACCAGATGAAAGAAAGTGCTGTAAAAAAAATTGCCGTTCTTACCTCAGGAGGTGATTCTCCGGGTATGAATGCAGCATTAAGAGCGGTAGTAAGAACCGCCAATTATTATGAGATTGAATGCTACGGAGTAAGGGAAGGCTACAATGGCCTTATCAATGGTGACTTCCTGAAAATGGGGGCCCGTTCCGTAAAAAATATAATCAACCAGGGCGGAACCATTCTTAAGTCTGCCAGATCCATGGAGTTCAAAACTGCAGAAGGCAGAAAGAAAGCATATGACCACTGTGTAGCGCTTGGCATTGACGGACTGGTGTGCATCGGCGGAGACGGAACGTTTACCGGAGCCAAAATCTTTAACGAGGAGTTCGGAATCCGGGTGATCGGTGTTCCGGGAACTATCGATAATGATATTTTCGGGACTGACAATACCATCGGCTATGATACGGCACTGAATACGGCCATGGAAGCCATTGACAAGATCCGTGATACGGCCACTTCGCACAACAGGGTTTTCTTTGTGGAAGTAATGGGCCGCGATGCAGGATTCATCGCTTTAAACAGCGGACTTGCCTCCGGAGCCTTGGATATTCTGATCCCGGAAAGGAAAGACAGCATTGATGAGCTGTTCGCCAATTTCAGGAATGCGGAAAAAACCGGTAAAGCATCAAGCATTGTGGTGGTAGCCGAAGGTGAAAAATTGGCCAACATTTATGAGCTGGCAGAAAAAACAAAAAAGGAATTCCCGGATTACGACATCCGTGTGGCGATTCTGGGCCATATCCAGAGAGGCGGTTCTCCAAGCTGTGCAGACCGGGTGCTGGCGAGCAGATTAGGCTACGGAGCGGTGACCGGATTAATGGAAGGGCAAACCAATGTAATGGCCGGCATGCGATCCAACGATCTGGTTTATACACCGATTGAGGAAGCCATTAAAAAACACAATGAAATCAATAAGGATCTTTTACTGATTTCGGAAATTTTAGCAATCTAATATTTTTTAATATAATTTAAAACAAACTATTATGTCAACAATCAAAGTAGGTATCAACGGGTTTGGTAGAATCGGACGTCTTGTATTCAGAGCAATGACTGAAAGAGATAATATCGAAGTAGTAGGAATCAATGACCTGATTAATGCAGAATATATGGCTTATATGCTTAAATATGATTCTGTACACGGTATCTTTCCGGGAGAAGTTTCTGTAGAAGGAAACGATCTTGTGGTAAACGGAAAAAAAATCAGGGTAACTGCTGAAAGAGACCCGAATAACCTGAAGTGGAATGAAGTCGGAGCTGATTATATCGTTGAATCTACAGGTTTATTCTTAGATAAAGAAAATGCTGCAAAGCACATCAACGCAGGTGCCAAAAAGGTAATCCTTTCTGCTCCGTCTAAAGATGATACGCCGATGTTCGTAATGGGAGTAAACCATAATGAGCTTACTGACGATATCAAAATTTTATCCAATGCTTCTTGTACCACCAACTGTTTAGCTCCATTGGCTAAAGTAATCCACGATAACTTCGGGATTGAAGAAGGCCTTATGACTACAGTACACGCTACAACGGCAACCCAGAAAACAGTTGACGGCCCATCCATGAAAGACTGGAGAGGCGGGAGAGCTGCACTTAACAACATCATCCCTTCTTCTACAGGTGCTGCCAAAGCAGTAGGAAAAGTAATCCCTGCACTGAACGGAAAATTAACGGGTATGTCTTTCAGAGTACCTACGGTTGATGTTTCTGTAGTAGATTTAACGGTAAGATTAGAAAAAGAGACTTCTTATGAAGAAATCTGTGCTGCAATCAAAGCCGCTTCTGAAGGGGAATTAAAAGGTATTTTGGGATATACTGAAGATGCAGTAGTTTCTCAGGATTTCATAGGGGATAAGAGAACGTCTATCTTCGATAAGGATGCAGGTATTATGCTTTCTCCTAAATTCGTGAAGCTTGTTTCATGGTATGACAATGAAATGGGATACTCCAACAAATTAGTGGATATGCTGATCCATGCCGCTTCTCTTTCCAATGATTAATATATAATTGGTAATAAGTAATATAAACCTTCCGTCTCCGGAAGGTTTTTTTGTATCATTAAATTTATTATTTTTGATATGGTTATGGATTCAGGAATATTTCAGGAAAAATCAGGCTTTCCTAAGGCCTTTGCCATTCTTCTCGTCTTTCAGGCTATCGTGGGGAGCTTCATTCTTGTGAAAGGCAAGGAATCGTCTTTAATGGTCATCCTCATCACTATTCCGCTAACTTTACTGTTCTTATTTTCTGTTTTAAAATTAAACCTGAACCCACAATATTTTGAATATCATTTTTTCCCTTTTACACTTAATCCGAAAAAAATCAGATGGGATGAAATTAAAGAAATACAGCTCGTGCATACAGATCCTATTTCAGATTTCGGAGGATGGGGCGTCAGGCTGTCGAAGAAATACGGGAAAGCGTTTATTACAGGCGGCCAGGAGATTATCTTCCTCAAGCTGAAAGACGGAAAAAAGCGTTCTTTTTCTTTGAAAAACAAAGAGGAATTGCTGAGATTTTTGGACGAGAACAAAATTAAATATGGAATTTAAAATATTTTATATCCTACTCCAATCCCTAACCAAGGTTTTTTATTATGATTCCAGATTTCAGCATCCTGACCAATAGCGTAATCAAAGCCTAGAAAAGCACCTAAATTAATACTGTTGTATGAATAAGTAAATCCCAAAGCTATTGATCCTAAGCCTTTCGTAAATTCAGAATCATCCAGAATCGGAGCATTGGACAAATTGGTATTGGATTTATTTAATTTTACAGAAGAGGCTCCTAATAAAACACCACCGGTAATTTTCCAATTATTTTCTTTAGTCCCCACTTCTTCTTGGTAAAAAAAAGTAGTTCCTCCTAAAGAATAACCCACAAAAAGATTACCATTAATACCTGTAGAAAAATCTTCTTTAAGGCCATTTTCACCCTTAAACCTGTATTTTATAGGTATTGTAATACCATTTACTGTCCAGTTCTTTGTTTTTAACTTAATACTCTGTCTATTTTCCAGTTTATAAAAATATATTGGATTGTTTTCAAAGTTAGAATTACTTGATAAGTATGGATTAATAATTAATTTATTTTTAGACACAGCCACCATAGCTTTGGTTTTATGCTCTAAAACTACATTCACAGTTTCATTTTTGGTTAAGGTTTTAAAAAATTCTTCACCAACAATTACTTCTTTGATCACTTCCAATTCTTTACCGGAAACATTAACTTTTTGTACTATTTTTATTTTTTCACCAAGTTTATATCCTTTAGTAAGCTCTTCTTTTCCCTTCTGATCAAGCTCTTCATATTTTTTTTGAATCTCTTTTTTAAGCGTATATCCATTAGTAGTGAATGGAATCACGTAATATCTATTAAATTCTTCCTGCCCAAACATTACACATGCAGTATTTAGCAGTAACAGTAATAAAATTTTTGTTTTCATAGTAATTATTTTTTATACAAATATTCAAATTCCATGAACACGAAAAAATTACCCGTTTGTGGTATTTTTAATATTTATGTAAGCAGTAATAAGTCTCACGTTCCGTTTCGGCGTAAAACTTGTAATTTTATCCTTAATGGAGAACAAGATGATGCAACCCCGGTTTAAAAATTCACCTCATTTTAAAGATTTCTGGACGAAAGGCAATGGAAAACAATTGATTGAGTTTTCCGGTGCAGAGGTCGGGTTTACAGATTTTGAAAAGTTTGCCCCTTACTTTTACCATGTGGATGAAACCGGTGATCAGGTGGTGAAAGATATTTATCTCACCAAAAAATTTCATGAAGCCTCCCGGGAAACCGAACAGTACATCCGCAACGGAGTCACCGAAAATGATCCTGTCCCGGACAGTGTAAAAGAAATGTTCCTTCATACCCAGAAAATCCCTGCATGGCTGGATAACAACCTGCTTAAAAGCGGTGCAGAATTGTGTATGAGGAGCAACCTTGATGCGCTTATTTCACTTCGGGATTACTGCCTGATGGGCGGCTATGATTATGCTTACCTTAACAAACCACTGATTACCACAGAAGCCTTGAAAAAAGGTGCCGTTAAAAGACTTTCTGAAACCCTTGATTTCTGGGTAAACGTAACACGGTATGATGCTTTGGAAGTTCACAAAAAGGGATATGAGTTTGCTATAAAAACCCGGCTGATCCATTCTTACGCGAGGCTTTCCATTAAAAAACACTACAAACACTTTGACACTGAAAACTTGGGCGAACCGATCAATTCCTGGGATATGATGGCCACCTATATCGGTTTCAGCTTGGTCTTTCTCCACAGCCTGCATAAATTGGGAAATACCTTTTCAGACGATGAGGAAAAAGGACTGTTCCACCTTTGGAAATACGTGGGCTACCTGCTGGGAATTCCTGAGAACCTCTTACCCGACAATAAAAAACAGGCTACTGAATATTTTTACCTCTGGACTGCCGTTCAGCCGTCGGCAGATAAAGATTCTATTCTGCTTGCGCATTCTTTATTGAATGAATCTCTAGAAAATCCTATCCTGAAGTACAAGTTCCAGAGAAGAAACCTCCGTTATCTCCATATCTGCTGTACATGGTTCCTGCTTGATGACGAAGTATGCAGAAGGCTTCAGATTCCGGAAGTTTCTTACAGAAAAGCCTTCCCGGAAACCAAAAGGGCCGTTAATAAAATCTATGACCGGATGGTCAGCCGTAAAGCCCGGATTAAAAAAGGGAACAAAGACCAGATGAAAGTCCTGAACGATTATCTGAGGATTACACAGCACTCAAATTTTCACTAATATCATTAGTTTAGCAGCTGTATTTAAAATCCTAGCAGTTTTTAAAGAGCAAAAATACCAGACAATAAAATTTCTGAAATATCTGTTTTTTATCAAAACAAGATCAGTCACTGCAGCAGTTATGTAAGTGTTAATCATATGCTTTGCCAGATTATGAATATATCAAAAATTTATACTTTTTTTAACTATCAAAACAGCTTTTAATGGTAGATAATATTAGTTTTTAAGTGTATTTTTTTGTAAATTTGATTATTAATTTAAAAGACAGATGAGTAACATTGACGATAAGAAAAAAGCACTTTCGCTGGTGCTTGACAAGTTAGATAAAACATACGGAAAAGGAACGGTAATGACATTAGGTGACAGTACGATTGATACGACCATTGAAGTTATTCCTTCCGGATCTTTGGGATTAGACATCGCTCTAGGAGTGGGTGGATATCCGAGAGGAAGAATTATTGAGATCTACGGACCTGAATCTTCGGGGAAAACAACTTTAACGCTTCATGCCATTGCAGAGGCTCAGAAAGCAGGCGGAATTGCTGCCTTTATTGATGCAGAGCACGCTTTTGACAGAGGGTATGCAGGAAAATTAGGAATTGACCTGGAAAACCTGATCATTTCCCAGCCTGATAACGGTGAGCAGGCTCTGGAAATTGCTGATAACCTGATCCGTTCAGGGGCTATTGACATCGTAGTCATTGACTCCGTTGCCGCACTGACTCCGAAAGCAGAGATTGAAGGTGAAATGGGAGATTCCAAAATGGGTCTTCATGCAAGATTGATGTCTCAGGCTTTGAGAAAATTAACAGCTACCATTTCAAGAACAAAATGTACGGTAATTTTCATCAACCAGTTGAGAGAGAAAATCGGTGTTATGTTCGGGAACCCGGAAACGACTACCGGTGGTAATGCATTGAAATTCTATGCTTCGGTAAGAGTGGATATCAGAAAGGCAAGTGCTCCGATTAAAAACGGTGATGAAGCGATAGGAAGCCGCGTAAAAGTGAAAATTGTGAAGAACAAAGTAGCTCCGCCTTTCAAAATGGCAGAATTTGACATCATGTACGGTGAAGGCGTTTCTAAAACCGGGGAAATCCTTGATCAGGCGGTAGAACAGGGCATCGTGAAGAAAAGCGGATCATGGTTCAGTTATGAAGAAACAAAACTCGGACAGGGACGTGACGCGGTGAAAGATGTTTTAAAAGACAATCCTGAGCTTGCTGAGGAACTGGAAAACAAGATCAAAGAAGAATTGAAAAATAAAGTAAAATAAATTTTTCAGAAATTATAATGAAGGCAGCTTTAAGGCTGTCTTTTTTTATGGAAAAATGATCTGTGGATCGCAGCATATCCAATTAAAACAAATTATTTATCAAATCAAGACTGGTAACAACCGATCAGCTAAATTTAGAAACAATAAACCAATCAATAAACTTCCTATAAGAACTATCTAACCTTAAAGTTGTTTAATAAAAACTATACTTTATACTTTATACTTTATACTTTATACTTTATACTTTATACTTTATACTTTATACTTTATACTTTATACTTTATACAACAAATAATGTCAAATTGTCACTTTATGGAAATCGGTATTTTTTTTGAGAAGGTTAAGAAAATTAAAAACAAAAAATTATTATGACTAAAGGAAATATTAATGTGTCTGTGGAAAATATTTTCCCGCTTATCAAGAAATTTCTTTACAGTGACCACGAAATCTTTTTGAGAGAACTGATCTCCAATGCAACGGATGCTACTCTGAAATTAAAACACTTAACAGGTATCGGTGAGGCAAAAGTTGAGTACGGAAACCCGAAGATTGAAGTTAAGGTAGACAAAGAAAATAAAACACTCCGCATCATCGACCAGGGAATCGGGATGACGGCTGAAGAAGTTGAAAAATACATCAATCAGGTAGCTTTTTCCGGGGCTGAAGAGTTTCTGGAGAAATATAAAGATTCGGCTAAAGATTCAGGCATCATCGGGCATTTCGGACTTGGATTCTATTCGGCATTTATGGTTGCGGAAAAAGTGGAAATTGTAACAAAATCCTATAAAGATGAGCCGGCGGTTCGTTGGATCTGTGACGGCAGCCCGGAATTTACACTGGAAGAAACAACGGATAAAACAGAAAGAGGAACTGAAATCATCCTTCACATTGCAGAAGATTCTACAGAGTTTCTGGAAGAAGGAAAAATCCGTGAACTGTTGCTGAAATACAATAAATTCATGCCGGTTCCGATCAAGTTCGGAACTAAAACCCACACCCTGCCGTTACCGGAAGATGCTGCCGAAGATGCAGTAGCCGAAACGGAAGAAGTGGACAACATCATCAACAACCCTACTCCGGCCTGGACATTGGCTCCGAGTGAGCTTACGACAGAGGATTATATGAAGTTCTACCACGAACTGTACCCGATGCAGTTTGAGGAGCCTTTATTTAACATTCACCTGAATGTTGACTATCCTTTCAACTTAACAGGTGTTTTATTTTTCCCGAAGCTGAACAACAGCCTGAATATTGAAAAAGACAAGATCCAGCTGTACCAGAACCAGGTTTTCGTAACGGATGAAGTGAAAGGTATCGTTCCGGATTTCTTAATGCTTCTTCGCGGTGTAATCGATTCTCCGGATATTCCGCTGAACGTTTCCCGATCATATCTTCAGGCAGACGGTGCGGTAAAGAAAATTTCTTCTTACATCACCAAAAAAGTAGCCGACAAAATGGCTTCTCTGATCAATGAAAACCGCGAAGATTATGAACAGAAATGGAATGATATTAAAGTGGTGATCGAATATGGAATTATCACTGAAGAAAAGTTTGCGGAAAAAGCCGATAAATTCACCCTTTATCCGACTACTGACGGAAAGTATTTCCTTTGGAATGAATTAGAGGAAAAAATCAAGCCTAACCAGACTGATAAGAATGGTAAATTAGTTATTCTTTATGCTTCCAATGCTGACGCGCAGCACAGTTATATTCAGTCGGCAAAAGACAAAGGCTATGAAGTACTGCTTTTTGATTCCCCGATTATCCCGCACGTCATCCAGAAACTGGAAAGTTCTAAAGATAAGATTTCATTTGTAAGGGTTGATGCAGACCATATCAATAACCTTATCAAAAAAGATGAGCCGGTTATTTCCAAATTAACGGAAACAGAGAAAGAATCTTTGAAAAAGAATGTTGAAGAAGCGGTAAATGATAAAAAATTCACGGTTCAGCTGGAAGATCTTGACAGCACTGATGCGCCGTTCACGATTACCCAGCCTGAATTCATGAGAAGGATGAAGGATATGCAGGCTACCGGAGGCGGTGGCGGTATGTTCGGCATGGGCGGTTTCCCTGAGATGTATAATCTGGTAGTCAATTCCAACAGTGAGTTTGCGGATCAGATCCTGAAAACAGAAAATGCGGAAGAAAAGGAAAGCCTGATCAAATATGCCGTAGACCTGGCAAAACTTTCCCAGAATTTACTGAAAGGTAAAGATCTGACAGATTTTATCCAGAGAAGCTATCAGAAGCTTAAATAAGTTTTTAAAGATATTTTTTGGTTTCGGCGGGGCTTTCAGCCCCGCCGAAACTTTTTATTTCTATCTGAAAACTGATCATGCTTTTAAAATGAATAAATATTGCTGATCTTTAATTTGCTGATTAATTTTTACATTATTAATACAGACCTCTTACAATTCATTCATCGGATCCCAGAACAAGTTCTTGAAATTTTTAATCCTGAAATTTTCCACGGCAATTCCTTCCGCTTCCAGCCTTTCCTGAAATTCCGGAACAGATAAAGCTCCCGAACTTGAAATCACACGGTGGGCAGGAACATCTTCCGGACAGCCTCCCATGGCTTTTCCTACATGGCGGGAATGGTTCGGATAACCAACTGCTTTTGCAATGGCTCCGTAACTTGTGACTCTCCCTCTGGGAACCAGCCTGGTGATTTCCCAAACCTGCTGTTTAAATACTTCGTTCATGCTAATTTTCTTTGCTTAATCTGGAAGAATACTTTGATCATTCAAATCTGACAAGAGATTAGAATTCAGCCCTTTTCCCTGTTTTGCACTGTTTTTGAATGATATTCTACACTTCCATTAAAATATAAAGTTATGAAAAAATCAGTTTTCAGGCTTCTGAATAAGGTCAATAAAGCAGTACTGCCAAAATTAAGCGATAAAGATCCCACCAAACTGACCAAACTGCAGAAAGGCATTATGGCCTACCGTTATTTTGTACTGATCAATTCCATGGACTGAACCGCGTGAGGGATATGGAGGGTGCGAGCGCAGCGAGCAGTCCTGTTGCTCCGGCAACAGGACCGGAACGAAAGTAGAGCCCGGAGAAGCCCGACCTGAATGAGGGCATGAAGCAAAGCGGAATGAACGCGTAAAGGACACGCCCAAATAAACTTTATTCATTTACTTTACTCATTTACTGGGAATACAAATAAAAAAGCGCCCGGTTACCGGACGCTCCTATATTTAAGGCTTTACTTTTGGCCTGTTAATTTTCCAGAATATATGAGAACATCAATGGCGCACAAATGGTTGCATCACTTTCAACGATAAACTTCGGTGTGGTGATATCCAGTTTGCCCCAGGTAATTTTCTCGTTCGGTACAGCTCCTGAATACGAACCGTAAGAGGTAGTAGAATCTGAAATCTGACAGAAATACGACCAGAAAGGAATCTCATGCATTTCCATATCCTGATACAGCATCGGCACTACACAGATCGGGAAATCCCCTGCGATCCCTCCTCCAATCTGGAAGAACCCAACTCCTTTTCCTGCTGAATTCTTTGTGTACCAGTCTGCAAGATAAGTCATGTATTCGATCCCTGATTTCATTGTTGTAGCCGTTAGTTCGCCTTTGATACAGTATGACGCGAAAATATTCCCCATCGTGGAATCTTCCCAGCCCGGAACCACAATCGGAAGGTTTTTCTCTGCTGCTGCAATCATCCATGAATTTTCTCTCGGAATTTCATAATACTGCTCCAGAACACCGGAAAGGATCATTTTATACATAAATTCGTGCGGAAAATAACGCTCTCCTTTAGCTTCAGCATCTTTCCAGATTTCAACGATATGTTTCTGCAGCCTTCTGAAAGCTTCTTCTTCAGGAATACAGGTATCCGTAACCCTGTTCAGTCCTCTTTCTAATAAATCCCACTCATCCTGTGCGGTTAAGTCCCTGTAATGAGGAACTCTTTCGTAGTGTGAATGTGCTACCAGATTCATCAGATCTTCTTCAAGATTCGCGCCTGTACATGAAATAAAATCCACTTTATCCTGACGGATCATCTCTGCAAGGATTTTCCCCAACTCAGCCGTAGACATAGCACCTGCCAGCGTGATCATCATTTTCCCACCTTCTTTAAGATGCGCCACATATCCTTTGGAAGCATCAACCAAAGCGGCTGCGTTGAAGTGGAGGTAATATTTTTCTATGAATTCTGTTATCGGTTTGTTCATTATGATAATTTTTTGCAAAGATAAAACTTAAAAACGGAATGTAACCGCTGCACTTAAAGAAACTCGGGTTAAACCTTCTTTCTCGTCTTCCCCGAACTCATAGGTCTGTCCGTTGATGTCCATCTGCGATAAAGTTCCTGCTGTAAATCCAAGCTTCGGACCAATCAGAATATTTGGGATTACGGCATACTGATAGGCAAAATTGGCTTCCAGACCCAGGTTGGTTCCTTTCCCGGTTACCGGTCCTGTAACGGTTTTATAGGAAATAGCCCCTATCCCGAAATCCATAAAGAGTTTATGTTTGGTTTCTTCGTTGTAGTTAGAATACATCAGCGCGGGACCAAAAAATGTAATCTGATCTTTCGTGCTTACATAGGCAGAAAGTATCGTCCCGTTCTGATCTGCTGCGCTTAACCGTCCGCTGCTTGAAGCACTGTACAGTGAATATTTGAATCCGATTCCTACATTGCGCACATGGTAATACGCAGAAATATCAAAATTCGTCCCGCTTTTCAGGCCCTTGATATAATTTCTCTGGTCATTGCTTACCCCTTCCGGCAATGCTGCCGTTCTCCAGGCGAATCCTACCGAAGGCATAATTGAAAATTTCTTTTGGGCAAATGAGAATACGGAAACTGAGAATAATCCCAGTGTTATTAGTTTTTTAATCATGATTTAAAATTTCGTACAAAAATAAAAGGATTACATGATTATGCAATACCTTTCAAATAAATTTTAAACCGGAACTCTGAAACTAAGTGACAAAGAAACAGCGAAAACTCTATATATGTGTTGCTAATATTTAAATTTCCTGTTTTCTTTTTTCTCGGAAATTTTCTTCTTGGTATCCAGCCTTTTCTGCTTCTGGCCTTTTGAAGGTTTTGTGGAAATCCTTTTCTTGGGGATAAACAATGCTTTATCTACGAGTTCGAGAATTTTTTCAACGGCTTTATTTTTATTGGCCAGCTGGGTCCTGGTTTCGGAAACGTTTAAAAAGAGAAAGCCTTCAGCATTGATCCTGTTTTTTAATTTATTCCGGATCAGGTCTTTCTGCTCCTCACGAAAAAATTCAGATTCAGCAATATTCCAGAGCACGGTTACGGAAGTTTCAACCTTGTTCACATTCTGTCCTCCTGCCCCGCTGCTGCGGGAAGTTTTAAAACTGAGCTCTTTTGAAAAATCTTTCATTAAGGTTAGGATAATAAATTACGGATAAAGATAAAACTTATATCATCTTTTTTAATTCGATTCTGCTTATTTTTCCATTGGGCGTCCTTGGGATTTTTTCAATAAAAATAATTTCTTTCGGCCTGTGAAAACTTTTTTCAAATTGAATTTCTGAGATTTTCTTAATGACATCTTCTGATTGCGCCCCTTCAATAACCAACATCAATTTCTGTCCCAGTGTATCATCTTCCCGACCTAAAAATACAGCTTCATTCGGAATTTCTTTCTTTACCAAGGCTTCCAGCTGTTCAGGAAAAATTTTCGCTCCGCCGGAATTGATGACATGATCAATCCTCCCTAAAAACCTGAACTGTTTTTCATTTACTATTTCAACTAAATCATTAGTCTGCAAAACCTCATCATTCAGATTTGGCGCAAAAATTCTGAGACATCCTCTTTCGTCCTTTGAAATCTCGACAGAATCAAACACGGTAAAATAATCTTCTGCCTGAGGAAAAATCTGTTTGAGGCCGATATGAGAAAGGGTTTCGGACATGCCGTAAGTTTCAAAAATGCGGTTGTCCTGCGGCAGGCCATTTTCAACAATCATTTTTTTTAAAGATTCGGATACGGCCGCCCCTCCGATGATCAGGTTTTTAATCAAATGTAACTTATCCAGGGAGTTTTCTACCTGAAGCGGTGTCATCGCACAGAAATCAACTTTTGTATTAAGTTCTTTCAGTGATTTAACAGACGGTTCAGCAATAACCAGTTTAAGTTTCCTCACTACAGACCGTACCACCATCATTTTCCCGGAAATGTATTCTACGGGAAGGCAGATCAGTGCCGTGTCGCCTTCTTGCAACCCCAGAAAATCACAGGTCATGGTTGCAGAACTGATCATTTTCTTTTTTTCGATATCAAAAATTTTAGGAATCCCTGTAGATCCGGAAGTCTGAACTTTTACGGTTTCAGCATCCGACCACCACTCTTCCATGAAAAAAAAAACTTTTTTTTCAAATTCCGTCTGAGGATGTAAATTGTTAATTTCGAGATTATTGAAGTTGAACTGCATATTTCCTGCCATTAAATTATAGTGTAAATTTAAATAAAATTTAAAAAATGATTTGCAGATAAAGAAAAAAGCTTTAAATTTGCATCACTAAAACAAACAGACCCATGGTGTAACGGTAGCACTCTGGTTTTTGGTACCATCAGTTGGGGTTCGAATCCCTGTGGGTCTACAAACCATCCTTTTTAAGGGTGGTTTTTGTTTTTTTATTGCGTTAAGAAAATTTTAAAATTTCCTGAATATTTTTTTGACAGTAAATAAAAAATAGATACCTTTGCACCACTAAAATAAACAGACCCATGGTGTAACGGTAGCACTCTGGTTTTTGGTACCATCAGTTGGGGTTCGAATCCCTGTGGGTCTACAAGCCATCCTTCTAAGGGTGGCTTTTTTGTTTTCAATAAACAAGAAAAGGTGCAGAAAAATCCTGCACCTTTATAAATCTGAAATAATTTGATTTACAATTGGTTTAACTTACAACCTTGAAAATTCTGAAATTATTTTTTTGCATTGCTGTTATTTTATCCTTGACTTTAACTGTTCAATTTCTTTATGCTGAGAAATTGCATATAATGTTAGTTCTTCGATTTTCTGCAATAATTTCATCTGGAAATCGCCTAATGTTACTCCATCCTGAGTCATTTTATTTATTGAAAGAACCCAAGGAGATATGTGATTATAAATTTCAAAAAATAAATGTATCATTTAAAATACATTATGGATAAGATAATTACAACAACTCCTTCGGAACCTCAATCCCGTTCTTCTTCATATACTCTACCAGGCCGTGGTATTTATCTTCATACACATGATCACCGCCCGCACACTGATCCGAGATGCTACAGATTTCGGAAGGCCTGATCTCTAAGATTGCGGAGATTTTTGTCAGGATATCGAGGTTGATTTTTACTTTGGAATTTTCAATATCCGAATAAGACTTCTGGGAAATGCCCATTTCAAAAGCCATGTATTCCTGGGTGAGATCCTTGCTCCTCCTGATTTTCCTGATATTCTGACCGCAAATTTTCATCTCTTTCCTTTAGTAGTTTTCGGTATATTTTAGAAGTATACCTATTAGAGTTCCACAAAGTTAGTGAATACCTTTGTCAAAACATTACCACGCTACATGATATTTATTTTCAACAGGATTTCAGGCTGATTATGCACCTAAAAACTTCTGTTTCAGAACAAATATCACTTCAGTGCAATACATTGGAATTATGGAGACGCAACAATTTAGTTATGACAACAGCATTGTCAGGGCATTCCTCTATGCGACAATCGCATTCGGTCTTGTAGGGTTCTTACTCGGACTTACGGCTGCCCTGATGCTTTTCTATCCGGAGCTTCCGGAATTTCTGTTCGGAACAGATGACACCACGATCAAAAGCCTTTCATCAGGAAATATCCAGGGTCTGATCAATACCCAGGGCGCATTGGGATTCGGAAGGATCAGGATGCTACATACGAGTGCCGTGATTTTTGCGTTTGTCTGCAATTCCTTTTTCTGCGGAGCCTATTACAGTATGCAGCGGCTGCTGAAAACCAGGATGTACAGCGATACTCTATCATGGATCCACTTCTGGACGTGGCAGATTATAATCATTAGTGTTGTGATTACGTTCTTAATGGGAATCAATACTTCCAAAGAATACGCCGAGCACGAATGGCCGATTGATATTTTAATTACCGTTTCATGGGTGATCTTCGGGATCAATATGTTCGGGACCATTGCCAAAAGAAGGGTACGGCATTTATATGTAGCGATCTGGTTCTATATCGGAACCTGGATTGCGGTAGCCATGCTTCACATTTTTAACAATCTGGAAGTTCCTTTATCTTTCACCACCTGGAAATCCTACTCCATTTACGCGGGGACAAAAGATGCTTTGGTACAGTGGTGGTACGGACACAATGCAGTAGCATTCGTACTGACCACACCGGTTCTTGGCCTGATGTACTATTTCTTACCGAAAGCCGCCGACAGGCCCGTTTTTTCTTATAAATTATCCATCATTCACTTCTGGTCGCTGATTTTCGTCTACCTGTGGGCTGGTCCGCACCACCTCCAGTATACTTCGCTTCCGGCATGGGCACAGGCAGTAGGCACAGGTTTTTCCATTATGCTGATTGCTCCGTCATGGGGAGGAATGCTGAACGGACTGTTGACCCTGAGAGGAGCCTGGGATAAAGTTCGGGAAAACCCGATCCTTAAGTTCTTCGTGGTAGCCGTTACCTGTTACGGAATGGCCACTTTTGAAGGGCCGCTGCTCGCCACCAAATCTTTAAATAAAATCGGGCATTACACCGACTGGGTAATCGGGCATGTACACATCGGAGCATTAGGCTGGAACGGATTTATGGCATTCGGTATTGTTTATTACCTGATTCCCGTGATGTGGAGAACACCGATCTGGTCTAAAAAACTGGCCAACTGGCATTTCTGGCTGGGAACGTTAGGGATTATTTTCTATGCGGTTCCGATGTATATCTCAGGATTTACCCAGGGATTGATGTGGAAGCAGTTCAACCCGGACGGAACCCTGGTTTGGAAAAACTGGCTGGATACGGTTACGGCTATTATCCCTTATTATAAAATGAGATTCTTAGGCGGTGTATTCTATCTGTCTGGAGCTGTCTTAATGGTGGTGAATGTCATCAAAACCATCAAAGCCGGCTCATTCCAGAAAGATGTTCCCGCAGAAGCACCTGCTCTAGCGAATATAGGAAACGGAAGAAAAGAAGGCGAAGGACTCCATCTCTGGCTGGAAAGAACCCCAAGACTTATGGCGGTACTGGCTTTTATCACCATTGCCATCGGAGGCCTGGTAGAAATCATCCCGACTTTAACTTTAAAACAGAGTGTCCCGACCATTACCGCCGTAAAACCTTATTCTCCATTGGAACTGGAAGGCCGGGATTTATACATCAGGGAGGGCTGTAACGCCTGCCATTCACAGATGATCAGGCCGTTCCGTGACGAAATTGTAAGGTTTGAAGGGAAGAACGGACAGTATTCCAAAGCAGGAGAATTCATTTATGACCGGCCATTCCTTTGGGGATCAAAAAGGACGGGGCCGGATCTTCAGAGGGAAGGCGGAAGGAACCCGGATTCATGGCACTTCAAGCACATGTATAACCCAAGGATCACCTCTGCCGGATCTATCATGCCTCGTTTCCCATGGCTGATCACAAATAAGCTTGATAAAAAGCAGATGGTAGATAAAATGAAACTCATGAAAAATTATTTTGATGTTCCGTATACAAAATCCCAGATTGATTCCGCCAACCAGTGGGCAGACCATCAGGCAGAAGGGATTGTAAAAAGAATTTACGCCGAAGCCACGGATGTGAAACAGCAGGTGGAAACCGATAAAGCAGCAAAAGGCAGTGCATTTGTACCGCTTGAGCAGAGAGAAATTATCGCCATGATTGCTTATCTGCAAAGACTGGGAACCGATATTAAAACCACTCAGATCCAGACGGCAAGTACAGAATAATTTAAATCCATTCACATGAAAACAAGAACTCCCATTTCCGTATATATCCTTGTCACCATCGGTTTAACCATTATGGCGTTCGAAATGTTCGCGCCCGGTTCAGGATACTTTACTTCTCCTTTTTTCTGGGGAATGATGGCCATTGCCGTAATCCTGCTTCTCATTGTAAATTCCATCGGTGACCTGATTGAAAACCAGAATTTCACCCGGCTATCCGATGAAGAAAAAGCACGGTACCTCAAGGAAAAGAGCACACCGTATTTTCAGAAACTCTGGAACTCGGCTTTCAAGAAACAGCCGGCTACGGAAGAAAAAGATATCCTGATTGACCACGGTTTTGACGGGATTACGGAACTTGACAATTCCCTTCCGAAATGGTGGCTCGGACTGTTCTACTTCGGATTTATTTTCTGTGCGGTGTATATGGCGGCATTTGCATTTACCGATTATGCCCACCCCGAAGCTGAACTGAACGATGAAACCAAAGTCATGCTGGCTTCCATTGAAGCATTTGAAAAAACTGCGCCTCAGATCACACTGGAATCTGCAAAATACAATGCAGACTATGTATCCGAAGGCCAGGAACTTTTTAAAACCAATTGTGTAACCTGCCATGGAGAAGGGGCGAAAGGCGGAATCGGGCCGAACCTGACGGATACGCACTGGATCAATATCAAGGAAAAAAGCTTATTCAAAAATGTCTTCTGGATGCTGGAAAACGGTTCACCGAACAATCCTGCCATGCGTCCCATGATCAAAGAAGGAACCATTACAGGAAGGGATGCAGAAAAAATAGCCGCATACATCTATCACATCAACCAGGAAACCGAACCTGTTACGCCTGCCCAAGGCGGTGCCGTTCCTCAGGGAAAGCCCGTGCAGTGGGAAAACACAAGCTATTAAATTATTATCTCAGCATATTTAAACCATACCATACCCCCTTTTAAACAACTGAACTTATATTGAATTTTCATTTTTGCTAAAACCTTTTCAACATAGATAAAAATGATAAAAGGGGGTTTTTAACAACTCAAATCCGGTCTTTGGCTGTCTTCATCAACTCATTCACTACATAGTTATTCAACTAAATTCCATAACAGGCAGTCAAGGCAGGATTTTTGCACTCACAAAGGGTACCACAACAGATAATTAGTAAAATTAGTATTATTATATTTGTTCTAAACCCAATCACTCTTGAAACTGAAATTTAACAAAAGAAAATTCTTTAAGCGTTTTGCAATAACCATTGTATCCATTCTGGTTTTTCTTACGCTGCTTATCCTTAGTTTAAGACTTCCGGTCGTCCAGAATTTTGTCAAAGACAGGCTGGTGGTGTATCTGGAGAAAAAAATTAAAACAAAAGTAAGCCTGGAAAGGGTTTACATAGGATTCCCTAACAGCCTTGTTATGGAAAACCTGTATTTAAAAGGTCAGAATATCGATACGCTCTTAGCCGTTAAAAAGCTGGATGTAGGGCTGAATATGATGAAACTGATCAGCTCAACAGCAGACATCACATCAGTAGACCTTGAAGGCGCGCGGGCAAATGTTGTAAGGAAACCTGACGGAACATTTAATTTTGATTATATCCTGGATGCTTTTGCAACGAGCGATAAAGAAGAAAGCCCTTCAAAACCTTTCATTATTTCCCTGGATAAAATCAAACTGAAAGACATCGGTGTTACTTTTAATGATCAGCAGTCCAGAAATGATATTAATCTTTATTTCAAATCTTTTGATACAAGGGTAAAAACATTTGACCTTCAGAAAAACGCCTATGCAGTGGGTGATATCAATCTCGACGGGCTGAAATTAAAGCTGAAACAGGACCTGATAGAGGAAGTTTCAAAAAACGTAGAGGAAAAAGTAGATTCCCTGAATAACAAAAAGCCGATGCAGCTTGGTTTAAGAGGGATTAAACTCACCAACTTCAATATCGACTACGGAGATGACAATACCAAGACTTTTGCCAAAGTCCTGTTTAAAGAACTCAGCACGAAAGTAAATAAGCTTGATCTTGAAAACAATGCCTACAGTGTAGAAAATGTGGTTCTTTCAGGCGCTGATATCAATGCCAACCTTTATCTTCCGGCTCAGAATGCCAACCCTGAAGAAAGCAAACAACCTGAAGTTTCAAAAAATTCAGATCAGCAGAAAGCCTTGAGCTTATTGCTTGGGAAGCTGGTTTTAAATGACGTAAAAGTAGCGTACAACAATACAGCTATTGCTCCGACCCGTCAGGGAATGGATTTCAACCACCTGAATTTTTCTAAAATGAATATTGAGGTGAAAGGCTTTAAAATGCGGAACAACACATTTGCAGGAACAGTAAATTCAGCAGAGATCCAGGAAGCAAGAGGCCTGGATATCCAGAAATTCAATACTAATTTTGTGTATAATCAAAAGGAAGCTTATCTGAAAGACCTTTATCTTCAGACCCCGAAAACAGTTCTTCGTGATGAAGTAATCCTGAATTATAATTCTATTGAACAGCTCAGCTCAAACCTGGGTGCAGTAAGGATTTCAGCGGATATCAGAGATTCAAAAATAGGGTTTTCCGATATTTTGAACCTGGTTCCTACTTTACGCAATACGGCTCCTTTCAACAAATACCCTAATGCCATTCTTAATGTGAATGCCAATATAAAAGGGAACGTTAATGACCTTCTGATCAATAATCTTAAGGTTTCCGGTTTGGATCAGTTGAGGGTGGCTGCCTCAGGAAGAATAAGGAATGCCATGAACCCGGATAACCTCTACTATGACCTGAAAATTGCAGAATTATCTTCATCCGCCAGAACGATCTTCAATCTGGTACCGAAGAATACCATCCCTTCCAATATTTCCCTTCCTTCCAACATGAGTATTAAAGGAGCGGCAAAAGGAACCACGAAAGTAGTGAATGCCAATCTGAACCTCTACTCTACTCTTGGCAACGCGGCTGTTATCGCTAAGCTGGATATGCGGAGAAAAAACCGCGAGCTGTATGATGTAAAAGCGAACCTTCAGGGACTTCAGATTGGGAAAATCATTCAGAATAAAGATATCGGAACCGTTTCGGCGCAGATTTATGCGAGAGGGGAAAGCTTTGATTTTAAAAATGCGAATGCCGATCTGAGAGGCCATGTAGCTTCTGCGGTTTATAAAGGATACCGGTACCAGAACATGAACTTAACCGGGAAAATAAGACGCGGCAACTATCATGTCATCCTTAATTCCAAAGATCCGAATGCCAATTTACAGTTAACGGCTTCCGGAATTTACAATGAAAAGAATCCTACCGTGAAAGTCAACGGTAATATAAATAAATTAGACCTTAACAGGCTCGGATTCTATAAAGACCCGATGATCCTCGCCGGAAAAATAGACGGTAATTTTACCAGCCTGGATCCTGATAACCTTAACGGATACCTTAACCTGAAAGACTTTGCTTTTTCGGATGCCAAAGAAGTATACCCGATACAGGAAGTCAACCTGAAAGCGTCTTCCACCAGTGATTCCACCAATATTATTTTCAATTCTCAGATTGCAGATGTGGAATTAAGGGGTAAATATAAGCTGACCCAGATTTTCGGGGCGCTGTCACAGACGGTTAATCAGTACTACCAGTTCCAGAAGCCTTCAAAAAACCAGACAATCCAGGCAGGGCAGTTCTTTACTTTTAATGCCAAAATTAAGAATGATGACCTGATTCGGAAATTCGTACCGGAACTGAAAAGCTTCGAGACTATTAATCTTACCGGAAATTATGATGCAGATTCTCAGAAAATAGAAATCGACGGGCAGATCCCGCGGGTGCTGTATGGCGAAAACTCGATTGAAAACGCTGCGATCCGTGTAACCAATGAAAACCAGGCTTTACAGTATAATCTGAATGTTGCGGCACTGAAAAGCTCAAGCTTCGCTTTAAATAAAGTGAATATCGGCGGGGATGTCGCGAATAATATTATCAATTACAACATTACGACCAAAGATGAAAAAGATGAAACGCAGTTCCTGATTGCCGGTAATGCAAAATCACTGAACGACATCACGGAAATTTCATTAAATCCGGATGGGCTGAGACTGAACTATACAGACTGGACCGTGGGAGAAGGCAATAAAATCCAGATCAGCAGCAACGGAATCCTGGCAGATAATTTCAGGCTCTCAAATGCCGGAAGTGAAATCCTTCTGCAGTCTGAAACGCAGTCGCCGAACGCACCTCTTAACGTTTCGCTGAAAGATTTCAAGATAGAAACCATTACCGAGCTGATTAAGAAAGATACGGTTCTGGCAAGAGGTACCATCAACGGGACAGCACAGCTGCGTGACTTAACGAAAAAAATGACCTTTACGTCTGACCTGAATGTTTCAGACCTGATTGTCTACGGAAGCCCGGTTGGAAACCTTGCCGTAAAAGTAAACAATACATCGTCCAATCTTTTAAATGCGGATATTACCTTATCCGGAAACAACAATGACGTTAAGATCCTGGGCGATTACAATACTTCATCAAGCACTTTTGACCTTAATATGGCCATCAACCAGTTGCAGATGAAATCTGTACAGGGTTTCTCCATGAATGCCATTACCAATACCGAAGGCTATATTTCCGGAAACATGAAAATTACCGGCAGCACAACACAGCCTAATATTTTAGGTACATTGAAATTCAATGATGTAGGGCTGGAAATAGCCAAGACAGGAAGTGATTTCAGGAAACTGAATGACGATATTGATTTTACCAGCCGCGGAATTGAGTTTGATGATTTCAAAATCAATGATAAAGACGGAAATTCGATGGTAATTGACGGACAGGTACTGACACAGACCTACAGGGATTTTGCATTTAATCTTGATCTTAATGCTAAAGATTTCAAAGTGGTAAATTCTGAAAAATCCAATGATGCCATCATGTACGGGATTCTTGCGATTGATGCCGGATTGCGTATCAGAGGAAATCTTGATTTACCGAAAGTAGACGGAAGGCTTTCTGTTGCCGACAATACAGATTTTACATTTGTACTTCCCCAGTCCTCTCCTACTCTGCAGGAAAGAGAAGGGATTGTGGAGTTTATCGATCAGGACCAGATTGCCCTGAATAAAACGGTAAAAGCAGATTCTTTAAACAGCCAGACCCAGATTAAAGGAATGGACGTAAGCGTAAATATTGAACTGAGCAAAGAAGCCAAGCTTTCTTTACTGATTGACAAAGCCAACGGGGATTTTGTAAAACTTCAGGGTGAAGCGGAACTGACAGGCGGAATTGACCCTTCAGGGAAAACTACGCTGGTAGGCGTTTATGAAGTGGAATCAGGAAGTTATGAAATGACCGTAAGTGTACTGAAACGTAAATTCGATATTGAGAAAGGAAGCACCATTACCTGGACCGGGGAACCAACTACCGCCAACCTTGATATTACCGCGGTCTATAAAACTGAAACAGCGCCGCTTGATCTGGTGGAGCAACAGATAAGCGGGGAAAGTTCAGCAATTCTCAATCAGTTTAAGCAGAGAATCCCTTTCAATACATTACTGAAGATGAACGGCGAACTGCTGAAACCGGTGATTACTTTTGATATTACCACGGATGAAAAGAACAATGCCGTTTCTTCCACCGTTACGGATATCGTAGACCAGAAACTGTCTCAGCTGAGAACCCAGGAGTCTGAAATGAACAAACAGGTATTTGCTTTACTGTTACTGAACAGATTCATCGGGGAAAATCCGTTCCAGTCCGGAGCCGGGCTTTCCGGGGAAATGATGGCAAGGCAGAGTGTGAGTAAGATTCTCTCCCAGCAGCTGAATAACCTGGCTTCTGACCTGATTAAAGGGGTTGACCTTAATTTTGACCTTGAATCTTCTGAAGATTATTCTACAGGAACACAAAATACAAGAACTGACTTAAATGTAGACATCAGCAAAAGGCTGCTGAATGACCGACTTAAAGTTTCGGTAGGAAGTAATTTCGGCCTGGAAGGTGAATCCCGCCAGAATGAGAGCACAACCAATATTGCGGGCGACGTCACCGTAGATTACAGCCTTTCCAAAGACGAAAGGTATATGCTCCGTGCGTACCGTAAAAATGAATATCAGGTGGCACTTCAGGGACAGATCGTAGAAACCGGGCTTGGGTTTATCATTACACTGGATTATGATAAGTTCCGTGATATCTTCCGGAAATCCAGAAATAAAAATCAGAAAGAATCTAAAAAGAACAAGCAAAACCAAGTTGTAGAATTTAAATAATGAGAAAAAATTATCAGACATACTTCAGATATATACTTACATTCGGAATGGCTTCGGTGACGCTTTCATGCAGCAACACGAAATACCTGCAGGAGGGACAGATGCTGTATACCGGGGCAAAAATCAATATTGAGAATGATACGATTTCCAAAAATGAAAAAAAAGATCTGCAGGCTGCCCTGGAGGCCAATCATACCCCAAATCCCAATTCATCTTTTTTAGGACTGAGACCGAAACTTTTCTTTTACAATATTGCCAAAGAACCGAAAAAAGAAAAGAGCTTCAATTACTGGCTCAAATATAAAATAGGCGAAAAGCCTGTTCTTTTAGGGGATGTAGACCGGGAGTTCAACCGTGAGATTATTGAAAATTATTCCGAGAACAAAGGGTATTTCAATGCAGCGGCTACCTATGATACCGTTTCAAAGAATAAGAAAGCCCAGGTTATTTATACGGTAAGGCCGGGCGCAAGATACCTGATCAGTGATGTGAAATTCCAGAAAGATTCTTCATTGGTAAACCAGGAAATCCAGAATATTACGGATAAAACCTTTCTGAAAAGAGGAAATCCTTTTGATCTTGATGTGATTAAATCTGAAAGGCAGAGGATTGACAACAGCTTAAAGGAAAAAGGGTTCTACTATTTCCATCCCGATAACATTATCGTTCAGGCCGACAGTACGGTGAGCAAAAATCATAAGGTTGAGCTTAATGTAAAGTTAAAAGACAATACACCCGATCTTTCTACCCAGCAGTTCAGTATTGATAAAGTGGTGGTGTTCCCGAATTACAATATTCAGGATGTAAGACAGGGGAAATACAGCGTCCCGATGGATCCGGATTCGCTTCAGAAATATGCGCATAATGATATTTATGTAATTGATCCTCAACATAAATTTAAGCCGAAAATTTTCGACAGGGCACTGTACTTTAAAAGAGGTGACATTTACAACCGGACGAACCATAACCTTACGCTGAATCGGCTGATCAGTTTAGGTGTTTTTAAATTCGTAAAAAATGAATTTGTGGTTTCAGATTCCCTGCAGCATAAATTTGATGCTTATTACCTGCTGACTCCGCGGGAGCTTCAGTCTCTCCGCCTGGAAGCCTTGGGAAGGACCAACTCCGCCAATTATGCAGGAAGTGAACTGAACCTTAACTGGACCCACAGAAATTTTTTCAAAGGAGCAGAACAGTTTAAAGCTTCCGTATACGGCGCTTTTGATGTCCAGATCGGAGGGCCGGAAAATGCCAAAAATATCTTCAGGGCCGGAACCAATGTGCAGCTTTCCATTCCAAGAATTGTCGCGCCTTTCAAATTTAATTCTTCAAGTGCTTTTGTACCGAGAACCAATATTACCTTAGGCTATGAATTTCAAAACCGTACAGAATATTATACCCTGAATACGTTCAGTGGCTCATTCGGGTATGTATGGAAAGAAAATGTACGAAAGGAACATGACCTTAAGATTCTTGATATTACGTATGTGTCTCCGGCCAATATCACACCGTTGTATGATTCCCTCTCCCAAAAAAGCGATGCGATGCGGAGGGTGGTTGAACGCCAGTTGATCTTCGGTCCTACCTATTCTTATACGTATACCAATACCATGCTGTCTAAACCTACGACCATGTATTATAAAGGGACTCTGGACCTTGCCGGAAACCTTACCGGACTGATTACCGGTGCAAACGTAAAAAAAGACAAAGAGAAAAGTATTTTCGGGGTTCCGTTCAGCCAGTATGCCAAAATAGAAAATGATGTGAGGCTGTATCATAAATTCAATGAGAAAACATCCCTGGCATCCCGTCTTATTGCCGGTGTGGCATATCCGTACGGAAATTCAGAGCACATTCCTTTTTCAAGACAGTTTTTTTCGGGAGGAAGCAACAGTGTAAGGGCTTTCAGGGCAAGAACACTGGGGCCGGGAAGCTTTGATCCGCGGACGATCCAGGAAGGGTATTATTTTGACCAGTCGGGAGACATCAAACTGGAATTAAATGCTGAATACCGTGCTAATCTTTATAAGTTTCTAAATGTCGCTGTCTTTGCTGATGCCGGGAACGTATGGCTTGTGAATGAAGATATTGAAAGGCCGGGTGCGAAGTTTTCAAAGGAATTTTTAAGTGAAGTAGCTGTAGGAGCCGGTGTTGGTCTCAGGCTTGACTTCTCTATCCTGATTTTAAGGCTTGACCTGGCAATGCCTCTTCGGGTACCTTATTATCAGAGAGGCGACCGGTGGGCTTTTGATAAAATCAATTTCGGGGATTCCAGCTGGAGGAGAGATAATCTTATTCTGAATATTGCAATCGGTTATCCTTTCTAAAAATCAATACATGGTAAAAAGAGCAAAATTTTTCTGGGAAACATTAAAGGAAACCTTTACACAATGGAATAAATCTTCGGCATCCAATGACTCGGCAAGCCTGGCTTATTATGCCATCTTCTCAATTCCCGGACTGCTGATTATCATCATCTGGATCGCCGGCTATTTCTTCGGTGAGGAAGCCATCAGCGGGGAAATCAGCAAACAGATCAGAGGGGTTATGGGCGCAGAAGCATCAAAAAGTGTTGAATCTATGATTGCCGGCGCCTTAATTGATAAAGAAAATATCATCATGAAAGTGATCGGTATCGGTTCACTGGTATTCGGTTCCACTACGCTTTTCTTTCAGCTTCAACGTTCTTTAAACAGCCTTTGGGATGTACAGGCAGCCCCTAAGAAAGCACTGACTAAATTTTTAATGGACAGAGCCAATTCATTGGGAATGATCCTTATTTTAGGATTTTTACTGATGGTAACAATGATTCTTTCTAATGTTATCAGTTTTTTCAACAACTGGATTACCTCTTATTTTGGGTTTGAAACCTATCTTGTTATAGAGTTGATTAATTATGCCATTGGCTTTGGAATTGTCATGCTCCTGTTTGCTTTAATGTTTAAAGTACTGCCGGATGTAGAGATTAAATGGAAGCCTGTCTGGAGCGGTGCTTTCCTGACAGCCATTCTGTTTACCCTGGGGAAATTCTTGTTAGGGCTTTATTTCGGAACAGCGCAGCCTACTTCTACTTTCGGGGCTGCCGGAACCGTGATTTTGATTATGATGTGGATTAATTATTCGTGTATGCTGGTGTTCTTCGGGGCAGAATATACGAAGGTTTACGCCCTGAGAAAAGGATATAGAATTATCCCTTCAAAACACGCCAAATGGAGCGAGGCCAAAATGTATGAAGACAGCCTGAAAACGGAAAATAATGAAATGGTAAAACAGGAAAATTCATAATTCTCAATACCTGATAAAAGATAAAGCCTTCAGAAATTCTGAAGGCTTTGTTTGTTTTACATTCTGTTTACGGTATTTATGCCTAAAAGATGCAGTGACTTTTTTATTGTTTTAGCAGTCAGGTCTGATAAGTTCAGCCTTGCCTGTTTCAGGTTTTCATCTTCAAGCTTCAAGATCGGATTACTCTGATAAAAGAAATTATAAGACTTAACCAGGTCATATACATAATTGGCTACCAAGGCCGGACTTAAAGCTTCTGCAGCTTTTTCAACTACTGCCTTGAAGTTCGCAATATGCATAATCAGTTCTTTTTCAGACTGGCTTAGGTCAACCGCTGTAATTTCTTTCTGTTCAAAATTCCCCTTCGCCAGCAACGATTGGATTCGTGCATACGTATACTGGATAAAAGGTCCTGTATTTCCGTTAAAATCAATACTTTCTTCAGGGTTAAAAAGCATTTTCTTCTTGGGATCAACTTTGAGCATAAAATATTTTAAAGCTCCCATTCCTACATTTTCGTAGTTGTTATCTTTCTCCTCTTCTGTAAAGCTTTCTAGCTTACCCAGTTCTTCAGATTTGGATTTTGCCATATCATACATTTCCTGCATCAGGTCATCGGCATCCACCACGGTACCTTCACGGGATTTCATTTTTCCGTTCGGCAATTCTACCATTCCGTAAGACAGATGGTACAAATGGTCTGCCCATTCATATCCAAGCTTTCCTAAAATTTTAAACAGTACCTGGAAATGATAATCCTGTTCATTGCCGACAGTATAGATCAGCTTTTTAATATCATTTTCTTTGAAACGTTGTACGGCAGTCCCTAAATCCTGGGTCATATATACAGAAGTTCCGTCTGAACGCAGCAATAATTTCTGATCCAGTCCTTCATCGGTAAGGTCACACCATACCGAACCGTCTTCTTTCTGGTATAGTACGCCCTTGTCCAAGCCTTCCTGTATCAGGTCTTTTCCTAAAATATAGGTATTGCTTTCATACTGAACCTGATCAAAATTGACACCTAATCTTTTATAGGTTTCATTAAAACCTTCGTAGACCCAGGCATTCATTTCATTCCACAGGTTCCTTACTTTCTCATTACCATTCTCCCAATCCAGCAGCATTTTTTGGGCTTCCTTAATCAGAGGGGCTTCTTTTTTTGCCTGTTCTTCAGCAATTCCCTGACTGATTAATTCAGCAATTTCTTTTTTATATTCCTGATCAAATTTTACGTAGTAATTTCCAACGAATTTATCGCCTTTCGTTCCTGTTACATCCGGCGTTTCCCCCTTTCCGAATTTTTCCCACGCCAGCATAGATTTACAGATATGAATCCCCCGGTCATTGATGATCTGTGTCTTAATCACATCATACCCGGCTTCCTTCATAATCTGAGCTACAGAAAAACCTAATAAATTATTTCTGATATGTCCCAGGTGGAGTGGCTTATTGGTATTCGGTGAAGAATACTCAATCATCACCGTAGCATTTTTCTTTTCTATGGTATCAAACTGATCGGCTACAGATGTAAAATTATCTATAAAAAACTGATTCTTTACTTTAACATTCAGAAAGCCTTTTACCACATTGAAGCTTTCCAGCAATTCGGTCTGCTCAGTCAAAGCCTGCCCTAATTCCATTCCGATCGTCTCCGGATTCTTCTTCAGCTGCTTCACCAATGGGAAAGTTACAACGGTAAAATCCCCTTCAAATTCAGTTTTATTTTCCTGAACTTCCAAATGGATGCCGTTCAGCTGATAGACATTGATAATAACTTCCGAAAGTTTTTCCTCTATTATATTTTTAATATTCATTATCTGTTATTTTATAAGCGCGTAATGATCTTCTTGTTTAAAATTTTGAAATACAAATATACGGAAATAAAAAAACCGCCCGAAGGCGGTTTGAATATTAAAATTTGCTTAACAAAAATTAGTTTTGGTTCCAGAAAGGAGTGTATTGGTTTTTAACGAATACATCTGCTTGTGTAACATTAGGAACATTAGCTGAATTAGCTACATATTCCGAAACAGGATATACTAATCTATAAGGCTTATTAGGTACTGCAGCAGTTGTTGCTAAAGGAGTAATTGGGAAGCCTGTTCTGTTATACTCAATAAACATCTCAGTTGGATTAACATTTGTAAGTGCTAACCATTTCTGCGTCATAATAGCTTCAATTTTTTGAGTATCAGTTCCTACCCATCCTAAACCTGGACGTGTATTAATTGAAGCAATATATCCTATAGCTTGCGAAACACCACCCACTAAAGGAACGCCAATATAAGAAAAATGAGATGTAATAGCATCATTAAATGAACTTTGTCCTACTGTAAATCTTGAAGGATATCTTACAGAAGCTTCTGCAAGCAACAGCTTACTTTCTGCCAAAGACATTAGAACTCCACCTCTTGCATTTCCTGCAGCTATAAGATCAGCTATTGTTGATACCGATGCGCCACCTACAAAATTACCTGTAGCAAGTCTAGAAGTCGTTATATTATCTGTTGGTGCTCCTGGCTGCCCTGGTGTAGCACCTTGTCTAACCCCCTTAACTACAGAAGCACTTTGATAAGGCACAAGTGTAAATAATCTACTTCTTCTAGGATCAGGTAAACCATTAAATTTTTGGTATTGAGTTCCAGTATTCCCAAAATTGTTACCATTTAATGCAATGGCAATATTTTCTGATGCTGTAATCAAGTTATAATTCTGTGGAGCTGATCCTGCAGAATTTACTCTCCATGTTAATAAGAAAGGATTCATTTGGTCGTCATTAGCACCTGAATAACCAGGATTTTCTGTAGCATCAGCAGATAAAAATCCACTTGCTCCAGAACCTGTAGCTGTACTTAATGCAGTCAGTTTTTGATCTCTAAAAGTAGCCATTGCACCAGTTACTTTATGCATTCTAAGTAAAATTCTAAGCTTTAGACTATTTGAAAATTCCATCCATCTGGTAGTATTTCCTTTGAATATAATATCAGCAGATGCAACACTAGCAGGAGCAGCAGTAGACTTAAAAATACCATCAGCAACTTCTAATTGTTCATAAATAGCACGATATATATTCTCATCATTATCATATGCCGGAGTAAGATTCTGCTGACCCTTAAACGCTTGGCTGTAAGGCGCATCTCCATATAGATCTACAATAGTCTGCATGTAATAAGATTTCATTACTTTTGACATTGCTCTATAATAATCAAACTGAGCATTACCTGGCTCATAATTTTCTACATAATCAAAATTTGCCATATACAAATAAAGATTATTCCAAATAGGGTTGTAGAATGAATTATCCACAGAACTTAATGTATATTCTCTGGAGAACGGACCACCAAATGAATAAGAATTTCCAGCCCAGCTATTCATCATCAAATTCCCAAACTGCATCATTGTATTACCTTGCGTTCTGTAGACTTGAGCAACAGCTCCTGGAAAAACTACTGAAGGCACCAAATTCTCTCCTGCTACTGCATTTGGGCTCTCATTAACATCAAGATAATCATTACATGAAGTCAATGCTAAGCTTCCTATTAATACGGAAACTATTATTTTTAATTTTTTCATTTTAAATTTTTTAGAATGTTACATTAATATTAAATCCAAAATTTCTAGTATTTGGATATTGACCTGTTAAAGCTACACCTGCTGCATTTCCATTAGTACTCGCTGTTTCTGGATCAGCATAATTTCTGTTTTCCTTTGAGTAAAATATAAATGCATTTCTGGCATATACACCTAAAGTTAAACTGTTAACAAAAGAATTTTCTAAAACTGAAGAAGGTACTTTATAGCTTAATGCTATTTCTCTAATTTTTAAAGCAGAACCATCTACTACAAATTCTTCACCAGTAGTTAAATATGCTGAAGTAAAGTAATTAGTTACACCGGTATAATTGGACAACCCTAATACTGGAGTAGTGTTTGCTGTATAAACTGGATTTGCGGCAGTACCAGTATTCTGTACTGAATTTGGAACTATATACCCTTGAGTTCTGTCAAAATCAGCAGATTTTTCCAATCCTCCGGTAAATCCTAATAATCTTTTTGTTATTGCTACAAAACTGTTTCCTGTTCTATAGTCAGCTACACCTGATAAAGTAAAACCTTTATATCTTATAGATGTAGTCATACCTAAAATGTAATCAGGATTTACTTTTCCTAAAACTTCAAATCCAGAAGTTGTTAAGGGAACCCCATTAGCTCCAACAATAATGTTACCGCTAGGATCTCTTTGGTATTTAGTTCCTTTAATTACAGGAAACTGCTCCCCTTTAGTTGCAAAAATACCTACTGCAGGATTAGCATAACTCAAAAGATTCACTTCATTAACCCCTTCACCTAAATCAGTTACTTCTGTCTTATAAGTACTGTAGTTGGCTCCTACTCTCCATTCAAAATCAGATGATTTGATTGGAATAATATTAACATCTACATCAAACCCCTTGTTTCTTAATGATCCAACATTATCCTGTATTCTTGTGAAACCTGTTGTATAAGAAGTATTGGAGAAGTTGATAAGACCATCTGTATTTGTACGATATGCAGAAAAATCTACGGTTAATCTATCTTTAAATAATCCAAAATTTAAATTACCTTCTAATGTAGTAATAAATTCAGGAGTAGTATCTAAAGAAGTTGGAGACTGATTTAATAAAAATGGAGATAATTGACCGAAAGGATATCCGGTAGCAAATATACCGATAGGATTTATAGCATATGGCGAAATGTTTGATGCATTACCTACTCTAGTCCCACTACCACTAACTTTTAAGTAACTCAATATATCACCTTTAATACTTGGAAAAGCCTTAGTAGCAATAAATGATACACCTCCTGAATAATAGCTGTATGGCTTATTTGATCCTGGATTTGTAAAATCAGATAATGTAGATGTGCCTTCTAGTCTATAAGTACCATTTAAAAATAAATAGTCTTTAAATCCTAAATCTAGATTGGCAAATGCAGCTACTGATCTATATCTTACTGTGGTATTATTAAGAGTAGTAATTGCAGATGGATTTAATACGTTGTTGATATTATAATATCCAGGTATTTTAAGATTGGTTCCACCTAAACTGGTTTGAGATGTAAATTCATCCTGCATGTTATTACCAATATTTAATTTCATTTTAAGATCAGGAGTCAGATCATAATTGAAATTAATCATAATATCACCATAATATCTTCTAAATCTGGAAGTAGTCTTATTATAACCTGAAATAATATTTGCTTGTCCAAAATTTTGACCCAATGATGTTCCATCAATTAAAGTTCCCGTACCATCATATATTCTGCTATATGTATAACCATTATTATGATCATCAGCAGATGTTGATGTTGTAAGTAAAGTTCCGTTATAGGTTAAACTAATATTATTGTTGATTTTATAGTCAAGTCCAATCGTACCGTTAAAACGTGTTACTTGATTATTAAATCGTACATTTTCTATAGTCCAGTAAGGATTTTGTCCATATGCAGTCCAAAATGCTTCATTTCCAGAATTCCTAAATCTTTTAACTTCTACATTTGAAGGTGTCTGAATTAAATCATCATATAGATTACCATCTGTTTGGGTAGTTCTTTGGTCTATTAAATTAATGTTACCGCTAATAGATAAGTTACCTAAAGTTTTACCGGCTTTAAATAAAAATGAATTTCTTTTAAGATTATCTCCTTGAACCATGAAATCATTTTCAGTTCGGTTAAGTGATAGAAATACATATGAATCAGATCCACCCACATTCATGGATAATCCATTTTGAAGCAAAATACCATTTTGGAAAAAATCTCCCCAGTTATCTTTATTAAATTTATAAGGAGAGTTAATAAAATTGCCATTATTATCTTGGGGCATACCTACAGGAATTACTTGGCCTCCTAATGACGAATTGAAAGCAGGTCCCCAAGAAGTATTCTCGTAAGGCACCCAATTTGTACCACCATAGTCTACGTCTGAAAATGTATCATCCTGAATACCTTGACCATATTGCCTTTGGATAATTGGTAATTTGTACACTGATGATACATCGATAGAAGAAGTAAGATTAAATTGAACTTTTGTAGATCTTGTACCTCTTTTTGTAGTAACTACAATTACACCATTCCCACCTTGTTGGCCATATAGAGCTGCACCTGCTGCACCTTTAATAACATTTATATTTTCAATTACTTCAGGAGGTAATGAATTAAATACAGCATCTGTAGAAATTACATTATCAATAACTATTAATGCCGTGTTAGAACCTGTAATAGAACGTGGGCCACGCAAAACAATACGATTTGTAGGATCAACAGAGTTGTTTGTAGTATTAATTTGAAGACCTGCAACTTTTCCGGTAAGAGCCTGTGCTGCATTTGGATTAGCAGCTTGGTTTAATTCTCCTGTGCCAATTACTTTATTAGCAGTTGTTAATTCATCTACTCTTTTTTTAATACCAAGAGCTCCAGTTACAACAACCTCACGAATATCCTGAGTTCTTAGGGTGTCTTGTGCACTTACCATCGCAAATGATGATGTAAGAACGACAACAAGAACACTTGTAGTTAATTTCTTCATATTTAAATTGATTATTTTTTTATTATCTGCAAATATGTAAAACTTTCTTAAAGTAACCAAATATTTTGTTAAAAATATTTAATTTTACGTGATTTTATATTTCAACATCTAACATAATTATGGATTTGTTAAAAAAATGGTCTGTTTTTTACGTTGAAGCAGGGTGTGACGAGGTAGGTAGGGGTTGCTTATGCGGGCCTGTGGTAGCCGCTGCCGTGATCCTGGATGAAAATTTTAACCAAAATTTAGTTAACGATTCAAAAAAACTGAATTTTAAAACCAGATTGGGTCTTGACCAATATATTAAAGACCATGCTAAGGATTATGCCATCGCTGAACTGCCTGCCGGTTTCATTGATCAGCATAATATTCTCAATGCCAGCATTCATGCTATGCATCATGCGCTGGATAAATTAACCATACGGCCTGAACTGATTTTGGTAGACGGTAACAAATTCCATCCTTATAATTATATCCCGCATGAATGTATTATTAAAGGGGATTCAAAAGTGCTTTCGATTGCAGCCGCTTCCATATTGGCAAAAAACTACAGGGACCTGTTAATGATTGAACTTCATGACGAGCATCCTGAGTACGGCTGGGATACCAATTTTGGCTATGCAACCAAAAAACATCAGGAAGCACTCATAAAATTCGGGCCTACAAAATACCACCGGCAGTCTTTCAGGTTAAAATATGATTAACAAAAAGAAACGAAATTGTTAACAAGGTTAATTATGCCTTATTATATGTACAAATAAAAAGAGAAGCTATAATGGCTTCTCTTTCTGTTGTATGATCAAATTAATTATTATTTCTTCTTTTTCTGCTCCTGATATTTCTGCTGTTCCTGAGCTTTCTCCATCATCTCCCTCATGCGCTTCTGAAACTTACCTTCAGCCTTCGGCTTTTCTTTGTTGGCCTGAATCTGGGCATGAATTTTCTTCTCATCCAGAATTATATATTTAATGACCAGAATAATCAAAATGTTAATTGCATTGGATACAAAATAATACCATGACAATCCGGATGCGGACGTGTTTAAGAAGAACAGGAATGTAATTGGGAAAATATACATCAACACCTTCATGTTCGGCATACCTTCCTGCTGTGGCTGCTGCATATTTCCTGAAGTCATAATGGTGTAAATTAAAATGACAATGGTACACGCAATGGCAAATACACTTAAGTGATCCCCTAAGAAAGGAATTTTAAACGGTAATTTAATCAGGTCGTCATAAGCCGTAAGATCTTTCGCAAACCAGAATCCCTGTCCTCTCAAATCAATAAAATTCGGGAAGAAACGGAATAAAGCATAGAAAATCGGGATCTGCACCAACGCCGGTAAGCATCCCGCCATCTGGTTGACTCCTGCTTTCCTGTACACTTCCATGGTTGCCTGCTGCTTTTTCATCGGATCTGCATCTTTCAGTTTGGCATTTACCTCATCAATTTCCGGACGGATTACCCTCATCATCGCACTTAGTTTATGCTGCTTATACATAATTGGTGACAAGATCAGTTTAACAAGAATCGTCAGTAAGAAGATTGCCCAACCGGCTGTTACGCCCCATGAAGCAATGAAATTATAAATAGGGATAAAGAACCCTCTGTTCATCCATCCGATGAAAGACCAACCCAACGGCAAAATTTCGTCAAAGTTTTTATCGTAAGATTTTAATAACGGTAAATCCAGCGGCATGAAATACCAGGTGAAATCCTGGTTCAGTTCATTTCCGGTCATCTGAACGAAACCTTCATAATTCAGTTTTTTCAGATATTCCCCTTCTTCAATGTTTTCCTGATTTCCCTTACTCTGGGTAAACCCGCTCTTAGCTTCGATGACAGAAGTAAAAAACTGTTGCTTTACACCAATCCAGTTCAATGTTTCCTTTTCTTCTTCCATGGTTGTTCTTCCGTCATAATCATAGTCTTTATAATTATTGAAAGCATAAGAAAATTCTGAGTGAGACTGTTCCTGAGCCCTCCCCTTTTCCAGGTTTCTTACATTATAGTTCCAGATAAAATCAGCTTTGGTATCAGCCGTTACTTTTGCAAGCCCCTGCGTTCTTACTTTGAAATCCAGCCTGTATTTATCCAGCAATGTATAGACAAACTGAATAACAGCTCCATTATAATCAGCAGTCATTGTTACTGCATTGCCGTTAACGGCCGGAGCAAAAACCAAATCTTTGGTATTGATTACTTTTCCTGTTTTATCTTTAAACTGGAACCCGTAGTCGGAATTGTTTTTTGTGATCAGTAAAAGCGGAAGATCTGCTTTATCTGTCTTATGATCGTATGCTTTGTATTCTGCAAGTTCCACTTTGGAAACCTGACCTCCTAAACCGGCGAACTCAATATTCAGTTCTTTATTGGAAAGATGGGCGGTCTGAATCGCACTGGGAGTTACATTTGGATTGATATTGCTTGCCTGAGTTGGTTTTACAGGATTTTTAGCCTGTTCAGTTTTCTGTTGCTGAGCTTTTACCTCTTCTTCCTTCGATTGTTTGTTCTGAAAATAAAACATGAAACCAAAAAGAACCAAACATAAAACCGCAAAACTAATCATTTGACTTTTATCGAGTCCGTTGTTCTGTTGCATTTTATCTTAATTAAAATTTTACCTATTAAATAATGTATAACATGTGGTTATACATTTTGAGTCGACAAAAATACTGTTTTTTTATCAAAACTCTACCTTATAATATATTACTATATAATAAACCCAAGCTGATAATAATCAACCTGAGTTTATTTATGACGCCTGTAATCTTACAATTACTTTACTTCTTTGCCGCACGCTTTGATAAAAGCCCTGAACAGCGGATGCGGTGTTGCTACCGTACTCTTGTATTCCGGGTGATACTGAACCCCGACATAGAATGGGTGGTTCGGCATTTCCAACGCTTCCACCAAGCCTGTTTCCGGATTAGTTCCTGTTGCCAGGAAACCGTTCATTTCAAACTCCCCGATATAATCACTGTTGAATTCATACCGGTGACGGTGTCTTTCCGTAATATTTTTACTTCCGTAGATATCATTCATTGCAGACCCGTTTTTCAGGGAACATTTCCATGCCCCGAGACGCATGGTACCTCCTTTATCCACTACATTTTTCTGTTCTTCCATTAATGAAATCACCGGATGTTCCGTAGACGTATCAAATTCCATAGAGTTGGCTTTTGAATATCCCAACACATTTCTGGCAAACTCAATCGTCATAATCTGCATTCCCAGGCAGATCCCCAACATCGGCACTTTATTTTCCCTGGCATATTGCGCTGTCAGAATTTTTCCTTCAATCCCTCTGTCGCCAAAGCCCGGAGCTACTAAAATTCCGTTTACGCCTGCTAAAGTTTCTTTGATATTTTCACTGGTTAGGTCACCGCTGTACACCCATCTGATCTTTACTTCAGTTTCCAGATCAGCACCGGCATGCTTGAAAGCTTCCGCAATAGAAATATAGGAATCCTGAAGGGAAATATATTTTCCTACCAATGCAATTTCTACGGTTCTTTTCGGGTTCTGGAATTTTTTAAGGAATGTTTTCCAATCTTTAAGATCAGCTTCCTTATCACTTTTCAGATCCAGCTCTTTTAAAACCACATCATCAAAATTCTGCTTCTGAAGATACATCGGTACTTCATAGATCGTTTCAAGATCTTTACATTCAATCACATTATCCAAAGGAACATTGCAGAACTGGGCAAGTTTCGCTCTCTGGTCTTTCGGGATTTTATGTTCCGTTCTGCATACCAGGACATCTGCCATAATTCCGCTTTCCATCAGCTGACGGACAGAGTGTTGTGAAGGTTTTGTCTTTAATTCCCCGCTTGAAGCCAGATAAGGCAGTAAGGTAAGGTGAATCACCATGGAATTTTTCTCACCCAGTTCCCATTTCAGCTGACGGACTGTTTCTATGTAAGGCAGAGATTCAATATCGCCAACCGTTCCCCCGATTTCAGTAATAATGATATCGTAGTTCTGTTTGGATAAGATTTTAATTCTCCTTTTAATTTCGTTGGTAATATGAGGAATAACCTGAACGGTTTTCCCAAGGAAATCTCCTTTTCTTTCTTTTTCAATAACCGTCTGGTAAATTTTCCCTGTGGTAACGTTGTTGTTTTGGGAAGTGGGAGCATCAAGGTAACGCTCATAATGACCTAAATCCAGATCCGTTTCCGCACCATCTTCGGTTACATAACATTCTCCGTGTTCATAAGGATTCAGTGTTCCCGGGTCGATATTAATATAAGGATCTAATTTCTGGATCGTTACATTAAAGCCGCGTGATTTTAGCAGAAGTCCCAGAGAAGCAGAAACGATTCCTTTCCCCAAAGATGAAGTTACACCTCCTGTCACAAAGATGTACTTTGTATTCTTTTTACTCATTAGATTAGGTTTGTGCAAAGTTATGGGAAAAAGAAAGACAAAGCAATTTTTTAGATTTATCAATTTGAGAAATAGCAATTATTTTCTTAAATTTAACGAAACTTTTTATCTGTATTTAATCTTATCAACACACAAAAAAGCCACTAAAATAATGATTTCTGTATATCACTCAAGCCAAAGTTGCAACAGCCGCTCAGTCCTATACCATTCTTTTACACGTAAAAATAAATTTACGGCTGATCCGATTACAGCCTGCCTTATTCTGCTATCTGCAGAATCCTGAAACCTTTTTGAATTTTCCTGACTGCAATCGTTATGGTTTAAGCAAAAACCTTTTTTAGCTTACCTAAAAATTATCTCCAAGACGGTTAAAAAACAAAAAATTAATTATTTTACTTTTCAAAATAAATGGATGATGAATTCACGATCAGGCCTTCTCTCTTTATTTTTAAATATCATGACATTAAGAAATGCGACTGAATGAAAAGCAACTGAAAATCCGGCAGCAGGCCTTTGCATTAACCTTATGTACCCTTGTATTCATCGCTGTTTACAATTTTTGCACGTGGTATGCTTCTTCTTTAGATGATGTACCGTCATTCACTTTCGACTTTGAAAAATCTATTCCGTTCATGCCTTTGTCCATCATTCCTTACATGGCAAGCGGACTTTTTTTCTGCGTCGTATTTTTTTCTTGTAAAAATAAAAATCAATTAAAAATATTAACATGGAGAATGCTTTTTGCAACTGTTACGGCAGGAATATTTTTCATTACGGTTCCTTTACGGTTTTCATTTGCAAAACCTGAAGTTCCGCATGTTATTCTGGGACTGCCTTTTTCGTTTTTAGAAGCTTTTGATTCACCCTTCAACCAGTCTCCATCGCTTCATATTGCTTTTGCATTTATATTCTGGTCAGTATTCAAAGGGCTTACAAAATGGCGGATTTTCTTAATGGTCTGGCTGATCCTTCTGGGAGTTTCGACACTGACCACTTATCAGCATCATCTGATCGATATTTTAACCGGAGCCATTCTTGCACACATTACTTTTATCATCATTCCTTATCGCAAACATGATCCTGAATACCGGAATTTCCGGGTGGCAAATTATTATTTCCTATCAGGATGGATCCTCATTTCAGCGGCTTTACTGCTCAGTAAATACATCGGAACTGAGGGATTCATCCTTTTATTGCCTGCATTGGTAACCATTATTACCGGTTATTACCATCAGAAAAGTAATCCACAAAAAAATTCAGTAAAACAGTAGTCCCGTAGTTTATCTTTATACAAGAAAAAGGTTTTCAATATGTTGAAAACCTTTCTACTACACCAAAATTATATATAAAAGTCCTATTGCTTAATTAACTCAAAATATAGGTTAACATCCACATCTTTAGCTACGCCCGCTCCCGTTGGGTCATATTTAATGTTATAATCCAGACGGTTTACTTTAAATGTGGTCTGGAAGCCCATTACCTCTTTCCCCTGCTGGTTTTTTGTTATCCCGCCAAACGTTACCGGAACACTGATCTCTTTAGAAACGTCTTTAATCGTCAGTTTTCCTTTTAAAGTATACACATTGTTTTTATCCTTGGTTAAAGAACTTGATTCAAACGTCATTGCCGGAAACTTTTCACTGTCAAAGAAATCGGCACTTTTCAAATGCTTATCCCTCATTTCAACTGCTGTATTGATGGAGTTTACATCCACTACGAAAGAAAGCTGCGCATTGTCCAGATTATTGGCTTTCGTTACGGCTTTTCCTTCAAATTTATCAAATCTTCCCTGCACAAAGCTGATCCCCATGTGTTTGATATTGAAATTTACCGAAGAATGCATCGGGTCGGTCTGCCATACAGTCTGTGCAAAACCCACAACACTTAAAAGTGCAAATACAAAAGTTAAGAATACTTTTTTCATTGTATATATTTTTAGATTAATCTTAGACAAATGTATGCTGATTATAATAACCGCACATTGACCTATGGTAGTTTTACCATTTATTTAAATTTTTTGATGCTGACTTTTTTCATAATTTTACAGTATGGCAAAATTAAGAACAGCATATTTCTGTCAGAACTGCGGAACCCAGTACTCCCAATGGATGGGACAATGCAAGAACTGCGGAGAATGGAACACCCTGGTGGAGGAAGTCGTTGAAAAAACCTCATCCAAAACACCGCCGTTTTCAAAATTAAAACAAAACGTAATCAATATCATTGAGGTTGAAACCAGTGAAGAACCGAGAATCAAAACCCCTTCCGAAGAACTGAACCGGGTACTGGGAGGCGGTATTGTATTAGGTTCCGTCACTTTAATCGGTGGTGAGCCTGGAATTGGCAAATCAACCCTGCTTCTTCAGTTAGCCCTGAAAATGAAGAAAAAAATCTTTTATGTTTCCGGGGAAGAAAGTGCCTCACAAATCAAGATGAGGGCCGACCGGTTAACGGATATCCAGAATCCGAACTGCTTTCTTTTCACGGAAACCTCTCTGGAAAAAATCCTTCATGAAGCGAAAAAGCTGGAGCCGGATTTCGTTATCATCGATTCTATTCAGACTTTACAGTCCCAGCTGATTGAAAGCTCACCGGGAACCGTTTCCCAGATCAGGGAATGCTCAAATGAAATCATCAAATACGCCAAAGAAAACAATGTCCCTGTTTTTCTGGTAGGCCACATTACCAAAGACGGACAGATTGCAGGCCCGAAAGTACTGGAACACATGGTAGATGTGGTACTGAACTTTGATGGCGACAGAAACCATCTTTTCCGTTTATTAAGAGCGAATAAGAACCGTTTCGGGTCTACTGCCGAAATCGGGATCTATGAAATGGTTTCCCAGGGACTGAAAGAAATTAAAAACCCTTCTGAAATCTTAATTACCAAAAAATTTGAAGAGCTTTCCGGAAACTCCGTTGCTGTCACATTAGAGGGCAACCGCCCGATGCTCTTGGAAATCCAGGCACTGGTAAGTACGGCCGTTTATGGTACGCCGCAAAGAAGTTCTACCGGATTTGATGCCAAAAGACTCAATATGCTTTTGGCAGTTCTGGAAAAAAGAGCAGGTTTCCAGTTGGGTGCAAAAGACGTTTTTTTAAATATCACCGGGGGAATTAAAACCGATGACCCGGCACTGGATCTGGCCGTGGTAGCTTCTATCCTTTCTTCCAATGAAGACATCGCCATCTCTGAGCATTACTGTTTTGCAGGGGAAATCGGGCTGAGCGGAGAAATCAGGCCGATTGCACAAGCCGAGCAGAGAATTACCGAAGCGGAGAAATTAGGATATGAAAAGATTTTCGTCTCTAATCTAAATAAACTTCCCAAGAAGAAATTCGGGATCAAAATTGAAGAAGTGAGTAAAATTGAAGATTTCCACGAAAGACTCTTTTAAATGATAAGTTATGAATGATGAGTTAAATATAATGAACAGCCTGCTTGCCTGCCATTACTGATCATTTATAACTTATAATTCATAACTTTAAAACATGAATTATCTGGCACATTCCTTTCTCACTTTTACCGACGGGCAGATCGTCGGGCAGTTCCTGGAAGATTTTATCCGGAATAAAGACCGGTATTCTTTCCCGAAAGATATTCAGGACGGGATTACCCTGCACCGTGCCATTGATACCTTCACAGATTCTCATCCGGCCATCCATGAAGCCAAAAAAGTATTTGCCCCTCTGGTAAGGTTATATGCCGGGGCTTTTGTAGATGTGGCGATGGATTACTTTGTGGCCAATGATTTACAGTTAAAAACATTAAAAGGCTGGAAAGATCATTCACGGAAAGTTTACCGGGTTTTGAATGAGCATTATGAATTTCTGCCTGAAAATTTCAGAAGGATGCTTGAAAAAATGGAACAGGACGACTGGCTCTACCATTACCGCAAGGACCAGAATATCAAATTCAGCATGCGGAATGTATTGAATAAAGCAAAGTATTTAGATATAGACATTCCTGTATTTGAAGCTTTCCTTGACCATAAAGATGTGCTGCAAAAATGCTATGACGATTTTTTTCCTGATCTGCTGGAACATGCCAAAGGAATCAACGCGCTTTTACAGCTGGAAAACTAAAATTGTTGAAATAAATAACGGTTTGGATACGTCAGTCTCTCACTTTTCCTTTCTCCGTTGACAATAATGTGGACAATATTCATCTGGTCGTCAAACAGGTTATAGAGAAAACTTACGGCTGCTTCTACCTTCTTAGGATTATCCATTTTTTCAGATTCCAGATAAATATTTACCGATTCATGGTCTTCTTCATAACCAACGAAGTTTACTTTGAGAAATGTATTGTTAGCTTTAAGCTTAAAGTATTCTGCTGAATAACTCTTAAGTGTTTCCTGAAGCGGTACCTTAAATTTCGGATCATTGAAATGCAGTGATTTTCCGTATTTTTCATTCAGCCCATTTTCGAGGTCATCAAGAAAAAAACGTCCTGTTACTTCAAAAGTTTTAGACTTTGGGTTATAGTTAATTTCCACTGATCCTACATGATAAGGATGTTTCGCTTTGGCAAAGGAAAAAAGCAGCAGTAAAGAAAATAACAGAAAAAGTATTTTTTTCATGGCAATAAATCAATTATTTTTTGTGGATCCTGTCTCATGTCAAAGAAAAGCAGGACTTTTACCGTCCGGTTATTTTCTTTCCTGAAGAACATGCGTATATGCTTTTTACCGATTAATGCTGAACGAATATTTCCAGCATATTTTTGATAGAGCCTGAATTTTCCTTGCTTTAATTGATTTACAATCTTT
>Ga0265798_10001020_pt1 | contig 44558 bp, 40 predicted proteins | sample P3T30metagenome_FD_192430 | JGI IMG/M metagenome (GOLD analysis project Ga0265798, IMG submission 192430) | Plant litter microbial communities from East Loma Ridge, Irvine, California - P3 T30 | ecosystem: Environmental > Terrestrial > Plant litter > Unclassified | place: USA: California... | reverse complement strand
GGAGCCTGACGACTGAATGACGGTTGCTTACGGTCGGCTCCCCTCTCCCGGAGGGGAGGGGCCGGGGGTGGGGTCCTACGCCTGACAAGCCGCTTGCACTACTACCCTCCCGCTCCTCTTTATTATGACCCACAAATTTCTTACCCTAGGGCTAGCATCAGCGCTAAGCCTAGGTCCTGCCGTTGCCCAAACTACCTACTCGGCCGCGGGCAAAAAAGTACAGGTATTCACCACCGCGCAGGGCACCAGCCAGCGCCTATCCGCGGGCGCGGCACTCAGCTTTCAGCCCGCGCCGCAGCCAGTCGAGACGCAGGTATGCGTGTTTGTCGACCCCGCTCATTCGTACCAAACGCTCCTAGGTATTGGCGGGGCGCTCACCGATGCCTCGGCCGAAACCTTTGCCAAACTGCCTAAGGCGCAGCAGCAGGAATTTCTGCAGGCCTACTACAGCCCCACGGCCGGTATTGGCTACACGCTGGCGCGGACCCACATCGGCAGCTGCGACTTTTCGAGCGCGAGCTATACCTATATCAAGGAAGGCGACAAGAGCCTGAAGAGCTTCAGCGTGAAGCCAGATGAGAAGTACCGCATCCCGTTCATCAAACAGGCGATAGCGGCAGCGGGTGGCCAGCTCACGATGTTCGTGAGCCCCTGGACGCCCCCGGCGTTTATGAAAACCAACCACGACCTGCTGCACGGCGGCAAGCTGCTGCCCGAGTTTCGGCAGCCGTGGGCCGACCACTACGTCAAGTTTATCGAGGCCTACCAAAAGCGGGGCATTCCCATTTGGGGCCTCTCGGTGCAAAATGAGGAAATGGCCACCCAAAAGTGGGAATCGTGCTTGTACACGGCTGAGGAGGAGCGCGACTTCATCAAAGGATACCTAGGGCCGACGCTACAAAAAGGTGGCCTAGGTGATAAAAAGCTCATTGCCTGGGACCACAACCGCGACCTGCTGTACCAGCGCGCCAGCACCGTGCTCGACGACCCTGAGGCCGCCAAGTACGTGTGGGGCATTGGCTACCACTGGTACGAAACCTGGACGGGCAGCGGACCGCTGTTTGACAACGAGCGCCGCGTGAAGGAGGCCTATCCCAGCACCAACCTCATCTTTACGGAAGGTTGTGTGGAGAATTTTAAGTTTGACCAGGTAAATGACTGGCAGCTAGGCGAGCGCTACGGCAACTCCATGATAAACGACTTCAATGCCGGCACCGTGGGCTGGACCGATTGGAACGTGCTGCTCGACGAAAAAGGCGGCCCCAATCATGTGGGCAACTACTGCTTTGCGCCCATCATCGCCGACACGCGCACGGGCAAGCTCATTTACACCAACGCCTACTATTACATCGGGCACTTCTCGAAGTTCATTCGCCCCGGCGCCAAGCGCGTGGCCGCCACCACCAACCGCGACTGGCTGCAAGCCACGTCGTTCGTGAACCCCGACGGCAAGGTAGCCGTGGTCGTGATGAACAGCGGCGACAAGCCCCAGGAGTTTCAGCTGTGGGTGAAGGGCCAGGCTGCGGCCACCACGAGCCCCGCGCACTCCATTGCTACTTACATGATTGACTAGGGTCTATTTTGAGAATTACGGGCAAGCGGTTGCGCGGACTTTGCCATCCGCATCTGGCTGCACGCTTATAGATGCGGACTGCAAAGTCCGCGTAACCTGTGAGTAGCTTGCCGCTGCTAGGCGAGCGCCGAGGCTCGCCCAGCGGCTACCACTCTTTTTCTACTCACTACCATGTCCTTTTCAAAAACCTTGAATGCGCTCGCGATGTCGGCCGCGCTACTGCTGCCGCTGGGCAGCTGGGCCCAAACCACCGACTGGGCCAACCTAGGGCGCTACGCGCCGGCCAACCAGCAGCTACCCCCGCCCACCGCCAAGCGGCCGCGCGTTGTGCTGATGGGCAACTCCATCACCGACGCTTGGCCGAAAGCCGACACGGCTTTCTTTGCCAGCAAAAACTACGAGTACATCGGCCGGGGCATCAGCGGGCAGGTATCGGGACAAATGCTGCTACGCCTGTGGCCCGACGTATTGGCCTTGCAACCCAAAGTGGTAGCTATCCTGAGCGGTATCAATGACATTGCCGAAAATGCCGGGCCCTACAACCCGGAGGCCACGTTCCACAATATCACGTCGATGGCTGAGCTGGCGCAGGCGCACGGTGTGCAGGTAATATTGTGCTCGGTGCTGCCGGCCTACGACTTTCCGTGGCGGCCCGGCCGGCAGCCAGCACCCAAGGTCATTGCCCTCAACCAGCGGCTGAAAGCTTACGCGGCCCAGCACCACTTTACCTACGTTGACTACCACACCGCAATGGCCGACGAGCGCCAGGGCCTGCCCGCCGCCCTCGCCAACGATGGCGTGCACCCCACCCTAGCCGGCTACCGCATGATGGGGCCGCTATTGCAAAAAGGAGTAGCACAAGCACTCAAGCGCAAGTAGCCAGCGGCTATTTAAGCCAACGGTAATCATCTGTCATGGCGAGCGCAGCGAAGCAATCGCACCTGTTCAGCAGCCGTTCGAGTGAGATTGCTCTGTTGCGCTCGCCATGACATACGGTCTTACATCCCATTGGGGAGTAGCTCAGGTAGCCTTTAGGCTGCGCTACGATATTCCCTCTTTCAGTACCTCCTCTCATCTATGCCCCGTTTTTTCCCACTGCTGCTCACCGCCCTGGCCCTAGGGTCTGCCACCGCCCATGCCCAGTCGCAGAGCGCCCCACTGCTCCGCGCCGATGGCCCCAAAATCGTGGATGCCCAAAAGAAGGAAGTGCTGCTGCAAGGTATGAACCTAGGTGGCTGGCTGTTGCAGGAAGGCTACATGATGAAGCCCGGCTACGGCGGCACCCAGGGCTCGGTGAAGAAGGTGCTCTATCAGGCGGGCCTGAGCGACGCGGCCGTGGAGAAGTTTTACCAGCAGTGGCGCGACAACTTCATTACCAAGGCTGATATCGATTTCATTGCCCAGCAAGGCTTTAACTGCATTCGGCTCCCCCTGCACTACGACCTGTTTCTGACGCCTGCCCAGCGGGCGGTGCGCAATGGCGTCATTCGGGGCACCGTGCCCTACGCTGACTATGTAGCCAAGCTGAAGCAATGGCAGCAAAAAGGTGAGCTATTTAAAGAGCCGCAGCAGCTCGAAGCCATCCGGCTCATCGACAAGACCCTAGGGTGGTGCGCCGCCAACAAGCTCTATGTGGTGCTCGACCTGCACGCCGCGCCCGGCGCCCAAGGCACCGATACTAACATTGCCGACGCCTTGCAGCCCAATGATTTCTGGAAAGAGCCCATCTACCAAGATATTACCAATGGCCTGTGGGCGACGCTGGCCAAGCGCTACAAGAACGACGGCCGCATTGCGATGTACGACCTTGTGAATGAGCCCAACAACGTGCCCGGTGGCAACGCGGCCATCCATACCATGTTTGAGCGGCTCATTAATACGGTGCGCGCCCAGGGCGACCAGCACCTGCTGCTACTAGAGGGCAATGGCTTCGGCAACAACTACAACGCGCTGGAACGCAAGAGTTTCTCGCACCCCGAAAACCTGGTGTATAATGCCCACCGCTACAACCTGGAGAAGTACCCGCTCTCCAACGACCTAGGCGCCACCAACCCTGATGCCAACCAGCTCGGCACCATCGGCAACCTGCTCGCCTTCCGCACCGCCCAAGATGTGCCGGTGTGGATAGGCGAAACCGGCGAAAACACGCCGCAGTGGATGGGCGAAGCCGCTCGCAATCTCGCCGACGTAGGCATCGGCTGGTGCCACTGGACATACAAGCGTTTCAGCGACAAACACATCGCCGCCTTGCTGCGCATCAAGCCGCCCTACCTGGTCGATGTAAAGAGCGCGGCCGACCTAGGTGCCATTTTGGAGGACATCAAGTTTAAAAGCTGCGTGCCAAACACGGACGTCATCAATGCGCTGAAGGCCGAAATCAAGAAGTAGTCAGTAGCGCACAAGTCTGTTATGCTGCTTATGAGAAAGCTAACCCTGCTGCTGTTGCTCACTGCCTTCCGGCTGGCGGCCCAAACCCCTGCCCCACCCGCCGGGCGCGTCGCAGTCACGTACCTCGACTCGAAGCTGCTGCGCGGCAACCTAGGCGGCGAAAATCCGCGCCGCCGCGTGAGCGTGTACTTGCCCGCGGGCTACGACGCCAACCCGCAGCGACGCTACCCGGTGGTGTATTACCTGCACGGCTTTACGTGGAGTGATAGCTTGGTTTTCAACCAGGATGGCATGAAGACACTGCTCGACCAAGCCATTGCCGACAAGCAAATTCGCCCCTTCATTATGGTGGTGCCCGACGAAAAAATGCGCTACGGCGGCAGTATGTATGTCAACTCAGCTACCAATGGCCCCTGGGCCGACTTCACGGCCCGTGAACTGGTGCAGTTTGTCGATAAAAACTTCCGCACCTTGGCGCGGCCCGGCAGCCGCGGCCTGGCCGGCCACTCGATGGGCGGTGGGGGCACGCTGCGGCTGGCTCTGCTGTACCCTGGCACTTGGGCGGCAGCCTACGCTCTGAGCCCAGCCTTCTTAGGTCCGAGTTCCGAGTACATGCCTGGCGGCGTTGGCTTGCGCAAGGCCCTGGCCGCTCGCCGCCCCGCCGACCTGGCCCACAACTATGATGGCCAGCTTATCATGGCGCTGGCTCGCGCTTTCTCCCCAGAGCCTAAACTACAGCCCTTCGGTGCAGCCCTACCGGGCTCCTTAGGTGCCGACAGCGTAGCCCGGCGTGAGGCGGCCCTGGCGCGCTGGGTAGCTGCCATGCCGACTTATCTGCTTCCCACGCACCCGGCCAGTTTGCAGCAACTACGCGGGCTAGCCTTCGACTGGGGCGCACAGGATGAGGTACGTCACATTCCGACCGCCTGCCGCACGTTTAGTCAGTGGCTCAGCGCATTCAGCATTGCGCACACCGCTGAGGAGTACGAGGGCACGCACGGCAGCCGCATCATGGGCCGCACGGGGCGCGTGTACCAGCACGTGCTGCCTTTCTTCAACAAGTACTTGGATTTTGCGCCCTAGGTCCTATTCGCAGCGCACATAGGGCCGCAACTTAGCAAAGTTTTCTTCTTTCAGAATCTTAATCTGCCGCAGGTCCTCAGGCGTTTTGTAGGGCCCGTGCTGCTTACGAAAGGCTACGATGAGGCGGGCCAGCGGCTTGCCCACGTAGGGGTGTGGCCATAGCTCATCAAAAGTGCCGGAGTTAATATTCACAGTTTGGGGCACGAAGCCGGGCGCCACAAACGTGTACTTGCGCAAGCTGTCCACCAAATCGGGCGCGTCGCGCAATACAAAGACATCGGCCAGTTGTGCCTCGCTCACGTAGCCACCTAGCTCGTTGCGGCGGATTACTATCCACTTAGCCCGACCCCGACCGATACCCTTGATTTGCTGAAGTTGCGTCGTATCGGCCAGGTTGAGGTCGAATGGCTGCAAGTGCGCAGGCTTGCGCGGAAAGCGGCTTGGCGCCGCGCTGGCGAAGGGCACGTTGCCACCACGTGCTGCATAATCTGGCCGGCCCGGCAACGCATCGGGCAGCTGCATAAATGGCGCCAGCCGCTGGTAAACCGAGTCGGGCAGGCCGTAGATGCGCTGCACCTGCACCTTGGCCCGGAAGCCGCCCGCTTTCTGGCCATAGGTTACGATGCGCCCCGCCACGAAGTGCGGCACGCCCCGCGCCTCCCAATCGAGGGCCGTGAGGGCATTGGGGTCGAAGGGTGCGAGCTTAACCTGCGCCACAGTTGGGTAGCGGCTGGCTCCATCGGCGCTGTAGCTGCGCCGCCCGGCATAGCGCTGCCGTTCCACCGAGTCGGAAATGGCCAGGCGCTTCGATAGGTCGGCTGCCCAATCATCTAGCTGCCGTTGGTCGGCGGCGGGCAGGTAAGTGGGGTCAGCGGGGCGGAGCAGCACGGGCAAAACTGCTACCACGAGCAGCAGCAACAGCAGCACTACAAAGCCCCGCGTTTCGACCCGCGAAAAGCCAAAATGCCGCCGCAGCCAGCGCGCAATAACAGCCAACCTAGAAGGGGGGCGCGGAGCGGTCGGCGGAGGTGTAGCGGGCATAGCAGCAAGCAGAGATGGCTCGCTTTATGATGACGCGGCCAAAAAACGAGGAAATATAAGCTTCCCCGTAGGCTCTGCCTACTGCTATTCTCCTAGGTCCGCTCTACTACTCGCCTACTGCGGCAGCGTGAGCAGGTAGCCAATCGTGAAATTGGCGTCCCAGTCGAACACAAACTGCTTGCAGCCAGTAGCTTCGGCCACCGAGCGGTAAATGTTCAGGCCAGCTTTGCCCTTGGCATTGTCGAGCTGGTAGGCGCTGGCGGCGTCAAGCACGGTGTAGCGCTCTTTGCCGTTGCGCACTTTCTTAGCCATCTCAAACGGCACGCCGCCGATGATGAAGCAGGTTTGGCGCAGGCTGGCGGGCACTTCGTTGGCCTTGGCTTTCACGTCGGTCGCCACGGTGGCATCGTCGATGTTCTGCCCAAAGTACTTGGCACCGTAGGTTTCTACCGATTTGGGGGTGCCATCGGCCAGCCACGAAATCTTAGTATTGCCCGAGCCGATGTCTACTACGAAGGCCTTATTGGCATAGGAAGGCGGCAGCACCGAGCGCAGACCTAGGACGCCTTCCTTCTCGGGCGTCACGGTGTTGACGACGTATTTCAGCTTCGCCAATTGTTTGATAATCTTTTGGGTACCCGGGGCCTTTAGCGCGCCCGAGCTCACCACAAAATGGATGTCGCGGCCGGCCACGCCGTTGTCGAGCATTTTGCCAATGTACGATTTCAGCCCGCTACGCACGTCGTCGTCGGTGGCCATGTTTTCCAGCACCAGGCTGTTGCCAAACTCCGCTTTTTCGAGTTTCCAGTTGTGCTGGGCATCGGTGCGCACAATGAAGGAGTTGAAGCCACTAGCCCCTAGCTCCACCACGCCGCGCAGCCGCCCCCCAGTGGGCTCAGGCGCCGTGTAGGTGAAGGGCACCCGCTCGCTGGTGCTAGCAGCAGCAGGCATGGTGCTGGCAGGCGCCGCGGCTTCGCCGTTAGTAGCACTGCTCGCGCTAGGTGGGGCTGTGGTGGTAGTGGCCGCCGTAGCAGGCGCCGGCATCCGGTCGCCCACGAAGTAGCGAATGCCAAAGTAAATACCAAGCAACACGATGGCCGTAATAAGGAGGCGGCCAGCGACGGTGAGGTTTTGCATGAGTCTGGGGTAGGTAGAAGGTGTCAGGTAGTAGTGAGGTAATAGAGGCCGCTATTATTCGAGCAGGCTGCGGTAGCCAGCATCTTTGGCCGGCGTGGGGTCGTAGCCACCGGGGCGGGGCGTGGGCGCCAAGCTGTCGGGGCGGCCTTCGAGTTGCACCAGTTTAAACTCGCCTTTATTATAAGCCGTCAGCATGGCCTCACCCTTGTCGGATAAGATGCCGTTTTGCACGTCCACCGAGTTGATAAAATCCATCGACAAGTCCATGGCGCGCTTCATTTCGCCCAGCTTCTGGCTCATGTCGTCTTGGATGTATTCCATCGACTCGTCAAAGTAAAACTTCTTGTCGGGGTCGCCCTTGAAGATGCTCACCGCCGTGCGCAAGGCACTGGAGCTTTCTTTCACAATCTTGTACTCGGCCTCTTTTAGGCGCACTTTTATTTCGGTTTCCTTGATAATATAGTCGGCGCTCTGGTTAACTTTTTCCATGAAGGCCAGCACCATCTTGATGTTGCGCTGTAAAGGGAGCAGTTTCTCGTTCATTTCCTGCAAGCCAGCCCCTTCGATAGTGGCTAGCGAAGCAGTTTCCTTCATGCCAGGCCGGTCTAGCATGGTGCTGGCTTTGTTGGCTTCAGCAAACTTCTGCTTGATTTCGACGTTGTTATCAGCTATTTTCTTGTTCAGCTTCACCAGTTGGCCAGCCAGCGTGTCAATCTGGCCTTGCATCTTCTGGCGCTTGTTTTTGAGGTCGCTGATGTAGATTTTGAGTATCGCAATAGGGTCGAGCTGTATGACAATACCCGTGAGCTTGCGCATTAGGGTTTTGAATAAAAAGAAGAACCCCGTACGAATGTCGCGGCTCGTAACTAAGAATACCAGCACACCCAATACCCCTAGCAGAAATGCCAAGTGTAAGGTATTACTAGCCACCTCAATCAGGAATTTTACAATCTCGTTGAAGTAGTACAACCCAGTACCCGCCAGCCCAGCTAGCACTACTAGCCCTAGTATGCCCTCGGGCCGCGACCAAAACGAGCGTTTTTCAGCGTCGGCAGTGCCGCCCAGCTGCGAAAAATCGGGAGTAGCCATAGAGAAAGCAGAGGGAAGAAGGAGGTGGAGATAGCCAATAAAGTAAGCAAAAGCCTGTCGTGGCGGGCGTAGTGAAGCAATGACAGCGAGGAGAGTTCGCCTAGGTGCCATTCAAGCACGGTTGTTTCGCTGCGCTTGCCGTGCCAAGCGCTTACTATATCGCCACGCGCACTTCAGCATTACAATTGCCGCTATAAAGCTATACTGTCTATTTTAAGTACTGCGCAATCTTGGCGAGGTCAGCGCGAATCTGGCTGGTGAAGTGGCTGTAGGTGGTCTCATAGTTTTGGCGGTTTTGGTTGAGCCGGCCGCTCTGCTCGGCTACCTCGCCGCCGATGGCCGCCAGCCGGGCATTATTAGTCGCTATCTTCTGCTGTATCTCAGCCAGCTGCCGCGTCAGGGCCTCCGTATCGGCCTGAAGCTGCTGCTGCTCGCGCTGCAAGCCGCCCACGCGCTCGGCAATGGCTGCCTCCACGCTTTGGCCAAATGCCTCCCGGTCCTTGCCCAGAATGGCCAGGTATTGGTTGGCCGTGCTAGCGAGGTGGGCCACGTCGGGCGCGCCTCCTAGGGCCTTAAAGCTGGCCCAGGCTGCTTGATACTGCTGGTCTTCGCTCAGCCCTAAGCTAGCCAGGCTGCGCAGCGTTTCTCTGAACTCGAAATAGTCGGGGCCGGGCAGGTTACTCTTAGCCAGCACATTGGCAAAGTGCTCCGCAAACTTGGCATCGACGCTACCGCTGGGCGCGGGGCTACTGCTGGCCGGTGTGGGGCCGCTGCCCGTGGGCGCCGCACTAGCCGGCGCGGGCTTGCCCGACAGGCTTTCTTCCTTAATGAAAAAGCTCAGGATTTTGTGGCCGAGGTTGTCAGAATCAGGCATGGCGCGCAACTACTAAGAGGTTGAATACCGCAATAGTAGCGCGCAACGCGGTTTCGGACTGCTGCCTCTACCTAGGGGCGTGGCCTTATTTCAGTACCGGCTGGTACAGTTTTACCAATTGTGCCACGGCGTAGTCTACCTCGGCCTCGCTATTCAGCTTGCTCATCGACAGGCGCACGGTGGGCCGGTTGGGGTCGGCGCCCAAGGCTTCCAGCACGTGCGAGCCGAGCTGCGCCCCGCTGGTACAGGCCGAACCGCCCGAAGCAGCTACCTTGCTGATATCAAGACTAAATAGCAGCATTTCGCTAATAGACGACGGCGGCAGGCTCACGCTCAGCACCGTGTAGAGACTCTGGTCGGCGTTGGCCGAAAGCCCGTTGAATTGCACATCGTCGATACCCACCCGCAGTTGCTCGATAAAGCGGTTTTTCAGGCCCTGCACGTGCTGCTGGTGGGCAGCCATCTCGCCGCAGGCTATTTCCAGCGCTTTGGCCAAGCCCACAATGCCGTAGACGTTTTCGGTACCCGAGCGCACGTTGCGCTCTTGCGCTCCGCCGTGGATGAGTGGCGCCACCTCCACGCCCCCGCGCCGGTACAGAAATCCTACACCCTTGGGGCCGTGAAACTTGTGCGCCGAACCCACCAAAAAGTGGTTTTGAAGCTGCTGCACATCGTGCGGGTAGTGCCCCATCGTCTGCACCGTGTCGGTGTGGAAGATAGCGTCGTAACGCGCACATAGCTCGCCGATTGCCTTGATATCGTTTAGGTTACCGATTTCATTATTGCCGTGCATGAGACTCACCAAGCTGCGCGGCTTGGTGGACAGCAGCTCCTCCAAGTGCCCTAGGTCGAGGCGGCCCAGCTCGTCGTGACGCAGGTAGCTGAGCTCGGTTTCGCCATCCTTGGCCAATGCCTGCAAGGGGTGCAGCACGGCGTGGTGCTCCAAGGGCGAGGTGATAGCGTGGCGCAGCCCTAGGGTGCGCACGCTCCCAAAAATGGCATAGTTGTCGGCCTCCGTACCGCCCGAGGTAAACGTAATCTCGCTCGGCGCGGCATTTACCAACTGCGCCACCGTTTTGCGCGCTTGCTCGATGGCCGACCGCACCTGTCGCCCCGGCCCATGCAGCGAGCTGGGGTTGCCGTAGTGCTGCCCTAGGTAGGGCAACATGGCTTCCAGCACTTCAGGGTCGAGGGGGGTAGTGGCGGCGTTGTCGAAGTAAGCGTGCATAATTAGTGGTGCTTAGCGCGTGGTGCTCAGTGCTTAGCTACTGGCTTGGCACCGAGCTACTAGGCACTGAGCACTGAGCACCAAGCACTAATTACTATTTAGACGAAATAATTTCCTTGATGTCGGCGATAATCTTTTGAGCCAAGTGCTCAGCTGTCGCGTTCGAATCGGACTCGGCGTAGATGCGGATAATGGGCTCGGTGTTCGACTTGCGCAGGTGTACCCACTCTTTGTCAAACTCTATTTTCACGCCATCGATGGTGTTAACGGGCTGCTTGGCGTAGCGCTGCTGCATCTGCATCAGCACCTGGTCGGTGTCGATTTCGGGCGTTAGCTCAATTTTATTTTTAGAGATAAAATAATTGGGGTATGAGCTGCGCAAGCGGCTCATCGTGAGACCCGTTTTGGCTAGGTGCGTCAAAAACAAGGCAATACCCACCAGCGCATCGCGGCCATAGTGCAGCTCGGGCAAGATGATGCCGCCGTTGCCCTCGCCGCCGATGATGGCGCCAGTTTCCTTCATTTTGGTCACCACATTTACCTCGCCCACGGCAGCGGCGGTGTAGGTGCCGCCGTGCTTCTCGGTCACATCGCGCAGGGCACGGGTGCTGCTGAGGTTGCTCACGGTGTTGCCACTGCCGTTTTCCTTCAGCACGTAGTCGGCCACAGCTACCAGCGTGTACTCTTCGCCAAACATCTCCCCATTTTCGCTCACTAAGGCTAGGCGGTCCACATCGGGGTCCACCACAATGCCGAGGTCAAAGCCGCCGCGGGCCAGCACTCGGGCTATGTCGCGCAGGTTTTCGGGCAGCGGCTCAGGATTGTGAGCAAAGTCGCCGGTGGGCTCGCAGTGCAATTTCTCTACCGTTTCGACCCCTAGGGCTTCCAGCAGTTGCGGCACTGCCAAGCCGCCCGACGAGTTGACGGCATCGACCACCACGCGGAAGTTTTTAGCCCGAACGGCCTCAACGTCCACCAGCGGCAAAGCCAAAATAGCGTCGATGTGGGCTGTTAGGGTCGTATCATCGGTAGTGTAGCTGCCCAGCTTCGTTACTGGCGCAAAGTCGAAAGCTTCGTTATCGGCCAGCGCCAGCACCTGCTGCCCGTCGCTATCCGAAATAAATTCGCCTTGCGCATTCAGCAGCTTCAAGGCGTTCCACTGTTTGGGATTGTGCGACGCCGTAAGGATGATACCCCCGGCGGCTTGGCGTGCGGGCACTACCATCTCCACCGTGGGCGTGGTCGAAAGCCCTAGGTCGAGCACGTCTAGCCCTAGGCCTTGCAGCGTAGCAGCCACGAGCCGGCTCACCATTTCGCCCGATAGACGGGCGTCGCGCCCAATCACAATCAGCTTACTGCTAGCATTTTGCTTAGCCACCCAGGTGCCGTAGGCCGCGGCATACTTCACCACGTCAAGCGGCGTTAGGCCTTGCCCGGCCGGCCCACCTATAGTGCCCCGGATACCGGAAATTGATTTTATGAGCGTCACGGTTTGTTTCTTTAGCCTGCAAAAGTAACTCTGCCCCCGTTTTTATGGTGCCCGGTGGCGTTACAGCCCCGCTTGGCTTGGCCTGCGCCTGCCTGTAGCAGGCAGGTTATTTTTATATTAGCTTATGACCGAAAATCCATTTCTTGCCTCTAGCCGCCGGCCCGACCAACTAGCCGCTTTTGGCCGCCTGCTCGATGTGCTTGACCGCTTGCGCCTCGAATGCCCCTGGGACAAAAAACAGACCCTAGAGAGCCTGCGCCACCTCACTATAGAGGAAACCTACGAGCTAAGCGATGCCATCCTACGCCAAGACCTGCCCGACCTCAAAAAGGAGCTTGGCGATGTCATGCTGCACCTCGTTTTCTACGCTCGCATTGCGGCCGAGCAAGGTGCCTTCGACATTGCCGATGCGCTTAATGCCCAGTGCGACAAGCTTATCTACCGCCACCCGCACATCTATGGCGATGTGCAGGCCGACGACGAAGACGCCGTAAAGCGTAACTGGGAGCAGCTCAAGCTAAAAGAAAAAGGTAACACGGGCGGCGTCCTAGGGGGGGTACCAACCTCCTTGCCAGCCCTAGTCAAAGCCATGCGCATACAGGAGAAAGCCCGCGGTGCAGGCTTCGACTGGGAAGACCCGGCTCAGGTGTGGCTAAAGGTGCAGGAAGAGCTTGCCGAGTTTGGGGCTGAGTACGGCCATGGCCAGCCCCCAACCGATGAGGCCCAAGCTGCCCGCGCTGCACAAGAGTTTGGCGACTTGTTATTTTCGCTGGTCAATTTTGCCCGCTTCGCTGGCATCAACCCCGAAGAAGCTTTGGAGCGCACCAACCGAAAGTTTATCGGTCGCTTTCAATATCTGGAGGCTGCGGCCGCTCGCGCAGGCAAGCCGCTGGCTTCTTTAACGCTAGCCCAGATGGATGAGTATTGGGAAGAAGCCAAGAAAAGTGTGTCCTCACTATCTTAGGTAACCTTCTACTACCACTCCCCGTTGGCGTCTTCACTAAAAACATAGTTGCCTTAAGGGCCTAAAATCAAGCCTTATTTCTTCCCTATTGCCCACCACCCTGGCATAAGACCCTCAAAAAAAAAGTTGACTAAGCAATGATTTTCGTGGCTTAGGCGTAGATTCGGCCCCGAAAGTTGCTTTGGCTTACCCAGCACTAATTAATCCAGCTTGGTAGTCAAGTTATTTCTTCGCCTCATTTTTATCCCCCTCAAACCAACCCCCACCTCCTACACCTCCCGGACACATGGAACAGAAAAATGCTGTAAACCCGAGCGCTCGGCCTGCCACTTCGGCCACCGCTGCCAAGGCTGCTGCCCCCGCCCCTAGCAGCGGCGGTGCTTCGCTGTTCTCGGTTATCGCCATCATCGTTGCCTTCGTTCTCGCCGAATTGATTTTCCATTTCGTAATGGGCGCCGGCAGCCGCTTCAAAGGTGGCGTGAACACTAATGACCCCCTACCCGGCGACTACCTAGCCACTATGTACAAAGGCGGGGTTATCGTACCCTTCCTGATTACCATGTTCTTGTGCGTTATCATCTTCTCGGTTGAGCGCGCCCTGACCATCTCGAAAGCCAAAGGCAGCAAGAGCATCGAGTCGTTTGTGCGCTCGGTACGCCAGAAGCTGAACGTGAACGACATCAATGGTGCCCTCGCCATCTGCGACCAGCAGAAAGGCTCGGTAGCCAACGTAGTACGCGCCGGCCTGAAAAAATACCAGGAAATGGGTGCTGAGCACACCATGAACACCGACCAGCGCGTGCTGGCCATCCAGAAAGAAATCGAAGAAAGCACCGCGCTGGAACTGCCGATGCTCGAAAAGAACCTGGTTATCGTTTCTACCCTAGCCTCGGTTGCTACGCTGGTAGGTCTGCTCGGCACGGTATTCGGCATGATTAAGGCCTTCGCCGCTCTGGCGCAGGCTGGTAACCCTGACGCAACCGCCCTGGCCTCGGGTATCTCGGAAGCTCTTATCAACACGGCTTTGGGTATCGGTACCTCGGCTATGGCCATCATTGCTTACAACTTCTTCACGAGCAAGATTGACGAGCTGACTTACAGCATCGATGAGGCTGGCTTCAGCATCATCCAAACCTTCGCCGCACAGCACGGCTCTAAAGGGCAGGAGTCGTAGGTCAATGGCACAAAAAGCGGGGTAGCGGCGTTCGCCTGCCGTTACCCCAACTTTTTTTCAGCCAGGCGTGTGGAATTAGTAGCGCAGCAGCATCAGTACTACTGAGCGGCTCCCGCCCCCGGCGGCCCGCTGATGGTTTTATCCTGCAGCCCCTTATTTCTTATGTCCGGCCCGCCACCTTTAACATCTTCTGGCAATGCCTAAAGTAAAACCGCACCGCACCTCGCCATCGCTCGACATGACGCCGATGGTAGACCTGGCCTTCCTGCTGGTTACATTCTTTATGTTGACCACGCAGTTTCGCCCCGAGGATGCCGTGATTGTGGACCCCCCGTCCTCGACCTCGGACCTCCGCAACCCCGACAGCGATGTGCTGACACTGACCATTGATGATAAGAAGCGCATATTTTTTGGCTTCGATAAAGCGTCTGTAAAAGAAGAAGCGCTGAAGTCGATGGGCATCAAATACAACGTAAGCTTCACCAAGCAACAACTGGCCCAGTTTCGCAACATCAACAGCATTGGGGTACCCATTAAACAGTTGGGCTCGTATTTGAACATGAGCACCGAGGAGCGCAAAGAATTGAATCCTCGCCTGCCCGGCATCCCGTACGACTCGCTCAACAACCAGCTGATTGACTGGGTGCAGGGCGCCCGCCAAGCCAACCTGAACCTCTTTAGTAAGCAAAGCTTTATATCTATCAAGGGCGACGGCGCAGCCGACGTGCAGACGGTACAAAAGCTTATTAGTGAGTTGCAGAAGGCTAAAATCAACCGTTTTAACCTTGTGACCAGCCTAGAAGGGAAACCCACCGAAGCTGCACAATAACCCGCTGACCCAATGGCAGAAATCCAACAAAAAGGCGGCGACTCCGGTAAGGGAGGCAAGAAACGGGCGAAAAAAATGTCGACCAAAATCGACATGACGCCTATGGTGGACCTTGCCTTCCTATTGCTGACCTTCTTCATGCTCACCACCACTTTTGCTAAGCCTAACGTGCTGCAGCTGCAGATGCCGGCAAAAGTGAAAGACGACCTAGAAAAGACGAAAATCAAAGAGTCGGAAGCCATGACGGTTATCCTGGCCCCCGACGACAAGGTTTTCTATTACTTCGGCCTTAATTCGCCCAGCGACCCTTCGGTAGCAGTGCCTAAAATCGAAGTAACCGACTTCTCGGCCAACGGTATCCGCAAGGTGCTGCTCGTTCGCAAGCAGCAAGTACCTAAGCTTACCATCCTCATCAAAACCTACGTGGATGGCGACAAGCATGCTAAGTACAAGGACCTTGTGGATATTCTGGATGAGATGAACATTACCGACCAGAAGCGCTACGCACTGGTGGATATGGGTAAAGAAGATTTAGACCTCATCAAAAAGCAGAACCTATTATGATGGATAACGCTCAGCTGGCTAATGCCAGCTTAAACGACATCGTATTTGAGGGGCGCAATAAGGCTTACGGAGCTTACCATCTACGGCGCATCTATGGCCGGCACGTTACGCGGGCGCTTATCATCGGGGCCTTCTTTTTGGGCCTGCTGGTAGTAATCCCTGCCATCGCCAAATTCTTGGAGGAGCGCAAGCCGAAGGCCGAGCTGAACCTCAAAGAAAACGTGCTCATCGATGCTCCGCCTCTGGACAATACCCAGCCGCCGCCCCCGCCGCCCCCGCCGGCGAGCACTCCTCCCCCGCCCCCGCCGCCCGACCCGCCCAAGGTAAACGCCATTAAGTTTACCCCGCCTGTGGTAGCCAAGGACAAGGAGGTACGCCAAGAAGACGACGTTCCCGATGTTAAAGAAATCAAAGAACAAAACATCGGTACCAAGACCGTAAAAGGCGGTCTTGATGAAGCTCCGGACCTCAGCGGCCTGAGCGGTGAAGGCAAAGCTGCTGCCCCAGTGGCGGAGGTAGTAGAAGACAAAGTCTACACCTACGTAGAGCAAATGCCCGAACTGCCCGGTGGTGGTGGCCAGCAAGCTATCGTAAATGCTATCCAAAAGGCGTTCCGTTACCCTGCCGTTGACTTGCGCAACCAAGTAGAAGGCCGGGTATTCGCCAAGTTTACGGTAGACGAAAACGGTGGCCTCACCGACGTATCTGTGGTAAAAGGCCTCAGCGGTACGATTGATGCTGAAACTATCCGCGCCATCAAAACGCTGCCCAAGTTTATCCCAGGCAAGCAAAATGGCCGGGCTGTGAAAGTATCGTTCACCGTGCCGATTTCGCTGAAGATTCAATAGTCTGCGTAAGCAGTACACTCACAAGCCCTCTGTGCTAAGCGCAGAGGGCTTGTTTCGTTTTAGGCTTTAGCCACTAACCTAGGAAGAAGCTGTCAACGAAAGGTGTGATTTTCTTAGAGAGAAGACTTAAGCTTATGACCAGGCCTGAGTTGTATAGCCCAGGTTTACGCGTTTGGCAGTGTGGCATATTGCTGGGACAAGGCCCTATAAGAATGCCCTAGGTAAAACATAGAAGGCTGTGTGGAAAATAAGTCAGATGAGCATCAGATAAAAGCTTAGTGGCCGCTAGCGCTTTACTCACCTCATTCGCTTACCGCTTATGTCTTTGCTCACTAGTTTTCTCTCGCCTTCGCTCGATACGATTGTCTTTGAGGGCCGCAACCAAGCGTATGGTGCCTACCAGCTACGCCAGTCCTATAATAGCCACGTGCGCAAGGCACTGGCCACAGTACTTGGGCTATGCGTGCTCCTGCTGCTGGCTAACATTGCGTGGCAGCAACTGCACCCTAAGGCCACTGCCAAAGCTGCTATAAAAACTACACCGCTCACGCCTATAGAGCCTCCTACCTACGTAGCGGAGCAACCTAAACCCGTCGCCCCGCCGGCTGCCCCCAGCCAGCCTCACATAGCCACTGCTACGCCACACGCTACAGCTAGCTTCCCTACTAAGATTGCCAAAGATGAGCTAGTGCCCACCAAGCCCGAGGAAATAGAGATAGCAGCCGCCCCCTCTGATTTGGCTTCTTCCGAATTGAGCACCACCGATGCCGCTAATACGGGCGTGCTAGGTGGCACCGGCATTGCCGAAACCGGGCCTGCTACCGAAACCGGCTCGGCCACGGCCCCAGCCGTAACGGGCCCTTACATCGTGGCCGAGAAGATGCCTGAGTTTGCAGGGGGTACCGAAGCGCTGATACGCTACCTTCGCAATCATCTGCGCTACCCCAGCGAAGCACTGCGGGCACAAGCCGAGGGCCGTGTGTACGTGAGCTTTGTGGTGCAAGCCGATGGCACCATCGCTGATGTGAGTGTGCCCAAGGGCCTAGGGTATGGCCTCGATGAGGAGGCGCAGCGTGTAGTGCGCCAGATGCCCGCCTGGACGCCTGGCCAGCAATCTCACCATGCTGTAGCCGTGCGCTTTACGCTGCCCATTACGTTTCATATTCAATAGAAGCGCCGCTGTACAATTGGATTAAAAGCTGGTTCATTATGAAAAGCCGGCTTTTTTCCCCTCCTTTGCAGTTACGTTACTTCTCAGCGATAGGCACTCCGAACAATTTTGTTATCGGATTCCGTTATAAGGGTAACTTATTTTCTTTCTATGCTCGATACTTCCACCGAAGAGCGGCTAGGCCCTTCCCAGCAGCCAGTCCGCTTCTTTGACTTGCTGCGGGCCCTTGGCTATCTGGCGCTTGGTGGTTGGCTGGCTTATACTGCCAACCGCCCTATGGCGGCGGGGGCACTGCTGCCGCTGAGTCATAAGACTCGCTTGGTATTAGGAGGTATCCTGATACTATATGGTGTGGTGCGCCTGGTACGGGCGCTACCTTTTCAATTTCGTAAATCCCGGCGCGATGATTTTCGCTGATTTTTTAGACCCTAGGGGCCGTACTTTTCTGGGAGCGCTGCTGCTCGCGGCCAGCCTATTGCCTGCCTGTAGCAGCCAAAGTGGCTCGGGCACCGAAGAGCCTACCGACACTCCCACGAGTGGCAAGGTGTCGATTAGCGTCGACGAAACGTTTGCGCCCATACTAGAATCGCAGGTCGATACGTTTCAGAAGCTTTACCCAGATGCCCACGTCAAAGCTTCCTATCAGCCCGAGGATAGCGTGATGCTGGACTTCCTCAATGATAAAGTAAAGCTGGCCGTGGTATCGCGTGACCTGAATGCGGCCGAGAAGGCTGAATTGGCCAAGCAAACCATGACGCCAATTACTACGCACATCGGCATCGATGGTCTCGCTATTATTCTGCATCCCTCCAACCCCGATTCGCTGCTGACTATGACGCAGTTGCGTAGCATTTTCAGTGGCCAGACTACTGGCTGGAAGCAGGTAGGCGGCCAAACGAAACTTGGAGACATCAACGTGGTGTTTGACGCTAACCGTAGCAGTACGTTGCGCTTTGTGCGTGACTCGCTGCTCCGTGGGCAGCCGCTGACTAAACGGGTCTTTGCGGCTAAGTCTAATGCTGAGGCGCTCACTTACGTGGCTACCCACCCAGCAGCTATTGGGGTCGTTGGAGTCAACTGGGTATCGGACCACGACGACCCCACCGTGCAGAGCTTTTTGCACTCGGTGCGGGTAGCAGCCATCACGGCTCGCCCTAACCCTACCAAGGACGACTATATCAAGCCTTATCAACGGTACCTAGCGCCCTACACGCCCGAGCAACTGCAGGCCGACCAAAACCTACAGCGCTATCCGTTGCAGCGCAATCTCTATATCATCAGCCGCGAGGCCCGCACCGGACTTGGCTCAGGTTTTGCATCCTTCGTAGCAGGCCAAAAAGGGCAGCTTATTTTTTATAAATCAGGCCTGCTCCCGGCTAAAATGCAGGTACGTATCGTTACTACCTCAAAGGACGATTGAACTACTATGCCATTTACCGCGTAGTTTAACCAGATTTTCACCCTCACCCTGACTCTTCTTTTTTTCTTTCGCTTATGAGTTTCAAGCCCTGGAAACCGCTGTTGCTGACTGCCGTTACCTTGGGGGCCGGCGCTACGGCCGCCACCGCCCAAGACATTGCCGCTGCCCAAAAGGCCATCGAGCTAGAGCGCTATAACGAAGCGCGTGGCCTGCTGCGCAATGCCAGCTCACCCGAAGCTAACTATGAGCTGGGCCGCCTTTACCAAATGCGCGACCTCGACGATTCGGCCGCCGTTTACTTCAACAAAGCAGCTGGTGCTACGCCCTTTGGGCAGGTAGCCGCTGGCCGCGCTGCGCTGGTGAAAGGCCAAAATGATGCCGCCGCTACTTCGTTTGACGCCGCTGCCAAAGCCACGAAAAACAAAGACGCCAAAATCCTGACCATGATTGCGCAGGCCTATGGCGAGTCTGATATCAAAAACATCGACAAAGCGCTCACCTTCGTGAACGCAGCCCAGACCGCAAATAAGGGCAAAGATGAGCCAGCGCTGATGGTAGCGCGAGGCGAAGTTTACCTGAAAACCGACCAAGGCGGTGGCGAAGCTATGACCAGCTTCGACCGCGCTACTATGGCCAACCCTAACTACGCACAAGCTTACTACAAGAAAGGTGAGCTGAACGTACGCAGCCGCAACGCGCAGGAGGCCGTTACGAACCTAGAGAAGGCCATTCAGCTAGAGCCAAAGTATGCCCCGGCCTACAAGGAGCTAGCCGAGATGTACTACTACGCCGGGCAGTATCCTAAGGCACTGAGCACCTTTGAGCAGTACCGCCAGGTGGCTGAGCGCTCGACCGGTACGGACGCAGAATACGCTTCTTTCTTGTATTTGACTAAGAAGTTTCCAGAAGCATTAGCGGAGGTCAACAACGTACTGGCTAAAGAGCCTAACAATGTGACCATGAACCGCTTGAAGGCGTATACGCTGTATGAAACCGGTGACTACGCTGGTGCAGCTACGGCCATGGAAAACTACCTGCGCACCGCTCCGGCTGAGAAAATCATCGCTGACGACTACGCGTACCAAAGCCGCATCTTAGGTAGGAACAACAAGACCCAGGAATCGCTGGCGGCCATCAACAAGGCTATCGAACTAGCACCAGCTAGCAAGAAAGCTGATTTCGAGGCTGAGAAGACTAAAATTCAGCTGATTAACAAAGATTACTCTGGCGCGCTTGGTGCACTTGTCGAAAAGGCTAAAACCGGTGACCTAGCCGACCAATACCGTTTGGCTGCTGCCTATGGCTCGGCTAAGCAGTATACGAAGGCTGACAGCGTGTTCAACATCATTAACACGGCCAAGGCCGACTATGCTCCGGCTTACATAGCCCGCGCTAAGGTTAACGTTGCCCTTGACCCCGATGCAGACAAAGGCTTAGCTAAGCCCTACTACGAGAAATACATCGAGCTTGGCAGCGCCGACCCGGCTAAGTATAAGGCTGGTATGGTAGAAGCATATGACTACCTAGGTGCCTACAACGCGCACAAAAACGACAAAGCCGCCGCTAAAGCAAATTTTGAAAAAGCGGTAGCTCTTGACCCTGCTGATGACTTCGCTGTTAAATCACTCAAGATTTTGAATGGTGCATCGGCTCCGGCTCGCAAGCCGGCTGCTAAGCCAGCAGCTAAAGCTGCCGTCAAAAAATAAGCTAGCAGCAGTTTAAAAAAGCCCCGCTACATCGTTGTAGCGGGGCTTTTTTTGTGGCTATAGGCTCTCGCTCCACGCTTGCCATTTGGCTAAGGCTGTGCTAAAATCTTCGGGTAATTCGGCCTCAAAAAACATATTTTCGCCGGTGCGAGGGTGCACAAAGCCCAGCGAGCGGGCGTGCAGTGCCTGCCTAGGTAGCACGGCAAACACATTTTCGACGAAAGCCTTGTAGGTACCTGTGGCTTGGCCCGAGCGGATACGGTCGCCGCCATAGGTAGCATCCGAAAACAGTGGGTGGCCAATAAACTGCATGTGCGCTCGAATCTGGTGGGTGCGACCGGTTTCGAGGCGGCATTCGAGCAGCGTTACGGGGCCGTAGCGCTGGAGCACGCGGTAGTGCGTCACGGCTGCCTTGCCTTGCTCGCCGCCAGGGTATACGGCTTGCACTTTGCGGTCGCGCAAGCTGCGGCCAATGTGACCGCGCACGGTGCCCTGGTCTTCTTCAAACTTACCCCAGGCTAGGGCTAGGTAGCTCCGCTCGATGGTGTGGTAAAAAAACTGTTGTGAGAGGTGCGTCATGGCCGCCTCCGTTTTGCCAATGACGAGCAGGCCCGAGGTATCCTTATCGATGCGGTGCACTAGGCCCGGTCTAATTTCGCCATTGCGGCCCGTGGGCAGGTTGGCGAGGTGGTAGGCCAAGCCATTGACGAGCGTACCCTCCCAGTTGCCGTAGGCGGGGTGCACCACGAGGCCAGCCGGTTTATTCACGATAAGTAGGTCCGCATCCTCGTAGCGAATGTCGAGGTCCATCTGCTCGGGCTCGACTTTGCCCGTGCGCGGTGGTTCGGGCAACGTGATGGTGATGACATCGGCCGGCCGAATGCGGTAGCTCGCCTTGGTGGGGCGGCCGTTTACCTGCACTGTTTCGGCCTCGATGGCTGCCTGAATCTTGGTGCGCGAGGCATTGGCCAGGCGATTAAGCAAGAACTTATCGACGCGCAGCAATTCCTGCCCTCGGTCAACCACAATGCGGTAGTGCTCATAAAGCTCATCGCCCTCCCCTGCGTCGTCTTCGTGGAGGTCCTGAGCTTCGGCAGACGGGGGCAACATGGCGGGGCTAAGCAGATGAAAGCGCAAAAATACGTTGGACACACCCAGCACTACCTAGGGCGGCTACGCGACATCGTGGCAGTGCGCAGGCCGCCCTAGGTAGCTAGTTAGTCTTGCCGGGGCTGCAAAAGCTTGGCGATTAGCCCAGTCCAGCCAGTTTGGTGGGTGGCGCCCAGGCCGTGGCCATCATCGCCGTGGAAGTACTCGTGAAACAACAGATAATCGCGGAAGTGCGGGTCGGTTTGTAGTGTTTCATTATTGCCGAAAGCAGGCCGGCGCCCCTCAGCATCCTTGAGCAGCAACTTGTTGAGGCGGCCAGCAAGGGCATCGGCTACTTCATTTAGCGTCATCAATACCCCCGAACGCGTAGGGTATTCCACTTTAAAAGAATCGCCATAGTAGCTGTGGAAGCGTTGCAATGACTCCACTATCAAGAAATTGATAGGGAACCACACCGGCCCACGCCAGTTACTATTTCCGCCGAACATTCCCGAGTCAGACTCGCCAGGCAGGTACTGCACCACAAAGTCGGTCTTGCCGGCGCGGTACACGTAGGGGTGCTCGTGGTGGTAGCGCGAGAGGGCTCGAATGCCATATTCTGACAAGAACTCTGTCTCGTCGAGCATGCGGCGCAGCAGCGCCTTGAGGCGGCTACGTCGCATTAAACTCAAGAGGTGGCGAGCTCCCTTACCGGGCTCCTGCCAGCGCGACACGAGTTGCGCTAGGTGCGGCCGGTTGGTGACCAGCCACCACGCACGGCGCGCAAACAGCGGCATAGCATTCAGCAACTCCTCATCCACAATCTCCACTGCGAACAGCGGAATCAGGCCTACAATGGAGCGCACCTTGAGCTTGGTGCGCATATTGTCGGGCGTATGCAGCACGTCGTAGTAAAACTGGTCTTCGTCGTCCCAGAGGTTGAACTTGCCATCGCCGCCGCGGGTCATAGCGTCGGCGATATAGAGGAAGTGCTCGAAAAACTTACCGGCCATTTCCTGGTACACCGGGTTTTCTTTGGCTAGCTCCAGCGCCATGCGCATGAGGTTGAGCGCATACATGGCCATCCAGCTGGTGCCATCGCTCTGCTCAATCTTACCGCCAGTGGGTAGCGGCGCTGAGCGGTCAAACACTCCGATGTTATCGAGCCCTAAGAAGCCGCCCTCAAAGATGTTGCGCTCGTCGCGGTCTTTGCGGTTGACCCACCACGTAAAGTTGAGCACCAGCTTATGGAAAAGGCGCTCTAGAAAATCGCGGTCGCCTTGGCCGTTGTTGCGCTTTTTGTCCATCTGATACACGCGCCAGGTGGCCCAGGCGTGCACCGGGGGGTTTACATCGCTAAAATTCCACTCGTAGGCTGGCAATTGGCCGCTCGGGTGCAGATAGCGGTCCTTGATGAGCAGGCGCAACTGGTTTTTGGCAAAACCGGAATCGACCATCGCCAGCGGAATGCAGTGAAAAGCCAGGTCCCAGGCCGCGTACCAGGGGTACTCCCACTTGTCGGGCATCGATACCAGGTCTTGGTTATGCAGGTGGCGCCAGTTAGCGTTGCGGCTGGCGCGGCGCTGGGGCGATGGCGGTGGCATGGCCGGGTCGCCGTCGAGCCACTGCGCTACATCGTAGTAATAAAACTGCTTGCTCCAGAGCATGCCTGCAAACGCCTGGCGCTGCACATTGCGCGCATCGGGGTCAGTAAGACGGTCTTGCACACAGTTGTAGAAATCATCAGACTCTTGCTGGCGCGCAGCTACTAGCTCCTCAAAATCGGCAAATGGCGCGGCCAGCTCGGCTTGGCTGAGGCGCACCCGCACCGTTTGCGACTGCCCGCCCGGCACAGTCAACTCGTACTGGGCGCCAACCTTGGTGCCCTGCTGCTTGGGGTTGACGGCATGCTTGCGGCCCTCCACCACGTAGTCATTAATGCCGTCCTTGAAATAAAGTCCTTCGCCGGGCAGGCCGTAGAGGCGCGGCCCATTGCTGTCGTTTTCGCAGAACAGCAGGTTGGGCTCGCCATCGCAATAGAAGTGATAGCGCCCTAGGTCACGGTGTTCGGCCTGCACAGTTCCAGGCGCCACTTGCACCAGCGTAGGCCGGTAGTCGTCGTATCCCCAGCCCCAGGTATTACGAAACCACAGTTGCGGCAGTACCTGCACGGTGCTTTTGTGCGTGCTCCGGTTGTGCACCGTCACTTGCAGCAGCAGGTCATCCGGCCCCGCCTTCACGTACTCAATCACTACGTCGAAATAGCGATTTTTAGAAAAAACATCGGTATCCAGCAGTTCGTACTCAGGCTCCAGACGCGTGCGGCGGGCATTGTGCTTGAGCAGCTTGCCATACGGAAACTTATGCTGCGGATACTTATACAGCATTTTTTGGTACGAGTGCGTGGGCGTGCAGTCGAGGTAGTAATACAGCTCTTTCACGTCCTCGCCGTGGTTACCCTGCCCGTTGGTCAGACCAAACAGGCGCTCTTTCAGCTGGTTGTCTTTGCCGTTCCAGAGGCCCACATTGAGGCATAGCAGCTGCTGGTCGTCGCTGAAGCCCCCTAGGCCCTCTTCGCCCCAGCGGTAGGCATAAGAGCGAGCAATATCATGGGTGATGTGGTTCCAGGCGTTGCCGTCGTGGCTATAGTCTTCTCGAACTGTGCCCCACTGCCGCTCCGTGAGGTAGGGGCCGAACTTCTTCCAATTAACTGTCTGCGCATCGGCCTCGGCCAAGCGTACTTGTTCTTGTGTCATGCGTTATTTAAAACCCGCGCGCAAAGCAGCAGCGGCCATCCAATACGCAATTTCCTTCCAGAAAGAGGTTATCCCTATTCGCTGGCTTTACAATAACGATTTCGACTACTGCCTTGTGCGGGTTAACTAGCTGTTAGTCATCAAAAAAGCCGAGGCCCTTGGGCCTCGGCTTTTTTTACAAGTCGATAGTCGATACTCGCTTACTTCTTGCCTTTTGCTTTGGTCGGCGTAGCAGCGGGAGCAGCGGGCGTCTTGGTAGCAGGCGACTGCGTAGCTGGCTTAGCGTCCGGCGTCGGGGCAGGTGCCGTAGGCGTGATGCCCATCTTCTTCAAAATCAGGTCCGAGATGTCGCCATCTTTGGGGCCGTGCAGCAGAATGGGGCTCGAGCCAGCATCCGAGTTCAGCACGTAGGTGTAGCCATTCTCATTAGCTACTAGGTCGATGTTTTTCTGAATCTTGTCCAGAGCTGGGCTCAGCAGTTGCTGCTGCTTCTGCTGCAGCGATTGCTGGGCAGTAGAAGAGAACTCCTGCAAGCCTTGCTGCATAGTCTGCAATTCCTTTTCGGTGTCAGCTTTTACGACGGCAGTCATCGTAGAACCTCCCTTTTGGTAAGCATCAAGCTTAGTTTGGAAAGCAGTCTGCTTGGTTTTCATCTGCGCCTCCAGCTGGCCGCTGTAGGTTTTCAGGTCCGATTCAATCTGCTTGCGCTCGGGCATCTGGCTCAGCACGTACTCCACACTGGTGTAGCCGATTTTGAGCGGAGCCTGGGCGTGCGCGGCGGGGGCAAAGAAAGAGCCGACAACGAGCAGAGCGGCGGCGAAGGTCAGGTGAACGGTTTTCACGCGGTTAACGAAGGAAATCAAGGTTCTGAAAAAAGTTAAAAGCAAAGTTAAGAGAATTATGGCTTCTTGCCAGTTCTCGTCTTGGTACCGGCAGGCGCCTCAGGCGCCCCCGAATCTGATTCAAAACCCGAGTCGGTATTAGGACTGGTAGCCGCATTAGCGGCCGGGGTTTTAGGCGGTGTCACAGTTTTTACCGGGCCTTTGGGGCCGGGCTGGTTGCGGTCGGGCGAGGCTAAGCCTAGCTCTTCCAACACGTACTCGGTGTAGTCGAAGGTCGGGTCAGTGTAAATCATGGTCAGGTCGCTGGCCTTGTCAAGCACAAAGTTCAGCTTCTTAGCCTTGGCCACCTTCTCTACCGCTTCAAATACTTTATCCTGCACGGGCTTATTTAGCTCTTGGCGCTTTTTAAAGAGTTGCCCTTCGTAGCCAAACTGCTTGGTGCGGTACGCCTTGAGTTCCTGCTCTTTCTTGAGCATTTCGTCTTGGCGCTTTTTCTTCATGGGCTCGGTTAGCACCACTTCCTCGGCCTGATAAGTGCGGTACATCTTATCAATGTCCTTCTGCTGCGCCTCAATCTCTTTTTGCCAGGTATCCGAAAGCTTATTCAGCTCCGTCTGGGCCTGGGCATACTCCGGCATCTTGCTCATGATGAACTCAGTGTCGATGTAGCCTAGGCGCTGTGCCTGCGCCGGTTTGGCGGTCAGCAGCCCCAAGAAAGCAAATACACAGAAAAATCGTTTCATACCGTAGTTCGCTGCCAGCAGCTAGGTCCGTGGCAAGGTGCTCTTAACGCACAGCTCGCCACACTATTGCAGCGCGCCTTCATCAGGCCGACCGTACCCGCTAAACTACCAGAAGCGTGCCAAACGTTCCCGCCTAGCCTAGGTCCTGGCTTAGCGAATCTGCTGCCCGATGATAAAGTGGAAGCGGTTGAAATCTTGTTTGCTAGTAGTGCCTGGCGCCGGTATTACCGAGTCGAAGGCACGGCCATAGTCAAACCCTAGCAAACCGAATGCCGACATGAAAATACGGGCACCAAAACCAGCTGAGCGGTACAGCTTATAAGGATTATACTCTTGGTACGAGTTAACCGAATTACCAGCTTCAGCAAAGCTTAGCACGTACACTGTGGCAGCCGGGTTGAGGCTGACGGGGTAGCGCAGTTCTACTACGTATTTGTTGTAAGCCAGACCACCGCTTTGGTTTTGCTGAGCCGTTGGAATAGCATAAGCTGCGTTGGGGTCGTCGTAACCGCGCAAGCCGATATATTCGGTACCTACCAAGAACGAACCACCGCCGCCGTAGCCTAGGCCTGCGCCGCCCATCTTAAAGCGTTCAAACGGCCCCACATTGCGCCCGCCATACGAGCCAATAAAGCCGAAGTGTGCCCGGGTGTTCAGCACCAGCTTACCCACAATCGGGGTGAAGAAAGAGGCATCAAACATCCACTTGTGCAGCTCTATCCATTCATTTTCGCTGGGGTGTGCGCCAGGGAACGCCGAATACGGCGGCGTAGCAGATACCGAGAGCGAAAGCGACGAACCGCGGCGTGTGTAGGTCGGGTTGTCGATGCTATTGCGCGCCAGAGTGGTGTTTATCGTGAAGTTGTTGAACACCCCGTTAGCAGCGATAACCGATAGATAGGGATAATCTTTGGTGCTGTACTGACTGAACGAGAGCGAGTTACTAAGCGTAAAGTAATCATCCGGCACCCGCAGTTGGCGGCCTAGGCCTATGGTTACCGTATTTACTCGGAGAGAGCCCGCCGTGCTTAAATCGAATGCATTACCATTATAGATACGCGAAACGCTGCGGTTCAAGCTTACGCTGAGCGAATTGGGCTTGCGGCCACCTAGCCAGGGCTCGGTGAAGCTGAGTGAATAAGCCTGGTACTGCAAGCCATTGGCCTGCACGTTGAGGGCCAGGCGCTGGCCGTCGCCACCCGGTACGGGCGTCCAATTGTGCCAATCACCCGCCTTGCGCAGCGAGAAGTTGTTGAATACCAAGCCCACCGTGCCAATAAAGCCTGCGTAGCCGCCCCAACCGCCCGAAAGCGTAATCTGGTCCGAAGGCTTCTCGACTACTGTGTAGTTGATATCTACCGTACCATCATTTTGATTTGGCCGCGGGTCGATACCGATTTTCTCCGGGTCGAAGTACCCTAGGGTCGCTATTTCGCGCTGCGAGCGGATGAGCAGCTCACGGTTGAACTTGTCGCCGGGCAGCGTGCGTAGCGTGCGGCGCAGCACGTGGTCCGAAGTCTTAGTATTGCCCGCAATGTTGATTTCCTTAACTCGCGCTTGCACCCCTTCCGAAATGCGCATCTCGATGTCAATCGAATCGCCCTGCACCTTGGTTTCGACCGGGTCAATCTGGAAGAACAGGTAGCCGTCGTTCATGTAAAGCGACGTTACGTCCTGGCCGGTGGGGTTGTAGCTGAGGCGCTTATCCAGCGTCTCTTTGCTATAGGGCGTGCCCGACTTGATACCTAGGACCGACGATAACGTCTTGCTGTCGTAGAGGTAGTTACCCGTCCAGGTGATGTTGCGGAAGTAGTACTTGGGACCGGCATCAACTTTAATGCGCAGCGCCAAGCCTTTATCATCGCGTATCAGCGTGTCCGACACGATGCTGGCATCGCGGTAACCTTCGTTGTTGTAGAAATCAACGAGTTTCTTCTTGTCTTCCTCAAACTCCGAAGCTTGGTACTTGCCCGGCGTCAGGAATTTATACGGCTTACGCTCTTTGGTTTTCTTAAACTGCTTCTTCAGCTTGCTGTCTTTGAAGGCTTTATTGCCTTCAAACGCAATATCGTGAATGCGGACTTTGCTGCCTTTGTCTACATCAATCTTGAGCGCTACGCTATTCGATAGAGCCGAGTCGGCCACTTGGCGGATAACTACTTTGGTATCCAGGAAGCCCTTGTTGGTGTAAAACTTGCGCACCTGTGTGCGGGTGTTCGACAACAACGCATCGGTTACAACCTTACCGCGGATAAGCTTGATTTTCTTCTCTAGGTCCTCGGCTTGGCCTTTGCTGATACCCGTGAAGTTAAACTTCGACAAGCGGGGCCGCTCGCGCAGGTTAAAATCCAGGAATATTTTATCGCCCTCAGTGCGCGCAATGCTCACCGACACGTCGGCCACGAGGCCCTGCGTCCAGATGCGGCGAATGGCTTTGCCGATTTCTTCGCCCGGGATGTTGATTTGGTCGCCTATTCGTAAACCCGACAACCCAATCAGCGTATTAGGGTCTAGGGAGCGCGCCCCGCTTACCGTGATACCCCCAAGTGTGTACTTGCGGGGTTCATCGACGGTAGCCGCGACTTGCTGAGCATGAGCCGGAGCGGCTACCAAGCCAGTAGCCAGCAGTAGCAGTCCAAAGACGGAGCTACGTAAGTAAGTGCGCATTAATAAGATAACTAAATCAAGAGACGGAAAGCTGCTCGCTGGTTTTGCCAAACCGGCGCTCGCGGCGCTGGTAGGCCACCAAGGCGGCACGCAGGTGGCTGCGCCGAAAATCAGGCCACAGCACGGGGGTTATATACAGCTCAGTATAAGCTAACTGCCAGAGCAGAAAGTTACTAATGCGCTGCTCGCCGCTGGTACGGATGAGCAGCTCAGGGTCAGGCATGCCAGCCGTGGCCAGGTAGCTCGTCACCGTAGCTTCCGTCACGGCGTCGGGCTGCACGCGGCCGGCCGCCACATCGGCCGCCAAGCGCCGCGTAGCCTGGGTGAGGTCCCAGCGGCCGCTATAGCTCAGAGCCAGCACCAGCGTCATGCGGGTGCCACCTTTAGTGAGCTCTATCGACTCGGCTAGCTCGCGCTGGCAGCTTTTGGGCAGCGTGGCTAGGTCACCGATAGCTTGCAGCCGCACGCTGTTTTTGAGGAGCGTTGGTGTTTCCTGCCGGATGGTATGCACCAGCAGTTGCATCAACGCGCTCACTTCCAGCGCGGGGCGGTTCCAGTTCTCGGTTGAGAAAGCGTAGAGCGTGAGGTACTTGACCCCCAGCTCGGCGGCTTCTTCCACCGTATCGCGCACCGCCGTAATGGCGCTTTGGTGCCCGAAGACGCGCAGCCCCCCCCGCTGCTTGGCCCAGCGTCCGTTACCATCCATGATAACGGCGATGTGGGCAGGAATATTGGAGAGGTCAATTTCGGACCGTTCGGCCATCGTTGCGGTTTGCGTATAAGAGGCCGCAAGTTACGCAAATGGTTGCAGATACGCAGGCAAAACAAAAGGCGAGCCGCCGAAGCAGCTCGCCAGTACTACTTGAGTAGGCCCTTATTATGCTTGTAGGGCGGTGGACAGTTGATTTTATAGAACGTGTACGAAACACTGATACCGTTGTAGTAATACCAGTCTTTATCGTGCGGATTTACTAAGAGGGGGTCCTGGTCGCCTAGGTGGTCGAGCTGGTCGCTAAAAGTTTTACGCGCCCCAATTTCGGCCCCTAGGTTCCAGCGGGGCGATAGCGCTACTTTAATACCTGCACCAGCTGGAATGGCTACGCTAAACTGCCCACCCTTGCGGTTGAAGTCTGGCTGCAGCGCCTGATTCTCGCTTTCGGTAATGGTGTGGGCAAAGTAAGGCGCTAACCCGATAAACAAGTACGGACTCAAATGAATCCGGCTGTTATCGTGCCGGTCATGGTAGTCCAGAAAATTATATTCTACTACCCCCGAAAGCTCTACTACGGTGCCACGCAGGCTGGCTTGGCGATAGTTTTGCAACGGAGGCACGCCGCCATTCACGCCCTCTACGTTGGTGTCACGGGCCCGCAGCCCGCCTACTGTGAGCCCGCCCCGTAGGGTAACGGGCGCCGAGATATCGCGGCGGTAGAAGACGGTGAGGGCCGGCCGGTTATTTTTGAACTGGTACTGCGGAGATATCTCACCCTTATAGTTGGTACCACCTAGGCCGATGCCTAGCTCACTCGTACTCTGGGCCCACGCCGGGGTGGCCCCTAAAAACGTACTCCCCGCTAGCACCAGGCCAGCGAGGAGTATGGATGAAAACCAGGTCTTGGGCATTCAGCAAATATAAGAGCCCGGTCGGCAGTGGCTGCCTAGCGGAACTTGGGGTTTTTGATGCGGGGCGTCAGGATGTAGTTCAGCGAGAAACCCGAAACGGTGTACCAGTCATCGTGGCCTTCGCCGCGCTTGGCACCGGGTACAAAGCCACCTGCTACGCCCGTGCTCGTGTTAGTAATGCCTTTGCCGCCAGCACCACCAGCATAGCCGCCGAAGTATTGGGCTTGAGCACTTTTGCTAGATAGGTCAGCGTAATTGCTGCTTACGTCATCGAGGTAGCCAGTGAACGTTTTGCGCAGGCCAATCTCAAACGAAGCGTCTAGGTTACGGTTGATGCGATAGCGCACCCCAGCTCCAAACGGAATAGCAAGGCTCACTTTGCTGTAGTCCTTGCCTTCGGTCTGAAGCGGCTGCAATGCTACGTAATTACCATTTTGGTCTTTGCCCTTGGGGTTATGGTAGAAGCCTGCCAACCCGGCAAAGAGGTAGGGTACGAAGTCAGGACGCTTGAGGTAATTATTACGGTTTTCGATGAGGTCGACAATCATCACAGCCGAAGCTTCTGCGATGTCGTTACGAAAATTCATATTTCGAGTATAACGATACCGGGCATTGTTATCATCGCGGTTAGCGTTATCACCATCTTCCGCCGTGATGCGTCCATAGGCCAAACCAAAGCGACCTGACACCCGCGGGAAGAAGCGGTGAGTGATAGTAATACCTAAGTTAGGCCGAGTATCTGCGAACTTGAACGATGCAAAATTGGTATTGGGGTTCAAGTCCCCAAAGTAGTTCATTGCATTCAGGTTCACTCCAATAGAGGTGTACTGCTTGCGCTTACTAAACTGTTGTGCATCTGCCTGCTGCGTCGAGCCGAGCAGGGCAAGCCCCGCTAATAGGGCTGTTGAGTAGGTGAAAAACTTGGTCATAAAGCGCAGGTAGATCTAAACAATTCGAGAAAAATCAGTTTCGATAGCTGTTGGACAGGGGGTCACAATGAAGGCAAAAGTACGCACTGATAAGAACTAAAAAAATTTATAGTGCGTTTTTTGCGACCTTGCTCCTATTTGGTAGTCAGAGCCGAACCGGAATTACGACGGTCTAAGCCCCAGCTAAGCTTATTGCGTAAGGTGCTGAGAAAATTGACGTGGTTAAGCTTTACTAAGCGGGCATTAAAGGTTTCGCGGCGCACAGCCATTTGCACAGTAGCTTCGATGGGTACTGAGCGAGAATCGAGCGCGAGCAAATAGCTAGTTCCGCGGCCTTCTATTTCAAATGATATTACGCTTTGGTCAGATACTACTAGGGGCCTCACATTTAAATTGTGGGGGCATACGGGAGCAATAATAAAATTGTTGGTTTGAGGCAGCATTACAGGCCCCCCGCAGCTGAGCGAATAGCCGGTTGAACCTGTGGGCGTAGAAACGATGAGACCATCGGCCCAATAAGAGTTCAGGTACTCGCCGTCGATGTACGTGTGGACGGCAATCATCGATGAGGTATCGCGCTTGAGAATGCTAAACTCATTTAAGCCAAAGTTCAAGTTCCCAAACACATCGGGGTCGGTTTCTACTCGCAGCAGGCTGCGCTCTTCCAGTGTAAAGTGGCCTCGATACAGGGCGTCGATAGCCTGTGGAATGTAGCTGGGCGGCGTAGGCGCTAAGAAGCCTAGGCGCCCGGTATTGATACCTAGAATGGGCAGTTGCAAGGCCCCTACGTAAGTGACGGTATCGAGCAGCGTCCCATCGCCCCCAATGCTAATAACAAACTGCACGCCGCGTAGCGAATCGCCGCGCCGAAAGGTGGTGCACCCCTCGGGCAACCGGGTACCACGCTGCTCCAAGAAGGTGCGAAACGACTCTACCAATAACACCTGCGCCTGGCGGGCGGCCAACTCATCAAACAGAGCCTGAATGAACGGTGCCGCGGCCTCATCGAAAGGCTTGCCAAGGATTGCGAATTTCATAACAAAAAGGTAACAATCGGCCTGAGGGTGCCGGCACTAGATGGGAAAAGTAGACCGGATGAAGAAGCCCGTTTGGTGGTGCACCGTGCGCGCCAATTCGAAGCAAAACACGCGGTCGTAGTACGTAACTACGTGCAGACCCAGCCCTAGGGAGGCAAGTAAGTGCCCTGGCAGCTGGTTGGTGGCCAGCTCGGGCCGCCCCAAGTTGCCACTGGCCAGGCCCGTATCGGCGAAGATATTGAGGTAGACGGCGAGTGGCAGCGTGTTGACTTTTGGATTGGCTACGAAGGGCAGGCGCAAGGGCGGCGGAGCCCAGGCGCGGAAGCTAAGCCCTTGCTGCACTAGGCCATAGGAGCGCCCATCGATGATGTAGGCATCGTAGCCGCGCACCAGTGCGTCGTAGCCGAGGGCCCGCGAGTCGGCGTAAGCATAGCGCGAGGCGAGCAGGCGTGTTTGGCCCCACAAGCCAAGCGCATAATAAAATTGGTGTCCTAGGCTAAAATACTGTGCGTAGCGCAGCCGCACCGTGGCAAAGGCCGGCGCCGCGGCCGGGCCGCTTACCCCACTCACAAACTGCCGAAAGCTAACGGCCGCCTGCATAAACCGCCCTGTAAGTGGATAGGCAAAGGTGTTACGCTGGTTGTTGGTAGTTAGCAAGCTAAACTCCAGGTATTCGCGCTGAGTGCGACCTAGGAAGTAGTCAGGGTTAAGGCGGTAGATAGAGTCGCTGATGCTTTCGCGGTGGTAGGCCACATCGAGCGCCGTGATGAACTGCACCGTGTGGCGCAGCCGCAGCCCCCCCGATACATAGAAGCGCTGAATGGGAAATGCGTCTTCCTCGGGTTGGGGCAAAGGCTTAGGCCGGTCGTAGTCGGTGATGTAGTCGAGGTTGCGGCTTTGGTAATATGAAATACCAAAGCCCATACCCACACGGCGGCGGCGCCCAAAGCCCGGCACTTCGTAAAACAACTCGTACTTGCGGTTGAAGCCGAGCTGCAAGTTGGCAACCAGCTGCTCGGCCCTCCCTCGAAAGTTGGTGTGGGTGAGATGCACCCCGTAGTCGAGGCGCTGCCAGCGCTCGCGTCCCGAGCGGTCGAGCCAGCGCTTGAAATTGGGGTCGGCGATAGAGAAAATGGGTGTTGGAATCACATACCACCGCTCCTGCACGCTAAACAGCAGCGTAAGCTGCCCCGAGCCGCCGCAGGTGGCCTGTACCAGCACCGAATGAAAAATCTGAAGGTTGTAGAGGCGCCGGCGGTTGGCCTCCAGGCGGGCGGGCAAGTCGGCTAGGGCCAGCGTATCACCCTCCCGAATATTGAGCTCGGCTCGTAGAATACGCTCCCTGGTTTTGCTGTTGCCTACAAACAGGATAGCGAAGACCCGGGCCCTAGGTCCCGCGTTGGGACAGGAACCAATCTGCACCAGGGTGTCGGTGGGTACCACTACGGGCGGCAGCACCGGCGCGGGCTTTTCCTCGCTAAGCCGGCGCAAGCTGTCGGGCGACGCAGGCCAGCGTATGGCTTGACCTAGGGCCGGGCTAGCAGGGCTCAGTAGCCCGGCCAGCGCCGCAAGTAGTAAACAGCAAAAATTAAAATACGGCCGGGCCTGAGGGTTCACCTCGCAAAGTTAGACGCTGAGATAGCGCAGCAGGGCGTCGAAGCGGTCCTGCTCGTCTTCGCTCACGGCAGCCGTGCCGCTAAACTGCGCCGACACGAGGTAGCCGAAGCGCTCGAGCGTGGCCGTGATGCGGGCCATATTATCGGTGTTCAGGCGCAGGGTCAGGCGAATACGGAAAGGGTCGTGCTCGTCGGTTACGACGTGGGCCGACAAGATTTTGGCATTGTTCTCCTCCACATAGCGGCTAATCTGCGACAGCGAATAGTCGCGCTCCTCCATCGTGAGCACCAGAATGCTACCCTGGCCAGCTGGGCCGGGCACAGGGCCAAAGGCGGCGAGCGCGTCGCTCACCGTCACCACGCCAGCATACTCCTGCTGCTCGTCGAGCACGGGCACCAGCTGAATGCGGTTTTGAATTGCCAGCTCCATTACCCGGTAAAAGTGCTGGTCGTGCTGCACGTGGGCATCAGCATAGCGCAGAGGCAAATCAGATAGCTGGGTGTCAGGGTTTTCGTAGTCGGCTAAGTCATTACCGGTAATGAGGCCCCGGTAGTTGCGGCCCACCAGCACAGGTAGTTGGTTCACGTGAAATTCCTCCAGCCACCGAGCGGCCTTAGCCGTGGTGTCGGTGCTTTTGAGTGGCGGAATCATTTGATTGAGTAAGTCTTCGGCAAGCAAAGCAGACATGACAGCGCAGACTAAAAGGCGGAAAGGAAAGCCCTCCTCCGAAAGTAGGACTATAATACCCAGTGAAAGGTTACCAGAAAATGGCAAAAACCAAGCCGGCCCTCGGCGAGGTGGCGCTTTGTCAGGCCGAAACCGCCGTAGCGGCAGCCCAATTAGAAGGCGCTGATACTGAACGTTCGAGAAACTGCTTCAAGTATCGGTTAAAGGCCAGTGGGCGCTCCATCATAGGAGCATGGCCACAGTGGTCGAGAAAACACAGCGTGGCCTGCGGTAGCAGTCGGGCAAAGTCGTGCGCGACGGAGGGCGGCGTAATAGTGTCGTTCAGCCCCCACAACAGCAGTACGGGCACTGCTACGCGGTGCAGCTCGCGGGCTAGGTTGTGGCGCTGCGCCGAGCGCGCAATGCTAATCATGCGCAGACACTTGGCGTTGGAATTGGTGACGGCAAACACCTCATCCACCAGCTCGGCGGTGGCTATCGTGGGGTCGTAGAAGGTGTACCCCACCCGCTCGCGCACAAAGTTGTAGTCGCCGCGTTTGGGGAACGAGCCACCCATGCCATCCTCAAACAACCCGCTGCTGCCCGTGAGAATGAGCTGGCTCACGCGGCCGGGGTTGTGCAGCGTGTAAACCAGTGCAATGTGGCCACCTAGGGAATTACCGAGCAGCGTGAAGGTGGGTGGCAGCGCCAGCTTTTCCACAAAGTTTTCCACATACGCCTGCAGGCCAGGCACTGTGGCTTGCAGCAGCGGCATGTCATACACAGGCAGCACCGGAATGATGACCCGGTAGCGGGACGAGAACTCTTCTACCACCTGCTGCCAATTGCTGAGCGCACCAAATAGCCCATGCAGTAGTAGCAACACTGGCCCCTGGCCTTCGTCGACGTACTCGAACCCGTGCTGATGCTGGCGGCGTAGCTCCACGTGCTTACTGACTACTGGGTGATAGATGCTGGCTCGCCTCGGCAAAGGGAGCGCTGGGCGCAATGTTACAACAGCGCATCCAATTGCGCAGCCACGCCAGGCCGTGCGTGGTGAGCAGCGCCTCGGGATGAAACTGCACGCCGTAGAGCGGCAGCGTGGCATGGCGCAGGGCCATAAGCTCGCGGTCGGCGTCGGCCGTAACAGCCAGCGGAAGCAGGCTAGGCGGTAAGGTACTGGCATCTAGGGCCAGCGAATGATAGCGCGTGACCGACTGCCGACGTGGCAAATCGGCCAGCCAAGGGTCGTCGCCCATCAGTTCTATCTCGGATACCTTGCCGTGCATGGGCCGCGCCGCACGCCGCAGCTGCGCCCCAAAAAACTCACCTAGGGCCTGCTGGCCCAGGCACACGCCCAGCATAGGCAGGCGCTGGTGATACTCAGCGATGACCGCCCACAGCTGCCCCGCCGCGGCGGGCTCGCCGGGCCCGGGCGATAAGACGATGCCTTCTGGCTCCAGCTCGTGCAGCTCGGCCAAGGGCACGTCATTGCGCCGCACCAGCACTTCGGCTCCCAGCTGGTGCAGGTAGTCGGCCAGGGTGTAGGTGAAGGAATCGAAGTTGTCGAGCAGCAGGATTTTCATTTAACATCTATCAACTACCATTTAACACTTTTCCATTCCACGCCTTGGTTAGCTAGGTGGTTACCTATTAAATGATAGTTGTTAAATGACTACATGGCAGCTTTGAGCCGGGCCAGCAAGTGGTGCGCAACGGGCAGGACATATCCCGTGAGCTGCAAAGCCAATGGGGTGGCTTTCTGCACCCAGGGCAGCACCACCGAGCCTGCCGTGAGGCTAGGCGCCAGCAGGTGCACGCCGGCCAGTGTAGTGCCATGCAGCAGCAAGCTCAGGCCGAGCAGCCACTTGAGAGCGCCGGCTGCGCCACCCAGCAGGTGGTCGAGCACGCCGAGCGGCGTGAGGTGCACGGCGGTCTTTACCAGCCCTCCCAGCAGATGCACTCCCCACATAATACCCACCAGCACCAGCAAAAATGACACTAGCGGCAGCAACCCAAATAGTTCGCCTAGGTAAGACCGCACTACCGGAACGGCCGCGCTTAGCAAGCTAAGCCCGCCCACCACGCCCAGCACAAATGCCATCAGCGACACGGCCTCCAGCACGAGCCCCCGCCGGTAGCCCTTCACGGTACCCACGGCCAGAGGCAGCAACAGCAACAGGTCGAGTGGCGTCACTTTTTATTGGTTAGTTGTTAATGGTTAATTGTTAATGAGCCGATTAAGCAGCAGCTAATCATTAACAATTAACCATTGTGCACTACTAGAAGTCGGTGTTGTTTAACAGCATGTTCACTACGTCCGAGATGCGCTTACCATCGGCCTTGCCGCTGAGCTCGCGGGCGGCCACGCCCATCACCTTACCCAGGTCGGAAGGGCCTTTGGCACCTACGCGCTGAATGATGCCGACCAGTGTTTCGACCAGTTCGCCTTCGGAGAGCTGCTGCGGCAAGAACTCTTCAATAATAGCCAGCTCGGCCAGCTCGGTTTCTTCGAGGTCAGAGCGGAACTGCTCTTTGTAGGTAGCGGCCGACTCGCGGCGCTGCTTGGCGGCTTTGTTGAGCAGCTTCAGCTCTTGGTCGGTGCTGAGCCCCGTAGCGCTAGCGCCTTCGGCTGTTTCGGCCAGCAAAATCTGCGATTTGATAGAGCGCAGCGCCGTGAGGCGCACTTTATCCTTGGCCAGCATAGCTTGCTTGATGCCAGCATCGATGGTGTCTTTAAGAGCCATTGAAAGAGGGGGAGAATGAGGTAGAACTGACTAGTGAGCAGCGAAAGGCCTAAACCGGCCGGGCACGGGCCGGTTTCTTAGGTACGCCACCAGCAACCCTATGCGGCGGCCCCGCTGCCACCCGGCAAATGTACCTTGCACCGCCCGCCCACGCAGCCGGCCCATCCGTTACCCGCGTTCTCTAGCCAGCCTGCATAGCAGGCGCATCTGTAAAATCCGTTAAATCTGTTTGAATCTGTGGTCAAGCTAAGCGTTAACATCAATAAGATTGCCACTCTGCGCAATGCCCGCGGGCTGCACGCCCGCCCTGACTTGCTACAGGCCGCCCGCGACATCGAGCGCTTTGGGGCCGAGGGCATTACGGTGCACCCGCGCCCCGATGAGCGCCACATTCGCTACGACGACGTGCGCAACCTCAAAAGCATTGTCACCACCGAGCTGAATGTGGAAGGCAACCCTACCCCCGATTTCTTGGCCCTCTGCCGCGAAGTGCGCCCCGAGCAAGTGACGCTGGTGCCCGACGCCCCCGATGCCATCACCTCCAACGCCGGCTGGAACGTGGTGCAGCACCAAGGCTACCTACGCGATGTGGTGGCCGAGCTCAAAAGCCACGGCGCCCACGTCAGCATCTTCCTCGACCCCAACCCAGCACTGATTGACGCCGCTGCCAGCACCGGCACCGACCGCATTGAGCTTTACACCGAAGCCTACGCTCGCTACTACGCGCAGGACCGCGCCGCTGCCGTGCTCCCCTACCGCGACACCGCCAAGGCGGCCGTAGCCGCTGGCCTAGGCCTCAACGCCGGCCACGACCTAGACCTCGAAAACTTGGCCTACCTGGCCCAAGAGCTGCCCGGCCTGCAAGAAGTTAGCATTGGGCACGCCCTTGTAGCCGATGCGCTGTACCTAGGACTGGAAAACACCGTGCAACTGTATAAGCGTCAATTAAAGTCCTAGCGACACCTAGGAGTAGGCTTCCGCTTCGTTCTAAATTGCTAGCTAGTTAATCAACTAGCCGTAAGCCAGCGCCTTTGGCACGCGGCCCTGCTTAGCGGGGCCGCGTGCTTGCATTAGAGTCCTATTAGGTCCGCCTTCCGAGCTAGGCTAGCTGAAAAGAGAAAATTGGAAAGTGAGTGCCTCGGTTGCCGCTCGCCTTATATTTGTCTGTTTCCTATTTCTTTTCAATAGCTTTTTTATCTAGTGTCGTTTACTTTTAAGCCGGGTGCCACACTGGCGGCCCTGGCCTTGCTGGCGGGGCTGGCTGCTTGCCAAAAGCGTGCTGACCAAGGCGGAACTGCCACTGCTCAAAACGCAGACTCCTTAGCTGCCCAGGCAGTACCTCGCGACACGCTTCAACTCAAGCGCTTAGCGCTACAGCGCGACTCTCTCAAGGCCGACAGCATTGCCCGCAAAAACGGCCAGCTCCCGGGCGCCCTACTACCAGGCCACCGCATCGTAGCCTTTTATGGCAACATCCGGTCGAAGGGCATGGGCATCCTCGGCCGTGAGCCGAAGGCACAGATGATGGCCAAATTTGACAAGGTGCTGAAAGAATGGCAAGAGGCTGACCCTAACCTACCAGTAATGCCAGCGTTGCACAGCGTCACCATCACGGCGCAAGGTGCGGCCGGTGCCGACGGCAAGTACCGCCTGATGAACTCAGCGGCCACCATTGCTGAGACCCGCGCCTGGGCCAAAGAGAAGAATGCCATCTTGTTTCTGGACGTGCAAGTGGGTATGAGCGACCTAGAGCACGAGCTACCCAAGCTCACCGAGTACCTCAAAGACCCTACCATCCACCTAGGCATCGACCCAGAGTTTGCAATGGCGACCAAGAAGGTGCGGCCCGGCAAAAAAATAGGCACCTACGACGCGAAGGATGTCAACTACGCCATCAATTTCTTGGCGCGCATTGTAAGCGAGAACCACTTGCCGCCCAAGATTTTGATGGTACACCGCTTCACCCAGGGCATGCTCACCAACTATAAAGACATCAAGCTCGACCCACGGGTGCAGGTAATTATGGATATGGATGGCTGGGGTGACCCTGTCCTGAAAAAAGACTCTTACAAAGCCTACATCAAAAAGGAGCCAGTGCAGTATACTGGTTTCAAGCTTTTCTACGAGTACGACATCAAGCGCAAGCCCTACCACTTGATGACCCCTAAGGAGGTGCTAACGGAGCTAGACCCCGTGCCGCTGTACGTGCAGTATCAGTAACCGCGCGCTACCCCAATACCCAAAAAAAGGCCTCCCTACTTGGGAGGCCTTTTCTATTTAATCAATCAGATAACTTACTACTAATTAAGCCGATAGCAATTCATTTTGCGCACGCAACACCTCGCGGGCAATGGCCAAATTGGTGTCACGCGAGTTCACTACCAGGTAGATAAACTTCTTGCTGTCAGCAACCAGCTTGATGAGGTGCAACTGGTTGGTGAGCGTGATAAGGATGTCATCGATGGTTTCGCCTTGCAGCTTTAGGGCGTTCATAGCCTTTAGCTTTTGCTTCACCACTTCGGTGTTGTAGGCAGCAGCCGTTTCGGGGTTGATGCCCGAGTTGGAATGCGAAGCCAAGCTCATGCCCGAGCTAATGTCAACAATAGCCACGGCCATCAGGCCAGGCAGGTCGTTGATGATGTTTTGAACGGCTTGGCCGGCGGGAGTGGAGGCAGAGTATGCCATGGGTTTGGTAAATTAAAAAATGAAAGAAAAAATTAAAAAAGAAAACTACTTATTGAAACAAACTTCTGATTTTAAGATATTTACAAAAACACTAGATGCCTTACAGCGTCATATTGCGCAGCACAGCGCGGGCCAGGGCCAGGTTGGTATCCTGGGTGCGCACAGCCAGGTACAACAGCCAGTTTTGGGTGGGCAGCACACGCAGCAGGTGCAGCTGCCGGCGCAGCGTAATCAGGATGTCTTCCAGTATTTCTTCGGGCCCCAGTTGCAGGACTTCGATGGCAAGGCGGGTCTGCTTCACCATTTCGGCGTTGGCGGCAGCTACTTCCACGGCTCCACCACTGTGCCCCGCCCACTGCCCGGCCAAAATGAGCCCACTGGCGCCATCCACAATAGCTACCGTCATAAAATCAGGTAGCTCTTGCACCACGCGGCGCACCAAGGCTTCGGCCTGTGCCCGCACCTCACTGTTGCTTGCAGGCTCAGGCGCCGCTGGGGCAGGGCTTTCGGCCACCGGCTCCGCCGCAGCTTCGAGGGGCGCGGGCGGAACCTCTACCGCTAGGGTGGCAGGCTGAGGCTGCTCCCCAGCTTGGCTACGCTTAAGAAAAGATAAATTAGAAAAGAGCCCCATAGTATAGCTAGCGGCAGCCTGGCAGACAGCACCGCCTCACGGCTTTAAATAGAAGAACGAATAATTAACTTGTTTACAATCTACTCATTTTCAAGCTAATACCCTGCAACATCGCTTGTTTCTCAGGCGAGTCATTGTCGGTGGGCAGCTCTGTCGAGAGCATTCCCTGTGCTTGCAGCCGGCTGGCATCAATGCCTTGCTTCACTAGCTCATCAACGGCTACCGTGGCCCGCTGCAGCCCTAGACGCATGGCTTGGGCTTCCTGGTTGTTGGCGTGGCCCACTACTACTATGTGCGCCTTCGGAAAGGTCTTGAGAATACTAGCTACGCTACCGAGTTGCTGCGCTCCTTCGGCTCCAAGGCGAGCTTGGCCCATGTCAAACGCCAGGCGGTCAAGCACGATATCGCTTGGCCGAGGCAGGTTGGTTTTCGACAGCCGCTTGTAAAGTAAGCTTTCAGTCGAGTTGATACCTACCGTGATGGTAGCTCTGTTGATGAGCTTCACAATGAGGGGCTGGCCTTCGCCTTTGGGGTAGCGCCCTAGGGCCGCGTTAAACTTGCCGCCTATCTGACGGGCCAGTGCGGCATTGCCTACTGTATCGCGCAACACAGCACCAGTAGCCGCTGGGTGAGCTGCCGCGGCAGCCGGGGCCGCCAGCAGGGGAGACGCGGCCACCGGAGCTGCTGCCTCGGGGGTAGCCGGCGTCGCAGCTATTGGCTCGGCGGCTGGCTCATTGGCAGGAGTAGCTGCCGGGGTGGCAGCAGCGGCTACTTCAGTAGCCGGGGCTTCTTGCTGCGCATTGGCGGGCGTGCCGAGTAGAAAGTAGCCACCGGCCAGCGCTACCACCACAAGGGTACCTATCACCGACAGCATTTTTACCTTTTTGCCGCTATCCGCCGCGGGTGCAGTGGCTTGTTGCGACGGGCCGGCAGCCACAGCAGCCGCTTTGAGCTTAGCAGGAGCCGGCGCAGGTGCTTTAGACTTAGCCGAAACGGGCCGAATTGCTTCGGCTTCTACAAGCGTAGCCTGCTCGCCTAGCCACTTGCTTAGGGCAGTGGGGTCTAGGTCGGCCTCGTGGGCGTGCTCGCCCACTGCCGCCAAGGTCATAATAGTCAGAAAACCAAGCAACGTGACAGCCTGGGCGGGCTGTGCTGTCGATTCGGTAAGGGAGCTTACTTGGGCTGCACCTAATATCTTTTGGGCCAGGTAGCGACGCCGGTCGGGCCACCCAATATCGGTACGCAGTAGTTCGTCCCTGTCGGTGAGCAGGCGACTCAAAAACAGCTGGCGGCACATATCCCAGCGGGCATCGGCCTCGCTGGCGTCGACGGGCGCGGCTAGCTGGCGCACCAAAGCCAGCAAAGCCACTTGGCAGTACGCCTCGGTAGCAGCCTGTGGCATAGCGGAGGCCTGCGCTAGCTGTGCCAGCAAATCATCGCTTAAATACTGCTTAACAATACTATCTAATCGCATATACCTCGAAAGGCTAGTAAGTAATTTTTGCTTGCTCGTGTCCGACAGTGTCCTGCGCTACTCTCTTTAATTAAGTAAATGCGATGGCGTAATTTTATAGATTCACTCTGATAGCTACATCAGTACGCTATCAACTGATAAGTTAATAATTTCTGCTTCGCGGCACTTCTTTGGTCTGATTCTATTGCTTGCCAGTAAGGTCATAAACAACTATTTCAGTCTGTGACCTTGCTGTTAAAAGTACAAATCTAACTGCTGCGAAATAAAGAAGCTAGCGTTTTGCATCAAACCTATTGCGAGACTGGTCAAACCATTATAAAATGCAGCTGAATGGCTATAAAAGCTATTTGTACGTTTTGATATACAAAAAATCCCTTCGCCTGCAGCATTAGCAAGCGAAGGGATTTAATATTAACTAATATTATTAAAGTACCATTAGCCTTTCTTTCAAGGGGAACGGTAGCCAACTAGTGCGCGGCGTTCAGGTCGATAGCCTCGCCAGGCTTTGGACGCTTTACAAAGATGATAAGCGGCACACAGGCCAAAAAGAAATACCCTAGGGCGTAGAAAATCTGGGTGTAGGTGATAAGCGATACTTGCTTCATCAGGGTGCCGTCGAGGGCAGCATAGGCAGCCTGCCTAGCTTGGTCTAGCGAAAGCCCCTTGTTGATGAAGCTCTGCGTGAAAGCCTGCACTCGCTGGGCCGTTTCGGTATTGTACAGTGAGAGGTTGGGGAGCAACGCCACGCGGTTGTTTTGAATGCTCCGTTCGAGATAAGTACCTACGATGGCTACCCCAAACGAGCCGCCGAGCTGGCGAATCATGCCGGTGAGGCCCGCGGCCTGGCCCGCATCGCGCCCTTGCAGACCAGCAAGGCTCATGGTCGTGATAGGCATAAAGATGAGACCTAGGCCGACACCCCGCGTGATAAGTGGCCAGAAGAAGTCGCTCTCGCCCGCCGTGGGTGAAATCTTGCTACCCATCCAGAAGGTGAAGCCAAAGAAGATGGCAAAACCTACCGGCAGCATGGCTTTTTGGGGTACGCCTGCCATAAGCATGCGACCCACAATGGGCATCATGAAGCCAGAGGCCAGGGCGCCCGGCAGCAGCAGGTAGCCGGTTTGTTCGGCCGAGAAGCCTAGGATGCGCTGGGTAAAGATGGGAAACACAAACACCGAGGCGAACAACCCGAAGCCCAGCACGAATGATAAGAATGCCCCTACGGCTAGGTTACGGCTTTTGGTCAGTACCCGCAGGTCCACAATGGGAGCCTTAGCCGTGAGTTCGCGCCACAAGAAGCCTACTACCCCAACCACAGCCAAGCCGGTGAAGAGACGAATGATTTCATCGTCGAACCAGTCGTTGGTTTCGCCTTGCTCCAGCACATACTGCATCGAGCCTACGCCTAGGATGAGGAAGCCAATACCGGCCCAGTCGATATCGCGCAATGGCCGCGGAATCGCATTTTTGATGCGCTCGGGGTCGCGAATGAACAAGATGGTGAAAATGCTAGCTAAAATGCCCACCGGCACGTTCACGTAGAAAATCCAGGGCCAGTCGTAGTTCTCCACAATGTAGCCACCTAGGGTGGGGCCGATGGTAGGGCCAATAATCACGCCCATGCCAAACAGAGCCTGCCCCAGCGGTAGCTGCTTGGGCGGGAAGGTATCAACCAGAATGGCCTGCGACGTAGCCATAAGTGCTCCGCCTCCGATGCCTTGGATAAAACGGAAGGCAACCAGTTCCCAAAGGTTAGTACTCTGCCCGCAGGCCATCGAGGCTAGGGTGAACAGTATCACCGATACTAGGTAGTAGTTTTTGCGCCCGAACTGCTCGGCCAAGAAGCCGGTCATCGGGATTACGATTACGTTGGCAATGGCGTAAGAGGCAATAACCCAGCTTACTTCCTGCTGTGTGGCCGACAGGTTGCCCATCATCTGGGTTAGCGCCACGTTTACAATGCTGGTGTCAATCAGCTCTAGCAGGCAGCAAAACACCACCGTCACGACGATAATCCACTTTCTAAATCCGGTTTCCATATTAGTTATCAGTTGCTACTTGTCGGTTGTCAGTCAGCGACGAGGTTGCCAGCCGTCAGGCCCCGTAGGACACTGACGGCTGACAACGGCCAACCAGCAACTATTTCACCGTTACGATAGCGTTCACGCTCATACCGGTGCGCAGGGGGTGCTCGGGGTCTTCTTTGTTGAGCACGATTTTAACCGGGATGCGCTGGGTCACTTTCACGAAGTTGCCAGTCGAGTTATCGGGGGGCAGTAGGGCAAAGCGGGCCCCCGTAGCGGCCGACAGTGACTCGATATGCCCTTCGAAGTCTTCGTTGGGGTAAGCGTCTATTTCTAGCTTCACAGGCTGGCCCACCTTCATGTTTTCGAGCTGGGTTTCCTTGAAGTTGGCTACCACCCAAGTGCGGGCGCTGCTCACCAGGCCAACTAGCTGTTGGCCGGGGCTTACTA
>Ga0265798_10001019_pt1 | contig 44581 bp, 43 predicted proteins | sample P3T30metagenome_FD_192430 | JGI IMG/M metagenome (GOLD analysis project Ga0265798, IMG submission 192430) | Plant litter microbial communities from East Loma Ridge, Irvine, California - P3 T30 | ecosystem: Environmental > Terrestrial > Plant litter > Unclassified | place: USA: California... | reverse complement strand
TGGTCATCATGATCAGCTTTTCGGCTTTCAGGATTTCCGCGATCTTGCCGGCGACGACGTCGGCGTTGATGTTGTAGGCCTGGCCGTCCTGGCCGAAGCCGATCGGCGAGATGATCGGGATGAAGGCATCGTCCTGCAGGGCTTTCACCACCGCCGGATTGATCGCCTCGATTTCGCCGACGAAGCCGATGTCGAGGAATTCGCCCGGCTTGTCCTTGTCCGGCATCGACATCTTGCGTGCACGGATCAGGCCGCCGTCCTTGCCGGTCAGGCCGACCGCCTGGCCACCGTAGTGGTTGATCAGCATGACGATGTCCTGCTGGACTTCGCCGCCCAGCACCCACTCGACCACTTCCATGGTCTCTTCGTCGGTGATGCGCATGCCTTGCACGAAGGTGCCCTGCTTGCCGATCTTTTTCAGCGCGTTGTCGATCTGGGGACCGCCGCCGTGCACGACCACCGGGTTCATGCCGACCAGCTTGAGCAGGATGACGTCGCGCGCGAAGCCGTGCTTCAGGCGTTCGTCGGTCATCGCGTTGCCGCCGTATTTGATGACGATGGTTTTTCCGTGGAAATTACGGATATAGGGAAGTGCTTCGGCCAGGATCTGCGCCTTGATCTGCGGCGAGACCGCAGTCAGGTCATTATTCTGGTCGTCGCCCGTCAGCGGAGTCAGTGTAGCGGTCATTGGGGGTCCAAAAAGAATTTGCGAGATTTTACAGGCAACAGCCCGTCGCAGTGCGCATTATAAAGGCAGCCCGTTGTATTTTCCGGCCTGCCCGGCTAAGGTGGGGCCATGAGCACTTGTACCCGTTGCGGCGCCAGCTTCGGCTGCGCCATGCTTGATGGCAGCGATGCCCCCTGCTGGTGCACCACCTTGCCGCCGGTGGTGCCCGTCCCATTGCCGATCCCTGCGTCGTCCGGCGAAACGCAGCCCGCGCCCGGCTGCTGGTGCCCCGCCTGTCTGCGCCAGCATATCGCGCTTCAAACTGAAGCGTCGTCCGGGACAAGGTCCTGAGCGCTCAGTGCCGCGTACGGAAGAAACGCATCATCTCGCGGCTGGCGTCCGGGCCCTTGCCGTCGGTATAGGTGCCGCGCGCGTCGCCGCCCGACCAGGCATGGCCGAAGCCGTGCACCAGCCAGTGCTCCGCGTGAATGGTTCCGTCCGGCTGGCGGTGCACGGTACGCGTCCAGGCATGGCCGCCGGGCACCTGGCCCGGCTCGACCGCGACCTGCTCGCCCGCGTGGCGCCGGCGGCGCCGGATCAGTTCGTCGCCATTGGCCGGGTGCACCGTGGTGTCCTGGTCGCCGTGGAACACGATGATCGGCAGTTCGCGCACTTTATGGCCCTTGGGACGGCGGAAGTCGCCCTTCATGGCCGCCATCGCCGTCGGCAGGTCGTGCGCGGCCGCGAAAGGCAGGCCGGAGTGCACGCCCACCGCCGCGTACAGCTCGGGATACAGCGTGCCCAGGATGGCCGACATGGCGCCGCCCGCCGACAGGCCCGCCACGTACACCTGCTGCGGATCGACCGTGTAGCGCGCCATGATGTCGCGCGTCATGCCGGCGATGATCGCCGGTTCGCCCTGGTCGCGCTTCTGGTCGACCGCATTGAACCAGTTCCAGCAGCGGTGCGCGTTGGCCTGCTGCGACTGGGCCGGATACAGCACCAGGCAAGCGTTCTCCTCGGCCAGCGCGTTCATGCCGGTGCCGAGCGCGAAGTCGTCCGGGTTCTGGGTGCAGCCGTGCAGCATCACCAGCAGCGGCGAGGGCTGGCCGGCATAGCTGCTCGGCACATACAGTTTATAGGCGCGCGTGCCGGCGTCGTTGGTGTACGAACCGTCGATGAAATGGCCGGGCATGCCGATCGCCGCCGCGCCGGTCGACAGCGGCGGCACATTGAAAGGATTGACCGACTGGCCGATACGGCTGAGGTCGGCCAACATGTCGGAGACAGGGTCGAAGCTGGCCTGGTTCGAGGCCGTTTGTTGTTTTGCCGCCGGATGCATGCTTGAGGCGGTCTTGATCGATTCCCGCATCACCGTGCGTGCGACCGAGGGGCCGCGGCGCATCAGGGAGCGGGTAGCAGCGCGCATTTGCGCCAGCAGTTTATTACTTAGAGACATCAGCACTCCTTTGCGTAGACCATGCTTCAGTCTTGACTTGCCAGCTTGCGTCAACCTGACAGTGCAACACAAGCGCGATTCGTCCGGATGCGTTAATCTGCGCGGCATGCGTCCAGAATTTCAACCCGGCATTCGCTTCGAGTGGCATTACACGGTACCCGAGCGCGCCACCGTGCCACAGCTCTACCACGATACCCCATTCTGCCTCGACATGCCGGAGGTGCTCGCCACCGGCTACATGGTCGGGATGATGGAGCTTGCCTGTGTGCACGGCATGATGCCTTACATGGACTGGCCGAACGAACAGAGCCTGGGCACCATGGTGAGCTTTCAACACATTGCGCCGACGCCGCCCGGCATGACCCTGCACGTGAAGGGCGAAGTCCTCGAAGTCGATGGCCGCCGCGTGCGTTTCAAGGTCGAGGCCTGGGACGATGTCGAGCGCATCTGCGAGGGCATCCATGAACGCTGCGTGATCGATCCCGCGCGTTTCAATGCCAGACTGGCAGGCAAGATAGCGAAAGCGGCACCATGACGCCGGAACAGCAAACTCCCGTCCCTTCGCCCTGCATCAATGTGTGCCGGATGGTCCCTGCGACCGGCCTGTGCGAAGGCTGCCTGCGCACCATCGACGAGATCGTCGCCTGGGGCCGCGCCGACGACGATTACAAACGCGCCGTGTGGGCCGAGATCCGGCGCCGTGAAGCGCAGCTGTTCGAGTGAAGGCATGATGCCGCTGCCGCCGGGGATGCAGGTGTTCGAGCGCGGCTGGCTGTCCGCCAACAACATCCTGTTCACCGGCAGTGGCACCACCACGCTGGTCGATACCGGCTATGTGACGCATGCGCCGCAGACGCTGGCGCTGGTCCGCCATGCGCTCGGTGACCGTGGACTGGAGCGCGTCGTCAACACCCACCTGCATTCCGATCACTGCGGCGGCAACGCGGCCCTGCAACAAGCCTTTGGCTGCCGCATCGCGATTCCCGCCTTCGAAGCCGACAAGGTCCGCGTGTGGGACGAGGATGCGCTGAGTTATCGGGCCACCGGCCAGCACTGCGCGCGTTTCATGTTCGACGAGACCGTGTCTCCCGGCGACCTGCTCACCATGGGCGACCTGGCCTGGCAGGCCTTAAGTGCACCGGGCCATGATCCGCACGCGCTGCTGTTCTGGTGCGCGCAAGAGGGCATCCTGATCGCCGGCGATGCGCTGTGGCGGAACGGCTTCGGGGTGGTCTTTCCGGAGCTGGCCGGCGAGCCCGGCTTCGGCGAGGTGCGCGCCACGCTGGACCTGATCGCCTCCCTGCGGCCGCGCCTTGTGATTCCCGGCCATGGCGCGCCTTTCACCGATGTCGAGGCTGCCTTGCAGCGCGCGTATTCGCGGCTCGATTACCTGTCTGCCGATCCGGTGCGCAATGCCGAAAACGCCGTCAAGGTCTTGCTCAAATTCCTGCTGCTCGAGCGCCGCGCGATGCCGCTGGCCGAGGTGGAAAGCCTGTTCGAGACCGTGCCACTGCTGGTGCTGGCCCGTGAACGCTTCCTGCCCGGTTCTGCCGCCGCATTGGCGCAGTGGGCAGTGAGGGCGCTGGAAAAGGCCGGCGCGGCGCGGCTGCACGATGGCTTGCTCGTGAACGAAGAAGGATAGTCATGCTCCCTGACCTCACCGTCGATCTAAAAGACCCTGAACGCAGCACTGGCCTACTGGATGATTGGGCGTGGCTGCTCGGTCCAGAAAAACGCCCTTTGCTGCTGACTGCCTCCGGGGACGCTTTTGTGCTGGATGTGCGCGATGAAACCGTCCATTTCCTGAACGTGAGCGCGGGAAAAGTCTTTCAGATCGCGCAGACCAGAGAAGCATTCAAGACGCTGCTCGACGATACCGCGTTCGTCGAAGAATACCTGTGTCCGTACTTCATCGAACATCTGCGTGCACGGGGCATGGTCTTGAAGCGCAACGAGATCTATAGCTATCGTTTGCCGCTTTCGCTCGGCGGCGAAGTCAGCGCGGACAACATCGACATGGTCGATGCCGAGGTCCATTTTTCGATCGCGGGACAGATCGCACGGCAGATTGCAGATCTCCCCGAAGGAACGCCGATCGCGAAGCTCGATCTCAAGATTCCGAAGAAAAGATCGTGGTGGAAGTTCTGGTAACCGATATTTAGAGCTTCGAATCTAGCACGACCGTGCTTTTTTGCCTCTATAATCGGCAGGCTGGTCCGATCAACTCCTGTTCGCGAGAGACTCCATGGCGCTGCCCACCGTCCTGCAAAACCTGTCCTTACCCGTCATCGCATCGCCGATGTTCATCGCCAGCGGTCCCGCGCTGGTTGCCGCGCAGTGCAAAGCCGGCATCGTCGGCTCTTTTCCTGCCCTGAACGCGCGTCCGGCCGAGCAGCTGGACGTCTGGCTGACCGACCTGCAGAACGAGCTGGCGGATTACCAGGCCGCGCATCCGGACAAAAAGGTCGGGCCGATCGCCGTCAACCAGATCGTGCACCAGTCGAACGACCGCCTGGCGCATGACGTCGAGGTCTGCGTCAAACACCAGGTGCCGATCATCATCTCTTCGCTGCGCGCGCCGCCGCAGGAGATGCTGGACGCCGTGCACGCCTACGGCGGCATCGTGCTGCACGACGTGGTCTCGATCCGCCACGCCGAAAAGGCGCTGGAGGCGGGCGTCGACGGCCTGATCCTGGTGGCGGCCGGCGCCGGCGGCCATGCGGGCGCGTTATCGCCGTTCGCGCTGGTGGGCGAGGTTCGCAAATTCTTCGACGGCCCGATCGCGCTGTCCGGCTCGATTGCCACCGGCGATGCGATCCTGGCCGCGCAGGCGATGGGCGCCGACTTCGCCTACATCGGCTCGCGCTGGCTGGCGACCAGGGAATCGAACGTCAGCGACGCGTATCGCGATGCCATCGTCGAATCCGCCGCATCGGACATCGTGTATACGAACCTGTTTACGGGCGTGCACGGCAACTACCTGAAAAAATCGATCGTCGCGGCCGGGCTGGACCCGGACAATCTGCCGGTGTCGGACAAGAGCAAGATGAGCTTCGGTTCGGGCAGCGCCAAGGCCTGGCGCGACATCTGGGGCGCGGGGCAGGGCGTCGGCCTGATGGACGACGTGCCGACCGTGGCGGAGATGGTGGAGCGTCTGACGCAGCAGTACCAGGCGGCCAGGGAACGGCTGAGCATCAGGTAGATCGTCGTTCCCGCGAAAGCGGGAACCCATACTGAACGTCAGGAATCGCTATACCAAGCAATTTGCTGCGTATTTGAAGTTGCAGCTTCGGTGCTTCAGCATGGATTCCCGCTTTCGCGGGAATGACGGAACTAGACAGCAGGCGGCGCCTCGTCCACCTGCTTGTCGTCATCCTTGATCACCCACAGCCCCGGCAGGTTACGCCAGTAGCCATGCGCATCCATCCCGAACCCGACCACGAACTTGTTCGGGATGGTGAGTCCGACGATATCGGCCTGCACCGGTTTCCGTTTGCCCAGCTCCTTGTCGGCAAACACCGCCAGGATCACCTCGGCCGCGCCCATGTCGAGCAGGCGCTGCTTCACGTGGGCCAGGGTCTCGCCTTCGTCGAGGATGTCGTCGACCACGATGATGGTGCGGCCGGCTACATTCTGGCGCGGAATCACCTTCCACACGACTTCGCCGCCGCGGTCCTGGTCGCCGTAGCGCGTGACGTGGATGTAGTCGAATTCGAGCGGGAAGCTCAGTTGCGGCAGCAGGTGGCCGGTGAACACCACCGCGCCGCCCATCACGCCCAGCACCAGCGGAAATTCGCCGGTGGCGTCGCTGTCGAAGCGGCTATTTAACACCTCGGCGACGTTGCGCACCGCGGCCTGGACGGTGTCGGCGCTGACGAGTTCCTCGGCGCGGGCCAGCAGTTCGCGCGCGCGGGTGTAGTGGAAATCCTGTTCTTGCATGATTTATTGTGAGAAAAAGAACCCAGGTCCGATTATCCGCCAGATTCTGCGCGACCGCGTTTCTCTTGGCTCAGCGATGGTTCCACCGGATTGCGCGATCGATGTTCCAGCGCAATGGGGCGCCTGCGCCACATCCGGACAGAGGCGCGTATGATAGGCGGCTTGGAGAAACCACAACACGTCAGCACGCCCGATATGCCAGCAACCATACCAGCCACTGAGCCAGCCACTGAAGCAGCCACCGAGACCACCAGCCTGCGCGCCGGGCGCCTTGCCCAGCTGCGCGCCGCGATGGCGAGACAAGGGGTCGACGCCTTCATCGTGCCTTCCGCCGATCCGCACCTGTCCGAGTACCTGCCCGGGCGCTGGAAAGGCCGTGAATGGCTGTCGGGCTTCACCGGCTCGGTCGGCACCTTCATCGCTACTGCCGACTTTGCCGGGGTCTGGACCGATGGCCGCTACTACACCCAGGCCGAACAGGAACTGGCGGGCACCGAGATCAAACTGATGAAGATCCCCTCGGGCGCCAGCCTGCTGCACATCGACTGGCTGGCCGACACCATGCAGTCCGGCCAGACCGTCGCCGTCGACGCTCGCGTGCTGGGCCTGGCCGTGGCGCGCCTGCTGGCAGACGCCCTCAAGGCACGTGGCATCGGGCTGCGTACCGACCTCGACCTGCTCGACGAGATCTGGAGCGACCGTCCCGGCCTGCCGCCGGACGCGGTCTACGAGCACGCGGCGCCGTTCGCGACCACCACGCGCGCCGATAAACTGCACGCCCTCCGCAACGCGATGGCGAAACTGGGCGCCGAGCGCCATTTCATCTCGACCCTGGACGATATCGCCTATTTGTTCAACCTGCGCGGCGCCGACGTCAGCTACAACCCGGTGTTCGTGGCCCACGCGCTGGTCGAATCGTCGCGCGCCACCATCTTCGTCGCCGGGGGCAAGGTTCCGGCCGCGCTGCAGGAGAGGCTCGAGCAGGACGGCGTACGCATCGCGCCTTATGAAGACGCGGCCCGGGCTTTGCAGGCGCTGCCGGGCGATTCCAGCCTGCTGATCGATCCGCGCCGCGTCACCGCCGGCATGCGCAATGCCGTGCCGGCCGGCGTGCGCGTGGTCGAAGCGATCAACCCGACCACCTTCGCCAAGTCGTGCAAGCTGCCGGCGGAGCTTGACCACGTGCGCGACGCCATGGAACAGGACGGCGCCGCGCTGTGCGAATTCTTCGCCTGGCTCGAGCCCCTGCTGGCCTTCCCGCAGCGCGAGCCGCTGACCGAAGTGACAATCGACGAGGAGATCACCGCCGCCCGCGCCCGCCGTCCGCATTTCGTCAGCCCCAGCTTCGGCACCATCGCCGGCTTCAACGCCAACGGTGCGATCATGCACTACCGCGCCACCCCGGAAAACTGCGCCCTCATCGAAGGCGACGGCCTGCTGCTGATCGACTCCGGCGGCCAGTACCTGGGCGGCACCACCGACATCACCCGCGTGGTCCCGGTCGGCACGCCCACCGCTGCGCAGAAACGCGATTTCACGCTGGTGCTGAAGGGGATGATCAACCTGTCGGTGGCGCGCTTCCCGCGCGGTACCAAAGGGCCGATGCTGGATGCGCTGGCGCGCGCGCCGATCTGGGCCGCCGGCATCGACTACGGCCACGGCACCGGCCACGGCGTCGGCTACTTCATGAACGTGCACGAAGGTCCGCAGGTGATCTCGCCGACCGCCATGCCGGAGCCGCACACGGCCATCGAGCCGGGCATGATCACCTCCAACGAACCGGGCATCTACCGCCCGGGCCACTGGGGCATCCGCATCGAGAACCTGGTGCTGGCGCAGACCGTCGAGACCACCGAATTCGGCGAGTTCCTCGGCTTCGAGACGCTGACCCTGTGCCCGATCGACACCCGCTGCATCGACATGAGCCTGATGCGCGGCGACGAGGTGGCCTGGCTGAACGACTACCACCGCAGCGTGCGCGCGCGCCTGCTGCCGCTGGTCGACGGCGCCGCCCGCGACTGGCTCGAACTGCGTACCAGGGAGATCTGAATGGCTGCCGGCATCCGTTCCACCCGTGCCAGCGCCGCCGTCGACCGGCTCAAGCGGCGCACCGGCATCACCACCTATTCGATGGCGCGCACCGGCGCCGGGCATTTCTTCCTGTCCGAGAAGGCCGGCGCGCCGCCCTTGTGCCCGCCGATGGAGCTGGATGACTTCGTGAAATTCGTCGACGGTCTCGGACCGCAACCGGAAAAACGCATCACCAAGAACGATGCCGCTTTCGAAAAACAACTGGTGCGAAAGAAGCAGCCTTGAATCCGGTGACACCGCATACCGACATCCTGACTGTCCCGGACCTGATCCAACTCTACTGGTCGCATGCCGAGCTGCAGACGAACGCCCTGGTGCTGCTGCACCTGATCGGCGCGCTGCTGCTCGGGCTGATGGTCGGCTACGAGCGCTCCTACCACGGCCGCGCGGCCGGCATGCGCACGTATGGCCTGGTCTGCATGGCATCCTGCGCGCTGACCATCATTGCCGGCTACCCGAACGCCTGGTACGGCGGCCATGGCGCGGCGGTGGCGTTGGTCGACCCGACCCGCGTGATCCAGGGCGTGGTGACCGGCATCGGCTTCCTCGGCGCCGGCGTGATCATGCGCTCGGGCTTCAACATCAGCGGTCTCACCACGGCGGCCTCGATCTGGGCCTCGTCGGTAATCGGTATCATGGTCGGCGTCGGTTTCTACATGGCGGCGATGGGCCTGGCCTTCTTCTCGGCGATGATCATGATCTACCTGAACCGCGCGGTCAGCCTGCTGCCCTCGCGCCAGGCGGTGGCGGTGACGCTGCGTTTCAAACCCGGCGTGCGGCCGCAGGAAGAGGAGCTGCGCAAGCAGGCGCTCGAGCGCGGCTACGAGATCGCCGGCGGTTCGCTGACCATCGGCAGCGACAAGGGCTGCCAGGAATGGCGCTTCGTGGCGCTGGCGCTGGCCAATCACGCGGGTGCGCCATTGTCCTCGCTGGCGACGGAGCTCTCGAACCTCGAAGGCGTGGACGGCTTCCTGCTCTCGCACGCCCGCAACTGACAGGAACAACAACATGCATGCCCAGGAAGTACGCGACTTCTGGTTCGGCGCGCCCGGCAGCGAATCTGCCGGCCGGCCGCACCGCGAATGGTTCGTCAAGAGCGACGCCTTCGACGAGCAGATCCGGCAGCGCTTCGGCGCGACGATCGATATCGCCGTCGCCGGCGGCCTGCGCGAGTGGGATGCCGAGGGGCCGGAAGGCGTCCTCGCGCGCATCCTCGTGCTCGACCAGTTCATCCGCAACGCCTGGCGCAACACGCCGCAGTCCTTTGCCGGCGACACGCTGGCGCTCGTCGCCGCGCGTCGGCTGGTCGACAGCGGCGCCCACAAGGAACTGCCGCCGCTGCAGCGCGCCTTCGTCTACATGCCCTTCGAGCATGCCGAGGATGCCTTCATGCAGGAGCGCGCCGTCGAGCTGTTCACGGCGCTGGCGGCGGAGCACCCCGGCTTCGACGAGATGCTGGACTATGCGCACCGCCACCGCGGCGTGATCGCGCGCTTCGGCCGCTTCCCGCACCGTAACGAGATCCTCGGCCGCGCCTCGACGCAAGAGGAAATCGACTTCCTGCGCCAGCCCGGCTCGCGCTTCTGATGACGCCAACGCTGAACATCGTCGGCGCCGGCCACGTCGGCCGCGCACTGGGCCGCCTGTTTCATCGGCACGGCGTGTTCGCGCTGCAGGACGTGCTCACGCGTTCGCAGGCCAGCGCCCAGTCAGCGGTGGAGTTCATCGGCGCCGGCCGCGCCGTCGACGACATGGCGGCCTTGCGCCCCGCCAGCGTGTGGATGCTGGCCGTTTCCGACGACCGCATCGGCGAGGTGGCGCGCCGCCTGGCGGCAGGCTGCAAGCTGGCAAACGCGGTGGTATTCCACTGCAGCGGCGCCAAGGCTTCCGCCGAACTGGACGCGATGCGTGCAGCCGGCGCCTTCGTCGCCAGCGTGCACCCGGTACGCAGCTTCGCCGATCCGCAGCAGGTGGCCGCTGCCTTCGACGGCACCTTCTGCGGCGTCGAAGGCGATGCGCCAGCGCTGGCCTTATTGACGCCGGCGTTCGCGGCGATCGGCGCGCGCGTGGTGACGATCGAAGCCGCCGCGAAGACGGTCTACCACGCGGCCTCGGTCTTCGCCTCGAACTACCTGACCACGGTGCTCGACGCCGCCCTGCGCGCCTACCAGGCCGCCGGCATCCCGTTTGATGTGGCGCGCGAACTGGCGCGGCCGCTGGCCAGCGAAACCCTGGCCAATGTGTTCCGGCTGGGGCCCGAGGTCGCCCTGTCCGGTCCGATCGCGCGCGGCGACACCGCCACCGTGGAACGCCAGCAAACGGCCGTCACCGATTGGGACGCGGCCACCGGCGCCCTTTACGAGGCCCTGGCCACGGCCACCTGGGATCTGGCACGGCGCAAACATGGAGAGCAATAAAATATGAAAGTCTGGAGTGCGTGGGCGACGCTGGCCGTTCTCGGCGTGTATTTCTGGACCGGCGTGATGGCCGGCTGGGCCAGGGTGAAATACAAGGTGCCGGCGCCCGCCATGGACGGCCCGCTGCCTTTCCAGAGCGCGCAGCGGGTGCAGGCGAATACGCTCGAGCAGCTGCCGCTGGTGCTGGCGCCATTGTGGTTGTGCGCCTTCTACCTGGGCGACGCCTGGGCGGCGGCCGGCGGGCTGCTGTGGTGCCTGGGGCGCGTCCTGTATGCGCTGGGCTATTACCGCGACCCGGCCAGGCGCGAAGCCGGCTTCGTTATCGGCATGCTGGCTTGCGGCGCCCTGGTGGCAGCCAGCGTGGTCGGCTTGGTCTTTTATTAATTGTGTTGCAGTACAGCAAAACGCCAGCAGGCTTTCGTCGACAAAGTTCCCGTAGTGCAATAAGCTGGGAAATCTAGACCACGGAGGATCGCATGCTGTTTTTGAAGAGTACCAGCGTTACCAAGGCGCCGGGGATTTACGAAGTCGACGTTGCCGCCAAACCGCCGGGCAAGACTTTCGGCGTGTTCCTGGCCACGGACCCGGACAATCCGCCCCACGCCGTGCTGGCTGCACTGCAGGAACTCGGCTTCCAGAACACCTATCAGCAGAACTATGTCCACAAGGACAAGGGCAAGGTGCTGGACCTGCACTTCCAGAAAGACGGCACCGACATCTTCAAAGGCTGGAAAACCGAAGAATGCGCCAGCAACCTGGCGGCGCTGGATGCGCTGTTTGGCAACTTCGGCGTGGCAGTCACTCCCCGCGTCATGAGCCTGGCCGAAGCCTACGCTTAATTTCTGACCTCGATGTGGTACAAGGCCCAGGGGCAGGCCGCGAAGCGCTGCGCCAGCGGCTGGGCCGCCGCCTCCGGCACCCGGTCGGCATCGTACACGGCCCATACCGGCCCCAATCCTCCCAGCGGCATCGGCTTGCCGTCCACGTGCGTGGCGGCAATGAAGCGCCGCGCGCGCGCCTGCGCCAGCGGCAGCTCGACGTTGTAGCCATCCACCGCGCGCAGCACCAGCATGGTCCTGTCGTCCAGCTTCGCACCGGCGCGTGCCAGCACGTCCACCAGCAGTGGGCCGCGCAGGGTATGCGTCCTGCCGTCGTACTCCAGGGTCGGGCGGATGGTTTGCGCCGGCAGCGCGCGCAGCGCGGCTTCGTCGAACACCCAGGCCTTGCGGAAACCCACTCCGTGCTTGTGCATCATCTGGTCGAGCGCCGGATCGAAGGGGCCGCGGTTGACGTGCGCGATGTCCCCGGTAATGGTCAGCAGGGCCGGACCGTCCGGCAGCGCCGGCAGCGAGGCTGCGCGGCCGGCAAGCGGAAGGGCGCCGGCCACGGCCGCGGCGCCCAGGAACTGGCGTTTGTTCATGCGAAAATATCCTGTCGATGGGATCCCGCCATCATACCTTCACGTGTTGTCTGAATGGATCTGTTTTCCGATGAGGCCAGCTTGCAGGCGATCCCGATCGAGGATGGCGAGCTGGCGCTGCTGCACCGGCTTCCTCTGCCCCTGAGCAATGCCGAGGTCTTCGAGCGCCTGTTACGCGAAACCGCCTGGCGCCACGACAGTGTCGTCGTGTACGGCAAGCGCCACCTGCAGCCACGCCTGACGGCCTGGTATGGCGAGGCCGGCTACACCTATTCCGGCCTGCGCCTGGAACCGCTGCCGATGACGCCGCTGCTTACGCAACTGCGCAGTGCCGTCGAAGCCGCGACCGGCCACCGCTACAACAGCGTGCTGCTGAACCATTACCGCAACGGCGCCGACAGCATGGGCATGCACAGCGACAATGAGCCGGAACTGGGCCCGCAGCCCGTGATCGCCTCGCTCAGCTATGGCGCCACGCGTACCTTCACCCTGCGTCACAAGCGCAGCAAACGTAGCGTCAAGCTCGATCTGGCGGACGGCAACCTGCTCCTGATGGCTGGTTCCTTGCAGGAAAACTGGCTGCATGGGGTCAACAAGACAGCCAAGCCTACCGGGCCACGGCTCAACCTCACTTTCCGCTACATCGGCTAAGTCCTACACATTGAACGCGAATATCGGTCATTTTATTACTGAATAATGGGTCAATTACGTTACGTCTGCTTACAGTTCTTACGAAATGGGCACTGACTTAAGCATTTGGCACTGTTATCTTGGACTCATCGCGATTCACCTTGAATTGCGAATCAGTCAAATCAAAGTAAAGGATGCCGAATATGAAAAAGCTCATCGTTGCACTGATCGCAGGCGCTGCCGCCATGTCCGCTGCTCAAGCCCAGAACTTCTCGAACGACCAGCCGCACGCCTACGTCGGCGCGGGCGTATCGACCGCGAAAAACATCCAGTCGGACGACTACAAGCTGGGCGGCAAGGTCTACGGCGGTTACGAATTCAACCGCACCTGGGCTGCGGAAGCCGGCTACAGCGACCTGGGTGACCACGGCGCCACCAAGAGCCACGGCTACTACGTCGCCGCCAAGGCAACCATGCCGATCAATGAGCAGTTCTCGGCCTACGGCAAGGTCGGCGTCGAGCACAGCGAGCGCAAGTTCAACAGCGCAGCCCTGAACCTGAAGGATACCGATACCGGCGCCTACGGTGCGCTGGGCGTCCAGTACAAGCTGAACCAGCAAGTCGCCCTGACCGCCGAGTACGAGCGCTATGGCAAGGAGAAGGACATCGGCGCCAAGGCCAATGTCTGGACCGTGGGCGCGCACTACAACTTCTAAACGTCTACGCTACGTAAAAAACAGGACCTTCGTGGTCCTGTTTTTTTTGCCTGTTCAGACCGGTGCGCGCAGCGCTCCAGGCAGCGGACTTATCCAGGGTGGCGGCAGCAGGGGCGGCTGCGGCGCAGCGAAGCCGGCGGCGATGAAGCGGTGCAGCGACGACCACGGCCAGTCGCCGGCCTGCTCGCAAAAGCCGTGGCGCATCGGGTTGCTGTGCACATAGTCGACCAGTTCCGTGTATTCGGCATCGCTGCCGACGCGGTAGTCGCGGTAGTGGCGCTCCCAGATGGTGTTGTCGGCGGTGCCGGCCAGCGCCAGTCCGGTCTTGTTCAGGGCCTTGGAGAAGGCGATCTTGACTGCGCGCCAGCGGGTAGCGCAATCATGGTCGCCCGGCGGCAGGGTCCAGATCGCGTGCGCGTGATCGGGCAGGACTACCCAGGCATCGACGTGGAAGGGCTTGCGGATCCGGGCCTGGCGCATGGCTTCGCCGAACGCCGAAAAGTGATCCGTCAGCAAAGTGCTATTCCGGTCCAGCAGGCGTACCGTGAAAAAGTACGTCATGCCGGGCACGCGGTTATCGCGGTAACGTGTCATGAATGATCGTGGCGTGAGCCGACCTCAACGACGCCTGATTCTACACATGAGATGGGAATCGGGTCGATCCATTTCCGCGCGAAAAAACCTGGGCGCGCAAGCCGGCATGCAGGTTTCAGGATTGTCCAGAACTTTGGCCGCAGCCACCGATTGGCGAAAAAAAAGCTCCCTTTAGGGAGCTTTTGTGGTGCCGATGCGACTCCGCCGTCGCGAGCAGCTTAAGCGCTGAGCGGCTTGTAGCGGATACGCTTCGGCTTCGCGCCTTCTTCGCCCAGGCGCTTCTTCTTGTCCGCTTCGTATTCCTGGTAGTTACCGTCAAAGAAGGTGACCTGCGAGTTGCCCTCGAAGGCCAGGATGTGGGTCGCGATGCGGTCCAGGAACCAGCGGTCGTGCGAGATCACCATCACGCTGCCGGCGAATTCCAGCAGCGCATCTTCCAGCGCGCGCAGGGTTTCGACGTCGAGGTCGTTCGACGGTTCGTCCAGCAGCAGGACGTTGCCGCCTTGCAGCAGGGTTTTTGCTAAATGCAGACGGCCGCGTTCGCCGCCGGACAGGTTGCCGACCACCTTCTGCTGGTCGCCGCCCTTGAAGTTGAAGCGGCCCAGGTAGGCGCGCGACGGCATCTCGAAGCGGCCCACGCTCAGCATGTCGGCGCCGCCGGTGACGTCTTCGAACACGGTCTTGGTGTTGGCCAGGTCTTCGCGGGTCTGGCCGACCAGCGAGACTTTCGCCGTCTGGCCGATCACGACTTCGCCGCTGTCCGGTTGCTCGAGGCCGGCGATCATCTTGAACAGGGTCGACTTACCGGCACCGTTCGGGCCGATGATGCCGACGATCGCGCCCGGCGGCACGGTGAACGAGAGGTTGTCGATCAGCAAACGGTCGCCGAAGGCCTTGCTGACGTTCTTGAACTCGATGACTTCGTTGCCCAGGCGTTCCGCGACCGGGATGAAGATCTCCTGGGTCTCGTTGCGCTTCTGGTATTCGTATTCGCTCAGTTCGTTGAAGCGGGCCAGGCGGGCTTTCGACTTGGCCTGGCGTGCCTTCGGATTCTGGCGCGCCCATTCCAGCTCTTTCGCCAGCGCTTTCTGGCGTGCCGATTCGGTCGCTTCTTCCTGCTTCAGGCGGGCTTCCTTCTGCTCCAGCCAGGACGAGTAATTGCCCTTCCAGGGGATGCCGTGGCCGCGGTCCAGTTCCAGGATCCATTCGGCGGCGTTGTCGAGGAAGTAGCGGTCGTGGGTGATGCCGACCACGGTGCCCGGGAAGCGCAGCAGGAACTGCTCCAGCCACTCGACCGATTCGGCGTCCAGGTGGTTGGTCGGCTCGTCCAGCAGCAGCATGTCCGGTTTGCTCAGCAGCAGCTTGCACAGCGCCACGCGGCGCTTTTCGCCGCCCGACAGCACGCCGATCTTCTGGTCCCACGGCGGCAGGCGCAGCGCGTCGGCGGCCATTTCCATCTGCAGGTCCAGGTTGCCGCCGTCGGCTGCGGCGATGATCGATTCCAGGCGCTCCTGCTCCTTGGCCAGCGCGTCGAAATCGGCGTCTTCTTCCGCATAGGCGGCGTACACGGCTTCCAGCTTGGCCTGCGCCTCGAAGGCTTCGCCGAGGCCGCTTTCGACCTCCTGGCGCACGGTTTTTTCCGGATCCAGTTGCGGTTCCTGCGGCAGGTAGCCGATGTTCAGGCCCGGCATCGGGCGCGCTTCGCCCTGGATGTCGGTGTCGATGCCGGCCATGATCTTCAGCAGCGTCGATTTACCGGAGCCGTTCAGGCCCAGCACGCCGATCTTCGCGCCCGGGAAGAAGGACAGGGAAATGTCTTTCAGGATCTGCCGCTTCGGTGGGACGATCTTGCCCACGCGGTTCATGGTGTAGACGTAATTGGCCATGTGATAGGTGTAGTAATTCGGTGAGAAATAAGGACGACAGGATACTGTAAAAAAACCGGGGTCAGACACCGAATTGAGGCAATTTCCTAAATTCGGTGTCTGACCCCGGTTTGATGCTGCTTAAGCCTGCTTCGTGGTGGCGCTTGACGGCCGGCGCAGCAGGCCTTCGGCGGCGAACAGCGCCAGCGCGGCCCAGATCAGCGCGAAGCCGACCAGGCGGTCCGGCGTGAACGGTTCGTGGAACAGCCACACGCCGAGCAGGAATTGCAGGGTCGGCGACAGGTATTGCAGCAGGCCCAGCACGGACAAGGGGATCTGGCGCGCGCCCGAGGCGAACAGCAGCAGCGGAATCGCGGTGATCGGCCCGGCCGCCATCAGCAGCAGCTGGGTCGACGTGGACTCCGTGTTGATGAAAGCGTTCTGGCCATGCACGGTCAGCCAGACCACGTAGGCGGCGGCCACCGGGAACAGCACCATGGTCTCGAAGGACAAACCTTCCAGCGCGCCCAGCGCGGCGGTCTTGCGCAGCAGCCCGTAGCCGCCGAAGGAGACGGCCAGCGCCAGCGCGATCCAGGGCACGGTGCCGGCCTGCCAGGTCAGCCAGGCCACGCCCAGCGCCGCGACCGCGATCGCCATCCACTGCGCCGGCCGCAATCTCTCCTTCAGCAGCAGGTAGCCGAGCGAGATGTTGACCAGCGGGTTGATGAAGTAGCCCAGGCTGGCTTCAATGACGTGGTTGTTGTTGACCGCCCAGATATAGATCAGCCAGTTTACGCTCAGCAGCACGGCCGAGGCGACAAAACTGCCGAAGACCCGCGGCTGGCGGACCACGGCGAGCCAGGCCCACTGCTTGCGCACCACCAGCACGATCACCAGGAACAGCAGCGACCATAGCATGCGGTGCGCCAGGATCTGCAGCGGCGGCACCTCGCCGATGGCGTGGAAATACAGGGGAAACAAGCCCCAGCACAGGAAGGCCGAGGCCGCGGAAAGGATGCCGGTACGCATGGGAAAGCCGAATCGAAGTCAGGGCGCAGATTATCCCCGAACTGGCTCGAGTTCGCTGGCGGCTTGCCATTTTCCTATTCGCTGAGACAATAGCGGTCCCGGAAGGCGGAATTTCACCGCTATTTCCAAAACGCAATGGTGATACCTTGAGCGAGCAACACAAGAAAAGCAGCCTGGCGGCCTTGACCCTGGCCGCGGTCGGCATCGTCTACGGCGACATCGGCACCAGTCCGCTGTACACGCTGAAGACCATCTTCGATCCGACCCACGGCCTGGCATTGAACACGCCGAACCTGCTGGGGATCGTGTCCCTGATCGTCTGGGGCCTGACGATGATCGTCTCGCTCAAGTACGTGACCCTGGTGCTGCGCGCCGACAACCGCGGCGAGGGCGGCATCATGGCCCTGATGGCGCTGGCCCTGAATTCCGTCACGCGCCACTCGCGCTGGCATTACGTGCTGATGGTGATCGGCGTGTTCGGCGCCACCATGTTCTACGGCGACAGCGTGATCACGCCGGCGATTTCCGTGCTGAGCGCGATCGAGGGCCTGGAAGTGGCCACGCCCGGCCTCGAAAAGTGGGTGGTGCCGCTGACCATCGTCGTGCTGCTGGTCCTGTACAGCGTGCAGCGCCACGGCACCGCCGGCATCGGCCGCTGGTTCGGCCCGGTGATGGTGGTGTGGTTCGCGGCGCTGGCCGTGATGGGCGTGATCAATATCGTCCAGGCGCCGGTGATCCTGCAGGCGCTGAATCCGCTGCACGCCATCGAATTCATGCTGCGCGAACGTTTCATTGCCTTCGTCGCGCTGGGCGCAGTGGTGCTGGCCTTTACCGGCGCCGAAGCGCTGTATGCCGACATGGGCCACTTCGGCAAGAAGCCGATCCGCGTCGCCTGGTTCATGGTGGTATTTCCGGCGCTGGCCCTGAACTACCTGGGGCAGGGGGGCCTCCTGATCACGCATCCGGAAGCGCTGGAAAATCCCTTCTTCCGCCAGCTCGGCAGCTGGAGCGTGCTGCCGCTGGTGGTACTGTCGACCATGGCCACCGTGATCGCCTCGCAGGCGACGATTTCCGGCACCTTCTCGATGACCAAGCAGGCGATCGCGCTCGGCCTGCTGCCGCGCATGCGCGTGATGCACACCTCGGAAAGCGAGATCGGCCAGATCTACATCCCGGCCGTCAACTGGCTGCAGTTCGGCGTGGTGCTGCTCGCCGTCATCGGCTTCGGCTCGTCCGAGAAGCTGGCCGGCGCCTACGGCATCGCGGTGACGGCGACCATGTTCGCCACCACCATCCTCACCTTCTTCGTGACGCGCTACCGCTGGCACCTGCCGCTGTGGCTGTGCATCGGCGCGACCGGCTTCTTCATGGTCATGGACATCATGCTGTTCTCGGCCAGCACCCTGAAACTGCTGCACGGCGGCTGGTTCCCGCTGCTGCTGGGCGCGATCCTGCTGACCATCATGCTGACCTGGAAGCGCGGGCGCGAGCTGGTGTTCGAGAACCTGGAAAAGCATGCGATCCCGCTCGAGGACTTCCTGCAGTCGCTGTTCGTCGGCCCGCCCACGCGCGTGGCCGGCACCGCGATCTTCCTGCGCGGCGAAACGGACGGCGTGCCGCACGCGCTGCTGCACAACCTGCTGCACAACAAGGTGCTGCACGAACGGGTCGTGTTCCTGACGGTGCACATCCGCGAAGAGCCCTACGTGCCGGAAGCCGAGCAGGTCGAGGTCGTGGCGCTGGGCCACAACTGCTTCCAGCTGAACGTGCATTACGGTTTCAAGGACGAAGCCGACATCCCGAACGTCATGCGTTTGTGCGCCTTGAAACACCTGGCATTCGAGATGATGGAGACCTCCTTCTTCATCGCGCGCCAGAACGTGATCTCGGTGCCGGGCCAGGGCATGATGCCGTGGCGCGAGCACCTGTTCGTGCTCATGCAGAGAAACGCGCGTACCGCCGCGGACTACTACCAGATCCCGGCCAACCGCGTGATCGAGCTCGGTACGCAAGTGGAAATCTGACCGACAAAGACGTACAAATTTGGGATGGACAGCGCCAGATGCTCTTGGTAAGGTCGAAGTTTCCTTAGTTAAACTTCATCCCTGTACGAGGAGCACCATGAAACTGTCCTTCCCGCTGGCCGTCGCCTTTGCCGCCCTGTTGAGCCTTACCGCCTGCGGCGGCGGTGGCGGCGATTCCGGCGGCAGCAACGTCGTCGTCGCCAACCCGGCCGCCTTCACCAAGACCGACACGGTGGTCGGTACCGGCACCGAGGCGACCACCGGCAAGAAAGCCACGGTCACCTACACCGTCTGGCTGTACAGCGCCACCGCTGCCGACCACAAGGGCACCCAGTTCGAGACCGGCAGCTTCAGCTTCACCATCGGCGCGAAGGAAGTCGTCGACGGCTTCGACCAGGGCGTGCTGGGCATGAGGGTCGGCGGCAAGCGCACGCTGCTGGTCCCCTCGAGCATGGCTTACGGCGCCAGCGGCAAAGGCAGCATCCCGCCGAACGCCGGCCTGGTATTCGACGTCGCCCTCACCGCGGTCCAGTAAGCCTCACTCGCGCAGCGCCAGCGCCGGCCGGATCCGCACCGCGGCCAGCGTGTGGCGCAGCGTCGACAGCAGCGCCACGGCGCCGGCCACCAGCACCGCACCAAGCAGGGTCCAGGCGCCGACCGGCGCGCGTTCGGCGAAGGCCCCCAGGTAGCGCTGGATCGCCAGCCAGGCGAACGGCAGCCCGAGCAGGGCGCCGGCGCCGACCAGCAGCGCGAACTCGCGCATCACGATTTTCCCGATCGCCGCGCTGCCGGCACCGTACAGCTTGCGCAGCACGATCTCGCGCTCGCGCCGCTGCACGCTGTAGGCCGCCAGCACGTAGATGCCGAAGGCCGCGATCGCGCTCGCGATCACGCTCGCCGCGGCCAGGAGCCTGGCCAGGCGCAGGTCGTCCGCATAGAAGGTCTCGCTCATCGCCACCGGCAGGCGCAAGACACCCAGTGTCTCGTTCGGAAAATAGCGCGGCCACAGTTCCTCGACGGCGCGCCTGACCGTGTCCAGGTCGCCGCTGGCGCGCACCGTGAACAGGCCGACCCGTTCGCGCAGGTAGAACACGCTCGGCTGCTGGCCCTCGCGCGCCGAGCGCTGGCGGATGTCGGGCGCCACGCCGACGATCTGCATCGGCTTGGCGTCGCCGCCCGTGCTGCTCAGCATCTTGCCGACCGCCTGCTGGCTGCTCGGGAAGCCGAGCCGGCGCGCCGCAGCGGCGTTGACGACGATGCGGTCGCGGTCGGTGATCTTGTCCAGCCCGGGGTCGAACAGGCGGCCAGCCGCCGCCTTCACGCCATACACCTGGAAGAATTCCGGACTGACCGCATACAGGTTGAGGTCGGTGGCGCTGCCGCCGGCGCGGCGCAGGGTCACGATGTTGTTGCCCATGCTGATAGGCGCGTGCGAGACCGACACGCCGGCCACGCCGGGCAGGCGCGCGACCGCCTCGCGCAGGGCCACCGTGCGCGGGTCGCGCATGTCGTTCGAGGCCGGGAAGATCAGCAGCGGGGCCGGGTCGAAGCCCGGATCGAGACTGCTGGCGTAATGCGTCTGCCAGGCCACGGCCAGGGTGGTGCCGGTCAGGCCCATGGCCACCGCGAACTGCAGCGTGGTCAGACAGCGCCGGATCCACAGGCCCTGCGCGCTCTCGCCGCTGCCGCGGCCGGCCAGGGCGGCGCCGGCGCGCACTTTCATCGCCGACCAGGTCGGGTAGACGCCGGCCGCCAGGCCGAGCAGCACGCCCAGCACCAGCGCCATGGCCAGTGCGGCCGGGCTGAACATGCCTTCCAGCTTGCGCTGCACCAGATCCATGAACAGCGGCAGCAGCAGCCAGGCCAGCAGCAGGCCGAACACGGTCGCGATCAGGCATACCAGCACCGACTCGGCCAGGAACTGGCGCGCCACCGCCCGCGCCGGCGCACCGAGCACCTTGCGCATGGCGATCTCGCGCTGGCGCGCCAGCGTGCGCACGGTGGCCAGGTTGACGTAGTTGGTCCCCGCCAGCAGCAGGATCAGCAGCGCCACCGTGGCCAGGCCGAGCAGTGCCTGGCGGTTGCCGTGCAGCGCCATCATGTCGTTCACGTCCGGCGCCAGGTAGGCGTCGGCGATCGGGCCGAGCCGGTATTCGATCAGGTCGCGTCCCTTCAGGGCGGCCACCTGCTCGGCCTGGTCGCGGCGGATCAGGCTCGAGTTGCGCAGGCCGCGCTGGATCGCGTCGACCACCGCCTTCGGATCGGCGCCGGGCAGCAGTTTCACATACGCCTTGCCCGGCGAAAAACCCCAGGACTCGAGGGCGTTCCTGCGCACGTCGTCCGGCATGATCGTGCTGACGGTGCCGGCCAGTGATTCGAAGGGCATGGTACTGGCCGCCGGCTGGTCTTCCACCACCGCCGCCACCACATAGGTCTGCTTGTCGCCCTGCAGGGTCTTGCCGACGGCGTCGACGCGCCCGAACAGCTTGACGGCCTGGGCGCGCGTCAGCGCCAGCGTGTCCGGACGGGTCAGCGCCGCGTGCAGGTCGCCAGCCAGCACCCTGGGTGCGAAGATCTTCTCGAAGTCCGGGTCGACCAGGGTCACACCGAGCGCGATGGCCCGCTCGCCGACGCGCGCGTCCAGGCTGCGGTCGAGGTAGGCGCTGGCGAGCAGCGGCTGGCCGCTGGCCAGCGCCGCGTCGCGCACCGGCAGGCTGGATGCGGCCATCCAGTCGTTGCCGAGCAGGGCCGCGTTCCAGCGGTGTTCCAGCTGGTAGACGCGTTCGCGCTGGGGCACGTTCTCGTCATAGGAGAACGAATGGCGGACGAAGCCGAGCAGCAGGAAGCACACGGCGATCCCGACCGCCAGGCCGAGCACCACCACCGCCGAATAGGCCGGCTCCTTGGCCAGTTGCCGCCAGCCGATGCGGAAATCGCGCAGGCCCGTTTGCAGTTTGGTTCTCATATCAATCCTTTATTCGCGCAGCGCCAGCGCCGGCCGGATCCGCACCGCCGCCAGCGTGTGGCGCAGCGTCGATCCGAGCGCCACCGCGCCGGCCACCAGCAGCGCCGCGACGATGGTCCAGACCCCGATCGGGGCGCGTTCATTGAAGGCGGCCAGGTAGTTCTGCATCGCCAGCCAGGCTGGCGGCAGCCCGAGCAGGGCGCCGGCGCCGATCAGCACCAGGAACTCGCGCATCACCAGCCTGCCCACCGCCGTGGTGCCGGCGCCGTACAGCTTGCGCAGCACGATCTCGCGGGCGCGCCGCTGCACGCTGTAGGCCGCCAGCACGTAGATGCCGAAGGCGGCGATCGCGGTCGCGATCACGCTCGATGCGCCGAGCAGCTTGGCCAGGCGCAGGTCGTCGGCGTAGTTGCCGGCGTAGACGGTGTCCATGCGCTGCAGGTTCGGCACGTCGTTCGGGAACCAGCGCGGCCACATTTCCTCGATCGCGCGCTGCACCGCTTCCATGTCGTGGACGCTGCGCACGGTGAAGGTGCTGGTACGCAGGCCCGGGCGGTAGATGGTCGGTTGCATCGGCTCGCGCGCCGAGCGGTGGCGGATGTCGGGCGCCACGCCGATGATCTGCCGCGGGCGGTCGCCGTTGGGCTGGAGGAGGGTCTTGCCGACCGCATCGCGGGCGCTGGCAAAGCCGAGACTGCGCACGGCGGATTCGTTGATCACGATCTTGTCCATGTCGCCGGCCTGGTCGCGCGCCGGGTCGTACAGGCGTCCCGCCACCGGCTTCAAACCGTACACGCCGAAGAATTCGGGGCTGACCTCGAGCCAGTTCAAATTGACCGGCGCACCGCCCTCGCGCTGCACCGAGGTCCTGTTGATGTTGACCGTCACCCGCGAACCGCTGACCGCCACGCCCTGCACGCCCGGCAGGCGCCGCAGGGCATCGTGGAAGGCGTGCACCTTGGGATTGCGCATGTCGTCGGCGGCTTCCACCAGCAGCAGCGGGCCGGCATCGAAGCCCGGATCGAGGCTGCTGGCGTAGCGCGTCTGCCAGGCCACGGCCAGGGTCATGCCGGTCAGGCCCATCGCGGTGGCGAACTGCAGCACCGTCAGCACGCGGCGCAGCCACAGGCCGCCGGCGGTTTCGACGTTGCCGCGCCCGGACAGGGCCGCGGTCGGGCGCACCTTCAGGGCCGACCAGGTCGGGTAGGCGCCGGCCAGCACGCCGACCAGCACGCCCAGCAGCAGCGCCAGGCCGAGCGAAGCGGGCGTGAACATGCGGTCGAGCCTGCGCTGCACCAGGTCCGAGAAGGCCGGCAGCAGCAGCCAGGCCAGCAGCAGGCCGATCGCGGTGGCGATCAGGCACACCAGCACCGACTCGGCCAGGAACTGGCGGCTGACCGAGCCGGCGCCGGCGCCCAGCACCTTGCGCACCGCGATCTCGCGCTGGCGGTGCAGGGTGCGCACGGTGGCCAGGTTCACGTAGTTGGTGGCGGCCAGCGCCAAAATCAGCAGCGCCACCGCGGCCAGGCCGAAGATGGTCTTGCGGTCGCCATGGGTGCCGGACTGCTCGCGCACGTCGGGATCGAGATAGGCATCCGGCAGCGCACCGAGGCGGAACTCGAGCAGGTCCTTGCCGTTCAGCGAAGCGATCATTTCCGGCGTCATCGTCTTGTAGAAGTTCGAGTTCAGCATGGCGCGGTACACCGCGTCCGTGACCGCCTGCGCCTGGGCACCGGGCTGCAGCTTCAGGTACACCGGACCGTGCGAAGAGCCCCAGTTGGTCGTCACCAGCTGCCGGTATTCGTCGCTCCAGATGCTGGTCCTGGTGCCGGCCAGGGCTTCGTAGGGCAGGGTGGTGGCGGCCGGCTGGTCTTCCAGCACCGCCATCACCTGGTAGGGGCGGCCGCTCACCTGCACGGTCTTGCCGATGCTCGCCTCGGGTGCGCCCTCGCTGCCGAACAGCTTGACGGCCGTCTCGCGGCTCAGGGCCAGCGCGTCCGGCCGTGCCAGGGCGGCGGCAAGGTCGCCGGCCAGTACCCTGGGCTGGAAGATGGTGCGGAAATCCGGGTCGACCGCGGCCATGGTGATGCTCTGGACCTGGTTGCCGGTCTTGACGTGGATCTCGCGCTGCAGGAAGGTGCTGGCCTGCAGCGGCACGCCGCTGGCGATGGCGGCATCGCGCGCCGGCAGGCTGGTGGCGTTGCCCCAGCCGCCGTCGCTGATGGCGACGTTCCAACGCTGCATCAGGCGGTAGACGTTTTCCCGTTGCGGCACGTGGCGGTCGTAGGACAGCGAGTGGCTCACATAGCCGAGCAGCAGGAAGCAGGCGCAAAAGCCCACGGCCAGGCCCAGGATCACGACGGCCGAAAAGGCGGGTTCCTTGACCAGCAGGCGCCAGCCGATGCGGAAATCGCGCAGGTGCATTTTCATGGTGTTTCCTTATGCGGCCTGCAGGGCGTCGACCACCACGCGGCCGTCCAGCAGGTGCAGGGTGCGCGAGGCCTGCGCGGCGTGCGCCGGCGAGTGGGTCACCATCACCACGGTCGTGCCCTCGGCGTTAATCTGGCGCAGCAGGCGCATGACTTCGTCGCCGTGCGCGGTGTCGAGGTTACCGGTCGGTTCGTCGGCCAGCAGCATGCTCGGGCCGGCCACCAGCGCGCGTGCGATCGCGACCCGCTGCTGCTGGCCGCCCGACAGCTGCGAGGGGCGGTGGCCGGCGCGGTGCGCCACGCCCAGGCGCTGCAGCATCTCCTGCACGCGGCGGCGTCGTTCGGCGGCCGGGGTGCCGGTGTATTCCAGCGCCAGCTCGACGTTCTCGTACACGGACAACTCCTCGATCAGGTTGAAACTCTGGAAGATGAAGCCGACCTTCCCGCGCCGCAGCGCGTTCAGGCGCGCTTCGCTCCAGCCGGCCACGTTCTGGCCCTCGAACCAGTATTCGCCGGAAGTCGGCACGTCCAGCAGGCCGAGCACGCTGAGCAGGGTCGACTTGCCGCAGCCGGAAGGGCCGGTGATGGCCACGTATTCGCCGGCCGCGATGTCGAGGTCGATGCGGTCGAGCGCGGTGGTCTGCACTTCGCCCGCGTGGTGGATCTTGCTGACGCCTGAGAGTTTGAGCATGTCGGATTCCCTGTATCTGGATGGTGGATTATTTCGTGAGTTGCAGCCGTTCGGCCTTGCCGAAGGGCGTATAGCTGGAAATGATGACGTTTTCGCCGGCGCCGAGGCCGGACAGCACCTCGACCTGGGCGTTGTTGCGGCGCCCGAGTTTGACCGCGCGCTTCTCGACCCGCTCGCCGTCGGGGCCGGCCACGAACACCCAGCTGCCGCCGGTGTCGTTCACGAAGGCGCCGTTCGGCAGCAGCATCGCCTTGGCCGGCTCGCCCAGGGTCAGCTGCACGTCCATGCTCTGGCCCGGGCTGATCACCTCCGGCTGGCCGGCGGTGAACACCATCTCGGCGGTGAAGCGGCCCTCCTTGATTTGCGGGTAGACGGTGGCGACCTTGATCGCATAGGTCTTGCCGTCCTGGGTGACCGTGCCGGTGCGGCCGACCGTCAGGCGGCTGAGATAAAACTCGTCGACCTGGGCGCTGAGTTTGAAGTGCTGCGGATCGTCGATGCGGCCGATGTGCTGGTCCGGGCGCACGGTCTGGCCGACCAGCATGCGGAAATCGGTCAGCACGCCGTCGGCCGGGGCCCGCACCGCCAGCGCGTCGACGGTGGCGCTGACCAGCTTCAGGCCGGACTGCAGGCCGTGCAGGCCGCTGTCCAGCTGGTCCAGCGCGCGGTCGCGCACCTTTTCCTCGTTGGCGACGGCGCGCTTCTCCTCGTCCAGCGCACGCTGCTGCTGCGCCAGTTTATCGCTCGACTCTTCCAGCGCGACCGCGGAAATGAAGCCCTGCTGCGCCAGGCGCTGGTTGCGCGCGTGCTGCTTGCGGGCCTGGCTGAGCGCGAATTCGAGGTCGGACTGGCGGCGCTGGTGGTCGGTGCGCACCGCTTCCTGGGCCACGCGCAGCTGGGCCGCGTTGAAGATCTGCTGCGAGTACTCGGTCTGGCGCGCCAGCAGTTCCAGGTTGCGCTGCGGGTTCGACAGGCGGAACAGCAGCTCGCCCTTCCTGACCGCCTGGCCATCCTTCGCGAACACCTCTTCGACGCGGCCGCTTTCCACCGAGTCGAGGATGATGGAATTGAGCGGTTCGGCGGTGGCGCGCACGACGATGTCGTCGCGGAACACGCCCTGCTCGACCCGGGCCAGGCGCACGTCGCGGCTGGCCACCTGCAGGCCGTGCGGCACGAACTGCCAGCCGGCCCAGGCCAGGCAGGCGGTGACGGCGGCAGCGGCGGCGATGCGCTTGAGCAGCCGGCCGCGCCGCTTCGGCACGACGGTGTCCATGGCGGCGCCGGTGACGGCGGAAGGAGGGATGTGGTCCATGCGAATACGTTGATCTGAACGATGATGTGATCCCTTTTGCAAGCGCCGTGCCAGGCAGGTTTTGAACCTGTTTTCGCGTGTTTGGCCGCCGGTCCGGCGTGTACCTGTCCGGAACCGGACAGGTGTGCATGTGCGCTTGCGGACAAGTGATCGAGGCTGTTCGCCTGCAGAGTTGAGCGCTGCTAGAATGCCAACATCCCGTCGTTCCCGCGAAGGCGGGAACCCAAGTTGGACGCGCTGCCGAAACGCTTGCAGAACTTGGGTCCCCGCCTGCGCGGGGACGACGGAGCAATCTTCCACCGCGATGGCCGATACTGCCCACCTCCTGATCCTCGACGACGATACCGACGTCGCCTGTGCCGCCCAGATGCTGCTGCGCCGCCGCCATGGCCGGGTGACCACGCTCGACGATCCCGCGCGCCTGTCCAGTGTGCTCGACGCCGGCGTGCCCGACGTGGTCCTGCTCGACCTGAACTTCACGCCCGGCCGCATCGACGGCGCCGAAGGCCTGGCCGTGCTCGACCGCCTGCGCACGCTCGCGCATCCGCCCGCCGTGATCGCCCTGACCGCGTATGCCGACGTGCCGCTGGCGGTCGAGGCGCTGAAACGCGGGGCCGGCGACTTCATCACCAAGCCCTGGGACAACGCGAGATTGATCGCCGCCGTCGATACCGCGCTGGCACGCCGCAGCGCGCTCGCCGGCGGCGCCGCCACCACCGGCCTGATGGGCGATTCGCCCGCCATGCGCGCCGTAAAATCGATGATCGCCAGCGTCGCACCCACCGAAGCCAACGTGATGGTGCTGGGCGAGAACGGCGTCGGCAAGGAACTGGTGGCGCGCGCGATCCACGCGGCCTCAAGCCGCGCCGGCGCGACCTTCCTGGCCGTCGACATGGGCGCGCTGCCGGAATCGACCTTCGAGAGCGAACTGTTCGGCCACCGCAAGGGTGCCTTCACCGATGCGCGCAGCGACCGCGCCGGGCGCTTCCAGGCGGCGCGCGGCGGCACCCTGTTCCTCGACGAGATCGGCAATATGCCGCTGGCCGGCCAGGCCAAGCTGCTGACCGCCCTGGAGCGGCGCGAAGTCACGCCGATCGGCGCCGACCGCCCGGAAGCGATCGACGTGCGCATCGTCAGCGCCACCAATCTCGATGAAGCACGCCTGTTCGACCCCGGCGTGTTCCGGCCGGATTTGCTGTTCCGCCTGAACACCATCGTGATTCGCGTGCCGCCGCTGCGCGAACGGCGCGACGACGTGCCCGGCCTGCTGCACCACTACCTGTCGCTGTACGAGGCGCAGTACCGGCGGCCGGTGCGCGAACTCGCGCCCAGCGCCCAGCAGCAGTTGTGCGACTGGTCGTGGCCGGGCAATGTGCGCGCGCTGCGCCACGCCTGCGAACGCGCGGTGATCCTGGCCGCCCAGGACGAGTACCGCTACGAGGATTTCGGTCTGGCGGCGCCGGCGCCAGTGCTGGATGTGCCGGTGCGCGCCGCACCGGAAGCTGCGGACGGCGCGAACGTCGAATTCCGCCTTGGCGCGCTGGAGCGCGAGACCATCGCCGCCGCCCTCGACAAGGCCAAGGGCAACATCAGCCTGGCGGCGCGCATGCTGGGCCTGTCCCGCGCCGCGCTGTACCGCAAGCTGGGCAAGCATGGCATCTGAAGCGCGCCTGAAGGCGGGCGCGCTGCTGTCGCTGGCCGGGATCGTCCTGCTGGCCTTCGGCGCCGGCGCGGTGCACGATTCGCCGCGCCTGGCCGTGCTGTGCCTGCTGGCGACGCTGCCGCTGGTGGCCAGCCTGTGGCGCTGCATGGACCGGCTGGGCGCGCTGCGGCGCACGCCGCCGCCCAGCGTGCCCGGCCTGCCGATCGAGCAGCAGGCCCTGCTCGACAATGCGCTGGCGCTGGAAGCCCGCCTCGAACACACGCCGGTGGCCCTGTTCCGCATCGACGGCGCTGGCGGCGAGGGCCAGGTCGCGCCGCTCAACGGCAATGCGCGCAAACTGGTGGCGCCGGGCCGCGCCAGCGATCCGGCCGACCTGTACCGCCAGCTGGCGGCGCAGCCGGGCGAACGGCGCGCGCTGATCGATTTCGAGACCGAGCGCGGCACCGAGCGCGCGCTGCTGGCGGTGTCCTCGCTCACGCTGCAGGGCAGGGCGCAGCGCCTCGCCGCCCTGATGCCGGTCGAGAGCGAACTCGAAGCAGAAGCCCTGCACGCCTGGCGCCAGCTGGTGCACGTGCTGACCCACGAAATCATGAATTCGCTGACGCCGGTGGCCTCGCTGTCGCACACGGCCTATGGCTTGCTGGGCGAGTTCCGCGGCGCGCTGCCGGAAGACGTGGGACTGGACCTCAGCACCGCGCTGGACGCGATCCGGAGACGGGCCGACAGCCTGGTCGACTTCGTGGCCAGCTACCGCAGCCTGTCGAACGTGCCGCCGGCGCGGCCCGAGCGCTTGTCCCTCGGCGCGCTGTTCGAACGCGTCGATGCCCTGGTGGGCCCGGCCTGGCGCGCACGCGGCGGCGCCGTCGAATTTTCGGTCGAGCCGGCGTCGCTGGCACTGATGGCGGATCCGGGCCAGCTCGAACAGGCCCTGATCAACCTCCTCAAAAATGCCTTCGAGGCCACCGCCGAAGGCAAGGGCGGGGGTGACAGGGCGGGCCGGGCCTGGGTCGCGGCGCGGCTGGTGCGCGGCGGCCGTCTGCGCATCGAGGTCAGCGACAACGGCCCCGGCGTGCCCGACGGACTGGCGGCGCACATCTTCACTCCCTTCTTCACCACCAAGAAGCAGGGCGGCGGCATCGGCCTGGCCATGGTGCGCCACCTGGTCCACGAGAACGGCGGCACGGTGCGCCATGCGCGCTCGGTGGGACGCGGCGCACGCTTCGTGCTGACCTTTTGAACGCCTGATCTGGCGCAGGCTGGCGTCATGCGGCCGGCGTATCGTTGGCGCGCACATCCTTGCCGATTCCATCCGGAGCCCGCCATGCCCCTGCTGCTGCTTGCCCTGCTGTTGCTGCTGTTCTCTTCGGCCGCGCCGGCCGCGCCGATGTTCGGCGCGACCTTCTTGCCGGCAAATTTCCAGGCCCTCGCCATCGATGAAGCCGGCCGCGTGGCCGGCCGCGGCCTGACGCCCGAGGGCGACACGCGCGCCTTCGTCTGGTCCGCCGGCGCCGTGGCCTTCCTGCCGGCGCCCGCGCCCGAGGGCAGTACGCTGGTGGCGAATGCGATCGAGGGCGGCGTCGCGGCGGGCGCCTGGATGTCCGGCGGCGGCACCCGCGGCTTCGTTGACAGCGGCGGGACCAGCCAGGACACTGGCACCCTGTACGGCGGCGACACCGTCGCCTGGGGCGTGAACGCAGCCGGGCAGGCGGTCGGCGAATCGCTCGACCCCGCCGGCAACCCGCGCGCCTTCCTGTACAGCGGCGGCGGCATCACCGACATCGGCACGCTGGGCGGCAGCTATGCCCAGGCGCGCGACATCAACAATCCGGGAGTCATCGTCGGCGGTTCGCAGCCGGGACCGGCCTTCCCGGACGACGGTTCCCACGCTTTCCTGTACCGCGACGGCGCGATGACCGACCTCGGCACCCTGGGCGGCGGCTTCAGCTTCGCCAATGCGGTCAACGAAGCCGGCCAGGTGGCCGGGGTCAGCCTCGTCGCCGGCGACGCCGCCTTCCACCCCTTCCTGTACAGCGGCGGCACGATGCTCGATCTCGGCTCCTTCGGCGGCGACTACGCCGAGGCCAGGGCGCTCAACGAGGCGGGCCTGGTGGTCGGCCTGGCCAGCCTGCCGGGCTTCGGTTTCTCGCACGCCTTCCTGTACGCGGACGGCCAGCTGCTGGACCTGAACACCCTGGTCGAGGGCGGCCTGGGCGACTTCACGCTGCTTGACGCGGTCGGCATCAACGGCGCCGGCCAGATCATTGCCAACGGCTGCAACGAGTCCGGCTTCTGCGCGCCGGTGCTGCTGTCGCCGGTGCCGGAACCGGGGTCGTACCTGCTGCTGCTGGCCGGTCTGCCGCTGCTGGGCCGGCGTCTCCGGCGCGCCATGCATCGCGAATAAACATTATGCTAAGTCTGCCTGGCCGCGTTGGTCCTGGCAGATTTGGAGGATGGAATGGCAACAGCGGATACCAGCGACCCACATGCAATCGAACACCTGACTTCGCGCCAGCGCGTCTACGCGATCATCGGCGCCTCGTCCGGCAACCTGGTCGAATGGTTCGACTTTTATATCTATTCTTTCTGCGCACTGTATTTCTCTGCCGCCTTCTTTCCCAAGGCCGACCCGACCGTCCAGCTGCTGAACACCGCCGGCATCTTCGCCGCCGGCTTCCTGATGCGCCCGGTGGGCGGCTGGCTGTTCGGCCGCATCGCCGACCGCTACGGCCGCCGCAATGCGATGATGATCTCGGTGCTGATGATGTGCGGCGGCTCGCTGCTGATCGCCTGCCTGCCGACCTACGCCACGATCGGCACGGCGGCGCCGGTGCTGCTGCTGGTGGCACGCCTGTTCCAGGGCCTGTCGGTGGGCGGCGAGTACGGCACCAGCGCCACCTACATGAGCGAGGTGGCGGAACCGGGCCGCAAGGGCTTCTTCGCCTCCTTCCAGTACGTGACCCTGATCGGCGGCCAGCTGGCGGCGCTGCTGGTGCTGGGCATCCTGCAACTGCTGCTGTCGCACGAGGAACTGGTGGCCTGGGGCTGGCGCATCCCCTTCGTGGTCGGCGCCGCCTCGGCCCTGGTCTCGCTCTACCTGCGCCGCTCGCTGCACGAGACCACCAAGGAATCGGAGCGCAAGAGCGAACAGGCCGGCAGCGTGAGTTCGCTGCTCAGGCACCACGGGCGCGCTTTCGTCACGGTGCTCGGTTTTACCGCCGGCGGCTCGCTGATCTTCTATGCCTTCACGACCTACATGCAGAAGTACCTGGTCAACACGGTCGGCATGAGCACCACCACCGCCAGCCGCGTGATGACCGTCTGCCTGCTGATCTACATGCTGATGCAGCCGCTGTTTGGCGCGCTGTCGGACCGTATCGGCCGCAAGACCTCGATGATCCTGTTCGGCGCCCTGGCCGCGATCTTCACCGTGCCGATCCTGAGCACGCTGCGCGGCATCGACAGCCCGCTGATGGCGGGCGTCCTGATCACCTGTGCGCTGGCGATCGTCAGCTTCTATACCTCGATCGGCGGCCTGATCAAGGCCGAGATGTTCCCGGTCGAGGTGCGCGCGCTGGGCGTGGGCCTGTCGTATGCGATCGCGAACGCCATCTTCGGCGGCTCGGCCGAATACGTGGCCCTGTGGTTCAAGCAGGCCGGTCACGAACCGTATTTCTACTGGTACGTCAGCATCATGGCCGGCATCGCCTGCCTGGTGGCCTTCCTGATGCCGGACCCGACCAAGTCGGGCCACCTCAAGTAATCAGGCCGGGGCCCGCACCATGTCGATGTGCAGGATGCCGTCCTCGTCGTAAGGTTCGGAGACGGTGACGAAACCGAAGCCGGCGTAGAAGGCTTCCAGGTGCGCCTGCGCGCCGATGCGGATCGCGTGGCCCGGATGCAGCCTGCAGGCCAGTGCGATGCCCTGCGCCACCAGTTCGCGTCCCAGGCCGCTGCCGCGCGCGGCCGGACTGGTGACCACGCGGCCGATCGACATCTCCTCGTATTTCGCGCCCGGCGCCAGGCAGCGCAGGTGGGCGACCAGTTCCGGTTTGCCGCCGGCGTCGCGCCAGCCGAGCAGGTGGTGGGCGCCCGGGTCGAGGCCATCGATGTCCGGGTACAGGCAGGTCTGCTCCAGCACGAACACTTCCTGGCGCAGCGCCAGCATTGCATACAGCTGCGCGACCGTCAGGTCGGCGAAGCCGCTCCATTGCCAAGTAATCATTTGTTTGTCTAGATAAACTATTGTTTGTTTATGCGGCGGTCTCGAAACCTTCGAGCACGTTGACGACGTTGATGCCGAGTTCAGGCGCCACGGCGCCACCCTCGAACACGAAGACGGTGGGCAGGCCCAGGTAGCCGATGCGCTCGCCGACGCGCAGGAAATCGGCGCCGCCCAGGCCGAAGCCGCCCACGCCCAGCGACACCACCAGCGCCTGCGGCGCGAACATCGACATTTTGAGGCAGGCCGACTCCAGTGCGGCGAACCACTGGTTCGCGCCGGCATCGCGCGCCAGCGGCAGGTTCATGTTGTAGCCGAGGCCTTCCCCCTCGCCGATCTCGTCGGCGTGGCCGAGATAGTAGGGGTAGTCCTGGCGCGGATCGGCGTGGATCGAGGCGAACAGCACGTCCTTGCGGCGATAGAAGATGCTCTGGGTGCCGTTGCCGTGGTGCTGGTCGAGGTCGAGGATGGCGACGCGCTGCAGGCCATCGTCCAGCAGGTGCTGGGCCGCGAGGGCCGCATTGTTCAGGAAGCAGTTGCCGCCGAAATAATCGGCGCCCGCGTGGTGGCCCGGCGGGCGGCTCAGCGCAAAGCTGCCGCGCTCGCCCAGGCGCAGCGCGTGGGCCGCGTTGACGGCGCAATCGGCCCCGGTCTTGGCCGCGACCCAGGTGCCGGCGGTCAGGGGCGTAGCGCTATCCATCGAGTACAGGCCGAGCCGGGCCGTGAAATCGTCCGGCTCGATGTCGTGGCGCATGCCGCGGATCGGCCACGCCGAGGGCAGGGCGTCCTGCTGGCCATGGCGCGGATCGAGGTTGCTCCACTCGCTCCAGGCCGAGCGCAGAAAATGCAGGTAGCGCGGCGTGTGCACCCGCTCCAGCGACACCAGCGGCACACCATGCGGGGTGACGATCTGCCCCAGGCCGCGCCGGCCCAGTTCGGCGACGACGAGGTCGGCCCGTTCCGGTTTGTCCGAACATGGCGCACGCTCGCCGCGCAGCGGGGTAGGACGCGGCGCGTGTTGCGCGTGGTGTTCGTTATAAAAGGTGAGCAAAGGGACCTCGTACGGTGGCGACACTGTCGTTCCGGGCATTGCCCGAAACGACTCCCCGCGGAAGCGAGGATCCATACTGAGGCTCCGTAAGCCGCAAGCTCAGCATGGGTTCCCGCTTTCGCGGGAACGACAGCTTTCAGCAATTACCGCACAGTGTACTGCTGTTATAAGCAGCAACAAAATCGTCGAAGCTGCCGGTGTCGGTCTGCTCGATCTGCTGCTGTTCGGCCAGCGATGCCTGCGCCATCTCGTCGAACACGGCGACTTCGGCCGGCATCAGCGATTCAAGACGGAAGGCCTGGGCATGCAGTTCGCTCTGCTGCAGGCCGAACTTGGCGAAGGAGCCGAGCGCGCGCACTTCGTCCAGCACGCGGGCCGACGGGGTCAATGAAGGATCGAGCGCCTTGGCCTTCTGCGCTTCCAGCGAGGCCAGGTGCGCCCCCTGGTAGTTGTGTTCCTGGTCCAGCAGCTCGGCCAGCGGGCGGATGCGCTCGATCAGCTCCAGCGCCCAGTCTTTCAAGGACACCTCGGCGTCGTCGCGGGTCAGGGTCAGGTCCGGGCGACGGCCTTCCTTGACGGTGCGGGCGAAGTTGCGCGCGTGGACTTGTCCTTCCATCGCATTGATCTTCGGGCTTTCCTCGAGCGCGCAGAACAGTAAAAACGCGTCCAGGAAGCGGCCGGTCTCGACGGCGATGCCGACCGGTTCGAACGGGTCGACATCCAGGCAGCGCACCTCGATGTACTGCACGCCGCGGTTGCACAGCGCCTGTACCGGCCGCTCGCCGGTGCGGATCACGCGCTTCGGGCGGATCGTCGAATAGTATTCGTTCTCGATCTGCAGGATGTTGGTGGAAAGCTGCACCCACTCGCCATCCTTCTTGGTGCCGATTTCTTCATACGGCGGATACGGACGGTTGACCGCGTCCATCAGCGAGGTGACATAGCTTTCCAGGCTGTTTTCGTGCGGGCGCAGGCCGGACTGGGCGTCGTTCTGGTAGCCCAGGTCGCTCATGCGCAGGCTGGTCGCGTAGGGCAGGTACAGGGTGTCGTCGGACAGCGTCTCGAGCTGGTGCGCGCGGCCGCGCAGGAAACCCTTGCTCAGTACCGGCGAGGCGCCGAACAGGTACATCAGCAGCCAGCTGTAGCGGCGGAAGTTGCGGATCATCGCGATGTAGCTCTCGTACTGGAAGTCGCGCAATGCGTGGCGGCGTTCTTCCATGATGCCTTCGCTCTGGGCGATCAGGGTCCACAGCTGTTCCGGCAGCGAGTAGTTGTAGTGGATGCCGGCGATGCATTGCATGGCCTTGCCGTAGCGCAGCGCCAGGCCGCGGCGGTAGACGTGCTTGAGCATGCCGATGTTCGAACTGCCGTACCAGGCGATGTCGATGTCTTCTTCGGCCGGCAGGTCGCAGGGCATCGACTGGCTCCACAGCATCTCGCCGCCCAGCTTGGTGTAGGCGTAGCGGTGGATCGCGTCGAGGCGGTGGATCGCCAGGCCGATGTCGTGTTCGGCCGGGGTGATGAATTCGAGCAGGGCTTCCGCGTAGTCGGTGGTGATCTGCGGATGGGTGAGCGCGGAGCCGAGTTGCACCGGATGCGGCGTGCGCGCGAGAATGCCCTGGCCGTCGATGCGCAAGGTCTCGCGCTCGATGCCGCGCAGGCCCTGCAACAGCAGGCCGCGGTGGGCATCGTCGTCCAGCAGGGCCAGGCGGCGTTCTAGTTGGTTCGGCTTCGACACGGTGTTTCCTTTCTTGTACTGCAGATGAGGTGCAGAGAGTAACCGAAAATAGCCAAGCGCGCCGGGCACCCCCCAATTCTGCACTCTATGGTGTTTTTGTTACTGAAATATGTCGTCCGGGTTGCGCGGCGGCGTGGCAGCGGGGGCGCCGGGAACCGGCGCGGCTTCCGCCGGCGGCGTGCGCTGGGCCGCGATCCAGCGCCGCACCTGCCGCTCCAGCACGTCCAGCGGCAGGGCGCCGTTGTCGAGCACGGCGTCATGGAAAGCACGGGGGTCGAAGCGCTCGCCCAGCGCCGCCTGCGCCTCCGCGCGCAGCGAGGCGATGCGCAGCTGGCCCAGCTTATAACCCAATGCTTCGCCCGGCCGGACGATGTAGCGGTCGACCTCGACTTCGTTGTCCGAGGCCGGATTCGCGATGTTGGCGTTCAGGTAGTCGATGGCCTGCTGGCGGCGCCAGCCCATCGCGTGGATGCCGGTGTCGGCCACCAGGCGCGCCGCGCGCAGCAGTTCGTCGGCCAGGTAGCCGAAGCGCGAGAACGGGTCGCGCAGTAGGCCCAGCTCCGGTCCCAGGCTCTCCGCGTACTGGGCCCAGCCTTCGCCGTAGGCCACATACCAGCCCTGGCGCCGGAACGCCGGCAGCGCGCTGTTCGCCTGGGCGCGCGCCACCTGCAGGTGGTGGCCGGGCAGGCCCTCGTGCAGGGTCAGGGTTTCGATTTCCCACAGCGGGCGCGTGTTCAGGCGCGCCGTATTGATCACCAGCGCCGCCATCCGGTCCGGGCTGCCGGCTTCATAGTATGCCGCGCCCTGGCCCTCGGCGCCGGCCGCCTGCACCGGCTTGACCGCGAGTTCGTCGGCGGGGATCGCATTGAACAGCAAGGGCAGCTTGCTGGCCACGCGCGCGATGCTGCGGCGGTAGCGGTTCAGCAGCGCTTCCGGCTCGGTATAGAACAGGCGCGGGTCGCTGCGGGCAAAGGCGATGAACTGGTTCAGGTTGCCGCGAAAGCCGGTGCTCGGCACCATTGCCGCGATCTCGGCGCGGATGCGCGCCACTTCCTTCTGGCCCAGCGCGTGGATCTCGGCGGGCGTCAGGTCGGTGGTGGTCGCGCTTTTGACGAGGAAGGCATACCAGGCCGGCCCGCCCGGCAGGCTGGAGGCGGCGATGCTCGGCCGCGCGGCCGGCAGATACTCGTTGCGGATGAACTCTTCGAGCTGCAGCAGGCCGGGCGCGAGGCTGCCGACTGCTGCCTGGCCGTCGAGCGCCAGCTTCTCGCGCGCTTCCTGGGGAATCGTGGCCGGCAGGCGCCTGAACGGGTCGGACAGCGCACCGTCGGCCAGATGCTCGCGCAGTGCGCGCAGCTGGGCCGGCAGGCCGGCCACCGCCACCTTCGGCGCGGTCCAGCCGGTACGCATGCCTGCGCGCAGCTGCTCGATCAGGCCGTCGATGTGGTGCGGCACCGCGTTCAGGCGCGCGATGTAGGTGCGGTAGTCGTCTTCGGTAATGAAAGGCATCTGCGCGGCCAGTTGCGGCAGGCGGATGTGGATGCCGTCGCGCGTCGTGATCGGCTGCGGGTCGACCGGCGCGAGGGCGTTGCGTGCCAGGCTGCGCTCCTTGTCGGCGACGAACAGCTCGAGCGACAGCAGGTCCTGGCCGGCCAGCTGGCTGCGGTCGATCTGGCGCGCCAGTTCCAGCATGCGGCGCTCGTGTTCCAGCGCTTTGCCCGCGCCGGCCAGCGAGCTGTCGCTCAGCAGCGCATCGTAGCGGTGGCCGCCGACCGAGGTCGCGAACTCCGGCACGTGCTTCAGCCGCCATTGCCAGTCGCGCTCGAACAGGGCCTGCGCCTGCTCGTGCATGGATTCCTTGCTGCTGTCGCCGGCCAGCGCGCGGGGCGGCGCCAGCAGGCAGCCGACAGCCAGCAGGGTGACAGTGAACAGGGAAAGGCTCAGCCGGGCCGCGAACAGCCGGGGCGCGGACAGGCGAGGCATGCGTGGCTCCGGGAAGTGGGCCGGCCATTGTAACAAAGGGGCGTTCAGGCCCGCGCCGGGCTGGCTTCAGGCCCTTGACTCAGCCCCTTGGCCGGCCGCCGCTGACGCGCTCGATGCCGGCCAGGTCGCGCCAGCTCTGCACCTCGCGATAGCCGGCGTCCTCCAGCAGCGCGCGCACGCTGGCGGCCTGGTCGTAGCCATGCTCCATCAGCAGCCAGCCGCCGGCCACCAGGTGCGCCGGGCTGCCGGCCACGATGCTGCGCAGCGCCGACAGGCCGTCCGCGTGGTCGGTCAGGGCGCCGCTGGGCTCGAAACGCAGGTCGCCCTGCGACAGGTGGACGTCGCCGGCGGGAATATAGGGCGGATTCGAGGCGATCAGCTCGAAGCGTTCATCGGCGGCCAGGGCGCCGAACCAGTCGCTTTGCAGGAAGCGGACACGGGCCTGGTTATTGGCGGCGTTGCGCCGCGCCACCGCTAGTGCCGCCTCGCTCACATCCAGCGCGGTTACCTGCGCATCCGGGCGGCTGTGGGCGACCGACACGGCGATCGCGCCGCTGCCGGTGCCCATGTCGAGCAGGCGGCCGCGCGGCGGCAGGCGCTCGAGCGCGAGTTCGACGATCAGTTCCGTGTCCGGACGCGGGATCAGGACCGCTTCGCTGACGGCGAAATCGAGGCCGAAGAATTCGCGGTGGCCGACGATGTAGGCGATCGGCTCGCCGGCCAGGCGGCGCGCGACCAGCGCCTCCAGGCGCGCCGCTTCTTCCGTGCCGAGCGGCTGCTCGGCGCGCGTGATCAGCTGCACCCGCGTCAAACCCGTCGCATGGCACAGCAGGATGCGGTTTTCCAGCGCATCGAGCGGCAGCGCGGCCAGGGCCGCGGCGATGCGCGTGCCGGGCTCGACGATCATCGGCTTGCGCGGCGCAGCAGCACCCAGACCAGCGACAGGGTCAGGATCGCGAACCAGACTGCCGACCACTGCGGCACGTTCAGGCCGAATACCGTGTCCTGGGCCGCTTCGCACAGGCCGTCGGCGCGGAACAGCCAGGGCATGGCGGTCGCGGTCGGGATCTTGTTCAGCATGGTTTCCATCGGGTCGATGCCGCAGGAGAAACCCGGGTGGGCCAGCACGTACAGGTGCTTGCCCACGGTCACCAGCCCGCCCAGCGCGCACAGCAGCGCCAGCGTGGCGAGGGCCTTGATCCTGTTGGCGAAGGCGCCGATCAGGCTGAAGATGGCCACGCCCAGGAACAGGTAGCGCTGGATCACGCACAGCGGGCAGGGCAGCATGTCTTTCGCGTGCTGGAGATAGAGGGCCGCGCCGACGAGAAGCAGGCTGACGGCGGCGATCAGGAGCAGGGCGTTGCGGGAACTGGGCATAAAAATTCCTGTGTTAGCAATCTTGCGATTTTCGCATGGCGAGACTTAACTTGGCCTGAATCAAACCGGGGTCAGACACCGGATTTTGGCAAAAGCCTGTAGGACATTTCCAAAAATCGGTGTCTGACCCCGGTTTGCGGGGGATCAATCGCCGAGCGCGGCCAGCAGTTCGGCCTGGTGCTCGGCCGAGAGGGCGTTGGTCAGCTCGTTCAGGTCGCCGTCCATGATCATGTCCAGTTTATACAGGGTCAGGTTGATGCGGTGGTCGGTCAGGCGGCCCTGCGGGAAGTTGTAGGTGCGGATGCGCTCGCTGCGATCGCCCGAGCCGATCAGGCTTTTCCGGGTCGCCGCTTCCTTGCTCTGCTGTTCGCGCAATTGAACGTCCTTGATGCGCGCGGCCAGCACCTTCATCGCCTGCGCCTTGTTCTTGTGCTGGCTGCGGTCGTCCTGGCATTCGACCACGATCCCGGTCGGCAGGTGGGTGATGCGCACCGCGGAGTCGGTCTTGTTGATGTGCTGGCCGCCGGCGCCGGACGCGCGGTAGGTGTCGATGCGCAGGTCGGCCGGGTTGATCTGCACGTCCTCGACCTCGTCCGCCTCCGGCATCACCGCCACCGTGCAGGCCGAGGTGTGGATGCGGCCCTGCGTTTCGGTGGCCGGCACGCGCTGCACGCGGTGGCCGCCGGACTCGAATTTCAGTTTCGAATACACGCCGTTGCCGATGATGCGCGCGATGACTTCGCGGTAGCCGCCCAGGTCCGAGGCCGACTCCGACACGATCTCGACCTGCCAGCGGTTGCGCTCGGCGTAGCGGGTGTACATGCGCAGCAAATCGCCGGCGAACAGCGCCGATTCGTCGCCGCCGGTGCCGGCGCGGATCTCGAGGAAGATGTTGCGCTCGTCGTTCTCGTCCTTCGGCAGCAGCATCTTCTGCAGTTCGAGGTCGAGCTCGAGCAGGCGCGCCTTGGCGGCTTCGATCTCGTCCTGCGCGAATTCCTTCATCTCCGGGTCGGCCAGCATGTCCTGCGCCGCGACGATGTCGCCCTGGGCGGTCTGGTACTGGTGGTAGACGGCGACCAGTGGGCCGAGTTCGGCATGCTCGCGGCTCATCTTGCGGAAGTTGTCCATGTTCGAGGTCGCGCCCTCGGTCGCCAGCAATTCGTCCAGTTCGACGAGGCGATTGGCCAGCTGGTCCAGCTTGAACAGCATGGATGGTTTCATAGCGTTCTGACTAAATAGAGATGAGAGGGAAGCCGCAGGGCGGCAGCATACACGGACACGGCCCGAAAAAGCCGTGCGCAGAAGGGAAGCGGACGCTAACGGCGGCCGCGGAACAGCTGGGGCAGCAGGGTGGCCAGGCGCGCGCGTTCGTCGCCCTGGGCACGGTGCAGGGCCTGTTGCGGGCCGTGCAGGAACTTGGCGGTCAGACCCTTCGACAGCGCTTCCAGCACGGCGTCGACGTCCTCGCCTTTCGCCAGCAGCCTGCGGGCGCGGTCGAGTTCGGCCAGGCGCAGGCTTTCGCTGGACTCGTGCAGGTCGCGGATCACCGGCACCACGGCGCGGTCGCCGATCCAGTGCATGAAGGATTGCACGCGGGTCTCGATGATGGCTTCGGCCTGGGCCACGGCGGCTTGCCGGTGTTCGACGCCGGTGCGTACCACGTCCGCGAGGTCGTCGACCGTGTACAGGAACACGTCGTCGAGCTTGCCCACTTCCGGTTCGATGTCGCGCGGCACCGCCAGGTCGACCATGAACATCGGCCGGTGGCGGCGCGCCTTGACCGCGCGTTCGACCAGGCCTTTACCAATGAGCGGCAGCGTCGAGGCGGTCGAGGAGATCACGATGTCGAACTGCGGCAGCAGTTCCGGCAGGTCGGCCAGGCGGATCGCGCGGCCGGCAAAGCGCGCGGCCAGCGATTCGCCACGCTCCAGGGTGCGGTTGGCGATGGTGATCGATTTCGGGTTGTGGGCCGCGAAGTGGGTCGCGCACAGCTCGATCATTTCGCCGGCGCCGATGAACAGCACGTTTTGCGAACTGACCGAATCGAAGATGCGTTCCGACAGGCGCACCGCGGCGGCCGCCATCGACACCGAATGGGCGCCGATCTCGGTGGTGCTGCGCACTTCCTTGGCGACCGCGAAGCTGCGCTGGAACAGCTGGTGCAGATAGGTGCCGAGGCCGCCAGCTTCGTCGGCGACGCGCACCGCGTCCTTCATCTGGCCGAGGATCTGCGCTTCGCCCAGCACCATCGAATCGAGGCCGGAGGCGACGCGGAAGGCGTGGCGCACCGCATCATGCTGGGGCAGCATGTACAGGTGCGGACGCAGGTCGGCGAATTGCAGGCGGTGGTAGTCGGCGAGGAAACGCGCAGAGGCGTCGAGCGGATCGGAGACGTCGCTGGCGGCGTACATCTCGGTGCGGTTGCAGGTCGAGAGCAGCGCCGCTTCGTCTTCGCCGCCGCTATTGAAACGGGAAAACCAGCCGCGCGCCGCCTGCACGGCCTGGCCCAGATGTTCGGGCGCCAGCGCCAGTTGCTCGCGCAGCGAGACCGGTGCGGTATTGTGATTCAGGCCGACGGCGAGCAGTTGCATGGGTGATCAAAAAATGGGCAGCACGCCCATTATACCCCGGCGCCGGCAGGCTTTCACGCCCCCAGCTTTTCCAGCCGGTAGCCGTAGCTGTACACGGGCACCAGGCGGAAACCGTTCTCCGGGCGCAGGCGCAGTTTGTTGCGCACGCGCGAGACGTGGGTATCCATGGTGCGCGAGGGCACGGCGGTTTCACGCACCCAGATCGACTCGTGGATGTAGGCGCGCGACAGCGGACGGCCGAGGTTGCGGAAGAACAGCAGCGCCAGGTTGAATTCCTTGTGCGTGACGTCGATCGATTCGCCGCCCATGGTCAGGCGGCCCGGCCGGGTTTCGAAGGTGTAAGGGCCGAATTGCAGCTGTTCGGCGCCGTTCTGCGACGGATACGCCCTGCGCAGCAGCGCCTGCACGCGCGCCACCAGCTCGCCGCGGCGCAGCGGCTTGACCAGGTAGTCGTCGGCGCCGGCGGTTACGCCGGACACGATGTCGTCCTCGGAAGCGCTGCCGGCCAGGAAGATGGTCGGCGTGTTCGGCGCCATCTTTTCCTTGGCGCGGCGCAGCAGTTCGGCACCCGGGACATCGCTGATCTGCCAGTCGAGGATCAGCAGGTCGGTACTGTCCTTGCGCAGTTGTCCCAGCATTTCCTTGCCGCTATCGAAGGCCTGGCATTGATGCCCGGCCCCGGTCAGCACCTGGCAGATCAGTTCTGCCTGGGAGGTATCGTTGTCCAGTACGGTGATTCTCATGATGATGCGGTCTCGACAGGTGGGACTACAACTATTATTGATGTAGGATCGTTCCTACAACTTATTTCTGAATATAGCAGACTTTCTAAAATTAAAGCTACACATGCTTCAGATAAATTTACATTTTCGTTGGGGAATAGCGTCACAGCCGTAACAACCCATGGTTACAGGGCGGGCTACACTGTTCCTATGACAGTGAAACGGGGAATACGATGCTCAAGAAGCTTTTCAGGAAAAAGACACAAGTCGCCGGCCCGGTAGTGTTACTGCCGCTGTCGGGCGAGGACATCGGCCGCGTGCGCGAACGCTGCCGCGCGCTGGTGCGCAAGCGGGCGGCCATTTCGGCCGGCATTTCGGCGGTGCCGATCCCGGGCGTGGACATGGTGGCCGACCTGACCAGCTTCGCCTCGATGGTCGAGGACATCAACAGGGATTTCGGTTTGACCCCGGCGCAGATCGAGGCGCTGCAGCCGCACATGCGGGTCGCGACCTACCAGGCGATGGCGGCGCTGGGCGGCACGCTGGTGGGCAAGCTGGTGACGAAGGAACTGGTAATAAAACTGCTGCAGAAATCGGGCGCCAAGCTGGCGGCCAAGTCGGCCACCAGGATCGTGCCGCTGGCGGGGCAGATCGCCTCGGCGGCGATCGGGTTCGCGCTGTTTCGCCAGATGGGCTACCAGCACGTGGAAGCCTGCGCCAGGGTGGCGCAGGAGGTAGGGCAAAAGACAGGACAGCCGGCTTAGGCGTCCGGCAGCACCACGTTGACGTCGAGGACTTCCAGGTTGCCCTGGCGGTCCAGCGAGATCTTGATGTCGTCCGCGTTGACCTTGGTGTACTTCGAGATCACTTCGATCAGTTCGCGGTGCAGGGCCGGCAGGAAGTCCGGGCCGCTGCGGCCGCCGCGTTCGCGGGCGATGATGATCTGCAGCCTTTCCTTGGCCGCCGTCGCGCTTTGCTGTTTCTTGGGAAACAGGAAATTAAGCAAGGGCATGTCACTTCGCTCCGAATAGACGCTGCAGGAAGCCCGGCTTCTCGTAGCTGGTATAGCGCAGCGGGATTTCTTCGCCGAGGAAGCGGCCGACCACGTCCTGGTAAGCCTGGGCGACGTCGGTGTCCTTGAAGTGGATCGCCGGGTTGCCCTGGTTCGAGGCGTGCAGCACGGCTTCCGATTCCGGAATGATGCCGATCAGCGGAATGCGCAGGATCTCCTGCACGTCCTGGTAGGACAGCATTTCGTCGTTTTCCACGCGGCGCGGCGAATAACGGGTGATCAGCAGATGTTCCTTGACCGGCTCGCCGCCGCTCTGGGCGCGACGCGACTTGGCCTGCAGGATGCCGAGGATGCGGTCGGAGTCGCGCACCGAGGACACTTCCGGATTGGTCACGATGACGGCTTCGTCGGCGAAGGTCAGGGCCATCAGCGCGCCGTGCTCGATGCCGGCCGGCGAATCGCAGATGATGTACTCGAAGCCCATCTGGACCATTTCGTTCAGCACGCGCTCAACGCCGTCTTCGGTCAGGGCGTCCTTGTCGCGGGTCTGCGAGGCCGGCAGGATGAACAGGTTGTCGCAGTGCTTGTCCTTGATCAGGGCCTGGGTCAGCGTCGCTTCCTTGTTGATCACGTTGATCAGGTCGTACACCACGCGGCGTTCGCAGCCCATGATCAGGTCGAGGTTACGCAGGCCGACGTCGAAGTCGATAACGGCGGTCTTGTGGCCGCGCAGCGCCAGGCCGGTCGAGAAGCTTGCGCTCGAAGTGGTCTTGCCGACACCGCCCTTACCGGACGTTACAACGATAATTCTTGCCATGAAAATACAATGTCCTATTCAGTAACTGGTCAGTGCTGGGAGATCCCATGCGCTCAGGCACGGCCCGGCGAACCCAGCGATGATATATCGATTCGGTCGCCAACCAAACGGATTTGTGCCGGCTGGCGCGCCAGTTCGGGCGGAAAACCGTCGTCGAAAGTGCGGTACACGCCGGCGATCGACACCAGTTCCGGCTGCATGGCCAGCGCGAAGATGCGCGCATCGGCATTGCCGGAAGCGCCGGCAAGGGCACGGCCGTGCAGCGGCGCATACACGTGGATGCTGCCGTCGGCGATGATCTCGGCGCCGTTGTTGACGACCGCGGTGATGATCAGGTCGGTGCCGCGCGCATAGATGCGCTGGCCGGCACGCACCGGGGTGTCGACGATCATGGCCTGGGCCGGGGCCGCCTGCACCGGCGCCGGCGCAGGGGCCGGTGCGGGAGCCGGCGCGGCCGGGGCTTCTTCGCGCGGCGCCGGGGCTTCCGCGCGCGTCTCGGGCACTTTCACCCCGCTCGAGCCGTCGTCCAGGAACAGGCCGTGGCTGCGGATCGCCGCGTGCAGCGCGGCCGGCGCGCCGCGTACCGCGACCGCGTTCAGGCGGTAATTCCTGAGCAGTGCCACCAGCGCCGGCCAGTCGACCTGGGCCGCGTCGTCGGCAATGCCGGCCACGTCGATGACGGCGAATTCATCTTCGAAAAAGTCCGATACCCCACCGGTCATCTGCTTGAGGGCGGCATCGATCGCGATCGGATCGGCCGAATGCAGGATGGTCGAAATGGCCACGACCGTGGAAATCTTGATTTCGATGGGCAGGGAGCTCGGGGATCTGGACATAAAACGTTCTGGTTGGCACTAGCCCGTGCATTCTACTGTGAAATTTCCTTGAAAGGTAAAGGGTTTCAGCCCTTTCGTTATGGGCGGCAATGGGTATTTCCATAGATAAAAAACTGAACAATAAAAGATGCTCTGCAATAACACGATTAGCTGAAATGCGAGTTCTCACTGATAAATAAACTGATAAGATTGATTTTGCTTAAACGTCCTATTAGCCATGCATCTAACATTGTTGGCTTTCCGGCCCACAGGCCCACTTTTCGGAGATTGATATGGAAGACGTCGTCATCGTGGCCGCCGGCCGCACCGCCATCGGCAAATTCG
>Ga0265798_10001017_pt1 | contig 44653 bp, 54 predicted proteins | sample P3T30metagenome_FD_192430 | JGI IMG/M metagenome (GOLD analysis project Ga0265798, IMG submission 192430) | Plant litter microbial communities from East Loma Ridge, Irvine, California - P3 T30 | ecosystem: Environmental > Terrestrial > Plant litter > Unclassified | place: USA: California... | reverse complement strand
AGAGGGACAGCAAGGCCAACAGGGCCAGGGACAGCAGGGAGCCAACGGAACCCGACGTGGACGTGGCCGTGGCCGAGGCCGCTTCAACCGACCCAAGTTCGCTGCCCGCGACTGGGTCGCTTAGACTGACGACAACAAGACAGGAGGGAGAGGGAGGAGACCCTTTGGACCATCGTCGAGTTTGGGAATTGGGCATGTGGATGCAGTAATGGTACATTTTTCTTCAGGGACCTCGACATTGATGCCATAGCCATATTTAGTCCCTAGACGGGTCAGGTATGGGGTGGTCAATCTACGGGGACAGAGTTGTAGCGCCTCTATGAACTGGTATTGAGGGGTGTAGGATTTCTGTCTTTTTTTTTGGCGCTTGCTTACGCTCACGACATGTAAACATAGTTTCAGCAATTGAGAACGCTTTGTTAGACAACACAACTTGAAAACTCGTACCAATTCGCTGTCCCGAGCTACCAAGTACAAGCATAGAAAAGCGACTAAAGGTTCGATCAGCCATATGTGCCGTGCTTGCTTTGGTGTCATGCTGTCACAGGTCTGGCGATCAGGGTGAGCTTCCGACGGTGGCTGAGGCGCCGAAAAGTGCCAATAACCCTCTAACAAAACAATGACATGCCAGGATCCCTTCACGCGTCGTTCGTGGCGTTGGCAAAGTGAGATGTGAAACACGTTCAGTGTGGCCTGACAGAATTGATGGCGGGCTTTTCGGCTTAGCGAACAAACTTTGATTTGTGAGATTGTGACTTACCCTCGGGACTATCCATTTGTCTTATAATCACATTCTCCATGCATGCAGACATTACAGACAGCAGCGAAGCTGTAGTTTTCTTCGTCAGGCCGACAACAAGGCTGCCACTCACCCTCCCCAAAAAATGAAGACCTTGAGCCCGCTGTGAACTTTCAGAATGTCATATAGCTATCAAACGCTCAGTTGAATTCTGCAATAGTATTTTGGCGTGCAGTCTCTGCGACATCTTCTCGACCTCACTTTGGGAAGCGTTGTGTCCGAAATGTCCTCGTGATTCCTCACTCAAGCCATGCAACAGTGCTGCCAAAGCAGATGACTTCCACGGTGGGATCCTCTCTTTGCGACTCTTATATATCGTTGCGCAGATCAACACAAGCGTACTCAGAAGCAAAGTGGCAGGCAACAAAACCCACAACCATTGCACCTTGACGAAAGGCTCAGGACCACAAGCATGTCCACGAACTAACTCGGTGCCGTTGTTTGTTGGGGCACGAATCTCATTCGAGACTACGTCCGCCATGGTACCTAACACCGTATTGATGTCGTACGGCGCTTTTTGAACGAAGTTCCATCTTCCTGGATATTGCGCCGAATCGTCCAGAGTATCGTTGTCCAATGTCATGGCCAAATTGGCAGCCAAAGATGATCTGAGATTATATGTGACATTTGGCCCAACGCTGAAGGTCTTCCCAGCTGCTGTCATGAGAAAAGCATCTGGCGAATACACAGAGCTGGTAATATCCTTGTCCGGCGGAAGGTACGTTGCGAGTAATTTCTCCTCCAAGCGACCATTTGTATAAGAAGCTTCGAATGTCCTGACGCACCACTGGTAAACACATTCCATCAATACCGGAGACGAAACGTTCGATATTTGAGGCTTTACACCAGGTTGAAATGCCATATAGAAACCGAGGAGAGCGTTCTGAGCATTTCCAAAAACTGTCGAGTTCCAAAAGTTCCTCTTGCCGATGTTCTTGGGAATATAGCCGCCGAGCAGCAAGATTGAGAGACCAAGCGCCTTCCTGTCCCAATAGCCGTGCACGCCGATTACAAGTGTATTGTTTAGACGATATCCACATGGATACATAAGTCTACCAGCTCCATCTCCCGGGCTTTCGAGCGGTTCTATTTGGCACACAGGTACCAAAAGGCGCGAGACATCCTGGCATCTATGGCAAACCCCTAGCGAGGAGTACGCCACCCATGAACATTGATTCGTAGGACAGACCGAGGCAGCAGCTTTGATAGGAGTCTCCCGATCGGACAACGCCTCAGCGATCTGTGGGGCCAAACTTCGTCCTGGGACGTGGATGACGGGATTGCCCCAGCTTTTGAACGAAAGGCCTGAAAATAATGCTTCTTGGCTGGCGACAGAGGTTGCGACCGAGACTGTGCCATTGCTGATAATGACGTTCCGGCTGGGGTACGAGACGCTCTGTTGGAAAAATGGTTCGTAAGCTAAGGCTAAAATCGTGATGGCCGCCCCAATCGAAACTAAATATCTATCATATCGTAAGGTGTTGTGATTGTGCGAGTTTTCCTAAGGTAACTTGCCTGCCCTTAGTCATGTAGAGTAACACCGTAGAGCCCCATGGTCCGCGCGAAGCATTGTCGTAGGCATAGAAATCAAACAGTGGCCTGTCTTTCCGGAACCAGATCCATTTCAATTGCCCAATGGCCTCCGAGACTGGAAGTATCAAAGCGGCCTTAGATATGGCTGCAAGAACTGCTATGAGAGCATTGAGCGTAATACCACTCATGATATCATTAGGTTGCTTTTTGCCGTCGTAGTAAAGGAGAAGACCGACGATGGCTGTAACGCATGCGAAGCTAACCAGCCAGCTACCAAGCTCCCACCACCACCAATCCGTGATCGCACGCTCATAGAATGTAGTCGATGCCCGCAGCAAGGGCTTTGGCACTTGCGGGTCATTCGTGCTTGGCGTACGAAGATCGCTTGGTGTTAGGTTGGTGTTTGAGCCATTGTTCTCTAGCATTTTGGGTATGGAATTGTATCGATGACCGGTCCGAAGTGGCAGCGTTCTGGCTGGGCTTGTATTGTGTCTGGCATTCCAGGCCGTCGTTCACCTCTTATGGCACGAACGACTGAGAACTGTGCCACATTCGAGGATCTGGTATGTTTCGACTGTCGCTCGTCGGCATGGAGCGCTCGAAATCTCTATGAATAGCCTAAGGAGTAATTCCTGGCCTACCATGAAGTGCCTAGGGAGAGATGTGGCGCATGCTTGATGCTGTTACCGGGCGCCTATTGACATTAAGCGCCTGGCGGTCTTGATATGGGTCGGCGACTGCATATCCAAGCTACATGAGCGTCGCATTTCCAGATTCCTCGATCCACGACGACGTTTAGAAAACCGAGCGGTGGTGGATAATGTTTGCTTGGGACTATGGAGTAGTCACAAAGAAACTGCTTGCTCATGCACTGATGGCTCTCCCCGTAGCCATCTTTTGGGCGATCATGCTGAAGAGTGCAACAGATGACATGAAGATGGCAAGATTATAGAACTAGGCAATTGTATCAGCTCGTGCTAGGAGCAAGCAGAAATAACACTATGATCATACCGCGTTCCTGGAATACGCGCTCTCTTCCGCGTCCGAGCGAGCGTCAACGAAGAGGCGTCGCAAGTTCGGCAGATTGGAGGGCTGTCACACGTTAACGGCGAATTGGATGATCTCGAGAACGTAACAAACCATTGCGAGTGTTCTGTCTCTGACAACGAGAATATCTTACCTAGGTGCGAAAGAGGTGGGTGTTGTTTGGAGATGCGGCGCTCGCACGGGCCGCATCATCAATGTGGCTATTGCCATTGAGCAACTGCACCCAGGCTTCGCTGATTGAACATACGCTGCGCTTTACCGACTCCACACCTCTACGCACCACCTACAGTACTACGCCATAGTCCCCGACCTCGAGGCATACACCGAGCCTTTCTGCGCCACGACCAAACTATATCCGGCGACCGCTAGCTCTATAAATCCAGGGTCTTGAGGCAGGAGGGGTTTGGTGGAGGTAGTGACCTGCGCACTACGGTACAAGGATGGCGGTCAACAGGATCAGAGGTGCATTTGCCGCGCCGAGAAAGGGAGAGACATTTGAGCTGAGAGCAGGCTTGGTGTAAGAATGGTCTCGCGTGTACATTTGAGTACTCATTGCTGATGTGGTCGCAGCTCTCAATATGCCTACGAGCGGTAAGTTCAAGCGCTAGGAAAGTAACAGTGGCGGTGATACTGAGAAAGACCCAGTAAGGAAGCGATCCAGAAGACCATCATGTCCATGACCCTGGGCAAAGATGTGTCTGCACTGTTCCCCGATGTCCTCAAGAACATTGCTACGGCGGACCTCGACCAGAAAAAGCTGGTGTACTTGTACCTCATGTACGTCGGCGACTTCAGAGATTGGTTGTTTCTACTTACCAAATGCAAGGAACTACGCGAAATCGCATCCAGACCTCTGTATTCTCGCCGTGAATACGTTTGTCCAAGACTCCGAAGACCCCAACCCTTTGATCCGAGCGCTGGCTATACGAACAATGGGCTGTATCCGTGTGGATAAGATGGTGGACTACATGGAGGAACCGTTACGGAAAACGCTCAGAGATGAGTCGCCGTATGTACGGAAAACGGCAGCTCTCTGCGTGGCGAAGCTCTTCGACCTGGCGCCTGCGATGGCTATAGAGAACGGGTTTATCGAACAATTGCAAGAACTTGTAGGCGATCCGAACCCTATGGTCGTCGCGAACTCGGTCACCGCTTTGGTAGAGATACAAGAGACATCTCCAGAGACGAAGGCGCTAGCTATCACGCCAACGACACTCAAGAAGATGCTGCTAGCGCTGAACGAGTGCACAGAATGGGGCAGGGTGACGTTGCTCACAACGTTGGCAGACTACAAGGCGACAGATCTGAAGGAGGCAGAGCACATTTGCGAGAGAGTCGTACCACAGTTCCAGCACGTCAACCCAAGTGTCGTCCTCGCAGCTGTCAAGGTCGTTTTCCTGCACATGCGACACATATCGCCTGAGCTCAACAAATCTTACGCGAAGAAGATGGCTCCTCCACTAGGTATGTGCTAGTTCTTTCTGTACGTATGTCGTGCTAAATGTTCCAGTCACCCTCGTCTCGTCCGCTCCCGAGGTGCAGTATGTGGCTCTGCGAAACATCGATCTGCTCCTGCAAAAGCAGTCCGACATACTCAGCAAAGAGATGCGTGTCTTCTTCTGCAAATACAACGACCCTCCGTATCTCAAAATGCAAAAACTGGAAATCATGGTACGGATAGCAAATGACAAGAATGTGGACCAGCTGCTTGCAGAGCTGAAAGAGTATGCAATGGAAGTGGACATGGACTTTGTTCGACGTGCGGTCAAGGCCATTGGTCAAGTTGCTATCAAGATCGAGAGTGCAAGCGAGAAGTGCGTCAACACTCTACTCGACCTCATCAATACCAAAGTCAACTACGTGGTACAAGAAGCCATCGTGGTCATCAAGGATATCTTCCGTAAGTACCCAGGCTACGAGGGTATAATACCGACGCTATGTCAATGCATCGACGAACTCGATGAGCCGAACGCGAGAGCTTCTCTGATCTGGATCGTTGGAGAATATGCCGAGAAGATCAACAACGCAGGAGAGATACTAGGCAACTTCGTTGACACATTCGCCGAGGAGTTCACTCAGGTACGCATCAGAAGAGGACTCGGGTAAAGGCCCTGCTGATAATACACAGACGCAACTCCAGATCCTGACAGCTGTGGTGAAGCTGTTCCTCAAGAAGCCAGACCAAGCACAAGGGCTCGTGACAAAAGTTTTACAAGCTGCTACAGCAGAGAACGACAATCCTGATATCCGAGACCGAGCGTACGTCTACTGGCGCTTGCTGTCGAGCGACCCCGAGGTTGCAAAGGTATGTCATTTTCATGCTTAGCTATCCTACATTCTGACACCTGCAGAACATTGTCCTCTCCGACAAACCACCCATCACAACCACCATCCGATCATTACCTCCACAACTACTAGAAACACTTCTCGCAGAACTATCAACACTAGCGTCCGTGTACCACAAGCCTCCCGAGGCGTTCCTTGGCCAAGGCCGATATGGCGCAGAAGCAATGCAACGAGCAGCTATCGAGGAGCAAGAAGAGGAAGCAAGAGAGAACCCGATTGCGGCGGCAGCTGCTGCTGCTGCGGTCAGTGGAAAGGCAGCACCAACAACCAACATGGAAAACCTACTGGACATCGATTTCGATGGCTCCGCACCTGCATCGATGCAAAAAGCGCCCATCCAAGGAGAATCAGGTCTCGAAGGCCTGGCCGGTACCCCACAACGAGTTGCATCACCTGCAAGCACCGCACCGGCGCAACAGCAGTCCAACATGGACGATCTGATGGGCTTGTTTGGTGACAGCGGAGGCGCTGCGCCCCTAGCTGGCGCACAGATGAGCAACGACGACATAATGAACGGGTTTGCGGACATGAGCATTCAGAGCAACCAGCCTCCGCCTCCGCGGCAGCAAATGGGCGGCGAGCCGAGCAAGAAGAGTAATCAAGATCTTTTGGATCTCTTCTAGACGAGATTAGCTTGTGTGGACTTGATGTTAGCGAAAAGTATATGGGAGGAGCATCTGGTGGCGCATGTGTGGGATGTAGGCACTGTATGACAAAGATGCGTACGAAGAGAAGAAACTGAGACAAGCATGAAGATTCAATTCAACCTCTACAAAATACCCAGTGTCGCGATTTTCACCACGATGGCTACACGTCGATATGTTCTCAGTATTGGTATACTGTTTTCGTGTGCAAATGTTTCCGCTCAGCAGAAACTGCGTGGCTGGCAGCTACGTAACACGGAAACGTGACTGCGGTGTAGGTATCTCAATAACGCCCTTGCTTCGAATCGTTCACGGAACCTTTTGCAGAAGACCATGCCTGATATCCTCCGTACGCCCTAACAAGCCCCATAGCATATGCGCCGTTGTCATTCCCCATCGCCGAGGCATCACCTCAGCCAGCAGTCCTGGGCTTTGCCTTTGCTTGCTTCTTCGCCTTGGCATCTTCTTTTTGCTTCTTCTTCTTCTCGCTCGCCTTCTCCTCCGCCTTCCGCTTCAAGCTCGCCTTCTCCTCCGGCGTCTTGTCAATTGGCTTGAAGAAGCCTTCCAGGCGACTCTGTTGTGCAGACTTCATGTTCTTCTGCAATTTGGCAGCTCCGTTCCTCACGCGGTCTTCGTTGAAGTGCTTGTCCTCCACCAGGAACTTGACCAGGCCCTCCACGTCTGGGGCTTCCCACTTGAAGTCGCACTCTGGGTCGTCTGCGGGGCGCACATCGGGCTCGAGGAAGAGGAGGCGCGCGTCGGCGAAGGGCCAGTCTTCGGGTAGGACGAGCTTGTTTTTGGCGGATTGGATGTGTTCGACTACGCCTTCGAGATTCTTGTAGTCGCGGATGAGCTTGAGGGCAGTGGAGGGCCCGATGCCTTTGATGGGGTCGAGGTAGTCGCAGCCGAGCAGAATGCAGAGGTCGATGAACTGGTGTCGTTAGTACTAGACAGCACATATGCAGTCGGAGATGTTCTTGTACCTGTTCTCGCTCCATGCCCAGGCCCTCGAGCACCTTGTCCAGATGAATTTCCAGGATGGGCTCTTTGCGCTGCTCGCTAAAGGTAAGATGTCGGAGCAAGATGGGTGTGTCGAAGGTCAGCGTGTCCATATCCTCACTGGCAGCCGCGTATACCTTGCCGCCTCTCGCCAGCGTCGCGCACTGTGCCTCCGCCTCCGTCGGCGCAACAATGTACGGAATGCCCATCAACTTCAGCAGCAGCTGGCACTCCTGGTTGTGCTCCCTCGTGACCCTGACCGTCCGCCGCGAGAACTTCTCCACGTCCTCTGCTGTACCCGTCTCCTTTGCCTCCTCGACAGCCGCGTGTGCCTCCGACTTGCGCTGGAATCGCTTGGCGAGCTCACCAGACTTGAGCTTGGGGGGTGCGCCATCGAAGACGTAGAGGGGCTTGATGCCGTTCTCGACCATGCGGAGGGTGCGGTAGAAGAGGCCCATGAGATGTGACGTGGTCTCGCCCGTGTCGGACATGAGCTGCTGGCCATCGGAGCGCACGGCGATGAGGAAAGAGTATATGCTCATGGAGCTGCGGGTTGTTAGTCGAATGTGGTGGAACTATTCATTTTTCGGGTACGTACGCATCCTGTGGTAGTTAGCAATGGTCGTATAACTTCAACATGGGCTATACGCACTATAGCGACTTTGCGACCAAACTGGTTCTTGATCTCACCCGTCTTGATGGCTTCTGGCGAATGCTCCTGGATCAGCTGGTATAAGTGTTTGATACCCATGGTGGCGGTATTGCGCTCTCTTTACTCCTGCGGTGGGGTGTTGACGCGCTCAATCGTGTGTTGTCGCTGTGGCGGGAGGCTGGACGCGGGCGTGGAGAAGTGACGATCGCGACGCGTAAAGTGGTTGCAGGGATCCCGCGCTGTCACGGTCACGGCTCTGCATATCTTGGCACTCAAGCATTCAATGTTAGATCAACTTACTCAAGCTCAAGCCTTCTCAGACTGGTCATAGTAGATTGTTCCAGAGTCATTTGTGAGGCTCAAATAACGATCCGTCGATTGCCGTCAAATGATGATACAGGTAGTTTACTCTTGCCACCACCACACGTATCCGTACTTTTGTACCGCGGCATCGTCGATTTGTGGGGTTTTCCGAGGCCATAGCCGTCCAATGATGTCGATACTCTCCGGTTCAACAAGACAGTGCATTTTCTACTTTTGAAGAACTCCCTACCACTCCATCAAACTTCCATTTACTCAATCCAAAATGTTCGGACCACTCTGCAGAAATGCCACCAGGCAATTGCGCGCACCTATTCGTTCCGCGGCCATCGGAACGCGCTCTCTGCATGCACCTGTTTCATTCGATTGGCAAGACCCGTTAGATGCCAAAAGTCTGTTCACGGAGGATGAAATAGCAATCTCGGAAACGGCGGAGTCTTACTGTCAAGAGCGCATGCTTCCACGAGTGCTGGGTATTTATGTCTTTCTCCATTCTTTACATAACCACTAAGTAGTGGACAGAGGCATACCGAAATGAAAACTTTGACCGCCAAATCATCAAAGAGATGGGTGAGCTAGGTTTGCTCGGTGCATCGATACAGGGCTATGATTGTGCAGGTGTTAGCAGTGTAGCAGCCGGTTTGATCACGCGAGCAGTGGAAAGGGTAGACTCTGGCTACCGATCTGGCTACTCTGTGCAAAGCTCGCTTGCAATGGGAGGTATTGAGGAATTTGGAACAGAGGAGCTCAAGGAGCGTCTACTGCCGAGGATGGCTAAGGGAGAACTGTTGGGCTGCTTCGGTCTGACAGAGCCAAATCACGGATCAGATCCCGGCTCGATGGAGACGACTGCGAAGCTTCATCCTACGAAGAAAGGCTACTATTCACTTTCTGGATCAAAAACATGGATCACAAACTCGCCAATCGCGGAGATTCTCCTCGTGTGGGCCAAGCTCGATGGAAAGATTCGCGGCTTCGTCATTGAGCGAGACCAATGTCCACCTGGTACACTCGAGACACCGGCCATCAAGCACAAGAACGGTCTGAGGGCGTCTCTCACCGGGATGATCCAACTTGATAACTGCCCGGTCGCAGAAGCCAATATGTTTCCGGATATCCAGGGCTTGAGGGGTCCCTTTAGCTGTCTGAATTCGGCAAGATATGGCATTGCGTGGGGCACCATGGGTGCTCTGGAAGACTGCATATCTCGCACTCGCGAGTATGCTCTGGACAGGAAGCAGTTCAAGGGCAACCCGATCGCGAAGTACCAGCTCGTGCAGAAGAAACTGGCAGATGCGACAACCGATGCAGCTTTTGGTATCCTCGCTGCTACCCAGGTAGGCAGGCTCAAGGACGAAGGCAAGGCTGCTCCCGAGATGATCTCCATGATCAAGAGGCAAAACTGCGACCGAGCTCTAGTCAACGCACGAACGTAGGTTGTTCGACTTGGTGTCCTCGATGCTGCTGACCTTCTCTAGGCTTCAAGAAGTGTTTGGTGGAAACGCCGTCTCGGACGAGTATGGCATCGGAAGGCATGTCGCCAATCTGTTTGTGACACAAACCTACGAAGGCCAAAGTGACATCCACGGTAAGTTTAGACTTTGCGGTGAGATGACGGCTACTGACATGCTCCAGCCCTGATCCTCGGGCGAGCAATCACCGGCATCCAAGCGTTCTGCTGATCATGTATCCTACGTTTGGCGAGAAGGAAGTTCTGTACGCTTGTCAACCCGCAGCGAATCATAGTGTGCGCAAATGTTGGTCTTGAACCTGCCTGCTGTGCATGCAAGTGAATGAAAATAGAAGATGCAAATCAACACAAACCAATGACAGTAGCTCGGACCTTAGACGTCTCACAATCGTTTGCTCGATGCAGACCAGATCCACATTTGAAAAAAGTGAGCACATGAATGGCTGCGGGCACGGTGGCATCTCACGAGAATATCGATATACACAGTAGTTGATCGAGGTTGATTGAAAATGTGAATGTCAGCCTCATGTTCCGCAGCCTTCCATCAGTTGCCACCTTCTAGGCGGTACTGGGTGTGAAGCAAACGATGAATGGTCCTGTGGCTTTACTCAAGCGGATGGCGGCTGCAGCACATGATAAATATACAACCGCTGCCGGCACAGTCTTCCTCGCCAACCGCCTTCACTGCTTGCCTTTGACACCCGCCGCTCACCTAAAAGAGTGGTCACAGGTACGTTGGCGTGGCGGGCGTCGCTGCTGCTGATACGCCGCCGCACTTGCTTTCTTCAGGACCCAACGCTAACCGCCACAGAGCTGAACATCCCCACCCTCACAACTCTCTTTACCAAACTTGCTTTCTATCCCGCTCGCTCTCCCCAACCAAGCCCACCCAACACCCGACCACAACCACAACCGCTCGACCATATACACACACAACATGGCTCTCAAACGCATCAACAAGGAGCTCACTGACCTCGGCCGGTACGTCGTCCCTCCCCAAAAGGCGAGGCTTGCCCGCTTGCTCGCCTGACAGTATGCGACGGCGAGGCGCTGTGGCATGACCACGCCGTCGTGGCCTCGCACCACGGTTTACATGGACTCCTGGCTGACTTGATGCTCATAGTGACCCTCCCTCTTCCTGCTCGGCTGGTCCTATCGGAGATGATCTGGTACGTCACACATCGCCCAACACTCAGGCGGGCGGCCCGCCGACATGGCTGCACGACGGGAATCTATACTGACTCTGCGATAGTTCCACTGGCAAGCAACCATCATGGGCCCCGTACGTACCACTTATGCGGCGCAGCAGCAGTTTCAGACTGCCAAATCCTGCCCAACACACCTGCATAACTTGAGCTAACACCAACTCAGAGCGACTCACCATACTCGGGCGGCGTCTTCTTCCTCGCGATCCATTTCCCTACCGACTACCCTTTCAAGCCGCCGAAGGTCAACTTCACCACCCGCATCTACCACCCCAACATCAACTCCAACGGTAGCATCTGCTTGGACATTCTGCGAGACCAATGGAGCCCTGCTCTGACCATCTCCAAGGGTATGTACATCCCATCACTCCCGTACAAACATCCCGGCTAACATGCGGCACAGTGTTACTGAGCATTTGCTCGATGCTGACAGACCCGAACCCTGACGACCCGCTCGTCCCCGAGATCGCACACGTCTACAAGACCGACCGCTCCCGATACGAGTCAACGGCGCGCGAGTGGACCCGGAAGTACGCCATCTAGGGCAGAGAGATGGTGTAGGGTGTCAGGTGGTCTTTTCTCACGGTTCATGAATGCATCCATATGCAGCAAGGAAATGGGTGGTATCAAGGACATTAGTCTTGTGGCATGATGGAATGATGGAGTTTACACTTGCGATCCGGCGTGCATGCAAACAGGATTCATAGGGCTTGCAATCATCACTTGTGCAGCATTATGTCTCCATCATCTGTTTTCCATTGCATGGTTCGTGAAGTGATTCTGGCTAGTGGTGCCTATATGATATGCTTAGAAGTTTTGCTCCCTCCTCATTTCTCTGACTGCATAACCGGTACGTAGTAGCAACATGTCAACCTTCCGCTTACATATCGCTGTAACTTTTCGACTATCATCCCAACTGCCTTATCTATGCTACCATGTTGACTGTGTATCATGGCTTGTGTACGTGTAAGTCATTCGGCGCAATGCTCTTGGATGAAGATGAAGTAATGCTTGGTACTTGCTATTGGACGGTGTACTTCACCCCGAAGCCTTGTGAGAGTCCTCTTCCCCGTTGATTGAAGTAGACTCATCCAGCGATGTCTGCTCCGCCTCTGCTTCCGAGACTTGTCCATCTTGCTGTTCATTCTCTGTCATTTCCTCATGATCCACGCTCGGCATGCCCAAAATCGACGCCATTGCATCTCCATGTTCCAACGTCGCAGTCCGTTCCGCCTCTTCCTGCAACATCCTGCTCCTCTCCTCCGACTTACGCTGCCACTCCTTATCCTCTGCCTCCTTTGCCAACCGCGCAGCTTCCTGTTCCTCAGTCTCCACTTCGCGCTCTCTGACCATTCGCGCTTTTTCCGCAAGATCAACCTTCAATCGGCTCGACAACTTGCTGCCATAGGCGTTCAGCCTGTCCCGACGTCCCTTGTTCATCATGTACAAGGGGCCGACGAGGGGGCCGAGCAGCGATGCGCGCGTGTTGAATGCCAATTGGCGGTCGAGCTCAATGCAGATCTTCTTGAAGGTGGTTTGGACGTGCTTGATTGCTACGGCGCGACGGCCGAGGTCGTTGGTTGAGTCGGCGGGGTCGCGCAGGCAGAGCATGTAATCAGGGAGTGCTTTGTTGGTTCCTTCCTATGGTTTGGTTAGCAACACCGATCTCCCTGACCTGTCTTTTGGTTGGGGATTATGTGTACCTGTATCTTCGCTCTGACTTTGTCGGTCAGGACCGCTTCCTCCTTCTTGTCGAGCAGCGCGACGGGTTCTATTGAGATGCCCAGTTTCTTCGTGTCAAAGGACCGGTAGAACTTGAGAAAGTTGATCAAGCCCCCGGCGGCGTCTCTGCGTGGATGCGGACTGTGTCGGATACTCGCTACGACCATCATGAAGATTGTGTAGGACCCGAAGCCGCCTTTGAACACATCCGATAATCCTCGCACGTCGAACATGGCCTTGACTACGAAGTACAGCTCGCGAAGGTATGGGTACTGCTCCATGTACCCCTTCATGAGCTCTCGTGACAGAAATGTGTCGTTCGACAGCACGACCTGAACGTCAAGCCCCGACTGGCGGTCTTGTAGCGAGATGAGAGGATATCGTGCATGTCGAAGGTGGACAAGGGCGTATTGACTGTTCCTGGAAAATCCGCGATACTCCAGCTTGTGCAAGTTCTTCAAGGCTTGGAATCGTTGCCCGGGCGTGGGTAGTATTTTCGCTGCCTGGGGTTCCTCAAGCGTGTGCTTTGGCACCAGTCGAAGATCGATGTCAGAGGAAGCGCCGGCCAAACCAGTTCGTTCCGAGCCAAACACTTCGATGACATGGTCTGGCAACACCTGTTGGACGTGGTCGCGCACTTGCTCGATGACGTGTCTGCGTGCCAAAGCCTCAGCGTATGTTGGCTTGGCATAGCCGTAGAAGCGTTCGATTTCAATTGCAAGCCTGTCGATGCCCGGCATGGTTCGCTCGTTCGCCTGGAGATTCCATGGTAGGTTCTTCTCTGTATACCCCGCAATAGTCTGTATGGGCTGGACCACGACGCCGGCGTAGTCCTGCGCATCATCGAAGGCCGCTCTCGCTAATGCCAGCAGCCTGTCCGGTTCTGTCTGGGTCTCCATACTGGCGGCATGATCTGCTTGCAAGTTCTTGTGTATCGATGCCTTGACCTTGGTGTCATGCCAGGTGCTTGCGACCTTTCTGCCTTTGGTCTTCCTGATTCTCAGTGGCATCATCTGTCCTTGGGGGCTGTGTTGCTGTGTGTCGTCCGCCCCCAATTGAGACGGTGCATCTGCTGCTGAAGAAATCTGGAGTGACCCATCCTGCGTGCCTTCGGATGCCGTTGAGGCCAGGCGGTGGTGGTGCAGGAAAGGGCGATTGGTGCCGATGAAGTGCTGCCAGAGGACGAGCGAGGGCGAGAAGCGGTTATGGGCGCGACATGTCAGTCGAGTGTGCGAGGGCTTCATGAGCGGCCCACGGAGATGGCGGATTAGTCGGAGGAGCGGAGGATGGTGCCTCTGTCTGTCACAGCGAAGCGCAGACTTTCACAGTGCAGCCCAGCGCGATGCGCGCGTGCCAAGCCAGTCCAATCTTGCGGCACCAGGCACACTCCCGCGGACTTTCTGCTCTCTTCATTGCCCCTTCGCGTTAAATCAGCCGTCGTGCACATGCTTCAATAATGTTGGCCTGTAACATGTCTACGTAGTAAGCTTCCTTGAACGGCGGGCGTGCAATCAATTCGTTTCTATTGAGGTGCTGTGAAGCATACCCCGCCCGGGTGCTGGCAGTCTTCTCCTAGCATCTCGTCGATACTTTATACAACTAGTCTCACAAGTAAGAAAGCAGCACGAACAACAGTCCTGTACCGTACATAGCTTCGCAGTCCACGGGTGCGTTTACTTGGCCATTATTGCCGCTGGGTGGGGTCGTTGCGCAGGGGCAGGTTCCATCATCGACGTCAGAGCTTTGGAGGTGGGATGTTATGGACAGCCCACCAGAGCCTTTCTCTCACCAGCAGCCTGTAGCCCCCTCGACCCTCCCGTCCCTTGCGCTGGTGCTGCTTGTCCGTCGTCTACGATCCACTCTCGTTTCTCTGTGGTCAGTGTGACTTTGCCACTGCCGTGACCGCGGGCACTCACTCAGGCTTGGCCCTTCGAGCCTTCCACCGCAACAAGCACATTCATAGCTAGCTCCTAGGCTGCTAGGTAAGTGAGTCTTTGGAGAACCGATGCCCTGCCGATTCCCTACCGCCTTTATATATCAATTCCTGAATCCGCCAACCTACCATCCACCCATCTTCTGACACTCGTGCAGCGCAACACGGCCACGTTCAACGTGCACACCATGACACCACCAACAAAGGCAGACCCAGAGTCTCCCAAGATGTCGTTCGAACCAAAGACAAGCGATCACCCTGCCCTGCATCCCTCCATCACCAACGTCCCCGTCACACCCGGCGTCCACCTCACGGGCAAATCGGCCTACATCGACCCTGAGGATCTCGAAGATGGCAATCAGCTGCCGTTCGACCCAGAGAAGGCCACTCCTGGACCGTCGTGGAATGCGAACTCATACTTCGCTGATAAGCAGGTCGCAGACAAGGCCGGTGCTCCCGTCGACAAGGAAGCCCACGAACAGCTCAAGGACGTTCCGGACCCGGCGACCAAGCACGATCTAGCAGACATCGACCCACGCGCAGCACATCCTGGGCTTAATCTGAGTGGTCGCGTCATCAGTGCCACCTTTGCTGTGCCGTACAGCATTGGCTATTCCAAGGGCAACGACTGGGACCTTGACCCACGCCGCGGAACGTCTGCCCTGTTCGACTCTTTCTCGTACCTGGCATCATCTTCGTCTCCTTGGAACCATACGTTGGTAGGTTGGACAGGCGAGATCAAATCTGCCAACTCATCGACTACGCTGGCGGTGCAACCACCTGTCAACAAAGCTGCGGCGCCAATCCCAGTGGATCCGAAGCAGCCAAAGCCTGAGCCTCAGCAACCGATAGATATTCGCATTGGCCGTGAGGATCGAGAACGGCTTGACAAGCAGCTTGAGCGCGATCATGGGGGCAAGATTGTTCCTGTTTGGCTGGTCGACGAGGTAGATGAGGGCAAAGACGAATACATTGTCAGGGATCAGGGCCGATGGCGCACCTTCGCTGAGCATGAGCTGTACACACTGTTCCATTACAAACAAAACGAACCCGAGGATGGTCGCGCCGCTCGCAAGTCGTGGGCCGACTACTATCGAATGAACAAGCTCTTTGCGGACAGGATCATGGACATTTACCAGCCTGGAGACATCGTCATGGTACACGACTTCTACTTGCTGCTCCTACCAAGCCTCCTTCGGCAGCGTTTACCGAACATCTACATTGGCTTCTTCCTCCATGTGCCGTTTCCCAGCAGCGAGTTCTACAGATGCCTGAGCCGTCGCAAAGAGATCCTGGAAGGTGTCTTGGGTGCAAACATGATCGGCTTCCAATCCTACAGCTACGCGAGTCATTTCTCTTCGTGTTGTACACGTATTCTCGGCTTTGACTCCTCTTCAGCTGGCGTCGATGCCTATGGAGCACATGTAGCGGTAGACGTGTTTCCAATCGGTATCAACGCAGCTTCTACCACTCGACAAGCATTTGGTGACCCCGAAATCAACGAGAGACTGAAGGACATTCGTGGAATATACGGTGATAAGAAAATTATCATCGGTCGCGATAGACTCGACGCTGTTCGCGGCGTTGTTCAGAAACTCCAAGCGTTCGAACTCTTCCTCGAAAAATACCCGGAGTGGCAAGGTAAAGTCATTCTCATCCAGGTGACAAGCCCGAGTAGTGTCCACACGGACAGAGGCGAAAATGCACGAGAGAGAGTGGTGAACAACATCTCGGACCTGGTGGCCAAGATCAATGGCCAATATGGCTCACTTGAATTTAGCCCAGTCCGCCATTTCCCACAATACCTCTCACGAGAAGAGTACTTTGCTCTCCTACGACTGGCGGACATCGGTCTCATCACGAGCGTGCGTGATGGCATGAACACGACAAGCATGGAGTATGTCATCTGCCAAAAGGACAATCACGGCCCGCTTATCTTGTCTGAGTTCTCAGGTACTTCTGGTTCTCTCACTGGAGCCATGCACATCAACCCATGGGACCTGGGCGGCGTCGCCGATGCTATCAACGACGCTCTCCAGCTCGATGACAAGCAGCGTAAGATACAACACACGACTCTTTACAACCATGTAGTCTCGAACAATGTGCAGGCATGGACGAACAACTTTCTCAAGAAGCTCATGACAAATCTGTCGTCCTTCGACCAGTCTTTCGCCACCCCAGCACTAGATCGAGCGAAGTTGCTCTTCCAATACCGACAGGCCAAGAAGCGTCTCTTCATGTTTGATTATGATGGCACCTTGACACCCATCGTCAAGGATCCGCAGGCCGCCATACCCTCAGATCGAGTGATTCGTACCCTGAAAACCCTTGCATCAGACCCGAACAACTCTGTCTGGATCATCAGTGGAAGAGACCAGGCTTTCTTGGACGAGTGGATGGGACACATCACGGAACTAGGTCTTAGTGCCGAGCATGGCAGTTTCATGCGGAATCCGCGAAGTGAAGATTGGGAAAATCTGACTGAGAAAGAAGATATGAGCTGGCAGGCTGAGGTTATTGACGTTTTCCAGCATTACACTGACAAGACTCAAGGTATTTGTCCCTGATTCAACGATGAATTGGAGCTAACATGGCGTAGGATCCTTCATCGAACGCAAGAAAATTGCTCTTACTTGGCACTATCGGCGAGCTGATCCTGAGTATGGCGCTTTCCAAGCTCGCGAGTGCCAAAAGCACCTCGAGAGTACCGTTGCGAAGAAGTACGACGTAGAAGTCATGACAGGCAAAGCAAATCTTGAAGTTCGTCCACGATTTGTGAACAAGGGCGAGATCGCGAAGAGGCTTGTTCTCGAGTATGGCGAGCAGCCACCTGAGTTGGTTCTCTGCTTGGGCGATGATTTCACAGACGAAGGTTGGTGCTCTTTTCACGCACCCTGAGTTCACGAAGGCTAATGATGATAGACATGTTCCGTTCACTCCGACAATCGAAACTGCCTACAGAACACGTCTTCTCGGTCACTGTCGGCGCCAGTTCGAAGCAAACACTTGCTAGCTGGCACCTTGTCGAGCCCACCGATGTCATATCGTGCATCTCACTGCTGAACGGCTCGGCAGACGCGGGCAATGTGGGAGCAGTTGCAGTGGTAGAGGGCCATATACCAGAATCACGAAGTTAGAGAGGTCAGTACGGCCAGCTGTGTGGCATCATCATATGCATTGAAGGGAGCATTGGAGCGAAGCACGCGAGAAGTCCACGATAGTGGCACGTTGCTGGTCCAGCATGCGGCGTTGTCATAGAGCATTCATGTTCCTGTCTTCTCTTCATCTTACTAATCAAAAGAATGGTGTACAAGCTGATGTGGCCTTTGGCAGTCGCATGATGTTCTTTTGCCTCTTGACAAACGATTGCGTCGATCAATCTCCATTCGAGCCGCACTCATCAATGTGCCGCCCCTGGAACGAACTTGCGTTTGACGCCAAGCAGAGTGGCGGACGGCACGTTCACACGTTTCGTTAACGAGCGCTGATCCTTGTCGCACGTGAAGACTTGAATCGAGCGCGAGCTGAGTGCAGCTAATAATTGAGACCACGAATCACCATCTTCTGGCAAATCTTGTGCATCTTCGCAAGCTTTTCAAAGGAAAGGCCTCACGTTACCACAGGAGTTGGCAACATGAGAGACAGTTTTGCACCGCGACTATTCCACGAGATCGACCCCTCAATAACGGCCTGATGAAACTTGCAAACCCACTGTCCCGTGGGGCCGGCCAAGGTAGCTTCTTTCGGACATGGCACGTTACGGATGCTCGGCGTCTCTAGCCACGTTTAAACATTCTGGAAGTGCCGCATGGAAACGCTACACCCAGGCGAGTTTAGAGTAGCAGAAGTCTAGCCCAGAATCCTCTACCTCCCGAGTCGTGCGCCCCAACAACGACCCGAGGGAAGAAAGTGGTCCCTGACTTTTGGGCGTTCGTTCCTCTTCCTTGGTCTCTCGGAGTCGCATGCAACCTCGCTCCCAGCCTGCAGGAAGAATCCCACGCTCGTTTATCTTGTCGCGATTAGCTGGTGTTAATTAACTTTGCACCTCTTCTGCCTCTCACTCTGCTCAATTGACTTTTACACAAATCATTTTCTACTGGACGACGCACTGTGGAGTAGTTCTGAGACCACTGCCGTTTGCGCGTGTTGCAAGGACTTACCTGTACAACCCCATATCGCGACATTCCAACTTTTATCTCTTCCTCGCAACTGTCAGTACCACGGACACACGAACTTTACATCTCGGCGCACGGCATTACACCTCAATCAATCAATCACAATGGGTATCTTTGAGAAGCTACAAGCTCGTACGTCTGCGCCTTGGAGTGTACCTGCCCCTCTCTCAAGAGAGCATCCGATTAATCAATTCGCAATACAGGCCTTGAACTCTACCGCCTCGAGCAACGCTACACGCGCCGCGAAAAACGCACCACATTCATTAGCGACGCACAATATGTCGACGGCGAATACGTCTACAGCTCGTCACCCAGCTCGACAAAGTCCAGCTCGGCAGGAAGCAACAGGCGATTCAGCAAGATGCCAACCATCGGAATCAAAGAGCTGAAGATGGCGGGCACCGGAAGGTCATAGATCATTGCGAGTGATGGGGACGTACAATGATGTTGCGATCGGCGTTCGGGGAGGAGGATGAACAGCAGACGCATCGCGCTAGACGAGATGTGCGACCATACACAGGCGCACGACAGTGTCGCGTGGACCAGAATAGCGTGGTTGACACGCGACTTTCCACGCAAGGAGAGTTAGTACGAGAGCAACAGATCATGACGGATATGTCCATACCGAATTCATGACGGGCTCGAGCATGGCGGAGGGTTTTCCGATAATCCTAGTGTTACGACGCACTTACGCAGCGGGGGTTTTTTTTTCCTTTGTCGCTTTTTCCTTGAGTTGGGTTTGGGTTACTGTTCGTGTTGATTGACTTGGAGAGAGGCGTTTGGCCGGCTTGTGTGTAGCGAGCGCAATGATAATGAAGAATTGAAGTTGGGAAGCTTCTTCTCGAATTCCACGTACTACCGTGATGTATGCATCGAATGCTGAGGCTCAGGCGTCGTGATCGGTTGTCGTTGTGACGTACGCCGTGATACGTGGCATACAATACGTCTTATAGACAGGCCAGATCGACGAGCTGGCAGTGAATTTCAGTTTTCTGGAGCGACTTACGCTTGCGACACGTTTCGATTTGGACAACACCAAGTCGAATAAGTATGTTCAGACTCTCACTATAAGCTACTGGCATGTTGTCTGCGGGCATTACGTTGTTCGTCGGGTGTCGAAGTCCAGTCGGGTGAATCGCATCGATCAGACAAGGCCCAGAACGTGCATATCATACGACACAAGCAATGTCCCCGAAGTAGAAGGATAGTGCGAAGTGCTCCAGTACAAGTTGGAGCAGCGTTCGCCTTGTATAACCTGTTGCGACTAGCATGTAGCGTGCGTGGGAGCACAGCGCACGATGTCGTTGGAAGTAGAATGGACGGATCTTTCTCGTCTTTCGTGTGCATTATGACCATATGCGTGTGAATTGCTGCATACTGTAGTATCGAAACTATTCGCGTACCTTCTAAGCTTCTATTGGGGTATCTCTTGAGGCGCATGTGCTTTCTATCTCTGTGTAACTCCATGCGCCATATGATGGGAATGAAAAGCACTGCGCCAATGAACACATCAAAATCAAATCGGCCAGGTGTTCCGACAATTTCGACCGCGATCAAGGCGTATCGTAGTCGCTGAAGATCTCCTGCGGGTCTTCAGGCGGAAGCATGGTGATGGAATCATTGGTCCTTGGTCCAGTGTACTTTTTCCTTGCTCCAGCGTACCACCAAACCGTGCTGAAGAGGCCGATGAACGCCGCTACGCAGATGGCATAGTTCATATTGTCGGCCTTCACCGGCTTCATCGTGGGGAAGAAGAGGACGACACTGATGAAGATGACCCAGATCACCGCGACAGCATTGACCGGTTTACTCCATTTACCCATGGTGTATGGACCAGGGTGGAACTGGACTGTTCCTTCGTACCATCGGTGGGCAATGATGACTGCGATGTAGCTAATGTCCAATGCAGGAGCAGTGATGTTGAAGATAGCGGTGATGGTAAGCGTCGAGCCGATACCGATCAAGTCGAGGCAGCTGCAGAAGGCAACAACTAGCCATACAGCGTTGACTGGCGTCTGGGTGTAGTGGTTGACCTTGCTCCAGAATCTGCCTGGTGTTAGCCTTCTCTCCCGGCATCAATTCGAGTGGTCCGACACTCACGCCGAGAAAGGGAAAGCGGCATCGCGAGAAAACGCCCACGCCATTCGCGCATTCGCTAGCATCGCGGAGCAACCGGTGAAAAACTGCACGAGCATAACGAAGAACCACATGATCGTTCCGCCTGTCCTACCACCGGCATTGAAGAAGATTTGTGCGACCGGCAGACCAGTGGGCGTCGCCATAATGGCATCGTAGTCTGACATGCAGAAGCAGAACGTGACCGTTAGCATCCAGCCAACAACGCCAGAGACGAGGATGGCGGCACGAATCGCCACAGGACCACGAATTGCAGCATCGTGTGTTTCCTCTGACATGCTGTGTAACAATGTTAGATTGGTCGCTAGGCGAGCACATAAGGCTGACTTACTGCGTCGTACCATCGTAATCTGTCATTGTCCAAGCCACAGATAGGAAACTGCTCGCATTATTAGAACCGATCTACACCGATCTACACCGATCAGACTAGGCAAGGGTAGACGTACCCGAGCAAAAATGAAAACCCCTTGCTGCCCCAACCTGAGCCGTCCATTACCGTCGTGAAAACCCACTGAGGACTTTGTTTGTTCGGCGTAAGAATAAGCAGGGCGATGCATATGCAGATTGATGCAATGACTGAGCTTCAATTAGTTGAGACTCAATGATGAGTTGAAACATGACCTACTGTTGATCGGCGCGAACCAAAGGATGATGCGATGCAGCCAATTCGTGGGGAACGAGCAGATAGTCCCAAACAAGCAGAGCACGAAGATAGCTAAAAGAACGGTCTGATGCGCTTGGCTGAAGTCAAAATCAGCTTCTGGATTGACATGCATATAGCTTTCTTACGGTTCAAATGTCGGGATGTCGCCGTCCATGGTGTGCATCACAGCCGTTGCGAGTATCATCTGCGAAATTGTGTATGCTAGACTTGCGACTCCAGCTGCTTGGCCCAGGAAGTTGCACCACCCAATGATCCACGCCCATGCAGCGACGTGTTCCGGTGGTACAACGTGTTTCGTGACATAGTACATGCCTCCAGCAGTTGGATATGCTGATACAAGCTCCGCCACTGACAGTACATTAGCATGCGATCATGAAGTATAGTTGGCGCGTATCGCACCTGAGCTTGCTATGCAGTACGCCATGATGCTGCCAATGAACCATGCCCACACAGCCGTTGCTGGTCCACCGGAGGTCATTGGAGCGCCGAACGTCGCTGGCACTGAACCTAGTACACCTAGAATCGAGATAGCATACGAGACTGTGGACCATCTCGAGAAGTGACGGTGGAGCACCTGTGCCTAATATTAGTGAATGGACTATCATAACTTCAGACGCCCTTACCGGAGTATATCCGATGCGCGCAAGCAATCGATCATCATCGTCCGCGATTGTTGCCATTATATTGCGATTGTGGTGTGCTCCGCCAGCTACCGCGGCTTTCGAGTATGTGGGAATTGGCGGCTGACGTTGGCCACTATTCGAAGGTTGGGTTATTAGCACTGTGGCTTTGGAGTCTGCATTGATTCCCATGGTCAAGGGTCAATGACAGTACATTGATGTGTGTGAATCAAAAGCGTAGCACCGTAGGGTCATACGAAAGGTAAGTAAATCGCGGGCAAAGTGGAGTAGACGTTTGTGGATCCGGGCTGGCAAAGACAGCGGCGGATCAAGACCCAGATACCGGGGCCCTCTTACTCGAAACGGAAGGGATAAGTGTATCGGTGAATGACATGAAGAGAGGGGAGGGGCATAAACATTAATACTCTGCCTAGCTAAAATCCCACTCATACGTGTACAAGGCCGACGCCGGTCCACTAATATCAGGAAACGAATCGCATACTTACCGTCTCCTTTCAGGGTAGTACTTAAGTCATTATGACACGTGCGAAGCGTTCTGTTGGAGGGATAAACGTGGAAAAGAGGCAAGTAAGGAGTGGGATGGCAGCGCTCGTTAGTGGTGCGAATGAATGACAAGGCTGTTCTCCAAGGATTGATAGATCCTGGAGACGGCGAAATGCTCGCGGTACTGTCATTTGCGGTGCCGATGTGCTGAGGAAGAAAAGACGCTAGAGCCAAGAAAGAAGATTCCGCTTCGGCGTTTCTAGTCTGGCGGGCCGTATTTCACCCTTGCATCATCCCTGTCATGGTTTTATCCCACTCATCGCCGCATCGTGAATTTTGGAAGGATTCTATGGGAAGCTAGTCGATGGAAGATACAGGCTGATCTTCGACGTTGGCGGCTCCTGGCGCAACGGGAAGGCGGACGAGTGAAGGAAGGCGCTCCTCAAGAGGATTCTAAAGAGTTGTAACTTACTCGAGAAAGATGCCGTGCTCAAACGTGGCTTCCACGGCCATGACGTCCAAACCCGTGTTGCTAAATACCTAATGCACAATATGCCGGACTACTGTGTGGCTTCGTGCTCCCGTAGATCGATTCATACTTGGTTGTGAGCGGTGAGCACCTTTAGTTGATTGGCCGCCACTTGCTCCCGATGCCCACGGCCGTCCGGCAAGGGCAACTGCTAGATTGAAGAAGAAGAAACCGCAGAGTTAACTGAAATCCTAATTGTTGAATGGCTTTTTCGAAGTAGAAGTAGAGATCTCACATGTGCAGGCTACACTTTTCGGTCATCAGAAACCTGAACTAGCAACATTGGGCCGAAGCCTAGGTAAATGACATAGACGGAAGTTTCTGATGAAGTGGTCAATCATATCTACTGATACAGTAGCAATTAAAGACAAACCGAAATGTACCATTTATTGTCGACATGATGTAAGGACCACTTTGTTCGCAATATGCCATGCAGTTGTAGGATTGCCAATTCGAGTGCGACAAGCGAGAAGTGCCCGCACGCGCTACCGTACCGGTGTTCCAACCTGCAACCGTCGATCCACAGCCATGCATGCTGTACTACAAATTCCACACACCAGTCCAATGGATCCCACGCTCAATACGAAATATATGATTCTGCATTGCTTCCTGGATACCTTCACGTGGCGTTCATTGACCGAGCATGGTCGGTTGTCAACATGGCGATTTGACGCGACGAGGGTAGCTCCGGCTTCTTGCCTAGGCGGCGTATGCAGTCGCTCAGATGACCAGACGTTTTGCGAGCCAGAATGCTGGCGATGAGTTACAACAGGCTGAAACCCAAATAGCGCGAGAGCATCCCTTGGCTAGTCTCGTGCGCTGCCAAAAGAGCGGTGGACAACGGCTATTCTGCGTCAAACGTTCTCACATGTAAAGCCGGACAACTTACCGCTTTCATTCCCGCTTTAAAGCGTAAGTTGCAGCTCAATACTCACGTTGAGCTCTGTCAATTGGCTTAGTCCTGCGAGTCACACTTTCACGTCTTGCCATGTTGATTGTCATCATGTTTGTACATGCTCAGGACTCCTTGCAATCTAAAGTCACCTTATGGGCAAGTCATTCACTTGCTTCCATATCATCTTTTTATACAACAACAACAACAACAACAACAACGTTGTCCGTAAGGGGCGGACGAGGACTTGTTATCACTTCGACACGGCTGGCGGGTGGTAAGCCTACCCATAAGTGTTCGGGGTGGCTTCAGCGTTGAACGACCACTACGAAGATAAGGCAACTGATAGTCATCGAAATTCGAAGAACTAACGGACCGTGAATGAGCCTGGTTGAATGATGGGTTATAAATTTGGTGTCCAGCTCGCTGATCGAGTGAACTTCGCCAGTTTGTCCGGCCTCACGATAGGTGCATGGAAGATCACTTGCATCCAGACGTCGTGGAATCCCTGTAGTCGTGTGCGGCTTCCATTGGAGGTTCGTGGTTTTGCCGAAGAAAAAGAAGTATAGGGCTTGCTGCAGGCAGTGCTCCTAGGTCTCGAGTGGCTTCACATGTCAGCATGTCAGACGGTCAAGCCCAGCTGTGGGATGGAAGGGCGAGCTACTTCAGCCAGACCATGTCCTTATGCTCCCCAATATGGTGTAGTGAGATGATACTACACCTTGCTTAGCTAATGTTAAGTACTGACAGTTTTAGGTTTATCGTCATGAATCCCGCGGCGTCCAAGAGTGGTGTGCTGTTTGTCGCCAGGAAAGAGCGTAATTCGCAGACGAACAAAGACCGATGCTCTGCACGAGAGTAAATTGGATTTATACAAGATTTTCTTTCTTTCAGAATGCATGTTTCCGCCCAGCATTGAACAGCACTGAGAAGTGAGAAGCGAAGGTTTACGCTGACAGCTTCGAAGATCTGCCAGTGGTTGGCTTAGTCATTTCAGTGCGAAACTTTTAAAATCTTCCCTCGACTGGTAAGTACAGCTTCGAAAGTGTCTCAGCGCAGTTCCCAGGTCGGGCCGTTGCAAGGCCGCACATCATCGGGCTAGGCTGTCGAAGTACCTAAGCATCACAAAGCGCACCATAGTTGCCATTCTTGCCTGACCACGCGTTGTATGACACAACGGGTAAATTGAGCACAAGCAGTCACTGCGAGAATTCCAACCGTGAAAAGTCGGCGTTTTCGTCAGTTGGTGAAACTGAGAGTAGCTACGTCATGGCTTGTAATCCATTGACCGGCACGAGGTGACACCTTCCACAATCGAGTATCTACCTTTACCACATATCGCGCGGAGTAGCGTATGAAAACTACTCGGCGATTGCAGTTTGCTCACCACGACTTTCAGACGCAAGTGCGACTCCTCTGCGACCGAATTAGAGACACCAACTGCAAAACCTAGTCATGGAGGAACTCACGTCCAACGAGCAGCAGAAGTCCATGCGACGATCGGCAAATGGATACGTCCCTATCGAGGACTATGGACTCATCGGCAATATGAGGGTGAGTACAGTACACACTCGCTACGACGATCAGACTTAGGCTAAACTATTCTAGACGTGCGCGATGGTAGCCACAGATGGAGGTAAACTAATTCCCGCGCTTGCATCGAGATGAGCGCTAACATTATGTAGGCCTAGATTACATGTGCTGGCCACACTTCGACTCGCCGTCCGTCTTCTGCCGTATCCTGGACAAAGACAAAGGAGGCCATTTCTCGATCTCCCCGACTAAGGATGAGCCGTGTACTACGAAGCAGCGTTATCTGCCGTCAAGCAACATTCTGCAGACACGCTATCTGAAAGAAGATGGCGTTATGAACCTGATTGACTGTAAGTTGACTTGGAATCCACAGGTGCCGGTTGTGTTCAAAATTCGCGTTCTGCGCATGAACTCCTCTTTTGACAAAAGATGAGACCGCAAAACCCGGACACACATGACCACACTGCCCCAGAAAATGCAATTGTCACGAGTAGTCGTCGTTTGAAACCATCAAAAGAACACGATCTAACAGGCGACAGTCTTCCCTCGCCCAAACAACAAAGCTATCGATGCCGAGTATTTCGCTCGAGTGGTTGCAAGCGATCACACAGGTAAGAGGGTTCCATGTACGAGCTATGTGTGAGACAAGCACTGACTTGGTACATCTACCTTCAGGTAATGTAGCAGAGCGGCCTGATCTGAAGAAGTGGTTAGTGCGACGGGTTGAATGTATGCGTGGTCACGTTGATGTTAACGTGGAAGTGCTTCCGGCCTTCAGTAAGTGACCCAGACGAGTACTCAGGTAGTCTCCTGACGCTGCTGCAGATTATGCACAGGATAAACACACGACCGAGATAGCCGACATGAGCGGCAGCAAGCAAGACCAGTGCCGTCAGCGAGTCGTCTTCAAGTCCGAGAAGTTGTCCTTGGAACTCAACGCAACAATTGACTGCGGCGATGGAACGGATCAGCCTCACCCCAGGATCGTGTGCAATCAATCTTCCAGCCCATCAGGCTTGGGTGATGTTATATCAGCGACTTTTCGTTTGTATGAAGGGCAGGCCGTCTCGTTCGTATTGCGAGAGCCGGAGGATGGCTCTCCGGAAAAGATAGACACAACAATGGTCAACGAGCTACAGACGAGTACACATGAGTACTGGGCGAGATGGATGAAAGAGTCCCAATACATGGGTCGATGGGAGCAGGTGGTGACGAGGAGCTTACTCTTGCTCAAGATGCTCATCTTTGAGCCCTCTGGGGCAATTGTTGCCGCTCCAACTTTCTCGTTACCGGAAGATATTGGAGGTAATATAAAGTCCGCAACAGGAGTTCAAAATCTGACGAATTATAGGCTCGAGGAATTGGGATTACCGTTACAGCTGGGTAAGGGATGCCTCATTCACCATGTACATCTTGTTGCGCATGGGCTATAGTCACGAAGCAGAGGCCTACACCGGTTATATCTTCCAGCGAATCAAGGAGGCAACAGCCCGAAATGGGCCGCTACCGATCATGTTCACCATAGTAAGCTCTTCAGTCCGAGGCCTGATCTCGATACTGATCTAGCTCTAGTGGGGCGGGACAGATATACCAGAGATCGAACTGGGCCACTTGGAAGGTTATCGCGGAAGCCGACCAGTTCGTATCGGAAACGGGGCAGCCTTCCATGTCCAGCTCGACATCTACGGTGAACTCATGGACGGCATATATCTCCACCAGAGATTCGGCAAGCCGGTCACGTACGACCAGTGGCTTTCTATAAGGCAACTCGCGGACTATGTCTGCACTATCTGGCAGGAGAAAGACATGTCGATCTGGGAGGTTCGAGGCATGAAACAGAACTTTGTGTACAGCAAGATCATGCTTTGGGTTGCGCTCGACCGAGCCTTGCGACTTGCCGACAAGCGGAGTTTTCCATGTCCTCACAGGGCGGAGTGGTACCGGGTGCGCGATCAGATCTGCGAAGAAGGTTCGTGGTCTCTTGTAGATAGACAGCAATGATGATTACTGATTTCGTGAGCAGTGATGGACAAGGGATACAACCACAAGCTCGGGTTCATCCAGAGCTATGAAGCGAAGGATGTCCTGGACTCAGCGGTCCTCATCGCTCCTCTAGTCCTTTTCATCTCCGCCACCGACCCGCGGTTCCTGAAGACTCTCGACAACATCTTGAAAGCTCCTGACAAAGGTGGACTGACGAGCACAGGGCTGGTGTATCGGTACAATTCTGTACTGAGCGACGATGGCGTTGGAGGCAGAGAAGGCGTGAGTGCTCTATCGCGAGGCTTGAATCTGTATATCCACTGACCATATAACAGGCATTTAGTATGTGTACTTTCTGGCTCGTGGAGGCTCTGACGAGGGTATGTCCGTCCCAGTGCGCAGTCAAGACGACTTTACTGACATGTCAGGCTGGCGCATACGACGGGAAATACTTGAAGCAAGCAGTGAGCATCTTCGAAAACATGCTGAGCTTTGGAAATCATCTGCGCATCTTCTCTGAAGAGATCTCGGCGTCTGGAGAGCAGCTCGGGAACACACCGCAGGCCTTCTCACACCTCGCGCTGATCTCGGCTGCGTACAATCTGGACAAAACACTGAGCAGTAAGAGGTAAACGCCAACTTGGGTAGGTATGCGATATCCTGAATGAGAGCATGACAACAAATTACCACAATGATAACTTTTGGGCTGATTGTGACGGTATCTATGTATGCAGCACGTCACTGTGCGCTGTCCAGAGTCCACAAGGGTGGTCGAGGTGCACCAGATTTTCGCTAGCCGCTGCCGCCCCGTAATTTGTGGCTGCACAGCGGCGCCCCCTGACGCGCCATCGCATCTCAATCTCACATTCCAGGCCTTTCGTGCATGTTTCACCCAGCACCTTGCTTCATCACAATCTTTTACCACCAAACAATCAACATTTGCACGACTTGACGCTTTCTTCTCCGCCTTTACCTCGCCTTGTCCGCCGTTCGCTCTTGTTGCCACCCGCGCTCAATACAGTCACAAAGTCGAGTCATCCCACCGCCTCTCCCTCTTCACATTACCCGACAACGCGTCAGAGGCGCGCAATCACCCGCATCACCACAATGTCCGAATCATCGAGCCGATTATCGAGCATCTGCGAAAAGGGCTCAATGGAGTCACTTTGTTCCGACTACAGCTCGCCGCCGACGCTGTACCTCGTTAAGGATTTCGGGTGGCCGACCACGTCTCCACGATACCGCGGAGACCACACCCAGCTCAGCAACCCGGATTGGGAGCACGATCCAATGAGCTGTGCAAAGATGAAGGAAGAAGCCATGAAGAAGATGGAGGTCTCTTACGCACTGTACATGGCCAACATGAACAACACAACACCTGCCAAGAAGGCCAATGCGACAAAGGACAAGGACACCTGGGCACGCATCATGAGGCCGTGGAAGTGGACGGTGCGACGCGAAGTTTCTGCCATGTGAGCATGCTCATATGGCTGCGACGTACAATGTGGGCTTCTTGCTGCCTGAAGGACGGTATTAAGCCTCAAAGATCGGCCTACTTTCCCACGACACAGCCGAGGCCACCCGCGCACAGTGCGCGAACCAAAATGGCTCTAAAAGACACTTGGAAGCCGCACCAGGTCCACTTGGCTCCAGCCTAGATTCGACGATTCATTCGATGGGGTTTGCGCCTGTCGCACGACTCAACATTCTTCCGGAGTTCAGCATCCGCTTTCGAACATCAAAAAGTGCGGGGGCCCTAGAGGGGTTATCAACTGCATCTCTTCGCGTGCAGCTGTCCCAGCATGTTACTGATTTCATTCTTTCCTTTACAGAGATACCCAATCGTACGGTCGGACACTTTCCTATGTTCTGGACTCTTTCTCGTTTTGTATACCCCCTTATAGATTTCCACTACAGCGTCTTTCTTTTTCGACGGACCGCGTCATAGCAATATTGTCTGCTTTCGGGAACCATCTTCCCCATGTTTTGGCAGCTTGCGGTACATGTTTCCCGTCTCTTATTAGAGCGCGGCATACAAGATGGCTCCGCTGCAGTCTAGTTTACGTATCCTAATATCTAATCATACCTCTTAATTATCCTACACTACTTGCGTCACCGCTCATCCTCATCGCCATCAACTCCTGTACGATCTAGGATACACACTCAATCGGTTCTGCTACTTGCCACAATGGGTTCCATGCCAGCCGCGCCAGGCAAGACCATGCGCGCCCAACAATAGTGAGTCACCAAGTTGAGAGTCGCAAACAACACAGGTCCTAAGATATTACAGTGACGCTCGCGATAACAAACTCCACCTGAACGAGATACCCATCCCCGAACCTCAAGCGCACGAACTGCTCGTCAAGATCGGATGCGCGTCACTATGCCACTCCGACGTCATGCTCTTTGAGCCCAACGACCAAGGCCTCATCCTAGGCAAGAACCCCGTCACAATCGGCCACGGTGCGTAATGTCCCTGTACGAACTGCATGTGAGACACACTGACTTCGTACATGCACCTCTAGAGGCAACGGGACGCGTCGTCTCCACAGGGTCAGGCGACGTTGCGAGCATATTTAAGGCAGGCGATCCGGTGGGTTTCATCTGCGCTGTTGAATGCTGTTTCGATTGCTACGCGTGCAAGAACGTTCATAATTCTTGGTGTAAGACAGGGAAGACAAAGATGCAGGGCTTTAGCGAGAACGGGTACTTTGCAGAGTATGCAGTGGTGGATGCGAGGAACGCCATCGTACTGCCTGGCAATCGTATGCGCCCCAGCAAGAGCATGAAATGTTGAGATGCTGACTGCGTGCCAGTGGATCCCAAGTCATCTGCACCAATTTTCTGTGCCGGCGTGACCGCCTACCACGGCGTCGCAGACTGCGAACTTCCATCCGGCTCATGGCTCGCCATCATCGGCTGCGGAGGACTCGGACACATGGGCATCCAGTACGCGAAAGCGATGGGCCACAAAGTGATTGGCATCGACATCACAGAGGCCGGGCTGGAAGAAGCGCGGAGTTGCGGCGCGGATCACGTCTTCAATTCCATGACGGACAAAGAGTACAAGACGAAGATCACGGAAATCACAGGTGGGGGTGTGCATGCGGCTGTCAATTTCACGGCGAGCAAGAAGTCGTATGATGACTGTCCGGCGATTGTCAAGGCTGGCGAGGGCTTGATCATGGTGGTGGGTATTCCGCAGCAACCGCTGGAGTTTAATGGATTGGATATTGCGCTGGGAAGGTATAGAGTCAAGGGCTCGAACAACGGAAGTAAGTGTTTTTTTTTGGAATGGTTCTGAAGATACGTGCACTGATGATTATAGCGTGCTATAACATGAAGGAGGCTATTGAGTTTTCTGCAAAGCATAATATCAAGCCGCACATGTCGACCTATAGGCTAGAGGACGTGCCGAAGATGGTTGAGCTTATGACTTCGCATCAGGCGCAGGGGCGGATGGGCGTGGTGTTTGACGATTGAGTTCAGATCGTAGTATATAGAACAGTGTAAGAGGAAATATACATTATCATGAATATTGCACACATTGCACGATCCGAATTCATTGAAGCTCATCGTTCAGGATGTGTATCGTTGCCATAGCAACGACTAGTTGGGGTAGGGGCAGCCACGCGACGGATGTGACCCCGCCGATCGCGACAACATCGAGCAACAGCAACACCAAGCAGGATTTTACTTCACATTCACACCTAGGGTTCTCCTGTTATCTTGTTTCTTTTCCACTTTTGATACCCCACCGGCGCCATGGGCTCCGACGACCTAATCGACTTCGAGATCATCGAGAACCAGAAGGAAAACATCCAGTCGCTCCCAAGCGGCCGTTCCGCAAAGGCGCTCGCACAGCTATACACACCACCACTCACTGCCGGGGCCGGATACACGCCGTCGCCGTCGCAAACACAGGACGCGCACAATGCGGTGCGACTGCAATACGAGAAGGAGCTGCTCTCCGCAGACGAGTCGGACGATCCCCTCGACATCTACGACCGCTACGTGAAGTGGACACTGGACGCATATCATTCCGCGCAGAACACGCCCCAATCGCAGCTCTGCCCGTTACTCGAGCGCGCGACCAAGGCGTTCCAGACGTCACCCACATACAGGAACGACCCGCGCTACCTCAAGCTCTGGCTCCACTACATCCGCCTCTTCTCCGACGCCCCACGGGAGACGTTCGCATATCTTGCGCGCCACAGCATTGGCGCTGACCTGGCCCTGTACTACGAGGAGTTCGCAGCCTGGCTGGAGGCGGCGGGGCGGTGGACACAGGCCGAGGAAGTCTACAACCTGGGCATCGACCGCGACGCCCGCCCCGTCGAGCGCTTGGTGCGCAAATACGGCGAGTTCCAGCACCGCTTCGAGAGCCGCCCACAGGAAGTCCCAGAGCCTACGAGCCCGGCATTACCCGCAGTTCGCCCGGCTCTTGCAGCAAAGGTTGACCCTTTTGCGCACACGTCGCCCTCATCCGCCGATCCCCAAGCACAACAGTCACGCACAGCCGCTGGTCCATCGCGATCAGGGAAGACGAAGCTCGCCATCTTCTCCGACGGCGACAAGCCAGCAAGGACAGACTCTAGCGGTAGCATGGAAGGCTGGGACAGTATCGGGTCGTTGGCGGACCGGAAGAAGGAGAACACGACTGAGGCACGATCGTGGGTCGGAGAGACGCTCAAGGTGGGCAAGAAGAACACAGGTGTTGGGAAGATGATGATCTTCAAGGATGAGGTGAGTTGATCTGCTCATACCAATCCCTCCACGTATTTACGATCACAGGACTAATTGGTTGGCGTTTGCCGTGTGTATTCAGACCAAATCCAATTCTTTTGACGGTTCCCCCACATCACATCCGTTGCGTGAGCATCAGCAAGCTTTGAATGCAAAGACTGGCCGTCTCGAGGTTGTCTTTGTACATCTTGAGAAGGTATATCCGAATCGCGACAACCCGATGTCAGAGGAATACTCGTTTGAGGAATTGCGTGCTAAACATAGAGGCTGGCTAGACTACGACTGGGCAGCTATTCGCCAGAAGGAACAAGAGGACGCGCAGAGAGCAGCAGATGCGGAAGCTCTGCTGAGACAGCCAAAGCGAACATCTCCGCCTCTGGCGCCGAAGCAGACCGAGGAACAGCCTCCAAAGCCAAGGACCGTACCGCTGAAAGGCAGTATCGACGATGAGGTAGCTGCAAATGACGAGAACACGCCTCCCTCGCAAGAAGAACTAGACAAAGCCAAAGCAGCAAGAAGAGCAAGGCGCGAGGAGAAGGCCAACCGCACACGAAAGATCAAAGTCATGGACGTGAAGGAGGTCCGTGGCGAGCCACAGACAGGTGAGATTGCAACCATGCAGGTTGGAGGAGCAGCAGCTAACAGAACCCAGTCCAAGCAAATCTGGATTCACCGAGCAAGCCAAAAATGCGCAGGAAGAAGAGTGCGCGCGAAGCTACGATGACATTGCACACGAAAGAAGCCATGGACGAGATCTACGGCATCTTCAACGAGCCACTCAAGAACCCTGACGACAGCGTAGCAGAGCGGAGTGGTGAAGAAAGCAGTGACGATGACGACGATGCATACACAAGTGGTGGCGAGAGCACCGGCACAGGTGGCATATCCTGCGCTACAAGCGACTTTGGAGACGAGACGACCGCCGCAGACTTCACTCTGGGGACGACTGTGCTCGACCACAACGACATCGACACCGAGGCTGACGATACTGACACTAAAAGTGTCGTCTCAGCGTGGTCTGACTTCACGGAGAGCAAGCACGTTCCAAAAGACCATCGGCAAGAAGATTCGGGGGATGAATCCGAAGGATCCGAAGATTCTTCCTTCGAAGAAGCATCGGATCAAAAGGACGAGAACAGCGGTGACTATGACCCTGATCTCGTCACGCCCACATCCCCTGGAGCACCAGAATCACTTCCCACGCGATATGTACCTGTTCCGCCGGAAGACTACAATCCGGCATTGCGCAAATATCGGGACCCGGGTCAGGCTGCTAACAGTCGCCTACCTTTCATGACTCCCATCGTGGAGAAGACAGAATCCTCGCTAGGTATCAACACTGCTTGTGCACAGAAAGAGTACTTTGCGGCCAAGACCCCATCGCGCTCAAAGGGCACGCTTCCCATTCTTGAGGATGACGACGAGCCATGTAGTAGCCCCTTCTCCGATTTACTAAGCCAGGCCATTGCTGGCCCCTCAAAGGTCGCGAAGCTTGCACTCAGAGAGTCAAAACCAGTCCCGACAGAGACAATCGAGGGACCGAAACGGAAACCATTGGCTGCAAAAGAATCTGCAGCAAAGAACACTAAGCCCAGCGGTCCCATCATTCAAGATACTCAATGCAACCCTGTCGACGAGGTCATCCGCAGAACCATCTTACAGGAAGTTCAGCCTCCACTTTCAACATACGATGGCTACTTCGCTGACACCGAGGAGAGCTATAGCAAAGGGTCAGATATTCGGAAGTACACTAAAGCGATCTCCAAGATGAACAAGAATGCCAACGACAAGACTATGACAAACCTGGCCTCGCCACCGGTATTGAAATTCACTGGAACTGAACGAACGTATACAGTCAAGCGTGAGCTTGGAAAGGGTGCATTTGCGCCTGTGTATCTTGTTGAAAGTAACGCAAACGAGGACGGTCAGGATAAGAACCGACCAGCACAGATGGGCAAGGGTGCCTTTGGTGTTCAACGACAATCTCTTGAGGCGGTCAAGATGGAAGACCCGCCCACGCCATGGGAGTTCTATATCATGCGGCAAGCCAAGCGACGTCTCGGTGTGTCACGGCCGTCTGAGTCCATAGTCAGCGCACACGAGATGCACGTTTTCAAGGACGAGTGCTATCTTGTAGAGGAGTTCCGCGACCAAGGCACACTTCTCGACCTCGTTAACATTGCGCGAGCCGACAACGGTGTCATGGACGAGCAACTAGCCATGTTCTTCACCGTCGAGCTCTTCCGCACAGTAGAAGCACTACACGCAAAGGGCATAGTACACGGAGATCTCAAATCCGACAACATCCTAGTGCGTTTCGACGCGGCTCCCAAAGACAGCGACTGGAGTTCCAGCTACCAGCGCGACGGACGCGACGGCTGGGCCTCCAAGGGCGTCGCGCTCATCGACTTCGGGCGCGGCATCGACATGAAGGCGTTCAAGCCCGACGTGCAATTCATCGCAGACTGGCCCACCACCGAAGCCGACTGCGCCGAGATGCGCGAACTGCGGCCCTGGACATACCAGATTGACTACCACGGCCTTGCGGGTATCGTGCACAACCTGCTTTTCGGCAAGTACATCTCCACTGTTGCGGAGCGCGGTGCTACGCTGGGTGCTGGTGCGACGAAGACGTACAAAATCAAGGAGAGCTTGAAGAGATATTGGCAGGTGGAGATTTGGCAGGAGTGTTTGGACTTGCTGTTGAATCCGTTGATGCATCTGGAGCCGGAGGAGGGGCGTAAGATGCCTGTGCTTTGGGGCATGAAGGATGTGAGGGAGAAGATGGAGGGGTGGTTGGAGGGGAATTGTGAGAGGGGGGTGGGGTTGAAGGCGTTGGTTAGGAAGATGGAGGAGGCTGTTAGGCGGAGATGATAGGTTGTTTGTTTGGGGTTGGGTTCAGGAGTATATATTTGATGCATTGCTGGGAGATGGTGGAGTTTCTGGTTGAATTGTTACTCGTTGTGTTGCAATTCATTTTATTTCTACCTGAAGGTCTTCTTTGGGACGATGTTCACACTACATCTGTCAGGCTTGATGGAGCACCACCGCGGTGAAAATGGTGGGGTTCTGAACGCTAGCTGTCATGCATGTGGTAGCCTTGAGCTACTTCGTACGCCACGCTACGCGTGAGTAGCTGTTCACGACCATCACATTTCCAGAACAGAGCTCGCCCGCCACGATCTCACCTCCCTCTCCCTCCACAACCAAATCAATAGCCACGACCATCTTCTACTAGAGCTCAACGATTACTAAGCCCGCGATTGGTGCTTTGCGACCGGAGCAACAATCGCCTTTACCCCACAACCGCTCTCTCCACCCCACCCGCCCGCGCAACCTCGCTCCCTCAACCACAAACATGTCGGACACGCTGCTCAACATACTGCTGTCATTCCAGCCAGAAGCCCCCGAGCTCAATACGCGGCGCGACTACGACCAAGCCGCGCGGACCTTTGCTTCCGAAATCTCCAACATCTCCGCGTCACACTGGCAGAAGGGTGCCGACGCACCGAATGATGCGCTCACAGTATGGCACTTTACTATTGGTTTGGAACTTTCGCTAATACTGCCAGGTTCTCAGCCCATCGGCCAACTCGATAGCGTACGCCTTCGCCCTGCGCCATCGCATCTCCGCCCTCGTGAACAAGCGCAGCATCCCAGACACAGCCAAGCCCGGAGGCGCGCTATGGAACAAGCTGGTGTTGTTTTTGGAGACGTTCGATCCGGTTCAGATGCGGTATGCGGGCCACGAGTGGAGGAAGTTAGTCAACTACGTCGAGGAGATTGCGCGGGACCTGGGTTCGGTATGTTGTAGATCAGACTAAGTGGAGGAGAATACTAACAGTGACAGCCCGCCCTCGCGATCGCGCCCATACGGTCGGCAATGGTTCGCCTTGACCCCACCACGGGCACCTTCACCTCCATCCACCTGAACTTCCTGCGGCTGTGTATGGACTCTCGATCGTACGCCGCGGCCGAGCCTATCCTTGACAACTACATCTATAGCATTCCCTCCAAGTTTCCTGATCAGATTCGCCAGGAGCTCGAGTATTCGGTACCCTGCGCAGACGTTGCGACCAGCGGCGAGTACATACATCTGGGATCAGGACACTCGGGTAAGGTCACACTGGTGGATCTGCAAGAGTACTATCTGACAGGAGCGATGGCATACCTTGGAATGCGGAAATTCAAGAAGGCACAGCAGCTTTTGGAGCACGTGCTCATTGTGCCATCCAGCAATGTCGCCAACGGCTTGATGCTCGAGGCGTACAAGAAGTGGGTGCTGGTGAGCTGTCTCGTTCACGCCACGGTATGTGAAATGCAGTAACGGTTTTCTTGAAAAGTCTCTGACACGCCGCAGGATCGAACCATCCCACGGACAGCCAACGCCAACGCTATCAAGCAAGTTAAATCGGCGAGCAAGGCGTACGAGGCTCTGGCGGAAGCCTACCCACAGCTTGGCAACATGTCCAAATTGAAAGTGCAGATCAAGTATGGGGCGACGATCTGGGACGAGGTGAGTCAATGGAACGTGCAGATTGTTTCAGCAGGCGCTTATTGGTACACAGGATGGCAACACCGGGCTTGTGAACGAGGTCCTGGACAACCAGATGCGGTCGTTTGTTTCGCGGCTGTCACGGACGTTCTCGGCAATACCGGTCTCAAACATCGCCAACAATCTGGGCGGCAGCCCCGACGACATCAAGCAGTATCTCGAAACTTTGATCAAGGGCGGTCATCTGAACGCCGTCCTTGAGCAGAGCGACAAGCCAAACACAGGGGCCGTACTACGTTTCTTCCTGGATCCTACTCAAGGACCGCTGGCGAAGACGGAGAAGCAGCAGCAACAGGCACTGTTCGAGCAGACGCTGCGAAACAACATGCTTGCGGAGCAGGTCAAGGACGCCGACTACCGACTGACTCTGACCAAGGAGTACGTTGAGAGCCTGAAGCGGGCGAACAAGAAGCAAGGCGCTGGCGGTGAGACCGTCGACACTGCATGGGATGACGGAAATATGGAGGAAGACATGATGGAGGACATGCATTGATCCCGGGCGATGTCTGGATCTAAACGACTTTTGCATGGAATATGGGAGGAAGAGCGTGATATTGAGTGCATCCCCATAGCTGCATGACGCGATAACGGTAGTGCATGAAACGTGCTGCGCGCACTGCAAAGGGCAGGTCGTCCATGGATAGACCATGGACGCGACAGGAAGGCGGAGCATGCACGGAACGAGACGAGAACGATGGAGAAGCGCATGGCGACATGGTAGACGAAAGCGTCGCCGAAGTGAGCAATAAACAACAATAAGAACCAAACATGAGATACCCGCAAGAGGCATCGATTGGCGCGTGACGAGCATTGCTTTTGCGTGTGCTTTTCGTGACTCAACACGCAACACCCGCGATATACCAGGAGTCGACGTCGCTGTGCTGATAGTGCTTTTAATATGCGTCAATGTCTGACTCAATGCGTGGTGTCGTTGGATGCCGGGCTGCAGTTCGGAGCCCGAGGTGCAGGAAGACGCATGTCTCTGGTGGTGAATGGTTCTGTAGATGGCAGTGCTGACTCGCAGCGAGGGGGATGGGATGGGTGAAGTGGTACCAGCGAATTGCGATTGTCGGCTCACAGGGCTTCAGATGGTGTGTTACTGTATGATGGACCATGGTGGAGGAGACAGGAGGAAGGCGCGCTACTCCTGCAGGGCCGCTCCTTCCTAGGACGTGTTTGGCTGCAACCCCTGGACGCTCGCTTGGCGGCGCTGCGAGGTGGTCTTTCTCCACATGCTATTAGGGGCCCTACCTTACCGTGTCCGTGTGGTCCTGTGTGTCCTGTGAACGATTGCACGACAGCAGACCACAAGCCCGTCCAGCGCGTTCCTGCAGCATCGGCAAGTATGCTTGCCATCTGCGCGCTGCATCGACGTTAATGCCGCCCGATTCTGAGACACGCCCAAACCCTCTCCCAGCACCAGCAACAGCAACATGCAGGAACCGGCCGCCGCCCACCCCTCGCACCGCCACAACCTGTCGCGCAGCACCTCCATCTCGTCGTCGTCGGTCGTCACCGTGAAGAGAGCCGCCTCGCTGTCCGCCAGAGACGCGCCCGCCGAGTCCTCGACCGCCCGGCAGCCGCCCCCGCCGCCGCCCACTGCCTCACGCCGCCGCTCGAGTGCTGCCAACGGGGCCGCCGATGGCATTGGGGCCTTTCGCGAGGGCTCAGAGAACATCAACCGCTGGTCGCAGAGCACCTCGAGCAGCAGCCGGTCGCCGCAGCAGCACCAGCGCAAGTTAAGCTCGACCGGAGCACCCTCCGCCCACGCCCGCGCCCACCACCCACATGGCCCGTCTTCTCCGTCACGACTTAACGCCTCGCCCTCACGTACCGCACACGCCGTCGCCAGCAACACCAGCTACACGCACCCGCCGCACCGCTCGCCCGCCTCGAGTCCCCGCCGAGCACGCCCACGCTCGCCCGGCCCTTCCTCGGTGACGTCCCCGCCCAGACTGCCCTCCCTACCGCCCGTACTGCTGCCCTCGACCGTCTACGACCCGAACACGCCCACCAGCGTCTCGTCAAACACCTCCGTGTCCACCGCCGGCCTCTTCACCCCGACGCTGCCCGCAGTCGCCCAGTCCAGGGACTACTTCAACTCGAAGCCCCCCGCGCCCCTCCCTGCTACTCAGCGGCCCGCGTCGCGCAGCAAGGTCGAGCGAGTCCTGGGAAAGTCGCCGCTGGGGTCGCCGGCAATCCTCGGTGCGCAGGAGGCGGACGCAAGGCACGACACTACCTCGGGCGCATCTCGGCCGCCCCCCGCGCTACGACCATCAGTTCCTGCCGCCAGGGATAGCGCACAGCGACCAGCACAGGGCAGCCATTCCAGGAGCCAGAGCAAGGACCACCACAGGGGCGGAAGTGCAAGTGCAAGTGGAACCGGCAGTCGCGACCACAGCAGGGCCGCGAGCAAGGACCACCACCGCACCGAGAGCAACACCAGCGCCAGGTTGGAGGACCCCTACCAGGGCACGCCTCCCCGCACCCGGGAGCGGCGGGAGAAGGACAAGAAGACGATGCTGTCGCGCGCCCTGCAGAAGGCGAACACGGCAGTCCTGCTCGACAATGCGCAGAACTTCGAGGGCGCCATGGAGGCGTACGAGGACGCCTGCAAGCTGCTGCAGCAGGTCATGATACGCAGCTCGCAAGAGGAGGACCGGCGGAAACTGGACGCGATTGTGAGTTGGATTCCCCAAGTCTTGCATCCGCTGTGCTGTCACTGTGTATTAACGTGTCCAGCGAGTGACTTATACCAGCCGCATTGAGGAGCTCCGTCGGCTGGACCCTGGGTACCCCAACAGCAGTGGGAAGTCTCTTCCAGCTCGCCCCATGAGTGGAGAATCTCTGGACGAGCACCGATCTATGCTTCTGATGGACGACGATGAGCCTGCGACGATTCAGACCGCGTCCATGGCACGGATAGTCAACGACCGTTCGATCGATAATCTACCCGAAAGAGCAGAGCCTGAACCACCTCCCGCGCACCAGCTACCTTTCCGAACGAGTGAATACGGCCCCCGAGAATCTGTCATTTCTACAGCCATTCGAGACGTACAACGAGGTATGCATACCTCGCAATTCCATCTGCAACCACCACCTGGGCGCCTGCCGAATCCGATACCGGCACTCCGCAGTCCTCCCCCTGAATCGCCCATGGATCGGACGTACATGCCTCCCCCATTGTCCCCAAAGCCACTCTTCACCGCGAACGAGTCAGTCGAGCAGCCCAGTCTGTTACAGCCGCAGCCACCAACACAGGGAGGCCACCAACGCGTACACAGCAGCGAGTCGACGTCGTGGCTAGACACGATCGATGAGTCTGGAGGGTCTTCGTCCGCGTCGTCTGTGCACTCATTGTCCCCAGGTGGAATGCGACGGAAGCACATAAGAGGTACAAGCGGCGCTACAGAAGCCGAATTTGACGCAGCCCTGGACGCAGCTGTCGAAGCTGCATATGACGAAGGCTATGAGCCATATGACGACGAAGATTCCGCAGACACAATTGCCACGAGGCTGAGGAACGTGGAAATAGCCAAAGAACGAGTGCGCGAAGCCGAACGGGAAGAGGCGATCGCTGCCGCTAGATATCGTCACAAAGAGATTCTGCTTCGCAACGAGGCTCTGCCGCATGTGCGGGAAAGTGCAGAGCTCGGTTTCAACGAGGAAGCTGACGAGGATGAGCGCTTGCTTGATGAAATGACGCAGGAGTTCATGCTCGATGGTTTTGATTTCGGACTGCCATCGAAATCGGCGTTGCCACGGCAATCAGACTCGAGTGGCTTTTCCAGTACTTACAACAGTTCTGTATCCTCGCACAGGACGACGGGTGGAACGTCGCTCTCAACCGTCGCAGAGGTATTGCAATCGAGAACGCCGAAACCTGCGCCATCGCATTCTCCACCCCCGGTTCCTGCTCCGTCTGCCGCATTACCCCCCGTACCGGAATCGCAGATGGCCCAGGCCACAAGCGCGGAGGAATTCACTCCACGCCCAACTACTGCGACAAAGGATGCTGCCTCGGTGAGAAGTCGGAGACTGTCAGGCCAAAACGCCAAGCTTCTGAAGATCGAGACATCATTACCACCAGTCCCTGGTGCTCCGCACACCGAGAAACCGCCTGTACCCGTGAAGAATTCGCCGCTTGACATGCCCATACTTCCCAAATCTGCGGTCACTTCCTCATTTGGTAGTGGTGAGCTCGCATCCGACCCGGGGCCCAAAATACCATCTGTACCCGCGGTGTCACAGCCGGGGGGTCTTGTGGCTCCGTCGCTTCCATCTATGCTGCACAGTCCCGCGGAAACTACGGCTACCATATCCCCGGCTACACCATCTCTCGGTCATGCGGTGTCTAGCGAGTTGGGCCTCTTGCCGGGATCACCAAGGACAGGAAAGAGCTCGGCTATGGGCATCAGGAAAAACAAGTCATCGCTCAGCTTGAAGCAGCGCACTCTATCAATATCCAGTCCCGATGGATCGGACGCATCCATTGGCACGCCGTTGAGTCAAACATTCTCTTTGACTGGGGGACGGAAGCAGAGCAGTGCCGGGCTCCCAATACCAACGCCCAGTCTTCCTACCTTCAATGCCGATGGCCTCCCAAGTGGTGGCATGCACCTTTTCGAGAGCGACATACACTCGCCTTTCTCGCCGGGCTCTCCAAGTCCTGCTGTGGCTAATGCGCCAATCCCTCTTGAGCCGTGCCCGGATTCGTATATGCTGCGACCTTTCTGGCTCATGCGGTGTTTTTATCAGACCATCGCACATCCGCGAGGCGGTTACTTGTCGACCAAGCTATTCATTCCTCGCGATGTATGGCGCGTAAAGGGTGTCAAGTTAAAGAACATTGAAGACAAAATCGCAAACTGCGACCTACTAACAGCCGCGCTACAGAAGCTGGCTTCCGTCGACACGCTTGATGCCGATGCGATGCTGGAAGAAATGCAGCAGCTAGAGGTCATACTCGACCAAGTCCAAGCACAGCTCGCAAAGAAACTAGGCAACGAAGTGGGCGTCCAAAACGTCTCCACCCTCTTCAAAGACGCATACACCGTAGGCGAAGGCGCATCAATGGACGGACTGAGCAGGGTAAACACGCAAGACCACGCGCCCAAGAGCGCCGTTGCGCAGGGCAAATCGTACCTCTCATCGTGGCGCAAACTCCGCTCCAAAAACTCTGGCGTCAATCTGGCCAGCATGGCAAGCAGCAAGAGCGAAGTCCCCAAAGACTCCCTCGTCATGAACACGCTCCCCATGACTAGTCTCCCTTCAATCCGCTTCGCGAAACGAGACATATCCGGCGTGCACTTTGATGGCCCGAATTCAGGGTACATGAGCAGCTTGGCGCGGTTATTCGATTCAGTGCAGATACTGGGTGAGCCACACTCTTGTCGCTACTGTTCTAGCTTCTTCTTGTAGAGATCGACTAATATCCTCGCCAGATCAAATCGCCCGCCAAGTCGAAGACCCAGGCCTCAAGCTCTCGTCGCCCACACACGTCGGCCTCGAATTGTCAACCCGCCACGCCGCTGAGTTCTTCGGCTTTTACATCTGTCGCTTCGTGCTCACGGATGTGACGATGATGCTGGATAAGTTCATCAAGAGGGGGTCCGAGTGGGTGCTTGTATGAGATGTTTATTCGCAGTGTGGACACGAGACGAGACGTAATGAGATGCCCTTGTTGTTTCTCGCTGTTCATACCTTTGTAGAAGATGCATTATGCCGAGAGGGTGCATGTATGCATACGCTGGGCGTTTTGTTTTCTCACGACCTCTTTGTTCCTTTTTGGGATGGATGCGCTTTGCATACACATGCTGCTTGTTGCTGCCCTTTCTTTTCTTTCTTGTCAAGATATCCCTCCGTTTGCATGCAGAGAGCTGAGCAGATTTCAGCTACATTTTATTCTTAGCTGAGCATGTGTGGAATGCAGCCTCGTCGTCCAAAGTCTTCTTCGATTTTCAATTGCATTGTCTGGTGTCAAGGCTAACACCGAAAGCAATTGAACAGTGAATGTCATACTGCGAGGTACCTAGCAGGCCAGCTGCACGATCAAGGTGAGGAAAGATCAAGTCTCAAACGACAAACGGCACTCCGACTCTCGCGTCCTCCGCATGTACCACCCTCCGCTTCTCCGTCTGGACACTCCGGCCCCAAAGCGCCTGGTGACGATAAAACTTCCCAGACGCGAGGCCCTGATCGATATCCCGCTTCTTCACTCCTTCACCAACAATTATCTCATTACTCCCGTTATCAGCGCTAGCACCAGTGCCAGTACCGCGTCCAGGCAAATTGAGCGGGCGCCCAAAAGCCGCCTGCGCGGTCTCAAGAGTGCTGCTCGCGCGAATAGTGCGCAAGACGGGTTGCGCGCCGATCATGCCATTTGCAAGGCATGCGGACTGCAAGGTAGTCATGGACTGCTGGAGAGCTTGGATGGCCTCGCTGACCGGGGCGTTCATCTCGCGGTGGTAGGCGCTGTTGCTTGGTTAGTCTCGAAGTACGAAGGAAGGGGGTGCTGGTACTTACCGGCCCATCACCTGGAGCGCAGTGCCGAGATTCGGCATGGCGGCGACGTAGTCGATGTACGGCTCTGACAGGTCAGGTGAAAGAGTAGGCGTTGACGTTGGTGCTGTGGACGGCAGGACCATACTTGCCGTCAGCGGCAGAGTAGGTGTCGGTGGCGATGGCGTCGTAAGATTCGTAGTCGGATCCGTAACATTAGGCGGCGTGAGCCACGCCGTCTACATAACTGATCAGCCACCATCCACCCTCACACATCATCCCACCAAACAACTCACTTTATTCGTATCAATCTCAAACTTGATCCTCAGTATCGTAGTGGTGATATTGTTCACCAGATCCGCAGTGCCAAACTCACCCTTTGTCCCAAAACCCCAGCCCAGATTCGGATTATTCGGATCGCTGATCGTGCCTGCAGCCGCGTTGATGACGGTTCTCAGGTTGGCGAGGTCTTGGGCGGCAGGCGTGATGGCGAGGACGGAGGGGGCGAGGATGATGCCGCTGACGAACATGGTGGTGAGGAGAGAGGGGATGTTGGTGTGGGTTGAGAACATGTCGGGTTGAGGATGCGGGCTAGCGAACGAGGGTGTTGCTAGGCTTGAGGGTGAGGGATGTTGGTATGAGCAATGCTGCTATGGGCTGCTGATGCTAGGGCTGTTGATTGAAGGTAAAGGTTGGTGGGTTGAGGATGGAGGGATGGCTCGGGCAGAAAGATTTTGTGCGTTGCGTGTTCAGGCGAAGGGGAAGGTGCATACTTCAGGGGCAAGCACACGTGCTGTGGTGTCAAGTCAGTGATACCGGGTAGGAGCGATTTGATAAGAGAGGAAATTACACTGCAGATTTTCAGACAGATGAGTTTCGACATCAACTCGATGCTCATTGTATGACCACTGACCGTCTAGGAATCGACTGATTTGGTGAACGGTGAGGTACGTTGAAAACGATGATATTGTAGGGCTTTCAGAGTCAGCCCTGAAGTGAAATACTTGAACTCACATGCTGAAGTGTGAACTATCCTGTGCGCAGCACCTCCATCTTTCCGCCCTCCCCCCTCTCTCACCTATTTTGAGGCGCCATTCGAAGCTGCCCCCCCCCCCAAATTCAATCCACAGCCATCTCGAACTT
>Ga0265798_10001016_pt1 | contig 44666 bp, 30 predicted proteins | sample P3T30metagenome_FD_192430 | JGI IMG/M metagenome (GOLD analysis project Ga0265798, IMG submission 192430) | Plant litter microbial communities from East Loma Ridge, Irvine, California - P3 T30 | ecosystem: Environmental > Terrestrial > Plant litter > Unclassified | place: USA: California... | reverse complement strand
AAAATCGGCCTCGTGCTAAGCGGCAGCGCCCGTCTGCAAGTCAACCTCGAAACCTACGACCTAGGGCCGGGCTCGCTGATGGTGCTCTCGCCCTACGTCATCAAGCAGTGGCCCTTTATGTCGGCCGACTGTGAGGCACTTAGCTTCTTCTTTACCAAAGACTTTGCGGCGGCGGGCGGTGGTCCTAACCCCGATGCGTTTGCTTTCTTCGAGCGCGACGCCCGCCACGTGCTGTCGCTGCCACCCGCCGAGGCCGCCAGTCTGGCAGCCCTGCTGCGCACTATTGGGCAGAAGTACGCCGCGCCGCACGCCTACCGCGAAGAGATTTTGCGCAGCTTCCTCCACATCCTGCTCCACGAAACCGCGCCTATTTACAACGCGCAGCATGTAGCGAGCCAGGCCGTGCAAACGCGTAGCCAGCTCATCGCCTCCGATTTTAAGCAGCTGGTAAATACGCACTACGCCACCCAGCGCAGCCTAGGGTTCTACGCCGACAAGCTGTGCATCACTCCCAAGCACCTCGCCGAAACCGTGAAAGCCGCCACCGGCCGCCGCGCCGCCGAGTGGCTAGCCGAGGCCGTGCTACTGGAGGCCCAGGTGCTGCTCCAAAACCCCATCCTCACCATTGGCCAGATTGCGGATACCCTGCATTTCACCGACCAATCCGCGTTCGGCCGCTTCTTTCGGAATAATGCTGGCGTGTCGCCCGCCGGGTATCGGCAACGGTTATAAGGCGGCGGGCTCGTCAGGCGCAGAACCTCACCATCGAAACCCACAACCCGCCCTTTTGCCCAATCTTCCCGCCGTTTGGCCCTTCTGCCCGGCCCAGCCCGCCCAGAGCTTTGCCCCTATGAAAATCATCGTCACTGGTTCCCTAGGGAACATCAGCAAGCCACTGGCTACCACGCTCGTGCAGCAGGGCCACGCTGTCACCGTCATCAGCAGCCAGCCCGAGCGGCGGGCCGCCATCGAGGCCCTAGGGGCCACCGCCGCTATTGGCTCGTTCGAAGATGCAAGCTTCCTAGCTTCCACCTTCGCTGGGGCCGACGCGCTATATGCCATGGTGGCGGGGGGCCACCGCGAGCCCGACTCGCGGGCCTATTTCCAACGCATTGGCCGCCACTACGCGGAGGCCATCCAGCAGGCGGGCGTGCGGCGGGTGGTGCAGCTCAGCAGCTGGGGCGCCCACCGCGACCACGGCACCGGCGGCATCTTGGGCTCGCACGATGTAGAGGAAATCTTGGCGGCAGTGCCGGGCCTCGCGCTTACGCACCTCCGCCCCACGTCCTTCTTCACCAACTACTACGGCTTTGTGGGTATGATAAAAGGCGCGGGCTTCCTGGGTGCCAACTGCGCTGGCGGCTACCGGGTGGCGCTGGTGCACCCTAGGGACATTGCCGAGGCAGCTGCCGAAGAGCTGACCAGCCCCGCTGCCCCAACCGGCCGCACCGTGCGCTACGTGGCCAGCGACGAGCGCACCCAAGACGAGGTAGCCCAGACCCTAGGTGTCGCCATCGGCCGCCCCGACCTGCGCTGGGTCGCCTTCACCGACGAGCAAATGCGCGAAAACTTGCTTCAAAACGGTCTGCCCGCCAGCACCGCCGCCGACATCGTGGATATCTACGCCAGCATGAGCAACGGCACCCTAGGCGAAGACTACGAGCAACACAAGCCCGCCCTAGGTAAGGTGAAGCTCGAAGATTTTGCGCAAGAGTTCGCGGCGGCTTTCAAAGGGGAGTAACCTCTGCCGGCAGGCATCACGCTCAAGCGCAATGCTTACTCTCTGCGCTTGAGCGTGATGTCCGTGAATATCTCATTTTTCACTTCAGAAGATAATTCCAGGAAGCGCTCGTATTGCTTCAGTACGTCCGCAATAATTTCATTTTGAGTAAAATACTCAATACTGTAGCCTGGTCGGTTATCTCCAAAGTAAGTTCTAGGAATGTATCTTTTGTTGCCTTTTACGTCCGGCACATTGTCTTCATTTACTAGAAAGCTGGAAATGGTTTTCGATTGATTTTGAACTCCATATATGAAATCCTCAATTAGCTCGTGTTTGATTGTCAAGGCTACATCAAATGGGTTTTCGGTGCTGTGAACCGAAGCGGCGGTGCCCTTGCTCGTAAAAGCTTCTGCTAATTCCTGCAAAGCCGGCTGCACCGTTTGTTGCATAAAGGCATTAACTGATTCTTTGTCTTTAGAAGACAGGATGCGTTGGAGGCGCTCTTTCCACAACTCGCCCGACCAATTGCTAGCAGCAACGGAGTAGCCTTTAGTATAGTAGTAATTATCTACTATCAGCCCTTGCACAAGGCTGTAGCAGAATAGCAGCATAATTATTGAAAAGGGCAGCGCCGTAATCAGCGTCATGGTTTGCAGAGACTGTAAGCCACCCGCATTAAGCAATACCAGCGCCACTAGTGCCAGCAATACACCCCAGAATATCAATTGCCATTTAGGTGATTTAGCCGCATTATTAGAGGCAATACTATTCATCACGAAAATGCCGGAATCGGCGGAAGTAACGAAGAATATAAAAATAATCGCAATCGCTAGGGTGCTGCTAACGCCTACGGCCGGGAAGTACGCTAGAAACTTAAACAGCATTTCATCTGGCTTGTCGGCTAAGGCCCCAAGGGCACCCCCTGCCACCGTTTGGTCGAGCCAGGTTGCACTGTTGCCGAATACCGTCATCCACAGAAAGTTGAATAAGGTGGGAATGAGCAATACGGCGCCGATAAACTCGCGTATCGTTCTCCCCCGCGATATTTTGGCAATAAATAACCCTACGAAAGGCGACCACGAAATCCACCACGCCCAGTACAAAATGGTCCAGCGGAAAAACCACGGCTGACTCGCCGGCTCGTAGGCATGCGTATCAAAGGTGAGACTCAGAAACTGTGTTAAGTAGTAGCCTATTCCTTCCGAAAAAGAACCTAGTAAAAAGACAGTTGGCCCCAACGCCAATATAAAAAACATCAGCGCAACGGCGCAGAGGATATTAAGTTGACTTAAGTATTTGACGCCTTTATCAACACCAGAAGTAGCTGAAAAAATAGCAATGGCCATAATGATGACCACAATAATAACCTGGTAACCGAAGCCTTTGTCGTGCAATAGTTCCACCTCAACAAGCCCGGCATTTAGCTGCACTACTCCGAAGCCCAATGTGGTAGTAATTCCGAAGAAGGTGCTGCACAGCGCAAAAGCATCAATAGCATTGCCGGCTACCCCATTTATTTTGTTCTTTATAATTGGGTAAAAGCAGCTGCGTAGAGAAAGCGGTAATTTATAGCGATATGCAAAGTAAGCTAATGACAATCCAACCGTTGCATAAATAGCCCAGGCATGAATGCCCCAGTGAAAGAAAGTATATAACTGCGCATTCTTAGTTCGCTGTACTGCCGTTAGCTCACTAAAGGCTTCGTCTGAGAAATGCGATACCGGTTCCGAAACGCTGAAATACATCAGGCCAATGCCCATGCCGGCCGCAAACAGCATAGATATCCACGAAAAGAAAGAATACTCCGGCACTGAGTTATCATCCCCTAGTATTATGGAGCCATACTTGCTGAAAACAAGACCTAGTAAAAAAATAACAAATAAGGTTACCGACCAGACATACACCCAGTTCAAATTGGTAAATATCCATTGCTGAATATGTCCTAGTGACTCGCCCGTTAGCTGAGGAAAGAAACTAGATAGAAGGGTAACTAGAAATATAAAGGCCACGCTGGGCACAACTATTCCCTTTTTAAATGTGGTGTGCGCTAGTAATTGTTTTATCCCGTTCATAGATGTGCGGTTGATTATATATGAAAGTATGCCCCTGACTTATCGCTATTATTCTAAAGCCTAATAGCACCAAATGTTAGCGCAAAGGCTGCTTAGTGGAGCCAGGAGTAGGCCTATATACGCGGCAATAAGAAAGCGTGCTAGTAGAAAGTACGGGGTTGAGTGGGTTTAAGCCGCCGGCAAACCCGATGCTTCTCGTCTTTTGTTGTCCGCTAGGTCTACCGATTGGACAACACCGACTGCGGCCAACTTCGAAGACGCTAGTAGCCTCCGCTTGGGCGAAGCACTTGGCTTATTACCAATACTTACCTTCTCACTACACCCATCTGGTTGACACAGGCCGACAGTACGCCTCGCATAGATTGCAAGCCGGATGCTGGCTCCAACAATAGCTACCCGATTCAAAGGGCATCGGCCAAAATAGGGGCAGCCGATGGTACCCCATAAGATAGCTATTGCGGGCTGTGAGCACCCTCAAGCCCGTGCCTCTTTGTTTGAGAGCGCAACGAATGAGCATTTAAGAAAGCGCCCCGCAGCCGATTGGCTGCGGGGCGCTTTCTTCTTTGATTTAGCTATGACTTACAGCAACTTATCAATAGACAGCGGTAAATCGCGGACGCGCTTGCCGGTGGCATGATATACGGCGTTGCAGACGGCACCGGCTACGCCGAGCATGCCGATTTCGCCGACGCCTTTGACACCTAGGGGGCTCACGATGTCGTCTTTTTCCTCCACAAACACCACGTCGATTTTGTGAATGTCAGCGTTGACGGGGATGTGGTACTCGGCATAGTTGTGGTTCATGAAGCGACCTAGCTCATTGTTGATATAGGTCTCTTCCATCAGGGCCATGCTGATGCCCCATACCGTGCCGCCTAGTACCTGGCTGCGGGCGGTTTTGGGGTTCAGGATGCGGCCGGCAGCCACGGCATTCACCACGCGGGTCACGTGGATGGTACCTAGGTCCTCGTCTACCTTCACCTCCACGAAAGCCGCGTTGTGTGAGTGCATCGAGTACTTCAGCTGGTTGATGGGGTTGGGCATAGCACTGCCTTCGGCCTCGATTCTGGCCTCGCCGCTGGCAGCCAGAATGTCCTTGATGGCGACCGTGCGGCTGATATCTTCGTTGGCACGGATGTGGCCGTCCACAAACTGCGCGTCCTCGAAGTCCACGCCTTTTAGAGGCGAGTCGTCCATGTCCTGAGCCAGCTTAAGGAGCTTTTTGCCTAAGGCTTGGCAGGTGTTCTGCACAGCGGCACCCACCGAAGAGGCCGTCCAAGAGCCGCCCTGTATGGGGGCAGTGGGCATATTAGTATCGCCAAGCTGGAAGGTGACCTGCTCCATGGGCAGCCCTAGTGTCTGGGCGGCTATTTGAGTCATAATCACGTAAGTGCCCGCGCCCTGGTCGTTGGTAGCGCTGCTCACAGTGAGGCGGCCATCGGCGGTGAGGGTTGCCTTGGCAGCAGCTTTCTGCATAGAGGCATCCCAGCAGCCGGAGGCCACGCCCCAACCCACGAGCAGGTTGCCATCGCGCATCGAGCGGGGCTCGGGGTTGCGCTTGTCCCAGCCGAAGCGGGCGGCGCCTTCGTGGTAGCAATCGTCGAGGCGCTTGCTAGTGAAGGGTTTGTTTTCGGTGGGGTCTTCGTAGCTGTAGTTGCGCAACCGAAATTCGAGCGGGTCTACGTTGGCGGCGTAGGCCATCTCATCGATAGCGCTTTCGAGAGCAAAGTTGCCGGTAGCTGCACCCGGCGCCCGCATGTCGAGTGGCGAGTACACATCGAGCTTAGCCAGCTGGTAGTCGAAGTTAGTGTTGGGGGAGGGGTAGGCGATACCCGACCAGTTTACCACCGTTTCGGTATAGTCTTCGAAGTGCGAAGTTTCGTGCAAGGCCTTGTGTTCCAGGGCCTGAATCTGTCCTAGGTCGTCGGTAGCGAGGCGCAGCTTTTGCAGCGTGTGGGGCCGGTGGCCGAAGCTGAACATCTGCGTGCGCGTCATCACGACGCGTACCGAGTGCTCCAACTCCAGAGCGGCCATCACGGCCAGAAACACCTGGTACTGCGGCCGCAATCCCGAGCCAAAGCCGCCACCCGTGAATTTCGAGATAACCCGCGCTTCGTCCGAGCTCAGGCTGAAAATCTTCATCAGGTACTGTTGCACGTTGGGCGCGCCCTGCGTCTTGTCGTAGATTTTCATCTTCTTGCCATCACCCAGCCAGTCCACGGTAGTCGCAAACATCTCCATCGGGTTCTGGTGCTGCGCGTGGTGGATGTACTCGCCAGCCACCTTATGCGGGGCCTCTTGGTACGCCTTATCTATATCGCCCTTGGGCTTGGGCGGGGGCATAAAGCCGGTTTTGCCCTTGGGCGCGTCGTAGGCCTCGTCGATAACCGACTCCAAATCAGTATTGTGCTTCTCTACATCGTACTCAATGCGGAGCACCGAAGCAGCGTAGCGGGCCAGCTCAAAGGTGTCGGCCACTACCAGCGCCACTGGCTGTAGGCTGAACATGATTTCGGGCTCGTGCAGCGGGCGGAAGGGCGAGCCGCCGGGGGCCACGTCGTCCTTGTAGCTGCGGTCGAACCAGGCAAAGGAAGGCACATTCTCGTGTGAAAATACCTTTTGAACGCCCGGAATAGCCAGCACCTCGTCGGCGTGTATTTTGGTGATTTTACCCTTGGCAATGGGGCTACTCACGATATAGCCGTACCACAGCGGGCCGGTCACGCCGAACTCGGCCGCGTACTTGGCCGCGCCGCTTACTTTGGCCGGGCCATCGGTGCGGTTAATGGGCTTGCCGATAACATCGGAGTCCAGCCGCACGGTGGGTGGGGTTGCGATAGTCTGGGACATAATAACTTACGGATTAGAATTCAAAAACACGTTCGGGTTCACCTTGTAGTCCATCTCCACGGCCTGCTTGAGAGCCCGCACGATGGCGCGCTTGCCCAGCTCAATCTTAAATGAGTTGTGGAGCGACCCCTCGCCGTAGCCTTTGGCCTCGGCAAATAACTTGGCGGCTACTTTGCGGAACAAGTCGGGCGAAGCTGTTTGGCCTTCCAGCATCTTCTCGGCCTCCTGGTCGCGCCAGGGCTTGTGGGCCACGCCGCCGAGGGCAAAACGGGCTTTCTCGATGGTGTTGCCGCTCATTTTCAAGCCCACCGCCACGCTCACCAGCGCAAAAGCGTAGCTGCTGCGGTCGCGCAGCTTGAGGTAGGTGAAGTGGTCGGCGTAGCCTTCCTCGGGCAGGTCGATGGCCGTTACCAGCTCGCCGGGCTTCAGGGTGTTGTCCTTCTCGGGGTGGTCGCCGGGCAGGCGGTGGTAGTCGTCAAATTTGATGGTGCGCTCGCCGTCCGGGCCTTGCACGCGCACCACGGCCTCCAGGGCCGCTAGTGCTACGCACATGTCGCTGGGCTGGGTAGCAATGCAGCTATCGCTGGTGCCCAGCACGCCGCACACGCGGTTGGGACCGGTGAGGGCCGAGCAGCCGGTACCAGGCTCGCGCTTGTTACAGGGTGTGGCTAGGTCGTAGAAGTAGTAGCAGCGGGTGCGTTGATTGAGGTTGCCGCCGTTGGTGGCCGCGTTGCGCAGCTGCGGGGTGGCCCCGGCCAGGATGGTCTGGCTTAGCAGTGGGTAGCGGGCCTCTACCTCGGGGTGCCAGGCCGTGTCGGCGTTGGTAGCCAGCGCGCCCAGGCGCAGGCCGCCATCAGGCAGGCTCGTGATGTTGGTGAGCGGCAGCAAGCCTAGGCTGGTGAGGTGGGTGGGGCGCTCGAGGTTGTACTTCATCAGGTCCACGAGGTTGGTGCCGCCGCCTAGGTAGGCCGCGCCGTCGTGGCTGGTCAGGTCGCGCACGGCCTCGTCGGCGGCCGTGGCTTGGGTGAGGGTGAAACTATTCATAAGGGGCTAAGGCTAAGAGTTATTCGACCGAGCTGGCTTTGGTAGACGCTACCGGAATGGTGATGAGCACGCCGTTATCGACTACTACTTCGCCATCGTGCAGCACTTCCATCACGGCCGATAAGATGTTGGTGTAAGCACCGCAGCGGCAGAGGTTGCCGCTCATGTGCTCGCGCACCTCGTCTTCGGTCTTGCAGCGCCCCTCGTTGATGAGGCCTTGAGCCGAGCAAATCTGGCCCGGCGTGCAGTAGCCGCACTGAAAGGCATCGTGGTCCACAAAGGCTTGTTGAAGCGGCGAGAGGTTGTCCTCGCTACCTAGGCCCTCAATGGTCTGAATTTTCTTGCCTTGGTACACCGTCGCCAGCGCCAGGCACGAGTTAATGCGCTTGCCGTCAACGAGTACGGTGCAGGCGCCGCACTGGCCGTGGTCGCAGCCTTTTTTGGTACCGGTCAGGTCCATGTACTCGCGCAGGGCGTCGAGCAGGCTGGTCCAGGGCGCAATCTGAAGGGTGCGGTCCTGGCCGTTTACGTTGAGCGTGACGGACTGCGCGGGCACTACGTGCGGCGCGGTTTTGTCCAAGGGCTCTTGAATGAATTGAAGACTCATAAGGCAGTAGGGTAGGAGAGGTGAAGCGAATAGCCACCTAGGGCGGCTAGCTGTGCAATTGCTCTACGCTACGGCTTAGCTTGACTTTTGATGTTTTTACTGCGTCTAAATAAAGAAGTTAACCCGGCGCTTGCGGACCGTACCGGTCTGATAGTTAGGACATTATTCTGCCTTATTGCTCGCGAGAAGAGTGCCGAATTATGTAATAAAATAGCCAGAGGTATTAGCAGCAATAAAGCGTTGTATGCTAATGAATATAGCGTGCTATTTCACCGTTCAGAAGGTAATGGAGCCCCGCACAGCTTTTCTTTAAACCCTATCTATAGCACGCATGGCATGTGTCACCTTCCTCTCGCAGCTAGACCCCGCTCATCGCTAAACTCACGCTAGTAGCGGCCGGTCGCTGAGGAAGCGAGAAAAATATTTTTTCACCAACACTTGCATATTCAAAATTTACGCCTCTACCTTTGTGACATGCTCCTTTACCGGGGCACTTATCAAGAAAGGCGGAGGGACAGGCCCTATGATGCCTTAGCAACCAGCAGCAATGTGAAGGTGCTAATTCCTGTTCTGAAACGCAGCTTCGGCTAAGTTTCGGAAGAAGATAAGTCTACAAGATGCCTTGCCGCGGCCGCGGTGTACGCTCTTCTGACTTGTCGGGGGGGCTTTTTTTACGCCCTTCCGGTAAGAGATTCTTGACTAGGTGCTTGGGAAATAGGGGTTTACTGTTCCAATCAAACAATAAACTTCTCTTGCCATGTCTATTGCAACCCGCCTCCTCCACTCCATTCCTGTTGACGAGCAAACCGGCGCCATCGCCGTGCCCATCTACCAGACTTCCACCTATGTGCAGGAAGCTCCCGGTGTCAACAAAGGCTTTGACTACGCCCGTACCGGCAACCCCACTCGCCTGGCCCTCGAAAACCTGGTAGCTACCCTCGAAGGCGGCCATTCGGGCTACGCTTTTGCCAGCGGCCTCGCCGCCATTGATGCAGTAGTAAAGCTGCTGTCGGCTGGCGACCAGATAGTTGCCATCGACGACATCTATGGTGGTGCGTTCCGCTTGTTCGAGCACGTGTACCGCCGCCTAGGTATCGATATTGTATACTGCGACACCACCAACGCCGAGAACGTCGCCAAAACCATTACCGACAAAACCAAGCTTATCTGGCTGGAATCGCCTTCCAACCCCACGCTGAAGGTGTCGGACATTGCTGCTATCTCGGCTATCGCCAAGGCGCACAATTGTTTACTATGCGTCGATAACACGTTTGCCTCGCCCATCTTGCAGCGCCCCATCGAGCTGGGTGCCGACATTGTGGTGCACAGCGGCACCAAGTACCTAGGCGGTCATTCGGACCTCATCGCGGGCATTGCCGTGGCCAAGACCGAAGAGCTAGCTAAAGAGCTGAAATTCATTCAAAATGCTTCGGGTGGCATCCTAGGGCCGTTCGATTGCTTCCTCACCATTCGCGGCATTGAGACGCTGCCGCTGCGCATCGAGCGCACCAGCACGTCGGCCCTCGAAGTGGCTAAGTTCCTGGAAACGCGCCCCGAAGTGGCTCGCGTGTACTACCCCGGCCTCGAAAGCCACCCCAACCATGAGGTAGCCAAAAAGCAGCAATCGGGCGGCTTTGGTGGCATCATCGCCCTGGCCCTCACCGAAGACACCATCGAAGCCGCTACCAAGCTGGTGACTTCGACCAAATACTTCAAGCTGGCCGAAAGCCTGGGCGGTGCCAAGAGCCTGCTCTGCCACCCCGCCACCATGACTCACAAGTCGATTCCGGCTCCTACCCGCCAAGCTTCGGGTGTGGCCGACGGGCTAGTGCGCCTGAGCGTGGGCCTCGAAGATGCCGCCGACCTTATCGCCGACCTGGCGCAGGCGCTCGACGCGCTGGCCGCTATTAAAGAGGAACACGTGGTGACAAAAGAAGGAGAGTTGGTAGTAGCCTAATTATTAAAGAGTGGCGCGGACTTTTAGTCCGCGAGCAAATACTGCACGCCGTCTTAGCTGGGTTCACCTAGGTACAGATTGCGCACGCTGTTTGCTCGCGGACTGAAAGTCCGCGCTACGTTCTAACCATGACCCGTACCAATATCACTATCGGTCTGTTTGGCTTTGGCGTGGTGGGCCAGGGCTTGCACGCGGTGCTGGAGCGCACGCCTGGCCTGCGCGCCCGCATCGGCCGCATCGCGGTGAAAGACCGCAACAAAGCCCGCACCTTGCCAGCCGAGCTGTTCACTTTCGATAAGCAAGACCTGCTCGACGACCCTAGCCTCGACGTAATCGTGGAGCTGATTGACAACGCCGACGAGGCCTATGTCATTGTAAAGCAAGCTTTGCTGAACGGCAAAGCCGTGGTGACGGCCAATAAGAAAATGCTGGCCGAGCACCTGCCCGAGCTTATTGAGCTGCAAAAAACCACGGGTGTGCCGCTACTCTACGAAGCAGCCGCGTGCGCGAGTATTCCCGTCATTCGTAACCTAGAAGAGTACTACGATACCGACCTGCTTGACTCGGTAGAGGGCATCGTCAATGGCTCGACCAACTATATCCTGACGGCCATGAACCGCGATGGGCAGACCTACGGCGACGCGCTAGCCAAGGCCCAAAAGCTGGGTTTTGCCGAAAGCAACCCGGCGCTCGACGTGGAGGGCCTCGACGCCCGCAACAAGCTGGTGCTGCTGCTGGCTCACGCCTTTGGGCTGGTGGCCGGGCCCGAAGACCTGCTGGCGGTAGGCATCGACCGCATTAGCCCGCTGGCTACGGCCTACGCCCGCGAGCAGGGCCTAGCCATCAAGTTGGTAGCCGAGGCGCGGCGCCTGCCCGAGGGCGGCATTGCGGCGGCGGTGCTACCCACGCTGGTGGCGCCCGGCCACGAGCTGAGCAATGTGCACGACGAGTTTAATGGCCTTGTGACGCAGAGCGGCTTTGCCGACCGGCAGTTTTTCCTAGGTCGTGGCGCGGGAGCATTCCCCACGGCGTCGGCGGTGCTGTCCGACTTGTCGGCGCTCACCTACGGCTACCGCTACGAGTACAAGAAGATTCAGCAGAATGCTCACCTGAGCCTCGCGCCTGATGCAGCCGAAGTAGATGTGCTTGTGACGTTTAGCGACGAAGCCTGCGCCCCCGACGAGGCCGATTTTACGGCGGTGCACGAGCAGTTTCGCTCGGCGCAGCGGGGCAGCTACCTCACCGGCACCATTGGGCTGGGGCAGCTGGCGCGGGCGGCGTGGCTGCGCCAGCCGGGCGTGTGCGTGGTGCGGCTGGCCACGCCACTGCGGGCGGCAGTGGCCGTCGAAGCCTTGGCCGAAGCTGAAGCAGCAGCCTAGGTACGGGGGCTGGCAACGAAAAAAGAGGTTTCGCAAGGTGGCTGGTTCTACCTTGCGAAACCTCTCTCCTTTTATGACTCTTTGCGTGCTATGACGCTTTCCACCGATTCCGCACCTATCAAAACCGGCCTGCTGGCTTATGGCATGTCGGGCAAAATATTTCATGCGCCGTTTCTGACCCAGCACCCAGGCTTCGACCTGCAAGCAGTGGTGCAGCGCCACGAGCAGCGCATGCAGGCCGACTACCCGCATATAAAAAGCTACGGCAGCGTGGCCGAGCTACTCGCCGACCCGGCCCTGGAGCTGGTGGTGGTGAATACGCCGAGCTTTACGCACGTAGACCTAACTCGCCAGGCGCTGCTAGCCGGCAAGCACGTGCTGCTCGAAAAGCCGGTGGCGACCACCGCGGCCGACCTGCGTGAGCTGCAAGCCTTGGCCCAGCAGCAGGGCCGCCAGCTGCTGGCTTACCAAAACCGCCGCTGGGACACCGACTTTAGCAGCGTGCGCGACGTGGTGAAGCGCGAGCAGCTCGGCCAGCTCATCGAGGTGCATTTTCGCTACGACCGCTTCAAGCCGGCGCTTAATCCCAAGAAATTCAAGGAGGAAGCGGGCGTGCCGGGATCGGGCCTGCTCTTCGACCTAGGGCCGCATCTGGTTGACCAAGCCATCAGCTTGTTTGGCCCACCGCTGCGGGTAGAGAAAGCACAGGGAGCCTACCGGGCGCACTCGCTGGTCGATGATTACTTCAGCCTGCACCTGCACTACCCGGCCGGCCTGCACGTGTACCTGACTTCAAGCCTGCTGGTGGCCGACCCCGGCCCGGCCTTTGTGCTGCACGGCACCCTAGGCAGCTACCGTAAGGACCGCACCGACCCGCAGGAAGCCCAGCTGCAAGATGGTATGCACCCCACCGACCCCGCCTTTGGCCAAGAGCAGCCGGGCCAAGAAGGCCGCCTTACGGTGCTCGGGCCCGATGGCGCGCTTGCTACTACGCCCGTGGCCGCCGCGCCCGGTAGCTACGCCGGGCTGTTTGAGGCCGTGTACCAGGCCATCCGGCGCGGCCAGCCCTACCCAATTACGGATGCCGAGCTGGAGGCGCAGTTGCGGATACTGGAAGAATAACCGCCACCTAGGGCAGGCCGAAGGGTACTAGCGGAGATGAGTGATTGGCGCCGGATGCCGTATAGAGTAGTTTGCTCGCCCTGGATAGAGTAGTTTGCTCGCCCTGGGCGGGCGCCCCTGGGCGAGCCGCCGCGCCGCCCAGGGCTACTTATATGCTGGTTTATGGAGCACCTTTCCATCATCATTCTTCTCATGGCCCTGCTGGTCGGGCTGTCGACTGTGGCTCCCAAGCTCAAGCTACCTTACCCGGTACTCTTGGTGTTGGCGGGGGGGCTGCTGGCGCTCATCCCGGGCCTGCCGCCCCTGAAGCTAGAGCCCGACCTAGTATTCTTTATCTTCTTGCCGCCACTGCTCTACGAGGCTAGCTACAATACCTCGTGGCGCGAGTTTGTGGCCAATCGGCGGCCGATTTTGCTGCTGGCAGTGGGGTTGGTGCTGCTCACCACTACGGTTATCGCGGCGCTGGCGCATTACTTTATTCCGGGCTTTACCTGGGGCATGGGCTTCGTGCTTGGCGCTATCATTTCGCCGCCCGATGCAGTGGCCGCCACCAGTGTCACCAAGGGGCTGGGGCTGCCACGCCGCATCACCAGCATTCTGGAAGGCGAAAGCCTTGTAAACGATGCCTCGGCGCTCATTGCCTACCGCTACGCCGTGGCGGCAGTGGTGAGCGGCACCTTCGGCCTCTGGGATGCCAGCTGGCACTTTGGGCTGGTAGCAGGCGGCGGCGTGGCCGTGGGCGCCGTGGTGGGCTACGTGATGGTGCGCGTGCAAAATTTCCTGACCGACGCCACCCAGATTACGGCCCTTACCCTGCTGCTGCCCTTTGGGGTGTACCTAGAGGCCGAGCATCTGGGGGTGTCGGGGGTGCTGGCAGTGGTGGCTATGGGCCTGATGATGAGCCGCCGCTCGCACGACATCTACGACAAGCAAACCCGCTTGCTCAAGCACAGCTTCTGGAACGTGTTTGGCTTCCTGCTCAATGGGCTGGTCTTCATCCTGATTGGCTTGCAGCTACGCACCATTCTGGAAGGCATCGGTTCGAGCGCTTTTTGGCCGGTGCTGGGCTATGGCCTGCTGGTGAGCGTGGTGGCCATTGCTATTCGGCTGGGCTGGGTATTCCCGGTATCATTCCTTGGCGAGTGGCTGGGGCGCTGGCTGGGCCGCGAAGAGGAGCGGTCGCCCCGGCGCAATCTCTTCATCACGTCGTGGGCCGGCATGCGGGGCGTGGTGTCGTTAGCCACGGCCCTAGGTCTGCCGTTTGTGGTGCGCGGCGGGCAGCCGTTTCCGCAGCGCAACACCATGCTGTTCATCACGTTTGTGGTCATTCTGGTTACGCTAGTAGTGCAGGGCCTCAGCCTGCCCTGGCTGGTGCGCCGGCTGGGGGTGCAGGAGTCGCCGGCCCAGCGAGCGGCCGAAGAGCAGCAGCTGCGCCTGACGCTCACCAACGAATCGTTGCGCTACCTAGAGAGCCTTATCGCGACCGACTCCGACCCCAACCTGCTGACCTTGCGCGAAATCCAGCGCCGCCAGGCACGGCGCCTACACGGGGCCTTTGCCGCCAACGAGGCCACCGACCTCGATGCCCCGGCCGAAGCTGAGTCGGCCGCCGCTACGGAGTTTGAAAAACTGCTGCGCGCCCGCCTCACCATGACCGACCATCAGCGCCAGCTACTGGTGAAGCTGCACCGCGAAGGGGCATTCAGCGAAGAAGCCATCCGGCAGGTCGAGCTAGAGCTAGACCGGTTCGAGATTGCGCTCGATACCCAGCTTGCCACGGTGCAGCAGCCCGAAACGGCCGAAGAAACTGCCGCCGCCCTAGAGCCGGACCAGGCCGCCAGCCGGTTTCCTGGCCCTGAGGGACGGCCCACCAAGCTAGATGAACCCAGCTAGGGCGGTGGCATTCTAGTAGCTGTGGCAGTAAACTGGCCCTAGGTGGCGGCCGCAGGGCAAGGCCAGTTTAGGCCAGCCAGCCTTGGCTAACGGCCGCCCTCACCAGCGCGGCGGTGTTTTTAGCTCCGGTTTTTTCCATGATGTTCTGGCGATGGGTTTCCACCGTGCGCGGGCTGGTAAAGAGCTTTTCGGCAATCTGGGCCGTGGTTAGGCCATCGGCCACTAGCTGCAAAATCCCCTGCTCGCGGGGCGACAGACCGTTCACGAGCTTGGGGGGCGGCTCGGGTGCGCCAATCAAGAATTTGTCTAAAACATTCAGTCCCAGCTCAGAGCACAGAAAGCGCCGGCCTGCCGCCACGGCTCGCACGCCCACCAGCATTTCGTCGCGGGTGGCGTTTTTGAGTATGTAGCCCGACGCCCCGGCCGCCAGCACCTGGCCAATGGCTCGCTCATTGTCTACCATAGAGAGCACCAAGATTTTAACATCGGGAAATTCGGCCCGTAGCCGCTGGGTAGTGGCTAGCCCATCGAGCTCGGGCATGTGCAGGTCGAGCAGCACCACGTCGCAGGGGGTGGTGGGCAGCTGGGCGAGCAGCTGAAGGCCGTTCTCGGCTTCGCCCACTACTTGTATAGAAGCCTCCTGCTGAAAGAGGGAGCGGAGGCCATAGCGTAGCACGGCGTGGTCATCAACGAGGAAAAGACGTATCATGGGGTAGGGATAGAAGTAGAGGTAAGCGGAATCCGGATGCGCACATAGGCCCCGCCAGTGGGCACTAGACCTAGTTGCAGCTGGCCTCCGAGCAAGGCCACTCGGTCGCGGATGCTGCGCAGGCCGAGGCCGGGGCTGTTGGCCGCTCCGGGGGCAAAGCCTGGGCCGTTGTCTTCGGCCCGCAGCAGCACCCAGCCGGGCATGGTTTCGAGCTCAAGGCTGGCGTCAGTGGCACCTAGGGCGTGCTTGGCAATGTTCTGAGTTAGCTCTTGCGCTATGTAGTAGAGTGCCGTTTGCAGCGAGGCCGGGAGCGGGGCCGCCTCATCATCGAGCGCTACCTGGCAGTGCAGCCGCAACTGCGGGGTGCTCATCTTGCGGCAGATGTCTTGCAAGGCGGCTGCTATGCCAAAATCCTTGAGCGTCATGGGTATTATCTCGTGCGAGAGCGCCCGGGTCTGGCGGATGGCCTCGCTCAGTAGCTGGTCGGCTTCTTGGCGGGCGGCCGCTAGGGCAGGGAAGGCACCCAACAGTGGCGCGTGCAGCCGGTCGAGGTGCAGCTTGGTGGCGTATAAAATCTGGCCAATGCCATTGTGCAGGCCTTCGGCGATGCGCTTGCGCTCGGCTTCCTGGGCCGCTTGCACAGCCTCGAAAAGGGCATGCTGCTGACCTAGGCGCAGGCGCAGGTTGTCGGCCTCCAGGCGTTGTAGCTCGCTGATGTCGAGGTCTACGCCTAGCACCCGCGCCAGCTGGCCCGCCTCATCGTGTACTACCACTGCTTTTATACGCACGGTTTTTAGTTGCTCGCGCACGCGCAGGCGTAGGATTTCCTCAAAGCCTTCCCCGGCGGCTAGCCGGTGCACCAGCTGCGTGGCCTTCGGTCGGTCTTCATCCAGCACGGCGGCAAGGTAGTGGCTCGGGGCTACGGCGCTGCCTACGGGCAAGCCAAAGAGGTGGTACATGCCGTCGGACCAGCGCATGCTGCTGGTGAGTAGGTCATAGTCCCAGCTGCCTAGGCCTGCCACCGCCTCGGCCTGCTCCAGCAGGCGCAGGTTTTTGAGTCGCTCTTGCTCGGCAGTTTTGCGCGCGGTGATGTCGAGGTTGGTGGCCACCAAACCGTCGCCCAGCTTCACGAATTGGCACGTAAACCAACGGCTAAACCCTTCATGGTCGTAGAAATAATCCATGCCCTGGGGCTCGCCGGTAGCCAAGGCCCGCAGCATCAGGTCGAAGATGCCCACCTGCCGGATGCCAGGATATTCCTGTGCGTAGAACTTGCCTACTAGGTCGGGGCGCCCGGTTTCGCGCTCTAATTCTTTGTTGACCAGACCTAGGCGAAAATCCTGCACCTGCCCGGCCTCGTCGCGCACGGCGTAGAGTACCGACATCGAGATAAGGCTAGTGTCGAACACCGACTGAAGCAGGTCGCGGCTTTCATGCAGCGCCTGTTCGGCTTGCACTCGCTCAGTAATATCCTGCACCAGGCCGCGGAGCCGCACGACGTTGCTGGCCGCATCGGCACGCACTTCGCCATGGGCTTCGAGGGTGCGCCATTCGCCATCGGCGCGGCAAATGCGGCGGCGATATGTGTAAGGTAGCTTGGTGCGCACGGCCTCATCGAGCACCTGCTGCACCGCGGCCACATCGTCGGGGTGCGAACGGGCGTTGATAAATTCCAGCGTGAGTACGAAGGCCTGCGGGGCTACCCCAAACAGCCGGTACATGCCGTCGGAGAAGTAGAAGCTGCCACTTGCCAGGTCAGCATCGTACGAGCCGGTGCGGGCCACGGCTTCTATATCCAGCAGCAACTGGCTGCTGCGCTGCTGGGCAGCCTCGGCCTGCTTGCGAGCCGTTACATTATCCCAGAATACCCAGTAGCCGCCAGCTGGGTTAGGTGCGGCACGCAGGCTAAGCCACTGCTGGGTGTTGGGCAGCCAAACCTCATACGGGGCGGCCGCCTCGGGCTGCAACTGCCCTGCTTGAAGCGCGGCACCTAGGGCGGGTGGCAGCGGCGCCTCGGCCAGGGGCCGGTCTAGCAGGGCTTCGGCCGCTATGCCGCACCAAGCAGCGGCCTGCTAGTTGATGCGCCGAATAATGCCCTGCTCATCGAGCACCAGCACGCCCCAGGGCAGCGCTTCAAGCAGGGCAGTTGTAGCAGCTAAGGGCCCTAACGCCGAAAAATCGGGGGCAGTAGAAGGAGGCAGCTTCATACCAGGCGAGCGGGTAAATAGACTCCGCAAGCCAATTCTACGAAGGTTTTGCTGCCCGAACTGAAAGCTGAATAGCAAGCAGAACAGTGGTATCTGGAGGAGATAGTAGCCCTGCCTGCCTACATAACTAGCTGCCTAGCTTACCTAAATGGCCTAGCCGCTGTGGCGGCTAGGGCGGGCCCTAGGGGCTGCTCGTTGGTGGCGAGTAGCCCCATAAAATTAAGTATGCCGCTGCCAGCGCGAGTGGCCTAGCGGTGGGCGGTGAGGTACGCCAGCGTTTGGTAAGAAGCGGCGTTTTCTTGCATAGCCAGCAGTTGCTGTTGCGCCTCAGGGCTAAGCACGGGACCTAGGCTGAGGGCCAGCTGCTCGGGCGCAAGGCGCTTGGCCGCGTGGCCATGCAAGGTGCGCTGCACCGCCACTGCCTGCCTGGGCGTGAGGCGCAGCGTGGCGGCAAGGTAGCGCGTGAGCGGGCGCGCCGTGGGCCGGCCAAACAAGTAAAAGCCCCGCGGAGCCAAGCGCGTAGGGGCAAGCGCGTGCGCCTGGGCCGGGCCCGCGGCCAGCGCCGCAAGCAGCAGCGCGGCGGCAAGAGCAAAGTATTTCATAATTAAAGCAGCAAGGCTAGCGGTGAGAAAGCAGTGCAAAGTTGCTCCCCGCGGCCAGGCTCTTCGCTCCCTATTCGCTCAAGCTTACTACGGAGCAGCTCAAAACAACCTTTTGCTGTGCCAGCTCAATAGGCTACGAGCCGGCTACCTAGGGCGCGCCTCAGGTCGGGCGCATCGTAGTAGTGCAGCACCCCCGGCAGCACTTCCGAGTAGGCGTCTTTGGCCGTCGGGTTTTCTATAAAATGCTGAAAGCTAGCTGGCCCGCCGCTCACCTGCACCTGCTCTAGTTGAGGCAGGTAAGTACCTGGGGTAGCCCCCGGCTGGTTGGTGGCATCCGTTCGGGGGCGCTTTGGCACCAGTGGGCTGAGCAGCGCCGCGTGCAGCGCCACCAGCGCCGCGCGGCCATCGGCCCGCAACGAAACGGGCAGGGCTAGCAGGCGGTTATCATTGCGCAGAAAGCTGAGGAGCGTTTGCACATCGGCCACGCGCTGCGCTAGCAGGGGGCGCCCTAGGTGCAGGGCCAGCTGGGTGGTGCGATACTCCTGGTTGTAGTACTTGGGGTCGTTGAAAGTGGCGGGGTCGGTTGTTTCGCCGAGGCCGCGCAGGTCGGCCAGCAGCACCGCCGTGCCCTGGCGCTGGTAAGCGGCCAGGCGGGCGGCACTGTCGCGCAGCACCGTGGCCATCCCTAGGTCGGGCAGCCACAGCACCAGGCGGGTAGGGGCAGCGCCCGTAGGCAAAAGCAAGCGCGCCGGCAGCGGCGGCTGGCCCGCGCCGCGCAGCAGCATGTTTTGCCAAGCCTGGCCGCTGGGCAGGCGCAGGGTGTCGCGCAGGTCAATACTGACAGAGCTGCTACTTGTATTGTCAATGCCGAGCTGCCGCTTTACTACCGCCGCCAGCGCCTCGGGCGAGTAGGCAGGGCGGCGTTTGGCGAGTGCCCGTGCTTCAGCCAAGTAGCTAGCCGACAGCGTTTCCTCGTTCTTGAAGCTAGTATTGACCTGCCCGGTAGCGGTGCAGCGCAGGGTGGCTTCGGGCAGGGCTACCAGCGGCCTTTCTTCGGGCACCGCCGACCCAGCCACCCCCAGCCACCGCCGAAACCAAGCCACGGCCGCCACCCGCTTGGGCGCCGAGATGCCGTGCCCATCGTCGTAGGTGAATAGGCTAGTGTGCTCAGCCTGACCTAGGGCCGCATAAGCGCGATGCGTATCAGCATATGCGGCTTCCATATCAGTTTGGTCCACAAAGTCGTAGCGGCCCGTGAGCCACAGCAGTGGCTTGGGGGCAAACATGATGGGCCAGTCGGCGATGTCCAGCCCGGCCGCCCCGGCGCCCGGCAGTTGCACGCAGCCATCGGCGGGGCCGGTGAGGGTGAGGTTGCGCTCGCCGCTGGCCACGTAGCTGCACAGCGCGGCCACCTGCACGCGGTCGTCGTACCCCATAAAGTAGGCCGTCTGGGTGGCGCCGCCCGAGTTGCCGAGGCAGCCCACGCGGGCCGCATCTACCTCGGGCCGGGTCAATAAGTAGTCGAGGCCGCGCACGTTGTCCCACAACTCTGCGGCAGGTAGCGAGCGACCTAGGAGCGCCGCCTGCGCATTGAGCAGCGTGTGCTCGGTGGTGCCGCCGCGGGTGAGCGGCTTGCCGCTTGTCTCGGTCAGCTGCATGCGCTCGCCCTGCGAAATCGGGTCAATTATGAGCACCACAAAGCCATTGCGGGCAAACAGCCGGGCCGTTTGCTGGTACGAGGGCGTCGCCTTGCTGGTGTTCTCGTGCCCGCAAAAGAGCAGCACCGTTGGCTTTTTGCCCTGGCCCTCGGGCAGATATAAGTTGGTCGTGACGTGGTGGCGCGGCGTGCTTTCGTAGATGACTTTCTCTATCCGAAACCCTGCCTGCGGCACCGTGCCCACCACCCGCGCCCGCAGCGGCGTGCGTGCCGGCAGCGGCCCCAGCACCCGCCGAAAGCGCGCCCGCGCCGAGTCGCGGTAGGCCTGGGCGCCCGCCGCCGACCCTAGGGCCTTATCTAGCTCGGCCCGCCTTGGCTCGTACTGCGCGTGCACCTGCTGCAAGAGGTAGGTAGGCAGCGTGGTTGGCGCCCGCCAGTCGATGACAGCGCTAGGCAGCTTGCCCGGCGAAGGTTGTGCCGTGGCACCTAGGGCAAGCAGCGCCAGCAGGGCAGCGAGAATCTTGGACATATACAGGGGGTGGGAAATAGAACGGGGCCGCCTCCCTACTGGAAAACGGCCCCGAAATAAGCGTGTTAGCAAGCCCTAGGCTTTCTCGGGTAGCAGAATAGCGTCGGGGTAGTTGCCAAGCACCGGCTGCGAAGGCGCGCCTTGCGTCACGGCTTCTATCAGCAGCTTACCGCCCACGAAGGCCCCTTTCCACGACTCGCCCAGGCCACCGAACACTTCTTCGCGGTCGCCGCGGCTGCGCAGCTTATTAATACCTACTTTGAAAGCCCGCAGCTCCTTAGCCGTGCGGTTGGCCCACTTCTCATCATCCGACCCTAGGGCCGTCACGAGGGCGCCGTTCGAGATGTTCATCTCGCCCACCAACTCCTCCACGCGGTCTACCAGCACGATGCTGTCGATGGGGCCGAAGGGCTCCTTAAAGTATAGCTCGGCTTGGCGGGGCAGGCCCACTAGGCCGCGCGGCGCCCGGTAGGCCGAGCGGTCTTGGCCGGGCAAGAACAGCGAGTCGTCGAGCTTGCCTTGGTAGAACGGAATGGCGCCGGTCTTGGTAGCGTTATTGAACAGCTCATCGAGGCTCTCAGCCTGCCGGGCGTTGATGACGGGGCCAAAGGCCAGGTCGGGCAGCTTGTCGCCGGGGTTGTCTACTAGTGTGGGGTTGCCCAAGCGCAGGCTGCCGATGGCCTTGGTGTAGGTTTCCAAAAACTCGGGAAACAGCGAGCGCTGCACCACAAAGCGCACGTAGGCCGTGCAGCGCTGCTTGCCGTAGTCGTAGCCCTTCTTGAGCTGGTCGGCTAGCGAGTCCCACTGCGAGTAGTCCCAGATGCCGTAAGTGTTCACGCCTTCCATCTCCAGCATGTAGCGCTTGTGCTCCTGGCTGAGGGCGTCGGCGATATTGCGGCCGTTGTAGCGGCCACCCACAAAGGAGAGGCAGTCCACGGCGGCGTCTTTCACCAACACGTCGCTCAGCTCGCCGCCGGGGCCGCTCACCAGCGTCACGGGCAGGCCGCAGCGGCGGGCAATGGCGAAGGTGAGGCTCAAGGAGATAAAGCCGCCGTCGGTAGGCGTCTTAGCAATTACGGCGTTACCGGCCAGCACCTGCACCAGCACCGCGTGCATCAGCACCGACATGGGGTAGTTCCACGACGCAATGTTGCTCACTAGACCTAGGGGGCGGCGGTCGCCGAGCAGGCTCTCGATATTGTCCACGTACCACTGCACGCCCTCGATGCAGCGGTCGATGTCATTGAAGCCCAGCTTGTAGGTTTTGCCGATTTCCCACATCAGCAGCTTGCTCACGAGGTCGATGTGGGGGCGCAGCTGGTCGAGGCAAGCCTGCACCTTGGCGCGGCGCTCGTCGAGGTCGGTAGCTGCCCAGGCAGCCGCCTCGCCCTTGGCAAAGCGCACGGCACGCAGGGCCTCATCGTGCTTGAGCATGGGCAGCGAGCCAATCTCCGAGCCATCGATAGGGGAGTGGAAGGGGCGCGGGTCGCCGGGCTCCTGCCACTTGCCTTCCAGCAGGTTGAGGTAGCCGCCCGCCGGCGAAAACACTTCGGGAACAGCCTGCTTGACGTCGTTCAGCAGCTTGCTGAATTCTACCTCAGGCGAAACGATTTTAGACATGAGAAAGGGTGCGCACGGCCAGCGCCGCACAAATCGGTGAAAGAACAGGATAAAAAGCGAATTACCCGCCGCATTGTTGGCGCTGAGTAACCTAAGCTGAGGTGTAAACTGGGCACTTAGGCTGCCTTGGTCCGCGCTACCAGCGCAGCACCTAGGCGTGAGCCACGGCTTGCAACTCGCGCACTAGCTCGGCCGAGCCCACAAAGAGCGGCACCCGCTGGTGCAGGTCCTTGGTAGGGGGAACTTCAAGCACCTCGTCGGCGCCGGTCACAGCCACGCCACCGGCTTGCTCGGTTACGAAAGCAATGGGGTAGCACTCGTAGAGCAGGCGCAGCTTGCCGCTGGGCCACTCGGCAGTGGGTGGGTAGAGGTACACGCCGCCCGTGAAGAGGTTACGGTGGTAGTCGGCCGCCAGCGAGCCCACGTAGCGGGCAGTGTAGCGGCGCTCCTTGCAGGTGGTGAGGAAGGTGCGGGCAAACTCGGGAAAGTCAAACCAGTTGCCTTCGTTGCACGAAAAGACCTGGCCTTGGGCCGGGATGGTGAGTTGGGGGTGCGACAGAAAAAACTCACCTAGGCTGGGCTCGTAGGTGAAGCCCGCCACGCCGTGCCCGGTGGTATACACGAGCATGGTGCTGGAGCCATACAGGATGTAGCCAGCCGCCACCTGTGCCCGCCCGCCCTGCAAGAAGTCTTCGGCGCGCGCCGGCCCCCCATAGCGGCTCACGCGCCGGTAAATGCTGAAAATCGTGCCTGTGCTTACATTAAAGTCCAGGCTCACCGACCCATTGAGCGGATTGAGCGCCACCACGTACTTGCCATCGTGGTTGCCCGTATCGATGATGTCGGGCCGGGCCTCGCTCAGCACGGCGCAGCACTCGCGCCCATTGGTGAGGGCGCGCACAAAGCGGATGTGCGCCTCCTCACCTAGGCGGTGGCGCGGGGCGCCCTGCTCGCCCTCGGGGCCTACCGCCTCGGCAATGCTATTGAGGCCCGCGCGGCTCACTTCCCGCACCATGATTTTGCTGGCCAGCGCAATGTCGCGCAACAGCTGCGACAGCTCGCCGGTGGCAAATGGAAACTCAGCCTGCTTGCGCATGATGTAGCGCTCGAGCGTGGTGCCAACGGGGGTAGCTAGTTCGTCGTGAGTAGGGGTAGGGGACATAAATGCTATTTAGTCAATAGGATACTCTTGGCATTGCGAGGAGGCACGACGAAGCAATCGTACTAAAAGATAACCCGAGCGACCCGTTCTGATGCGATTGCTTCGTCGTGCCTCCTCGCAATGACATTCGGTTTCTATTTGGCTTCCGGCTGCTTTTGCGACTGCCACAGCACGACTTGCCAGCCGTTGGCAGCTGTCTTTATCTGCACGGTCACGTACTTGATGTGGGCTACGTTAGGCGTGCCGTCGGGCTTGTTGGGCTGGTAAATCGTAATCTGCCCATTCACCACGGCTGCTGTGCCACCGTTGTACGCCCGCACGTTGATGTTCTCTACGTCAATCTTATCGTACACGCTTTTGCCGTCGCGAATGCTTTGCAGGTAGTCAGCTTTGCCATTCTGCTTGCCGCTGGCGTGGGTATAAACCAAGTCGTCGGCAAAGGCCTTTTCCAGAAAAGCGTAGTCTTTGCTGACTTGTGCCTCAAAGCGCTGGCGCTCTAAGGCTTCTACTTCTTTAGCTGCGGTGGCATTGCGCTGAGCGAGAACGCCTTCGCCGGGCGGCAGAAGGGCCGTGTTGGGGCGGGCGCGCTTAGGAGCTACCTGGGCCACGGAAAGCAGCGGCAAGGCCAGTAGCGCCATTGCGATAAACGAGCGTTTCATAGAAAAAGCAGCTTAAGAAGCAGTGGGAAGAACATCGGCGGCGTCGAGCTTAATAGGCTCCATGCGCGGCACCAGCGTAAACATGATAACCCAGGCCAGCAAGTAGATGCCCCCACAAATCAGGAACATGATGAAATAAGCCTTATTGAGTTGGCCTAGGGCCTCGTAATACACGAACATGCGCTTCTGCACCAGCGCTGACAGCGCAATGCCGCCCATGCCGCCCGCAAAGCCGCCAATGCCTGTAACCGAGCCCACGGCCCGCTTCGGAAACATGTCCGACACGGTGGTGAAGATGTTGGCGCTCCAAGCCTGGTGGGCCGCCGCCGCAATGCCAATTACCAGCACTGCCAGCCACATATTCAGTTGCCCTAGGTACTGCGCAAACACTATCGGGAATACGCAGAAGGCAATAACTAGCATGGCCGTTTTGCGCGCCTGGAAAGCAGGCATGCCGCGCTTAATAAAGCCCATTGGCAGGTAGCCGCCACCCACGCTGCCAATGCTCGACAACACGTACACCGCCGCTACCGGCAGGGCAATAGCCGTGCCCGTGAGGTGGTACTGCTTGCCCAGGAAATCGGGCAACCAGAACAGGTAAAACCACCAGATGGGGTCGGTCAGGAACTTGCCCAGCACGAAGGCCCACGTTTGGCGAAAGCCCAGTAGGGTAGCCCACGAGGTTTTGGGTTGTTCCTCCACTACCGCACTCTCGGCGGGCAGGCCTACCGGGGTGTCGGAGTTGATGTAGTCAAACTCAGCCTTGCTCAGGCGTTTGCTGTTAGCCGGCGTTTCGTAGATGGCATACCACAGCACCAGCCATATAAAGCCCAGCGCCCCAGTAATGAGAAAAGCCCACTTCCAGCCAATGGTTTCGGCAATGAGCGGCACCGTAAGCGGCGCTACAATGGCCCCCACATTAGCCCCCGAGTTGAAAATGCCCGTGGCCAGCGCCCGCTCACGCTGCGGAAACCACTCGGCCGTGGTCTTGATAGCTGCCGGGAAGTTGCCGGCCTCCGTGATACCTAGGAAACCTCGCGCTACTCCAAACCCAACCGTGCTGCTAACCAGCGCATGCCCCATAGCTGCTAGGCTCCACAAGGCCGTTGAGATGGCATACCCCAGCTTGGTGCCGAGCTTGTCGATAATGCGCCCCACACCCACCATGCCCACCGCGTAGGCCAACTTAAAAGCAATTTCAATGTTGGCGTAGTCGCCCGCATTCCAACGAAACGCCGTTTCGAGGTAAGGCTTCAGCAGCGAGATAACTGCCCGGTCGAGGTAGTTGATGGTGGTGGCAAAAAATACCAGCGAACAGATAGTCCAACGGTATTTGCCTACCACCGAGGTGTCGGTGCCGGGCGGCGAGCTGTGAAGGGTGGGATTCATAGAAGGTTGTCATTTAACATTCAGTATTTAACAATTCTCATTGAATGCCAAAATACTACCTCTGAAACGGGTGAGGTATTTTTGGATTCGTTGAGCTGTTATATGCTGATTGTTAATTGTTAAGCGATGAAATAAACTGCATGAGCGGGGCCACGCGGGCCGTAACCACGGCCGGGTCGTTGGCACCCTTAAACAGCTGTGAGCCAATGCCCACGGCGTTGATGCCCGCGCCAAACCACTCGGCGAGGCTGGCTTCGGTGGGCTCGACGCCGCCCGTTACCATGAGCTTGGTAGCCGGCATTGGCCCGCGCACCGCCTTGATATAGTCGGGCCCGACCACGTTGCCCGGAAATACCTTTACTAGCTGCGCCCCAAGCTGGGTGGCCGCGTATATCTCGTTGAGGGTCATGGCGCCCGGCACCCAGGCCACGTCGTGACGTCGGCAGGCCTCGGCCACGTCGGCGGTTGTGATGGGCTGCACCACAAAGGTTGCTCCCGCTGCGATGAACCGCTCGGCATCAGCCGCGTTGTAGATAGTGCCAATGCCCAGCACGAGGTCTGGGCAGTCGGTGGCCGTGAGCTTGGCTAGCTCTTGAAACACCTCGAAGGCGTTGGCCCCGCGGTTGGTGAACTCAAATACCCGGACGCCGCCCGCATAGCATGCCCGCACCATGTCTTGGGCATAGGCCGCGTCGGCATGGAAGAAAACGGGCACCAGTGGCGCGGCAAGTACTTGCGCGAGGACTTCAGAAGAAGACATGATTTCAATTAACAATGAGCAATAAGCAGTTATCAATGGCAATAGGAAACAAACCGGCTGGATAAACTGCTGATTGACAATTGCTCATTGATAACTGATGCGCGCTAGCGCAGCAGGCGCCCCGTCAGGTTACCCTGCATGAGGTGCTCGACTTCGGCCGGCGCTACTAGGTTGATGTCGCCGTGGATGGTATGCTTGAGGGCCGAGGCGATAGTAGCGAAAGCCAGGGCCTGCTCGCGGCTTTCGTAGTGCGCATCCCCATAGATAAAGCCAGAAATAAACGAGTCGCCCCCGCCAATGCGGTCCACCACGGGGCTGATGTCGTAAAACGGCGTTTCGAAAAACTCGCCTTGGTCCCACAGTAAGCCGCAAATGCGCTCGTGCGAGGCGCTTTGTGTTTGGCGGCGCGTCGCAATCACGCGCTTGATTTGGGGGAAGCGTTGCGTCAACTGCTGGCTCATCGAGATAAAGCCGTTGTCGGTGCCCTCGGCGGCCTTGATGCCAAATAGGTCGTCGGCATCGCCTTCGGTACAAACCACAATGTCGCAACCGGCTACTAGGTCAGGCATTACGTCTTGGGCTTTTTGACCATACTGCCACAGGTTGCGGCGGTAGTTCACGTCGGCCGAAACCGTGATGCCCAAGCGGCGCGCCGCCGCAATGGCGTCGGCAGTGGCCTGCGCGGCGGCGGCCGAAATGGCGGGCGTAATGCCCGTCCAGTGCAGCCAGTCGGCGTCTTTCAGCAACTCATCCCAATTGAAAGCGGCCGGGTCGAGGTTCGCAAAGGCTGAGTCGGCGCGGTCGTATACGATGCGACTGGGCCGCAGTGAGGCGCCTACTTCCAAGAAATATAGCCCTAGGCGGTGGCCTTCGGTGAAAAGGCAGCGGCTCATATCCACGCCGTAGCGGCGCAGGTGGTTGGCGGCCGCGTAGCCCAGCTCATTGGCCGGAAACACGCCGATGTGGGCGGCGGGCACGCCCATCTGGGCGAGGGCGGCAGCCACGTTGGCGTCGCCGCCGCCGTAGGTGACTTCGAGGGTGGCCGTTTGGGGGAGCCGATAGTTCAGCGGCGGCGAGAGCCGCATCATCACTTCGCCGAAGGTTACGACTTGCTTCATATAAGGAAGAAACCAGGTGCGCGGCTTCGGCTAGTAGTTGCTCACGAGCGGCACCTAGGGAAATTTAAGACCGGAAAGGTAGGCGGTGACGAGGGCCAAAAATGCAGTTTAAAGCGAATTTATTAGCGTAATCGTTGCCGATAGCCTGGGGCTAGATAACTATCTAGGTTGGTAGAAAGACATCTGTCATGGCGAGCGTAGCAAGGCAAGCGCACCTAAGCAGCGCGGCTAAACAGGGGCGACTGCTTCGCTATGCTCGCCATGACAGACGTTTTTAATTTAAGCGACTTTCGGCAAAGAAACCGGCTAGTTTGCCACCAACTCTCCTGAACTCACCGGTGCAGGCGCAGCATTGAAGCCAAAGTACTGGCTGGCATTGCCGTAGCTGATATTTTCGACTATTTGACCTAGCCAAGGCAGTTCCTCGGCGGGCAGCTCGCCGTTTTCCACGTCGCGGCCCAGCAGGTTGCACAAGATGCGGCGGAAGTACTCGTGGCGCGGGAAGGAAAGAAAGCTACGCGAGTCGGTGAGCATACCTACAAAGCGGCTCAGCAAGCCCATGTTGCTGAGTGCATTGAGCTGCTTCTCCATGCCATCCTTCTGGTCCAGAAACCACCAGCCCGAGCCAAACTGCATCTTGCCAGCCACCGAGCCATCCTGGAAGTTGCCAATCATGGTGGCAAATATGTCGTTGTCGGCTGGATTGAGGTTGTAGAGGATGGTTTTTGTTAGCTTGTCTTGGTTGTCGAGGCGGTCGAGGAAGCGCGAAAGCGCCTGGGCCTGCGAGAAGTCGCCAATCGAATCCCAGCCCGTGTCGGGGCCCAGCTGGCGCAGGGCGCGGGCATTGTTGTTGCGCAGCGCCCCTAGGTGAAACTGCTGCGTCCAGCCCTTCTCCCAGTCCATGATAGCCAGCTCAACCAGCATGGCCGACTTGAACTGTTCGATTTCTGCTTGAGTCAGCGCTTGGTCGCGCCGCGCCTTGTCAAAGATGGCGGCCACCTCTACTTCGGTATAGTCGGCGGCATAAATCTGCTCTAAGCCGTGGTCCGACAGGCGGCCACCTAGGGAGGCGAAGAAGTCGTGGCGCTGGCGCAAGGCGGCCAGCAGGTCGGCATACGAGCGAATATCGATGCCCGCCGCTGCACCTAGGCGCTGTAGGTAAGCGGGGTAGTCGGGCGCCTCGGGCGTCATGGCCTTATCGGGGCGGAAGGTGGGCAGAATGCGCGTTTCAAAGCCTTGCGCCGCAATGGCTTGGTGGTGCTCCAGCGTGTCGGCGGGGTCGTCGGTGGTGCACACGGTCACCACGTTCATCTTGCGCAGCAGGCCCTGCACCGCGTACTCGGGCGTTTGCAGCAGGGCATTGCACTGCTCGTAGATGCGGCGGGCGCTATCCTTATTCAGCAGCTCGGTGATGCCGAAGTAGCGGCGCAGCTCTAGGTGCGTCCAGTGGTATAAGGGGTTGCGCACGGTGTAAGGCACCGTTTCGGCCCACTTCTCAAACTTCTCCCAGTCCGACGCATCGCCCGTGATAAAGCGCTCATTCACACCGTTGGCCCGCATGGCCCGCCACTTATAATGGTCGCCGTAGAGCCAGATTTGGGTGATGTTCTCAAACTGCCGGTTCTGGGCAATCTGGTCGGGCGGCAGGTGGCAGTGGTAATCAATGATGGGCTGCGGCGCGGCGTGCTCGTGGTAGAGCTGGCGCGCGGTAGGCGTTTGCAGCAGGAAGTCGTCTGAGAGGAAGGGAGTCATAACAACGGGAGAACCTCACCCCCCGGCCCCCTCTCCAAAAAAGAGGGGGAGCCACGGCAGGCTGGTTGTTTTGGTTATAATTAGTGGTTAACTACTACTATTATCGCGCTTGTCGTCTAGCTCCCCCTCTCTTTTGGAGAGGGGGCCGGGGGGTGAGGTTCCCCGTTACAGCGACACCCCGCGCTTCCACGGAATGAAGTCGGTTTGGCCGTGGCGCACGGCGTGTACTTCCAAGCCGCTAGCCACTTGGATAACATAGTCCAGGATGCGCTCGCCGGCCTGCTCGATGGTTTCTTCCCCGTCGATGATGGTGCCGGTGTTCAGGTCGATGATGTCGGGCATGCGCTGGGCCAGCTTGGTGTTGGTGCTGATTTTGATGACCGGCGCAATGGGGTTGCCGGTGGGCGTGCCAAGGCCGGTTGTGAAGAGCACCACGTTGGCACCCGAGCCTACCTCAGCGGTCGTACTTTCCACGTCGTTGCCGGGGGTGCAGAGCAGGTTCAGGCCGGGCTTGGTCACGAGCTCGGGGTAGTCAAGCACGGCTACTACCGGCGAAGAGCCGCCCTTGCGAGCTGCGCCCGCCGACTTAATGGCGTCCGTTATCAAACCGTCGCGGATGTTGCCGGGCGAGGGGTTCATGTCGAAGCCCGAGCCCACGGCGATGGCCGAGTCGCCATACGACTTCATGAGCGAGGTAAAGCGCTGGGCCGTTTCGTGGTCTACCGAGCGGTTCACGATTTCCTGCTCTACGCCGCACAGCTCCGGAAACTCAGCCAAGATAACCGAGCCACCTAGGGCCACCAAAATGTCGGAAGTATGGCCTACCGCGGGGTTGGCCGAAATACCCGAAAAGCCGTCCGAGCCGCCGCACTCCAGCCCGATGCAGAGCTTGCTGAGCGGGGCCGGCTGGCGCTGCTGCTGGTTGGCCTGCATGAGGCCGGCAAAGGTTTGGCGAAGGGCCGTGCTCACCAGCGTTTCTTCAGTGCCCATGGTCTGCTGGTCCAGGATGAAGAGCGGCTTGCTAAAGTTGGGGTCGCGCAGCTTTATCTCGTCTTGCAGCATGGTAGCCTGGGCGTTTTGGCACCCTAGGCTGAGTACGGTGGCCCCGGCCACGTTGGGGTGCGTGATGTAGCCCGCCAGCAGGCCGCACAGCGCCTGGGCGTCTTGCCGGGTGCCGCCGCAGCCGCCCTCGTGGTTCAGGAAGCGGATGCCGTCCACATTCGGGAATAGCTTGGGTTTCTGGTAGTCTACCTCAGCTGATTGCAGGTCGGTGGCCAGGATATCCTCTACCGATTTGCCAGCCTGCATCAGTTCGATAAGGGCCTGGGTCTGGGGCTGATAGCTTTTGCGGCGGGCGTAGCCTAGGTCATTCACCAGGGCTTCTTCGAGCACCTGAATGTTACGGTTCTCGCAGAAAACCAGCGGAATAACCAGCCAGTAGTTGGCCGTGCCCACGCGCCCGTCGGGGCGGTGGTAGCCCATAAAGGTGCGGCCCTCAAACTGGCTCACGTTGGGCTGGGCCCAGCCTTGCGGGTGCTGGCCTTCCTGGTAAGAGTTGGTGGCGTGCTTGAGGTTGGCTGTGGTCAGCAGGCCGCCCTGCAGCACGGGCGCAGCCATTTTGCCTACTAGCACCCCATACATAGTTACCTCGTCGCCCACCGTCAGGGGCTGCAGGGCAAGCTTGTGCTTAGCCGGAATTTTCTCGGTCGTCGTTACGGTCACCCCGTCCCACGTCACAGGCGTGCCGATGGGCAAGTCGGTGAGGGCAACGAGCACATTGTCAGCGGGGTGGATTTTAGCAACTAGGTGCTTCATGGCAAATATCAATTAACAAGTAGCAAGTATCAGCTAGCGCTTGGCAGGTTTCTTACCTGCTAAACAAGGCAATGGGGCAAAGGTCGGCGGTTTTTGCGGCAGCACCCAATTAAGATAGTAGCCTATGGGGGCTGGCTGCGGTGCAGTGCGGGCTATCACTACGTGGGTAAATTAAGCGCCGTACTACGTGCCCGACCGTATATCTGCGCTACGCCGTCGCCTTCTGACTCTTGTTGAGCACCGTGGCCAGCGTAGCAGCGGCGCCCTCTTGCTGAAGCTGGGTGAGGTAGCGCGCCACGCTGTCGGCAAAGCCGGGCAGGGCCGTGAGGTCGGTGCCCCAAAGGGCTTGGTTGCTAAGTGCCGCTTGCACCAGCTCAGTAGTTGGCAGCCGCTGCCAGAGGTCGGTGAAGTAGCCCGCTTGCTCATCCTGAATGAGATACTCCTGGCCATGGGCCTCGCCGTACCACTTGTCGCCTTCTTGCCGGGTGCCGCGCTCAAAAAGCAAGTAGGCTGCGTAGCCCAGTGCCACATATTGCGGCACGGCCCGGAAGCGCTCGTAGTAGTGCAGCAAGTCGGGCACCACGCGCATACGCAGCTTGGCCGAGTAGTTGAGCGTAATGGCCAGCCAGCGGTGCTCTACGGCGGGGTTGCGGAAGCGGTCGAGCACCTGCATGCCAAAGCGCTGACCCATCTTTTCATCGACGGGGTAGGGGATGCCGGGCAATAGGTCGGCCAGCATCAGGTTGCGGACGTAGGTGGCCAAGCAATCATTTTCCATGGCTTCACGCACGGTGGGCACGCCACTCAGGAAGGCCAGCCCGCAGCTGAGCGAGTGCGTGCCGTTGAGCAGGCGCAGCTTCAACTCGCGAAATAGGTCGATGTCGGGCTGCACAATCACGCCAGGGTGTATTTGCTGAAAGCTCAGCACCTCTTTCACCCGCTCGTCGCCCTCAATGGCCCACAGCAGGTACACCTCCGACATGGTGAGCAGTTCGTCTTCATAGCCCAGTTCCTGGGTAAGGGTAGCATAAGTATTCGCCGCTGGCTTGCCCGGTACAATGCGGTCAACCAGCGAGTTGCAGATAGTGTTGGCTGTGGCGAGCCAGTGCATAAAATCGGGACCTAGGGCGGCGTGCTCAGCCAGTTCCTGTAAGATGCCGCGCAGCTTGGTGCCGTTGTCGGGTATCAACTCGGTGGGCACTATCACCAAGCCCTTGTCGGGGGCGCCGCCGAAGGCTTGAAAGCGGGCGTGCAGCACTGCCAGTAGCTTGCCCGGAAACGAGCGCGGCGGGGTGGCGCCTAGGTCCTCGTTTTCGTCGAGCACGATGCCCACTTCGGTGGTGTTAGAGAGCACTACCTCCAGGTCGGGGCTGGTGGCTACCTGCAGCACCTCGGCCCACTGGCTCTTGGCCGACAGCACGCGGCTGATACCGGCGCACACCACGTCCTCGCTGATGGTTTGGCCGTCTTCCAAGCCCCGTATACACACGGTGTACAGGTTGTCTTGGCGGTCGAAGGCGGCGGCGTCGCCCCCACCGTCGGTGCTTTTTACCACCACCACGCGGCCGTTAAAAATGCCTTGGCGGTTGGCCTGATCAATCAAAAAATCGGGTAGCCCGCGCAGCAGCACGCCGGTGCCAAACTGCAAAACCTTTTCGGGAAGCTCAAACAGCGCCGGAGTAGGAAGAACAACCGAGGGCTTGGCCGCGCCGGCTTGCGTAAAAAGTTGGGAAAGGACAGGCATGTTTTGCAAAGATTTTATAGCAACTGCTGGTAGATAATAGATGGGTGGCCGGTTGGCCTGGCGCCTAGGTCAGGGCTTGTTCAAATGAATATCCTAAGCCTAGGAAGCCCGTCATGGGCTCACCTGCTCACTTACTGTTTCCACTTTTGCTGCCATTTGGGGTACTCACGGGTCAGGAGCTTTTCGGGCCAGGTACTGGCGTACACGTAGCCAACGCGGCGCTCATTTTCGATATCGGCTAGGCGGGCGTGCTTCACACCGTCGCGCCCCACGTAGATGGGCTGGTTGGTGTCGAGGTCGTAGAAGCGGGCCCACAGCGTGCTGCCGGGCGAGGGCACCATTACCCGGTCGCGGCCTTTGGGCTGTTTGGGGTCGGTAATGTCGGCCACGGCCATGTTCTCAATCTTAGAGGTTTCAAACCAGGCTACAGCTGCCTCCACCGCGCGCCGCACCTCGGGGCTGGGCTGGTCGAGGCTCATCAAAAACTCGGTGATGCCCACCGACTCGTCGCCGCTTAGCGAGGCCAGCTCGAAGGCGCGGGCCGGGCAGGGTAGCAGCGTGCGGCGGTCGTGCTGGGCGCACCAAACCGTGCGCTTGCCGTGCTGCACGTACTGCGTTTTCAGGATGCACTGCACGCCTAGGTCCACTGCCCGCTGGGCTGGCGCCACGAGGGTGGGGTCTACAAGAGCGAAGTTGCCTTTTTTCGTGGCCACGGCTTGCAGCACCTTTAAGGCGTTCACCATGGCGTTGTCGTTGTAGGTAATCTGAGCCCGGTAAAGGTTGCTCTGGGGGTAGTACTGCGGAAAGCCGCCGCTGGGCTGCTGCATCTTGAGCAGGTAGCGGATGCCTTTTTCGGCACCTAGGCGGTAGGCCGGGTTCTGTGTGGTTTTGAAAGCGCCGAGCAGGTACGTGATTTCGCGGGTCGTAGCGTTGTTGTCGATGGTGGCATCCTCGCGGCCGGCGTCGCGGCGGGCATCCTGCAGGGCGGTGGCGCTCATGGGGCGCTTGTAGTCCACCTTCACCTCATTCACGGCCTTGGGCCAGCCGCCCACGCTACGCTGAAAGGCAAGCATCTTCTCGGCGGTACTGTCCTGGGCCACTGCCTGCGCCGGCTTAGTAGCTAGCACCAACGAGTGGCTGCGGCACGCGCCTAGGTTAGTAGCGGCCAGGCCGAGGATAGCAGTAACGAGCAACGAATACTTCATCGGTAAAAAGAAAGGCCAGCTGACGCCTGAGCGGTTGCCTAGGTAGCCGCTCAGGCGCGTAGCAGTTAGTAGCCGAAGTTTTGCTTCAGGGCGGGGTCGGTATCGAGGGTGGTCTGCGGAATGGGCAGCAGTTCCTTGCCTTGGCCCGCTACGTACTCGGCCGCCATGCCCGAGCCGGCGCTGTTTACGTTGGTAGTCGTAGTAGTGCCGCTCGTGGTAGTGCTGATAGGCACCACCGTGCCATTGGGCTGTAGGTTAGCCACGTAGGTGCCGTCAATGGACTGGCGCCAGTTGACGCGGACAATTCCGCTAGGTAGTGGCGTGGCTGGGGTAGTAGGCAGAAGAGACGCAGGCGTGGGCTTGAAGAAGGAGCGCGTCCACTGCACCTTGCCGCTCACTACCCGGTAAAACTGGTAGAGCGGCACGTTTTGGTACTGCCCTAGGCCCTGGCGCAGCAGGTTCAGGTTGGCCTTGGTCTCGCTGAGCTTAGAAGCCAGCAGGTTCCAGCGCAGCAAGTCGTATTTGCGGATACCCTCGGAGCCAAACTCTAGTAGGCGCTCGTTTACGATGGCGTTGAACATATCGGCTTTGCTGCCGGTGTTCAGGTTGGCAGCCGCAAGGGTGCTATTGCCATTGTAGCCCCGGGTGCGTACTTCGAGCAGGGCGTTGCGAGCCGCCGTGGTGGGGCCGTTCAACTCATTATCGGCTTCGGCAAACATTAGCAGCACATCGGCAAAGCGGATGAGGGGCCAATTGTAGCCTAGGTAGTTGTTGGTGCCGGGCAGGGCCGGGCTGTGCCAGTCGCGCCGAAACTTGCCATCGTAAATCGTGTTCAGTGCCACGCCCGACTGGTTGTTGCTGCCATTGGCAAACTGGTAGGGCGCAATCGTAATATCGCGGCGTACGTCGGTCGAGTCAAAGGCGTAGAAGTAAGTCGGCACCACCGTCACGGCGCCCTGCGTCGAGCCGTAGGTGGGCGAGTTTTGCAGGCGCGGGCCGTTGTAGTAGCCCAGCTTAGAGTCGCCGGTGGCCGTGGAGCCCGCCATACCCACCTCAAACATGATTTCGTTGGCAGCATCGCGGCGCTGCTGGTTTAGCCCTAGCCACAGGTCCGAGTAGCTCGGGTTCAGGTTGTGCTGGCTGCGCTGGTTCATCAGCTCCTGGCACTCCTGCCGGGCAATGCGGTAGTAGTCGAGGTAGTCGGTTTGGCGCGTCATGGTGTTGCCTTGCAGCGAGTAGCCGCCGCGCTGGAGCGCAATGCGGGCGCGCAGTGCTTTCACCGCGCCCTTGGTAATGCGCTCGTTGCCAATACCCGCGTTCGAGCGGTAGGGCACTAGCTTCTCGGCTGTGGCTAGGTCCGTAATCAGGGCGGTCAGCGTCTGATTGCGGTTGCCATTGGGCAGGTTGAAATCCTGGTCGTAGCTCGACGGTGAAAACTGCGCTGGCACGTCGCCCCAGTTGCGAATCAGCTCATAGTAGTACTGCGCTCGCAAGGTGAGGGATTCGCCGTAGAGGCGGTGCAGGGCGGCGGTGTCGGCGCTGGTGCCGGTGGAGTAAAGCGCCATCTGCGGAATGTATTTGATGCAGATATTGGCGCGCTCTACGCCCTGGTACAAGTTGTTCCAGGGGTTGATAATTTCGGTGTTGCTGGCAAAGGACTTGTAGCGCGCAATGCCCCGGCGCCCCGTGTCGAAAGTGCCCGACGAGCCGATGAGCTCATCGGTATCGTAGGGGTAGTACATACTAATGCGAGTGCCGTAGGTATTGTCGCCCGACAGCGGGTCGTAGGCGCCCAGTACGGCGCTGGTAGCCCCGCTCACTGTGCTGAACGTGGCCTCGGTAGTAGTGAGGGCCGTGGGCTCTATATCAAGGTAGCTTTTGCAGGAAGTGGCCAGTCCGGCCGCTCCGGCCAGCAGCACCGCCGCCGTGGCCTTCCGCGAAGTGAAATTAAAAACTTTCATAAGGCTAGAAACTAGCTAAAGTGCGGGTGGGAAAAGATTACAGCCCTAGGTTGAGGCCAAACAAGAAGGCGCGGCTGCGAGGGTAGGCGGCGTAGTCGACGCCCGGCGTGAGCGGGGTGCTGCGGCGGGTGTTCACCTCGGGGTCGTAGCCCGAGTACTTGGTGAAGGTGTATAGGTTGTTGAGCGTCACGTAGAAGCGCAGAGTCTGCACCTTCGCGCGGCTCAGCAGGCCTTTGGGCAGCGAGTAGCCCACCGTGATGTTGTTGACGCGCAGGAACGAGCCGCTCTCGATGGCGTAGGAGTGCAGCAGGTAGTTGCCGCGCACCGGGCTCCAGATGGTAGCGTTGGCGTTCACCTGGTTAAAGGTGTTGGCATCGGTGATGAGCACGCCGTTGTTGTCGGTGTAACGCACTCGGTTGTTCATTTCGCTCAGTAGGTTGGCGTAGGAGGTGTTGGCCGTGCTGGTCGTAAACTCAATCTTGTTGGCGTTGTAGATATCGTTGCCGAGCACGAAATTGAGGAACACACTAGCGTCGAAGCCTTTATAAGTGAATTGCTGGTTGAGGCCCCCAATCATCTTGGGGTTCGAGTTGCCAATGATGGTTTTGTCAGCTTCCGTTAGCTGGCCGTCGCCGTTCACGTCGCGCAGCTTGAGCGAGCCGATAGCCACGGCGGTACCAGTCACGGCGGCGTTGCTGGCCACGCCATCGGCAAGCACGCCGGTGCGGGTGGCGTAGTTATACGACTTGAAGTCGTTGGCCGTGTAGTAGCCGTCCGTCACGTAGCCGTACATCATGCCTACGGGCTGGCCTACGCGGGCCACGTAGTCGGGGCCCGATAAGGCAGTACCCGCCCAACCCGACTGGATGCTAGGAATCTCCGACAGCCCGCCTAGGTCCGTGATTTTGTTGCGGTTGAACGTAGCGTTAGCTGTGGCCGACCAAGTGAAGTCTGGCGTCTGAATAACCGTGCCGCTCAGCTGCAGTTCCAAGCCCTTGTTCGAGGTCGAGCCGATGTTGCGGAACTGCGAGGTGTAGCCCGAGAAGCCCGGCAGCGGCTGCGCAATCAGCAGGTCGTGGGTGGTATTGTAGTACACGTCGGCCGTGAACTGCACGCGGTTGTTGAACAAGCCCACGTCCACACCCACGTCGCTGGTGGTGGTGATTTCCCAACGCAGGTTAGGGTTGGCCAGCGTCGAACTGGCCGTGGCGGGCGTCGTTACGTGGTTGAGGGCATACGACGAGCTACCCGGCTGAAACAGCTGCGTATACAAGAAGTCGGGCACGCGGTTGTTGCCGGCTTGGCCGTAGCTCACGCGCAGCTTCAGGTCCGATACCTTGGTGAGGTAAGCCTTAAAGAAGTCCTCCTGCGAAATGCGCCACGCTGCCGAAGCGCCGGGGAAAATACCGCGGCGGGTAGCACCGGCCGCAAACTTCGACGAGAGGTCGTAGCGAGCCGTGGCCGATAGCAAATACTTGCCATCGTAGTCGTAGCTGAGGCGGCTGAAGCCCGAAACCAGACCATAATCGACCGGGATGCCAGTGCTCGGTAGCACGGGCTGGGCCACGGTACCTACCGGCAGCACGGCCTGGTTGATGTTGGCTAGAGCGCGCTCGGCGGTGATGTCGGCCGGCAAAAAGTTCGTTTGCACGAAGCTCTGGGTGGTGCGCTGGCGGTAGGTTTCCTCACCCAGCAAAGCCGAGAACGTGTGCTTGTCTTTCTTCAGCGTGTAGGTGAGCGTGTTCGAGTTGTTGAGCGTGGTCGTGATGCCGTTAGTAATGGTCACGAAGGGCAGGTTTTGGTAGCCGCCTGCCGCCTGCCGAATGGTCGGCGAGTATAGCCCGTTGAAGGTCCCTAGGTCGGTGTAAGTGATGTCAAAACCGCCCGTAGAGCGGAATACCAGCGACGGCAGAATGTTAAACGATGCCGTAGCACCCATGTTGAAGGTGCGGCGCTTATCGGAGCGATACTCGTTGTTGATGGCCAGCACCGGATTTACCAGCGACGAGTTGGCGAAGAAATCGGGGTCGAAGTTGGCAGTAGGGTCTACGCCGGCCACGCTAGTGGGCAGGTTAAAAGGAATGTACTGCACCGTGTTGCGCAGGCGCGACGTTACGCTAGAGCCGGTGTTCACCACTTGGCCGTTGCTGGAGGTACCTAGGGCGGCGCCGGTACCGGCGCCTAGGTTCTCCTGGTCGTTGAAGCGAGCATTGAAGCCTAGGCGAAACTTCTCACTGGCTTTGGTGTCGATGCGGAAGTTCACCAGCTTGCGGTCGTAGCCCGAGCCCAGCTGAATGCCATCCTCCAGGTTGCGGGTTAGACTCAGATTGAAGGTCGTGGCCTTGGTGCCGCCACTCACCGACACGTTGTGCGTTTGTTGCATGGCGCTGCGGCCAAACACCTGCTCCTGCCAGTCTTGGTAGGGTAGGTTGCGCAGGTTGTTCAAGGTGTCGCCGTTGAAGTTGAGCGAGCCGAAAACCTGCCGGAACGTGTTGATGCCGCCCGATACGCTGGCGCCCGAGCCCGTGAGCTGCGCCCGCTCGTACTCCCAGTTCAGATAGTCGGCTGGGCCCATCACATCTAGCTTCTTAGTCAGTTTGCGTAAGCCCCCGAAGCCGTTGTACGACACCACCGTGCGGCCTTCACGGCCGCCCTTAGTGGTGATGATAACCACGCCGTTAGCCCCGCGGGCACCGTAGATAGCGGTTGAGGAAGCGTCCTTTAGCACGTCGACCGAGGCAATGTCCTGCGGGGCGATTACGGAAAGCGCGTTCTCAATCTGAATGCCGTCCACGATGTAGAGCGGTGAGTTGTCCTGGGTAATGGAGCCACCGCCGCGCACCTTCACTTGCACGCTGTTGTTGCCGGGCGTGCCTTCCGAAGAGGTCAGTTGCACACCAGCCAGGCGACCCGTCAGGGCCTCAGCGGCCGAGTTGACGGGAATATCCTTAATCTGCTGGGCATTTACCGACGAGATGGCGCTTGTTACGTCGCCGCGCCGAACCTCTTGGTAGCCAATAACTACGACGTCGTCGAGTGACTGCACATCCGATACCAGCGTGACGTTGATGGTGGTTTTGTCGCCTACGGCTATTTCTTGGCTCACGTAGCCCACGAAGCTGAAGCGCAGCGTGGCCGTTTTATTACCAGCGGGCACGTTGATGGTGTAGCCGCCATCCACAGCAGTAGAAGCGCCGCTGGTGGTGCCTTTTAGCAGCACCGTCACACCCGGCAGGGTTTCGCCATCTGACCCTTTGACTATGCCACTCACTGCGCGGGTTTGGGCCAGGGCCGCGCCCACGCTGGCGCACAGCACAAGCCAGAGTAACAGAAAATGTCTTTTCATAAGAGCAGCAGAGAAAAAATGGGTGGGAATTGAATGAAGTGAAGCGCGAGGGGGCTACGAGCCAGCAGTGCTGCCGGCGAGCCTAGGACCAGGTGGGGGCGGGCTGCTAGCCGCTGGCCGGGCCAAAAATTGTTTTTTAAACTTTAGCAGGATAAAATGCCCATTCCGAACGAAGCAGAAGCTATTGGATGCCTCGAAGTTTAGCGAATGATGGGGGCCTGATGAAGACCCGGAGCGTTTTTATTTGCGCAAACGTTATCGGTAACGTTCCCAAAACCCGCATCATGGGCTGGCAAAAGCTCAAATAGCCCTCGACACCGATTTAAGTGATACCTTTAGTCGCTAGCCATAGGCCGGGTTTTTAGCCCAAAATTTGCATTTTAATTATATTTTAGCTTGGAAGCCGCCACCCTCAAAGACATTGCCCGCGAACTGAATATTTCGGTCTCGACCGTGTCGCGGGCCTTGCGCGACAGCTATGAGATAAATGCCGAAACCAAGCGCATTGTGATGGAGTGCGCGGCTCGCCTGCACTATCGCCCCAACCCCATTGCGCTCAGCCTGAAGGGTAGCAGCAGCAAGGCCATTGCGGTTATCGTGCCGCAGATTGCCAATTATTACTTTTCACAGGCTATTAATGGTATCGAGGAAGTGGCCAACCGCCGGGGCTACGACGTGCTCATTTTCCAAACCCACGAAACCTACGACCGCGAAATAGCCAACTTGCGCCAGGCCCTGGCCCGCCGCGTCGATGGTGTGCTCATCTCGCTCAGCAGCGAAACTTCCGACCTAGCGCACTTGCAGGAATCACAGCAGCAGGGCACGCCCATTGTGCAATTTGACCGGGTATCGGCCGATGTGAATACGCCCCGCGTAGTAGCCGACAATTTTGGGGGTGCCTTTGCCGCTACCGAGCACCTTATCAAGACCGGGCGTCGGCGCATTGCGCACCTCACCATTCAGCCCTGGCTCAGCATCACGCAAGAGCGGCTGGCCGGCTACCGCGCGGCGCTGGAGCAAAATGGCCTGCCCTACGACGAAAGCCTGGTACGCTTCGGCACCTTCGGCCCCGACGAGGTGGGGCCCCTGGTAGATGAGCTGCTGGCCCTACAGCCCCGGCCCGATGCCTTCTTCACGGCCAGCGACCGGCTGGCCCTAGGGTGCCTGGCAGCGCTACGCCAGCGCCGCATCCACATTCCCGACGAGGTGTCGCTCATTGGCTTCACCAACCTCAACGTGGCCGATTTGCTGTCGCCCTCGATGAGCACTGTAGTGCAGCCCGCCAAGGAAATCGGCCAAACCGCCGCCGAGCGCCTGCTCGACCTCATCGAGCGCAAGCAGCGCCCCGCGCTGCCCATCACTACGACCACTATTCCCACCACCATGCAGCTGCGCGAATCGACACAGCTGGCGGTAGTGGCATAGGATGAGTTGTGAGCTTAGGACGTTGTTGAACGTTGGTTTAATGAGCATTATAAGCTCCGCTATTGAGCGTAGTTAGGGTGAAAGCTGGGTGCTTATTATGACTAAAATGGTTATTAGTCGTAGGATAATAAAGCCCCGTAGGAGCGACCCCTTCGATTAGTTGGGTCACCTTATGGGGCTTCCATGCTTTGGCTACAGCAGGTTGCGACCGATGGGTCGCCTCGCTTGGGCTAGTCTACACCTTGAGTTAGCTACCTTGCACGCTGCCTGTACCTACCAGCGGCACCACCTTACTGCCTACGCCCTAGTAGCTGCCTCTGCTTCTCATGTGGACTTCTTCCCGCACGCGCTTACGCCGCTTGGAGGCGGCCTGGCACCAGCCAGCTGCGCGCTCTCCCTACCTCTCCTTGGTGGCCCGCTACTACGACCACGTGCAGCACGAGCCCGCGTACCAGCGCCTGCCTGACCAAACCTGGGAAGACCTGAACGGTGACTTGCTCTTTGGACTGCTCGATGCCACAATGAGCCCGGTTGGCCAGCAATGCCTGTACCACCGCCTGCGCAGCCCGCTTGCCGACGAAGCCGCCTTGCACGAGTTTGATGCTGCGGCAACCCTGCTAACGCAGCAACCCGAGGTCCGCGGGCACGCCTTGCTTGCCCTCGACCAGCTAACGGCCGACGAGGCGTATTACCTGACCGATTTGCTGCAGGGGGAGCCTCTGCCCACCTTGCCTGGCGCGCGCTTCGCGCCGCTGCTCGCGCTGGGGCTGTTGGCCACGTTGCTCGGGGGCTTCTGGCTGCCCGTGCTCTGGATGGCTACGGAGGCGTTGGCTCTCACCAATTCAGTGTTTCATTTCTGGCAGCTCAAGCAGATTAAGAACTGTGTGCGCCCGCTGCTGCAGTTGGGCCGCTTGCGTCGGGCGGGCCAAGCCCTACAGCGGGCAGCCCTGCCCCTGCGGCCGCTGCAGTCGCTGGCAGCACCCCTAGCCCGGCTGAGGGATATCATGTGGCAAGTAACTTTCTTTCAGGTGCAAGACAACTTGCTGATACTCGACCTGCTCAAGATGCTGCTGCTGCTCGACGTGCTGCTGTATGCCCGTTGCCGGGTAGCTGTGCAGCAGTATGCGCCCGCCATTCGGACCGTTTTTGAGGCGGTGGGCTACGTCGATTGCGCCCTGGCAGTAGCCAGCTTCCGCCAGCGCCACGCCACCTGCGTGCCCCACTTTGGGCCGGCTACCGAGGGTATTCAGCTGCAAGCCGCCTACAACCCGCTGGTGCCGGGCTGCGTGCCCAACGACCTTACCCTAGCTGGGCAGGGGGTATTGCTCACTGGCTCAAACATGTCGGGCAAAACAACCTTTATGCGCACGCTGGGCGTGAATGCTCTGTTGGCCCAGACGATAGCGACGTGCCCGGCGGCCGCCTACCACGCCCCATTTTGCCGAGTGCTAACCAGCCTGAGCATGGCCGACAGCCTGCTCACGGGTAAGAGCTACTACTTGGTCGAAGCCGAAACCATGCGGCAGCTGCTGGTGGCCTGCGACGCGGCCCCCAGCAGCTACCTGCTGCTGCTAGATGAGTTGTTCAAAGGCACGAATACGCAGGAGCGCATTGCCGCCAATAAAGCCGTGCTGGCCTACTTGCAGCCGCGCAGCTGGGTAGTGGCGGCCACCCACGATGGGGAGCTAGGCGCACTATTACAGCCGTGCTTTGTCGAATACCACTTTTGCGAGACGGTCACGGCCGAAGACTGGTATTTCGACTACCGCCTCAAAGCCGGGCCGCTGACCACACGCAATGCTATTCGGTTGTTGGCGCGCTTGCACTACCCAGCGCAAGTAGTAGCCGCCGCGCAGGCGCTTAGCGCCACGCTAGCTACCCGGGCGCAATCATTTGAACCAAAGAAGTTAACTCGTTAGCTGATTCGACCAAGCGGGAGGAAAACGTAGTAAGGTAACTGATTGTTTATAAGGGTAATACCCTGCGTCTGGCGTGGTCTTTATATGCGTAAGCGCACTGTAGCAATACGTAGAACACGTTCGGCAGCAGCCAAAATAACCAGACTAGCACCATGGTTAAGGGGCCGGCACCCACGGCGCGGCGCTCCCGAAGATGCGCCCTAGGGTATAGCGCTTGGCCTCCTTGGCCGTAAGCTGATGCGCCCACTTGGCGCGTGCTGCCGGGTTGGCGCCGGGGCCGGTAGACTGGTACTCGGCGTAGTAAGCAGTTTTCTCGTTGGCCGCGTCGCGCCAATTGTCCCAGCCGAGGGGCAAAATGTGTTGGCCTAGCTCGCAATTCAGATACACCGTGCGCGAATGCGGCCGCCAGGGGCGCCCTAGGTACACTTTGTGGGCTGCAGAGTCGGCAGTGAGGCGGCAATTGCGAAACACGAAGCCGTAGGCCTGCCGCTCGGTAGTAGCCGCCGCCGCAATGTAAGAATTACGCTTGCTGCGGATTTCGCAATTGTCGAATACGGCCGTGGCGGTGCCGAAAATGAAATCCGTAGTGCCCTCGATATAGCAGTCCTGGTAGTACTGCCGGCTGTTTTCGACGGCTGGAAACAGCGTGTCTTGGTTGCCCAGCATGCGGCAGTGGCGGAAGGTGGCGCGGTCGCCCTCCACGTGCAGCGCCACAGCCTGGCCCACTGGCCCGGCCGAGTTTTCAAAGGTGATGTTTTCGGCGGTGAAGTCATTGGCCTGCACCAGCACTGTGTGCGAGGTGTAGGTGACGTGGCCGGCCGCATCGCCGGTGTGGTCGCCGCCCGTGATGATAGTACCCTCGCGGCTTTCGCCTACCAGCCGCACGTGCGTTTTGTGAGAAGGCACCACCAGCTTCTCGCGGTAGATGCCGTTTTTAATCTGAATCGTGACTGTGACCTGCGACAAATCGCGCGAGGCATTCACCGCCTCCTGAATGGTGCGGTAGTCACCCGAGCCATCCTGCGCCACGCGCATCAGCAACACCTGGGGCGGGGGTGCTGGGCGGGCTGGCGGCATGCCATCGGCGGGTTTGGGTAGGGTGGGGGCGGCCTGTCCTAGGGCAACTAGCGGCAGTAGGAGCAGGGCCGCCTGAGCAACGTATTTCATAGGGAGGGAACCTAGGGCTGAGGTTGGTCGGGGTTCCAGTCGCGCAGCACTTGGGCGCGGGTGTAGCGCTCGGCCTCGGCAACCGTGAGCTGGTGCGACCACGCCACGCGGCTCTTGGGCGCCGCGCCGGGGCCAGTAGACTGGTACTCGGCGTAGTAAGCGGTTTGCTTGTTGCTTTCCTTGCCCCACTCATCCCAGCCCTCGGGCTTGATGAGAGCGCCCAACTCGCAGCCTAGGTACACTACCTTGGCGTAGGGCCGCCAGGGTCGACCTAGGAAAAAGGAGCTTTTGGGCGCGTCGCCCGTGATTTTGCAGTGCCGAAAGACATAGCCGTAGCGTGCCGTGTCGGGCGTAGAAGCGGCCGTGACAAAGCCGCCGCGCTTACAAAAAATGGTGCAGTCCTCAAACCACGCCGTGCCCGCGCCGAAGATGAAATCGACCGTGCCCTCGATGTAGCAGTCCTTGTAATACTGCCGGCTGCCTGGCCCAAAAGTGTACAGCGTATCCTGAAAGCCCAGCAGGCGGCAGTTTTTAAACTTGGCCCGGTCGCCGGCCACCCACACGGCCACGGCTTGGCCCACCGGCCCGGCTGAGTTCTGAAACGTCAGGTTTTCGGCCGTGAAATCGGTGCCGTAGATGTAGATGCTCGATGAGCCCGAGGTGCCCATCTCTTCGCCAAAGCGGTTTTTCTTCTGGTTGTAGTCGTCGAAGGTCAGGATGGTCTTGTCGCGGTCCTCGCCTACCAGGTGTACCAGGGTTTTGCTGCCGGCCAGCACCAGCTTCTCCTTGTAAGTGCCTTTTTTGATAAAAATGGTCGTTTCCTTCTTCCGTAAATCGGGCACTGCATTAATGGCTTCCTGCACCGTGCGGAAGTCGCCCGAGCCATCTTGAGCTACGGTGAAGGTGCCGATGGGCCCGGCTGGCGCACTTGCTTGAGCCGGCGCAACGCCAGCTAGGAGTAGGAGCCAGCTCAATAGGAGTTTTAGGGTGTTTATTTTCATGGTACTGCGTTGGCTATGAATAATATGTGACTGTCATGCCGAGCGCAGCGAAGCATCTCGCGTGATGCAGTAAATTCTTGCGTTCACAGACGTTAGCGAGCAAGATGCTTCGCTGCGCTCGGCATGACAATCGTAACTAGATTTACTCGGCTATCGGCGCTACGCGCCACCAGTCAACATCGGCGTAGCCGGCCGTGGCTGCCGTGCCTGGGCTGAGGCAGAATACGCCCATCTTCGCGCCCACCCATCTGCCCTCGCGGGCTGTGAACTCG
>Ga0265798_10001015_pt1 | contig 44726 bp, 49 predicted proteins | sample P3T30metagenome_FD_192430 | JGI IMG/M metagenome (GOLD analysis project Ga0265798, IMG submission 192430) | Plant litter microbial communities from East Loma Ridge, Irvine, California - P3 T30 | ecosystem: Environmental > Terrestrial > Plant litter > Unclassified | place: USA: California... | reverse complement strand
CCATCGTCGCGACAAACTTGTATCCAGGGAAATAACAAGAGCAGACATGGCATCTCCAGAATACGAAACAACAAAAGTCAATAAACTTGGACGATTGGCGAATCGAGGTAAGACAAACCACCCTCCTGTACCGTGCCATTCACGAAACCCCACCGTTTCCCTATCTCCGACTCAGCATGTTATCATATTCTAACAACCACAACCGCAAAGGCACCTACGATTACGCCACGATCCACGCCCTAGTAAACGAATGTCCAGTCCTCCACGTCTCCTTCACAGATCCCGAACACGACTTTCCTGTCGTGTTGCCTATGCTCGGATGTACAGGCTCCTTCTCCAACCCAGCCGCCGACGCAAATACGACTGAGCAAGACATCTACATACACGGCTACGTGTCCGGGCGCATTTTCAAATCCTCGAAGAACGCTGCAGAGGGATTGCCGATTACAGTTGCCGCGACGTTTCTGGATGGCCTTGTACTGTCCCTTACGCCGTTTCATAATTCGTGTAATTATCGCTCTGCAGTTGTATACGGATACGCTTCGCTCGTTGAAGACACCGATGAAGTAAGTCAGCCCTCGGCCAGTACCGGTACCCCATTTCTTTTTTATTCTCCAAGATACATGGATTAACTTTAGTATATAGGCACTCTACGCGATGAAATTGATCACGGATAATTTACTCCCGCAACGATGGGATAAATCGCGCACACCGCCGACGCAAGCGGAATTAAAATCGACGAGTATTCTGCGCGTTAGGGTCAAGAGTGCGAGTGCGAAGATTAGGGTTGGGGGACCGAGTGAGGATCGGGGGGATTTGAAGGATGGGGAGCTTGTGAAGGGGACGTGGACGGGCGTGGTACGTTGCTATCATGCACATTGATATGTTCCTTTCTTTTATTTCTCGCATGCCGAGTCGAGTCTCGCTGACGCTGGTAGATTCCGTACTGGGGGACGTGGGGCGAACCGGTTGAGGGCAAGGAGAATGGGTGTAAGGAGGTGGAGGCGTACATTGAGCAGTGGCGGCAGAGGGAGACGGGGAGGGCGAGGGGGTATGCGTTTGGGGCGGTGGGGACGGAGGAAGGGAAGAGGTGAATAGTAGTTTTAGGGAACAGGGTGGAGGAGTGACGTTATTGAAGATGGGCACGTCCATTCGAGAAGTTGATACTACAGGCTGTCTACCCTCAAAGCAATCCGAGCCCGCCTCTCACTACTCCGAAACCCCACCGCACCTACTCAACCCTCCGTTTCTTCATACCAACCTGCCTATTCCCCTTAACATCCCTGCCCTCCTCAATATTCAACATGGCTTCCCTCTTCTTCTCCGTAACAATCTTAATCGCATCTCTCACAACGCGGCCCTCAACACTAACTCCTTCCTCCTCAAACTCCTCCATCTTCTTGCCGACACGCGCTTCAATCGCTAAAATGAGCTCCACGTCCCTCTGCCCGATAAATGTTACGCTCGTGCCTGTGCGCCCTGCTCGCGCTGTGCGTCCGACGCGGTGGATGTAATCATCTGGATCGCGCGAGACGTCGAAGTTGATGACGAGCGCTACCTCTGGGATATCCAGACCTCGCGCCGCGACGTCCGTAGCGACCAGTATACGCGCAGCACCGGCGCGGAAACGTCCTAGATTACCGACGCGATCTTGCTGCTTGAGCCCGCTGTGTAGCGCGGTGACGCGGTGGTCCAGCATGCGGAGCATGTACTCGAGAAGCGTTGCTGTTTTCGTGCGGTTGCAGAAGATGATGATTTTGGACTCGATGTGCGCGGGCGTGGTGAGTAGCACGTGAAGATAGCATTCTTTGTGCGTTACTGGCGTTTGGAGGTACAGTTGTCGTAGGCCAGCGGGCGTGGCGAGATCTTCGGTGTCGACTTCGCATACGAAGATTGGTTGGCGGCCTGGGGCGCGGGGCTGGTTCTTGAGCGCTAGGACCTCGGGCGTTACTGTGGCGGTGAATAGGAGGGTCTGGCGCTTCTCTTTGGGAGGGAGCACGCTGAGGCAGGTTTCGATGTCGGGGAGCATGGAGCCTCTGCCGGGCGCGAGGAGTCGGTCTGCTTCGTCGAAGACTACGAAGCGCACGCGGCGGAGGCCGCAGATGGTGTCTTCGCCTGAGGTCCTGATGTGCTCGGCTAGACGGCCGGGCGTGGAAATGACGACGTGAGGCCTGGATGCGAGAGCGAGAGCTTGTTCGCGTTGATCTGCGCCGCCGGTGATGAGGATGGGCTTGAGAGATGCGGGCGCGGATATGGCTTTGACCTGTTCGAATATCTGGATGGCGAGTTCGCGTGTTGGTCTAGCAGTGATGTCAGTTCACGTTCGTTTCGCAAACACGAGTCCTGTATAGCTTCAAAGTTCTTCACGCATGCCTCTTGCAATGCAGGTCTCTACACTGAGGATAGCCAGACTCGCGTTTGGGTTTTACTCACGTGATGATCAGGGCGAAGATTCCGCACGGGTCTTCCGCCCACTTCTGCATGATGGGCACGGAGAAAGCAATTGTTTTGCCAGTTCCCGTACGAGATCCACCTATACAGTCTCTTCCCTTGAGAATCTCGGGTATACACGCCTCCTGAATGCCTGTAGGGCGCTTGATTTCCATGCCTGATAGTGAGGCGACGAGCCAAGGGGCGACGTCAATCGATGCGAAACTCGCTTTGGTGACGGCTGGTGGCGCACTGTATTTGGAAGCTGAAAGTGAGGGCTGGATGGATTCACGAGGTTTCCCGAGCTTTACTCGCGATATTGTTGTAGGTTTCGGAGCTGCAGGGGCATCGGATTCCGATTCTTCTTCTGGCTGTACCGACAGCTTTCTTCTCTTTCTGGAACCCATTTGTTCTGCCATAATATCCTCATCCGAGCTGGAGCCTGAGGTAGAGTAGTCAGTCGTCATGTTGTGGTGAAGAGTGTGAAGCGTCGGCGTGAATTTTTTGGACATAGAGTCTTATCGATAAGCTAGCGCCAGATGTGATTCGTCCTTATACTTGAACCTGAACTGCAGGTGTCCTTCAACTACATCACGTTTTGAGCCATCTGCAGTTTGGGCTGTGGCTTTGACATTTCCGCATTTTGAATAGCTTCGAAACTACACGCACGCTGCTAACGCTTCATTGAAATTTAGTATTCACTCACAACCATGGTCCTTTTCATCGACTTGGAAGTGAGCTCCTCGCCATCATGGCTCCCGTCTAGCTTCACGCAACTATCACACTTATTGTACTCTGATGTCGCTTCAATGACATTGTCGATCGCTGTCTACCGTTTCGCTTGTATCGATCTGAACCTGGACTCTTGGAGATCATGCATCCTGTATGAATTTTACGCATCTATCGAGCTCCTGATGCGGAGTCAATTGAGAAGATTCTGGCCTCATCTAACGTCTCGTCGATATCGACAACAACTCTCCCCACACAGGCATGCCTTGTCCAGCCCAGCCCAGTACTTGTCGCCATAGTCGACTGTGATCTCAGACCCAGCTTCGATGCCCTTGCTTACGAGGATGACCCGCTGCGTATCCAGCCATGTAAACGTCGAAGACTGCGCGTTGGCTTTGCAGCTATGATTCGCAAATCTGGTGTAGTTGCCCATCCGCCCCTGCCAAATTTGGTACTGCGCTTGCGGCGTGGCTCCTTCCATCACATCCAAGTGCCGAACACCTTTCGTTATGAGACCTATCAGCTCGCCAACAGCGGCGCCTCTCTCAAATGATGTCAGCGCTGTCAAGCCGTTGTTTTTTCCCTCAGCAGTTCGATAGACTTGAATGGGCGGCGACTTGCGCTTCACGCAACCGAACAGCGACGGAAAGCAGAAGCACGAGTTCTCTTTCGGTTCGTCGGATTGCTGCTCATTGCATAGTGCGCAAAGGAATATGCCATTCGCTCGTGTGACGGCGTTCTGCTGTGGCATCCATCTCGGATCTTCACAGCCCCAGACCGACTCATCGACGATGGATTCGTCGATGTGCTCGAACGAGAAGAACGGATCGTGGTGTAGGTACGTCTGCCGCAGCGGCATCGGATCCGAGCCGTCTTCGTTTACCACCCATTCATGCGGATGCCCAGGGTACTTCAGGGCCTCACTGTCCCCCACAATCGTCAACAGCTGCCTCCAGTGCGGATGCAGCGTATCTGCCGCAACTTCCAGTCTCTTTCGCAGATATCTCAGCCTTCGCATAGCCTCCTTGTCGAAGCCTACGCGATATTTGCAAAAGCGGTAGATACCCATGCCGGCAAATACCAGTGCCGCCCATCCTGCAGCATCCTTGACGTCTTTGTAGCCCTTCCATATGGCGATCTTATTCCGCAGTTCTTTCTCGCTCCATCCGAAGTCCCGGCAGGCTTCCATGAACACAGCTTTACGGTGCTTGGTGGATGAGATAGACGAGTCGGCAGACGCTCGAGCTTGCACCTGCTCTTCGAAGAGTTCAGTCCAGCGTGCTTGTACAATTATCTCGATTGAGCGACAGACGCGACTCGCCTGCGTCACTTTGCGACAGAACACGTTCATCTGGCTGAATGCGTCTACTGCACTCGAAGACTGAGCGACTACTGTGTTTGTATGCGGAGCGACTTGATGAGGGCTGAATGTATTCGCGGACTTTTGGATGCTCATACCGCCATTTGGTGCAACCTGGAACTGATCGAATATAGCTTCCGGATCGAGATTGATGGAGCCGTGGACTTGTTCCCAGATACCAACAATCAGCTTATCCAAGGTCGACGGCTGGAACACAAATTTCTCGGAAGCAACTTTTCTGCGCTTCGGGAATGTCCGTTCCTCGACCTGCATCTGGCGTTGATGCTCAGTGGCGTCTTCGTCGAACACCTGAGTGCCAACGCGAAGCCCTCCCGTGCCCTTCCTGCTCGATGCGCGAAGTCTCATGTCGCTGCCGGAGTCTGGCTCTTCGCATGAGTCAGAGTCATTTTCCGCTCGAGAGAGTGGCGCGCGAGCAGTACCGACGACATCCTTGCCAGAAACAGTAGGGCTTCGTGATGGCTGAGGGGTCTTCCATCGCGCTAGATCCACGGTACGCTATGACTGTGTCAGTCGGCTCTTCATCGTAGAGAAGCTTGTCCATCTTGAATGTGCTTTACACTTGCTCGGGTCACCTAGATAGCGACCATTCTCTGGATCGACACGAAGCAAGTGGAAGTTACGTACCGAAGCGACTCTCCCTGCACGCGGTACGGTCGCACGGGCGGGCTCAGCTTCTTCTATGAAAGCTTCCACTCGCAGCATGGGACGATCTAGATTGTCTATCTGTGGCCAAGCGATGTTCGCCTTTGCAAGGTGCTCTTGAATCGCTTGGCCAATGCATTCGGACAGCCCGTCGACGCCTTCGAGCACGTTCATCACGCAGTTGGTGTCAAAGCGCTAGACGTTGGGAATGGCATGCAGCGCATGGGTCGGGCCGTTCGCGTTGCTGGTCAAGATCGAGAGAGCACGTAGCGGAAAGAAAGCGAAAGACGTCGTTGGTGTGGGCGATCTTGGTCCGAGGTTTCTACTGAAAGGGACCGCAAAGAGGCCGAGGAGCCGATCAACAGCAGCAGTACTGTTGTGACAGGCAAGACTTTAGGGCAGAACGCGAGCAGATGATTCTGAACCGCCTCATCTGCACCCTTGGACAATCATTGGCGTCGCGGCAGCGCCGACGCTCACAACTCGTTGAATGTACAGCTGCGGCATTGCGTCATAGCCAAATTTGTAATGTCCCCGGGAGGTTTGACATGAACACGAGACATCACTTGCGACGCCAAACGAATCGACTGAGGTCAACCAACACAACAAATCTTCTGCTCGCTGCCGACCGCATCTGCCTGGGCATCACAAATTGGTTTGAAAGGATTACAGCGGAAGCTAGCCATGAAGATGCTAGTTGGTTGCATCATGCATGTGGCGCTCTCGAACTTTTGCCCGCGCACGTCACTTTGCTAAAAGCACGCTTGAACATTGAACATCAACATTAACATCTAGGATTGAAGAATTTTGTATAGGTATGTGAGAAAGAAATCAGAACTATCGCACTTGAAAGGCATAGAGTCTTCTCTGCATTGGACTGCCACACGTTATCTGGACAGCAGCGCACCATAGAATGGTATTCACATACTGTGTAATGTACCCGCCGTGTGCCAAGTGGCACTAGGAGATTACTCCACAACATATAGTCCACTGGTGCAGCATGGTTCAACATGCTTGTGCTTTTCTTGTATGGTATAATTAACTCCCATTTACTGATCTTGTCTCCTCATTCTCCTCGCATCTCATTTCCGTTCCATCTATACATTTCGGGCTTTTTTGTCTTTACTATTCCATAGTTGTCTTTACCGTCCTCCATACACAAGACTTGCCGGCAAGAGCGTCATGGAACGAACGAAGTCGGAAGATCCGGAGCAAAATGGACTCGACAGAATCAAGACCACGGAATCATATACATTTCAAGGCGCAAGAGGATGGCGGCAATATCGCATATTACAACCAGGACGAGGCATGTACCACGACGTTAAGCGTCGGCTACCGTACTATTGGAGCGATATTCGGGATGCGTTTACGTATCGAGCATTTGCAAGCACCGTGCGCATGTACTTTGTCAAGTAAGTTGTTTTCAGCTCAGAGGATGGGGAATGCCGCTCGTTCCAGTTTGTGTGTGAGTCCACTTGGCTCACTGAACGTGTGAAAAGCACTCTCTCTACTACTGCATCTGTTGCCGAACACGAGTACCATAAGCACTGTACTAACGGCTGTAGCGTATTACCAGCGATTGCATTCACGCTCGATATGTACCGTCGAACAGGTCAGTTCTTTGGTGTCAATGAAGCGCTCTTCTCGTCTGCACTGGCGGCGATGGTCTTCAGTCTTCTGGCCTGCCAGCCACTCACTATCGTCGGCGTGACAGGGCTTATCGCGCTTTTCAACTACACCATTTACGACATCATACAATTGCACGACCCTTCTATCTACCCTGCTTTTACAGCATGGGTAGGAATATGGGCCGCTATCTTCCATTGGATCGTCGCGATTGGCAACTTCAGCGACTACATGGCATATGTTACCGACTTCTCGAGTGAGACGTTCGGCATGTATGTGGGTATTATATACTGCAGTGTGTATGACTACACGATCATCTTTGATTGTAGTGCTGACGTATATCCTAGTCAAAGGTGTAGAGGAACTGGTTTATCTCTTCGAGCCGACCACCCTCGCAGGCGGGTACCTCTCGATCGTCATCGCAATACTGTACTTCGGCTCCGTATACGGTCTCGAAAAGCTCGGCTCCAGGACGCTATGGAAACCCTGGATCCGCAGCATACTCGCCGACTACTCCTTTGCCATTCCTACATTCTTCTGGGTCGGCTTCTACTACTTTCCTGGACGACTTTCGAGAACAGAGATCTACCGCGTACCAGTCGCTGGCGCCTTTGAGCCCACGCAAGACCGGAGCTGGGTCATCGACTTCTGGAACTTGGATGTCAAGTGGGTATTCGTTGCGATACCTTTTGGGTTCTTGATGATGTTGCTGTTTTACTACGATCATAACGTCTCGTCGCTTACGGCGCAAGCGAGACAATTCCCGTTGAAAAAGCCAGCGGGCTTTCATTGGGACTTCTTCCTGCTAGGATGTACGTGCTTTGTCGGTGGCATCCTCGGCCTACCTCTGCCGAACGGCCTCGTGCCGCAAGCACCCGTACACACAGACTCCTTGACCGTCTACGAAACGAAATTGGAGGTCACGGAAACGAAGAATGGAGGCGAGATCAGGAAGCCGGTAGTTGAAGCGACTGCGGTGGTGGAGCAGAGAGTTAGCCACTTCTTGATGGGCATGGCCATCTGGGGAACTATGACAGGACCACTGTTAACAGTCCTCCATGTCATGCCCGCAGCGGTGTTTGCCGGTGTATTCTTCGTTGTTGGTGTGAGTCTTTCCCGTATTGTGTACAGCTGGAGCGTACTAATATATTTTCAGTGGGGCTCAATAGAGTCCAACGGCATTCTCGCTAAGTTCTGGTACCTCAACTCCGAGCGACGCTTCGTTCAGCCCGGTCATCCTTTGAACAAGGTGGCGCGCAAGAAGATATGGCTGTTCATCGGCATCCAAGCCTTCGCTGTCGCATGTACCGTTGCAATCTCTCAGACCATTGCTGCCATCGGCTTTCCCGTACTCATCACAGCGCTCATTCCACTTCGCACTTTTATCATGCCGAAGTGGTTCACCGAGCACGAACTCAGTGTGCTAGACGCGTTGACGGCAAACAATCCTGCGGTACTTGTGAGCTTTGGAGGAACACCGGCGGGAATGAAAACTAGTGGGGAGGAAGAGCGAGGAAATGGTATGCATGAGGGTGTAGAACGAACAGGATCAGAGAGCAGTAATGAAAGAAAAGCTGTGCGTCAGCGGGTGGGGAGTATGACGAGGTAAATCGATATGGGAGACATGAGGTTGGAGGTGCCTATTTACAATCCGGCAGCCAAAGAATGCACAATGAAGAGTCGCGGAGGTACACAGTCACTCAACATCAATCGTTTGTGACTACACCTGACATGATACCGCGTTATCTCGTTCACGTGTGATCACCTCACATAGTTCTTTGCAGTTCTTGGTCTAGTATCATGTCAGCATTCATACGCACACGCAGAGATGTAGTCAACATAGGAACTTTTCCTTTATCTAATCAACAGCTACTCAATCGCGCTGATTTTCTTCAACAGCCAGCCAGTCATCCTCTTTCTCAGCCACAACACCCCTCAAAACGTCAGCTATGGAGACAGAGCCGTACTGCTCAGGTAGCGAGAATTTCGCGTCCAGAGCCACACTTCTTTCCTTGCAGTCATCGCTATCTGCTTCAACAATGACCTCCATCAAATCAGTATCCAACTCCAATCGCCAGACCTTATCTGCGGCATCGACAACCCAGACCGGTTCCATCGAGAAAAGTTGCTCAGGAGTGAAAGACTTCTTTTCAGCGATGAAAAGTCGCATCAGTGCCTCTTCTATCCGTGGCTGCCACTTTAAAGCAACGCCTATGCGCTCAATCTGCCACGGCCTACATATGCCGTTGCGAACGAGCTCTCGTAGCGCCTTACGCCCCATGTGGTGGGCAAAAGAGAGGTGATCACCTGCTAAAATTTCCTCCAGAAAGGGCGCCTCCGAATGACCGCGCCCAGTCATTCCCATGACGCTGTCGCTCAAGACATCCAACGAACGACTGACTTGTTGCATCGTCGGCATTGACACCGACGGAATCATGTCCATAACCTTGTCGTGCATGGCAGGCAAGTCTTGTCCGTCAAGAGCGTGTGTTAGCTTGTCCTGAATGCTCTCAGATGCGGCTTCGGCGACATTTGCAATGCCGTTGGTGATCTGTCGGAGGTCGAAAGCGTCTTTCGCGGCACGCATGGCGGTCACGGGGTGTTTGACTGCCTCCGCGACGTCGCTTTTGAAGTCGCCGTTGTGGTCGGAAGGATCGAGGTAGGAGTCTTCGCTGGAGATGACGTTGTCAAACGAAGAACAGTCGCTGAGGAAAGTCGCTGAGCTGCGGCGAGCATGAGGAGAAGGTGACGTGGAATTGGAATCCGCTGGTGTGTCCAGAAGCTCCCACGTTGACTTGGAGAGTTCGCTATCTTCGCTGTCCAAGGGTACTGTCTCCCAAGAAGGAGAAGACGGTGAGCAGGTATTGGTGAGCTCGGGTGGAGGAGTACTCGAGCGGCTCGGCGCGGCGCGCATCGAGAAGAACATCGCTGGTTGTGAGGAGGCGTAGAAGTGGCTTTTGTGCTTGGGTATAGCAGAATTTTCGGGACTCGTATAATTGAGCAAAGCACGCAGGCGCGCGACGGAAAGTAGGGTGATTGTGCGGACGATTGCGTACTTTGAGAAACTTTTGTAACTATAAAAGGGTTTTTGTAAGTGAATATTGTGCGCGTGCTGTTAATATACAATCATGTCACAGGCTTGCGCGTTTGCGTTTGCTCGAGGTGAATGAGCGAGCCTTTCCTCTGATCGCATCACTTTCGAACGTGACAACGAGTTATGATATGATCAGGGGCCTCCATAAAGAATACGACGAACATATCAAACAAACGCGAGCGTTGGAAGGAAGGAAAATGAGCGCGTGTCACCATTCGAGAAGTTTGAGCCCAAATAATAATCAAGCATTGTGACGGTACTTGACTGAACAACGTCGCTGAAGGAACACACCACAGTTGTAGATTTTCAGTTGACGAGTACGTATATGAGATGCGGGCAGATAGAAAATACGCGTACGGAAGTGCAAAAGCACACGAATCGAACGAGATGTGGAGGTAGGAGTTGGAATTTACCCTCACATAATCGAATGAATCGCTACACGAAAGTCGCGCTTTCATGCCAAATTCAAGCCTACACCCTTCCGTTCCTCAACATCGCAAGGTCGTATGTCAACTAGAATATCACCCTGCGCCTTGATAGAGGATCAAGGTCACCCCAGCTCCTTTTGCGCGCCAAGGATCACAGTATCACACGAAGTGCTTAAGCAGACCCTAAACGTGCGCCGTACTCAGAATAAACAGCGCAGCCATTGAGGTGTGTCGGTTTGCCATTGCTCTCGTTGAACACGTTACACCCATAGACAGCCGCATTCGGTGGAGTATACACTGCTTAGAGTCAGCAAGGCCATACCAGAAGCTCTCGGGCAGCACTCGCAGTGTAGTGAGACGGCGTGGCCAACCGGATCAGGGTTTGTGATGCGATGGAGGCCAAGTTTGTCAGACATATACGTGACCTCATCCTTCTGGTACGTAGTATTCGACAGAGTCTGAAGAGGATGCTCTTCGGCCTTGTTGCGTTCGATTGTTGGCCACGCATAGCGCGTCTCTGTCAGACTTCCCTTCAAAATCTTCATGATGCAGTGCGCATTTGCATGACTGTAATTTGTCAGTGAGCTACTCGGCCCACTGAGACGCAGCAAAAAAGAAAATTTGTTGGTTCATGTGCGTTTACAGGCCCAAGCTTTGAGAATATACGGCATAGAAATCAGCTATACTCACCGGAGCTCCGACGTTGTAGACGCATCGACCCAAAGATCGGCGACAAGAGTCGCTTCGTCACGTGGAGTATGCACTGGACTACTATGGTGGTGGGTCAATAGGTGGCGAACAAAGAAACTTACTCGTGAATTGGACTCGACTTGCCCGGTGTCCAAACCAAAATGAGCTTCTAGAGTTAGTTTGATCGTTGCCCAAATCAGAGGGACTCACCAAGTTGCTCTTGCCGTTGCCCTTGTCAACCAAATTCCTCGTATAGGCATGGTTGGGCGACGGGAAGAAGTATTTGGACCACTCAGACTCGTCCGAGGTATAGTCCCGCATCAATTTTAGCAACTCTTCCTCGTCAACATCGGCAGAGTCAATGCCGGAAGAGGGCCCAAGCTTGGCACTGAGAGCTTGAACAAGCAACTGGAAGCAGTCATCATTGGTGTTGATGCCTGGCATGGCTACTTGGGTCGGGAGTTCCTCAATGCTCAGTGTGAGGTGATATTGCTGGTTGAACGAGCGGTACGTTGATTATGCGCTGAATAGAAACAGCGACCGTTTAAGGATAGATAGAGGGAATGTGAAAAGATAACGGAGGACATAGGTAAGCCGCTTCAAGGCGAAAAAAGCTGTCACATTATGTAAGTAGTCGCCGACGTTGGAGCGTGACTCGCACAGTATCACCGAGCATCATGCACGTGGTCTCCAGATTTGCCCAGCGACACATATAATTGGCCGTATGGATAGACGTCGGCTTCCTTCGCAATGAATAGTTGCCAGCTTGGTGAAGGGCGGTCGCAGAGGATGGTCTGTACGAAGTAGTGGTCAATAGGAGGGGCCACGACGGAAGGGGTTTTTCCGGGCGCCGAATGACGCGCATGTGGGGTTTGCCGCTCCCTTCGCATCAAATTTATGTGCAACCACCACGACAACAAACATCTCAGAAGACTGTGTAGGGCAGACAACCAGACAAGATGGCGACTACAGTGGACAAGGCAAGCATTTTCTGCGCGATTGTGCCCGCCCCAGAGTGCTAACGCGACAACACAGATCAAGGACATTGAGGCCGAAGTAAGACACTTATACCGCAAACGCCTCGATCGCGACTAATGCGCCTGTCTCAGATGGCCAAGACCCAGAAGAACAAAGCCACATCTTTCCATCTTGGTATGGCCACCGACCGCGCAATGCATGTCGACATGCTCATAAATGGCTAGGACAATTGAAGGCCAAACTTGCAAAACTCAAGAGGGAGCTGCTCGAGCCTAGCAGTAGTGGAGGCGGCGGCGCTGGCGTTGGTTTTGATGTCGCTCGGACGGGTGTGGCCAGTGTCGGCTTCATAGGCTTTCCGTCAGTCGGCAAGAGTACGCTCATGAGCAAATTGACTGGACAACATTCAGAAGCCGCTGCCTACGAGTTCACAACCGTAAGTGCACCGCGACCAGCAGTGTTCGAGACTGTACTGAACGCCGCATAGCTCACCACAGTACCCGGCCAAGTCATGTACAATGGAGCGAAGATCCAGTGTCTTGATCTGCCAGGTATCATCCAAGGCGCCAAAGACGGCAAGGGTCGCGGACGGCAAGTCATTGCCGTTGCAAAGACGTGCCACTTGATCTTCATTGTTCTCGATGTCAACAAACCACTGACCGACAAGCGTGTCATTGAGAATGAATTGGAAGGATTCGGTATCCGAATCAACAAGAGCCCGCCGAACATAGTCCTCAAGAAGAAGGACAAGGGTGGGATCAGCATCACTTCGACCGTTCCGCTTACACACATCGATCACGGTGAGATCAAGGCCGTGTTGAACGAGTATCGCATGGCGAATGCGGATGTGGCCATTCGATGCGACGCAACTGTGGACGATCTGATCGATATCATTGAAGCGAAGGGCCGCAGCTACATTCCTGTCATCTATGCGCTGAACAAGATCGACGCCATCACGATCGAGGAGCTCGACCTGCTTTACCGGATTCCAAATGCTTGCCCAATCAGCTCAGAGCATGGCTGGAACATTGATGAGCTCATGGAGCAAATGTGGGAAAAGCTGAACCTGTGCCGTGTGTATACCAAGCCCAAAGGCCGGATGCCCGACTACTCCGCACCAGTCGTGCTGCGATCCACAGCATGTACCGTGGAAGACTTCGTGAGTATATTGCTTGAGGCCATGGTAATAACCGCTAACGCCTCGGTAGTGTAACTCCATCCACAAGACCATTGTGGAGGATTTCAAGCACGCCATCGTCTACGGCAAGTCTGTCAAGCATCAGCCACAGCGCGTGGGCCTTTCCCACGAGCTTGCAGACGAAGATATCGGTATGTACCATCATATCTGTGCATACGTTCCTCATTGGAGTTCACTTGACTGACAAATTGGCCAGTAACCATCGTCAAACGATAAGCGATGTCTTGTGACATGAGAAATTCCGGCATGTAAGGCCTCCGGCTCCCGCGATCAAAAGTGAGTGTTGTGAAGGGAGACTTGTGGATGGCTTTATGTGTCTTACTTTGAATCCAATGCCAGGACTGTACTTGACTCGAGGGATGACGAGCATGATGAGGCTCATAGGATTGGCTGCAGCCGTCGTCCCAATAGCACCGGTCCAGTATCAGCACGCACTTATTGTCGACAAGATGGCTTACGGCGCGGATCGTACTGCCATTTGGCAATCCGCAGCAGCCAGTGGCGGTCCGTTACCGTCCGCGAGTTATCGATGACACGCGATGGCTGTATTGCCGAGAAGTCGTACCATCTGGTGAGGGCTCAACGAGACTTCGTGGTAGCCAGTGCGAGGCATGGAAACGGTGTCAGCTTTCTTTTCCTATATTGTTACTTCGGAATCAAGGGAATACGATCACCATGCCTGGCCCAGTATTTTTGTTGTCTTTCCTCCTTATTGGTTTCTAACGGGCACAGTAGACGACTCGGAGAGATGCAGCAGGGGTCTCGTCGTGCTGGCGACTCAGAGGCCTCGCTATCGGCCGGGCGCTAATTTATTATCGCTGGTGGAATGTGAGTGGCTGTTCGGCAAAACCTAATGGGTCTCTGATGGCTCGATTCTCATGGGCGCCAGAATTGCAATTTTCCGAAAGCGTTTCAGTCGTCGACAAATTGTGTTTCTCCTTTATGCACTGCCGATGCTCGTCTGCCTGACCAGGCTGTGGGAGTCGCCACCATGTCGCGTACCTGAGCAGCGATTCCATGGACGATCCGGCATATGCGCCACGAGTGCACGGCAACGGCCAGAAGAAACTGCACCGGGCGCACGAGGCGATGCCAATATGGCGCGCCCACTCTGGCTATGCCCTCTTTGGGTCGTATCGTTTTAGCCGGCCGCAGAGGTGCAAAGCGGTGCGAAGTCTTCTGATGGGAGGATGCTACCCGTCCGCCTCGACATCCCATTTGCCACAGCAGCAGACAGGCGTGGAGGCGTGTGCTGGGGTGGATGCTCACGCTTGAGCCAGGCGGCCGCATAATTCTGGCCCGCGCAGCTGCTAGGGGCGCATCCCCGGCGCACGCTAAGCCCAACGTCGTCGCTGTCGCTTGGCCTGATGGCGACCAGGATGTTCCGAGCACAAGCCATGGAGCCAGCCCTCGTCGGCACGCTTGGGCTCGAAACAAACAGGGCCCCTCTCCCGCAAGCTGCAGCAGGCCGCGCCTGCATCGCACACTCCAGGGCTTGTACCAGCGTCTCTAGACAGTCTTCAAGTACGCGCTGCAGGCCCACCGCGCCAGGCATTTCCCTGCAGTTTCTGTCTTTCCATCTAAGCTCACTGCTTTGCCGCGCTGTTTTATACTATCCTGTTTCGACCTCTGCCATACCGCAGCGCCTTTTGTCAGCCCAGTTCCCGTGTTGCTGCGGTACATACACCTCATTGTCGCCGTTGTTCGCTTCAAAGTTCAGATTATCTTCCTATGCATGCAGGCGTGCGCCCGTCCTAAGGTCACCTACGCCCACGCCACCCAGGCACAGCAACACCATAGCTCAAATGCCCGGCAGACAGTTCGGGGTTATCAGCATTTGACCTGAACACTCTCACTGCCTTACTAGCACGGATACACGGAATCGACTTGACCGTCCTCATATCGACATGAGCCAGCTGGCAATGGACCACGAGCAGCACCATCATCAGGATCATTTCGACGATCACAGTGGCGGATGGCACGACAGCAACGCAGGATATAATCCGCATCATCAGTCGCCAGTCCAGGAATTCAATGGGTTTCATGGCTACTCGCCACTCCAGATGGAGCCCATGTACGGCACCGGCATGCACCCGCCCCATCGTCCACATCATCCACCGAGGACGACACACCCGCAACTGCAGCCTCTAATAATGCCACAGTGGCCGAGCATGTTGACTAGCCAGTCGACGTATCAGCCGTCCATCTTTCCCTCGGCTCCAGTACCGATAACACCGGCATCTGCAACTCCAGTCTCTGCCTCTTCAACACATTCGCGCACATCTTCGACACCGCGCAAGACACTTACGGACTCCGACCGTCGAAGCATGTGCCAATATCACGAGGACAATCCAACTGTTAAGCAAACCGAGATTGGATGTATGTTCCCATATGCCATGCGATCTATCAGAGCACTCCATTAACGTTAATCCTAGTAATGTTCGGCGTAGAAAGAAGGTAATACTACATACTTTCACTTGTATTACCATGCTGACCTCGATGTAGTACTGTATCAAAAGTGCTGCGCCAGAAGGAGAAGTACTTGTACCAGGACGATGGGAGCCGTTCGCCAATCAAGAGGTCCAAGGGAAAGTTTCCAGATATCGAACGAGCGCTTGCGAACTGGGCCAGGAACCATCAGAGACAAGGACTTCCGCTAAGCGACGCAATCATTCGAGACAAGGCGCGCTTCTTTGCGTCAACGGTCGGCAACTCGGACAGCCATCTGAAAGCGAACAGCACCAGCTGGTTAGAGAAGTTTAAGCAGAAGAATCATCTCATGGGAGCAAGATCAAGGAAGGGCTCCATAGCGGAAGAGTCGGAGGGCACGTCAAATCCGCCATCGAATGTACAAACCCCTGGAGCCATTTCTCCGTCATCCCCGGGCGGTATATCACCCTCCACGGCAACTACGAAGATCAAGAAAAGTACAGAAAACCTCAAGAGCGAAAGTCCCGACAGCTACGATTTTACAACCCAGCGTCGTCCATTCCATTCGCAAAGTAGTACCTCGCTGTCTAGCGTCTTCACAGATACCGCGCCGTCTACTTTCTCGGCTGGTCCAACAAGCCCTACTTCACTGTCCTCTCCATACTTCACTCCTGACTCAGCGTGTGGCCCAAATTCCTTCACGGGACGTCAAGCAGCTCACGGACAGCCAGGAAGCAGCAATTTCCAGCGACCACGAAGCCAAACATTCCCAATGTTACCTGGCGTTGAGCAGTACATGTCACCACCATGCTCGTCAGACGTACTGACTCCAAAATTCACCAGCAGCAGCGCATTAGATTCTCCCATGACCGAGCTTCCTGGTTCCCTGGCCGCAATTGACGAAGCTGATTCTATATCGCCAACTCAAGGCACGCACACAATGCAACCTCCTCCGCTTCCGTCGCTTCTCACCGATGACAAGAGCTCTTCCACTGAATCGTCACCAATTACTCCGTCCCAAGAAGAAGCTGCGCGCGCACTCGAGCTTGTGATGCACTTTTTCCAATCACAGCACGCAGGCTTCGTTGTGGAGCCACAAGAATACGTTACTATAGGAAAATTGATGGAAAAGCTTCGGTTCAAACGAAGCACTGAGAGCTTATCCGGAGGCATGCGCCGCGTTTCAGAGCCCGAGTTCTCAGCCGTCGCCAAAGTTGAGAGCGGAGACATAATGCATTGAGAAGACTCATTGACCTCTTTGTGTCATAGAGCTTTCCGGTCCTCCGACGACGGAACGATACACAGGGAGCACAGACCTTACGGATTGACCAACGACTGCTGCCTGTGAAGCTTCCTTTCGCATCTCCTCAACCTTGGGTCCAAATAAACGCATGACGGAAGCCTATCCCGCGACTCTTGCATCAAATGCGGATTCTGTTGGAAATGGCGACGACATTTCCTTACTCTGTCGCATGTCACAGCATGTTTGCATCAGCATTTTTAGCATCTTCCAATTGTTGCTCTATTTCTTTGGTTTTCCCTTTGATGCACTTTCAATTTCCAACGATCAGACTATACCCCACTGTCCCTCGCGTACATATGCTATCCTTTTGCATACACAGAAGAAAGATTGTAACCGCTCGCGCGGGCCATTAAGTATTTGTACGCAACATATTTGTTTTGGAATATTCTTTTCATCTATTTGTTTGAAACGGATTACTTGGATCGCGTTATCTGCACGCTCCTTGTCAGCCATACATGAACGATATAGCTCTCCCTGCTGAGGCTTAAAATCAAGCCTGTAGGATGCACTGAAGTAATTCAAACCCTGCCGGTGCCAAAGCACCTCAACAATTGTTTTCAATTGAGACCACATGATCACTCCGAGCATTGATGTTGACTGATTGGAGCATGGAAAGTCGCTAAATGATCATGCGCTCCAGTATCTTGTCAGCAGATGGTACATGCCACTGTCACTCACTCTTTCGGCGTTCGGCAACGGACCTTGCACGAGCACTGCACAAATATAAACACGAAGTTCTATGCACCTTCCGCAGACACCCGTGGAAAGCAGATCTTACACTCACGGCATCTCGCATACGTGCACGGTGCTCTGCTTCGAGGTCCGGACCAAACAGCATGAGGGTAGGCCTTCGCCAACTTGCACCCCCGCAGCTGACATGTTCCAAGCGTAGAATAGTGAAGCGCACAGAATCGCGATCAGCATAAGCATTCATGACGACAACTGACTGAGCTGACCTTCACTTCCCGAGTTCCCCGTATTTTGACCTCTGTTGTATCGATCGGCATACTGGTGTTTTCGTAGGGCTTTCCCAATTGAGGAGTCTCGTTTCGGAAAGTTTATTGGTGTCAAGCGGCTGAGCCGCGGAAATGGGAAAAGCAAAAGACACGATGAATTGAAACATTCTTGGTACGGAGATTTGTTGCTTGGTGTATCGCAATTTAGCGATTGCGGATCATCTCATGCTATCGCGAAACGCACATAGACAAGCGATAGTGGTTGCGAGGACTTTCCCATGGCATTCAAGTTATTGCGCATAATTAACGACATGCATTTGTTTCCGTCTCCTCGCAACCCATGTCAAAGGAGCACGAAAACACACCCATGACTGCCCAACACATTACAGTTTCTTTTCCGAAGCCAAACGTTTCCTCTCGCGTGCGTGCAAAAAGCAAATTAGAAAGCCTCTCCAAACTACCAACGACGATAATCACTCGGCGCGACCACGGTCCTTCTCAACACTGTCTGTTGCTGGTTCGGTACGGCCCGTCTGGCTCACAAAGTTTATTGCACTTGCCTCAGGATAAGGTGCGTCCCGCAGCGGACCGCGATCGCGTTGCACAGGATCGTTTTCTCAGCAGCAGGATGCAGTAGTGTATAGGGGGACAAAGAGCCTTGAGTCTCACTGCAGCAGTAGTAAACAACATGAGGCAGGACTTGGCTACAGTAGGACTCGCGATTGGTATTGGCATGATTGGATCAAACGGCTGCACGGCCTGTAGCATGGGTAAAGTGTCGACTCGGCGAAGAAGCCATATTGGTCAGATCTGTGCCACTTGCAAGCAGGGTTAGAGATCTGTCTGTGTGAGGGTGCGTGATCGAGGGGAGTGCGACGGAACATTGACCCTGTCTATTGCTAAAATGTTAGTGCTCGTGTATTAAGTATTGTCAATTTATTCAACAGTGAAAGACGCAGCCAGTCAAGTTCCTGAAATCGGGTTCTTTTTGACAAGATTCGGGCCTTTGGCAGTTGGCTCGGTGGGGAAAGCCACCATTGCGTGTAGCGTATTGAGCTAAAATAAGTGACGTGCAACTGAGAGCTGCCGCGGGGCAGACGAATTTAGCTAAATCTGTAGCTGATCATAGTCTACGCTTAGCAAGACGTCAATTAGCTGGAGACGATGTATTTAGGCCTACAAGCGTCTGCTCAAGTAGGCTCATCGGCCGATCATGTCCAGATAGAGCAATTGAGGTCTCCGTGTACCTTGCGCTAGCCTCACGTGATTGATGATGACTGCTGTGTGAATGCTGTGTAACGCGGTACGGGTAGGGGTGGGACCACTAGCCGAGGATTTGGAAGCGGTACAAACTTCGAAGTTACCTGCAGCACTTGCAGCCTAAGTGCAACCAACATTATTCTGCGACACCAACAATCTGAAATCACTAGCTGACATGTCGATGAGTAGACTGTATCTTGAACATGTCGTTGCCCCTGGGCAAAGGGAGTCAGCATTCGCCATAGAGCGCCCGGTCCAGCTGCAGAGGCCATGCGGGACGCACGATCAATGCTGCAATTCTTCAACTGTTGGCTTTCAAGGCTTCTGCATATGCTCGAACATGATCCGAGCACCCATTACGCATTCTCAGGCCTTACTCGGCCCTGTGAAACACGGAACAATCGCCGAACTATCTCGTGCAACAGGCTCGTCACACCAGTTCGTACAACCAGTGGTTTGACGTACCCGTTAGTACACCCGCTGTCAGTGCATGAAGCCGTCGCTGGAAGAAGGTTGCTAGGTTACCGGATCTGGGTCCCTGCATGAGAGAAGTGGTGGACAAAAGCAGATCTTGAGGAGTGATGACTTGCCAATGTGTTCAAGGGCTTCACGAGACGTCAGACAGCAAGCTTGTGGCGCATACGGGCAAGTCGTTTTGTTTTCAGGGGATCCAGGTACTTCACGACAGATATAGGTTCTACTATGCTGAAGACTACAGCATACTACTATTCTTATGCGCAAGTGTTTACCCAGTACCGTACTGAGAGATACCCAAATCGTGCGCATGATCCTTCTTGCCTGTCAATAACGTTCATCCAGAGCAATAGCGTTTTGTCATCTCTACTGCTGAGCATCGTCACGCTGTCATGCCTCGCCAAATGCGCACACTCAGTTTGGATGATGATCCATTGACGAGTAGTACTTCCGAGCAACAAGCAAGCGCCTCAACTCACATTTAAGGCGACATGCCTCCCGTTCCCCGCCAAAGGCATCCACATTGATAGATCTGCTCAGCATGATTTCCCTCTAGAGCGATGACCTGCAGTCCTGAGTCAACACCCCAGGTTTCGTCGGGCACCAATTCAAGAGACGAGAACATCACCCGCTCGGCGTTTGATACTGACGTACCCCTGATTATCGTCGACAAGGAAGCCATGGCCAGACGTTTAGCACGGTCGCGAAGAAGCACGGACAAGGTTCGTGAGGCGAACCGCTGGGATTACGACACCGTGCTGCGGTCAGATCCCACGCTCGTTCACAACAATGCCTGACTGGCGTCTCTACACGCTTACAGAAAACTAATAATTGCACGCGTGTCTGGTTTCAGGATTTACAAATGCGCATTTCGCGGTTTGTTACAAACGAGGCGGTCTCGAGGCAGTGCGCGAGGGCTTAGGACTTTCAACGGCTCTCCAGGTTACTGACTCGACGTCGTGGGACGTCCGCGAGCGATGTCATGCGGGTAAGCGGCGAGGATGACCTCTACGCACGCGCCCCCAACGCGCGCGGTATACGACAGGTCGTCATTGCATGAAGACATCGCAACGTCGTCAATGTTCGATGTAAACTTATGGCGCAGCTGCAGAAGATCTCTCAACCTCTTGAGAGATGTTGTCCAAGCGATCAGACTTGAAACACTTCAGCGGTAGGTAAAGAAATTCAGGTACCGGTAATCGTTCGTCTGCGACAAGGCGCATTTGCATGTCGATAGCGTGCGGGGTAAATGCTAAGTTTTCATCCCACCATCGCTTCTGTAAACGCTCGAGCCATGAAACACCATTTTCAGGTTTCTGTATTGCCGTAAGGCATGGCTATTTTCGTGGTACAAATGTTTGAAACAGCCTTACCTTTTGTGGTGGAGGATTACCACATCCGTGGCTAAGAGATGCTAGACTGGATATCCGTACGCCATTGTTGCGGGGCATCAGGAACCAGGAACCATCAAGGACTTGCATGGTAGGGGTTGTTTTGTATCTGGTTGAGGGGTGCTTCGGACAGCTCTCTTAGTTGAGTACAGTGTTACCTTCGGTCGCGTCTTCTACACTAGATATGCACACTTTCCGTTGGTGAAGTAGCCGTCATCCACTGACGGTGTAAGTATATTCCATGGTCCTCGCTAGTGCACGAATGGGCTCGTATTTGAGTCGAGATGCCATCATCTTGGGTCTGACGGTCGCGATGCTTCGCTTATGGTCCAATGCCAGGAGATGGCTGACGAAATGCAGACGGACACGGACCGTCGCGCTCCCCGAGAACAATTGCATGCAGAATGTCGAAGCTTGCCTACTGCACATGTAGTCGACAGGTACTACCATGCTACACCGCCTGTTGCGTAGAGTATCCGTAATTTTGAAGATGGAAAATGCGCTGGCTGGCTAGCATGTTGGACGTTGGCTTGTACACAGCTTGAGCGTGGGAGGATCAAGTTCATACGCTACTCGAAATTGCTTGTCTGACGACGTCAGTAGCCACTGATAGTGACCAACCAAGTGTTCCGAGTGCGCATCGCGCTTCAAGCCTTAATTTTCATGATGGAGGAGAGTGAATGAAAGAAGACTTGGAAACGATGCGGTGAGTAAAACATAGACTGATGTATGAGAAATATTCTGCGCACAACACACGATTTATACGCTTATGTCTAGGGCGCCATGATTTTGTCGAGAAGAAATCGGGAGCCAATGTCGCGAAGCTACGACGAAGAGACTCCAGTCCTTCCTACTTAGCTAAGGAAATCTGGACGTGGGCATGTACGATAGACGTCTCTGAAGTCGCCGAGGGTTCGCAAATCCCTGTGGTACGCAGCATGGAACTGGGAAGAGTAAGAAATGAATATTAAGCGACAGGACTGTTTGAAACTGACAAGGATCGGATCTTGCAAGATCAAGGCCAAACGACAATAGGAAATCTCACCACCGAGACATGCCCAGCCCAATGCTTCGAACCACAAAAGCGTGGCAGTTGGTAGCGAACGCCCTGAAGAATAGGCAAGTATCATTCGGGAAGTCTGCAAAGGGCAAGGGCATAAGGTAAGAGACCTTTTTTTCTGCGCGCCAGGCGGCTCGGTTGGGGAAGGGGCAAGGCCAGCGACGAATTCCTTACATTTCACAACATTTGCATCCTGCACAAGGAAACAAAAAGTCGTCTGATCGCCTGCCGAAGTTGTGAAGATTGCTTCTAAGTGCTGGGCTCGGCACTTCTCGATTAGTCAGGTGGTCGACGGCGCATGCAGTCTATATGCCGTGTTCCTCAACACTTTTCGCGATGCAATTTTCTGATTGGGTGGGAACCCCTCTTTTTCGGCATGGCGGTGTAACTTTTCCACATCATTAGTATATTTGATGCAGGATGAGTTGGTAGTACATGAACGTACATCATGTATTCGTGAGGACTAGACTACTTGTAGGCTGATGGTATCATCATTGCAGCTCAAATAGTACGACATACGCGCATTAAAGCGCAAAGTCTGTGCGATCATCGACCGCCACGATTATCAAGGTCCATAAAACATTTTGTTTGTAGCTCAACATAGCTCAGTACTGCTCGGTAGTAGGTGAGCGTGCACATTGGCATGTGACTTTTGACGCCGACTCAATCTGCGCACACAGTGTGTACCTCAGATCATGTAAGTAAAGGTGATGGCTGCATGGGTGGATCCGCTTGCACTTCGACGGAGCGCTCAGCCATCAGCTCGAAGACACCCTGCTCTCCTAATTCCGGCACCAGCCGAAGAATGAGTAGCTCGATGATCTGGAAGATCAGGTGCTTATTCAAGTACGAATCGTCCAGACAGCTAAGAACATCCTCGACCTGTCTAAGCTGCGCCGTGCAATCTTGGGTGGCGAAATATTTAGATGCTACGGTCGAGGGTATCAAGTTCAACACCGAGGTCGCACATCGCCGTTTGATTTCCAGCACCTCGTCATCTGATGGGGGCTGACGCGGGAGTCCAAGCGTGTTATTCGGGAACAGCGTTGCCCTAATTGTGCGAAGTATGGCAGGCAAGAAAGTGGGGTTCAAAAGACGCCTGTTAAAGGCGTTTGAAAGGATCCTAGAGGTGCCGATAGTCAGCCAAAGATCGTATATGTTGGTTGTCGACGACCAGTGCAAGCACATCCCAAGACGACGTTCCGCGGGACCAAGTAGAATCGAACAGTGCGCGTGAGCAGGCTGAGGTCCCGGAATATACTGCCCCACTTCCACATGGAGTGTGGTGCAATGTTCAGTCCCGGTCATGGCAGACGAAGTCCGGAATTCTCATAACCCAATCTGGTGGGGTTGTCACAACGCGTCACCGCGAATCGCTCATGAGGTAGTCAAGGCCAACAGAAGTTCTCTTCGAAGCCATGAAGTCTTAGCCTACGAGGCAAATTCCCATGGTGAAGAAGTAGTACAAGCCAGTCACCGTCGAAGTCTCCATTTCCTTTGAATGTTTGAGGACTAGATGAATCACAAACTGGAGGGACTTCCCAGCTCGCTTAGGCGACGGATTGTCGAGAAAGTGAGGCGCAACTTTTAGAGAGATTTGGTGGCATGATCATGGTCTGCAACCAATGTTGTGCCTGCACGAGAAGAGCGGCCAGTCCCGGGCTAGACGGACAATGTGGACAGATCAATCGGCGCGTAAGCCGGCTAGGAATGTGGAGTGGCTAGGATCGCGATAAGATGGCTTGGTCGATTTTGTGTCGCAAGCCTGTTGAGAGCCGGAAACATATTGTGTCATCTGGCTCAGAGAAGTATGTGCAGCGATCCACTCGGATTGCTAGTAACGTGGTGCGATCCTAACTGGTGTCGACGATGATGGAGGGGAAACGGATGCCAAGCTACGGGGGTCCAAAACGTATCGAGTTTGCCGCCCGGGACGGGTGCCCGGGCGTGCATGGTAGAATTGCGCGCTGACAGGGATACCGAGGTGTGCCAGCCTGCGGGCCGTCGCATTCGCTGAAGCGAAGTCAAGTGACTGAAATGCTATGCGGGACTAAAATGCGCCATGTTGCAAGGTGCGCGGACCATCTTGATGTTGACCAACCAGAATGAACAAGGAGATGGCAGTTGCAACTCACCTATCCAATATACCGTCTGTGGCACCCACCTTGCCTGGACCGGCCAGTAGCCCCCAGTGAAGCATCGAAATGGAGCCTGACAGCCAAGGCATGCGGAAATTCAGTTCAACGAATTGCGCCACGCAGCTCCACAACTTCATGCTCATTATGGGTCGCTTCGGGCGCCTGACTTCTGTCTCCGTCGAAGCCGGAGACTGCCATTGCTCTTGTGTCTTGATGGATGACTTTTCGCTCACCACAGACCTCGAAGGTAGGGAGCGGGATGCCACTAACGTCAGAAATATCGCGCGAATCGCCGTAGACGCCAGGAAGGCGTAATGAAGCGCGGCCCAAAAAAGGCCCGTACTGGTTTGGGTCCGGGTTCTGAGAGACTGTCGACTAGCGGTCGAAGTGCTTGTTTCGTCGGTCATCGCATTGCGTGCCGTAGACAGCAAGCCATATCGCTCTAGACGAGTCATCGACTGTTCCGGGCTGGCATTCTCGGACATAGAGTCCTCCTCTTTCTGTTCATCGGTAGACAAAACCTTCGCTATGCTCGTGATGCCCTCCCACAGCAGCCAGCCTTCGCAAGCTTTACCACTGATACCGTTCCCAAGAATCATCTCGGCAAAGATCTCTGCTACTAGAGCTCGAAGGCACCCGTTTTTAAGATCCTCGATGGGTAGCAGGACTGCCAGAACTCCCTGTACGAGCAGTTGGCGCCACGCTGATTCGTTTTCTCGCTGCTCAATGACAGTGGACGGCACAGACTCATCTGGTACAGGAGAGAGCGCAGGGTGCGGACTTAAGGTGTGGTGTATCAAGCGAGGATCCAGGGCTAGTGAGTGTGAAGAAGAAGCTCGCTGCTTCGCCAGGCGGATGGCTTCAGTGTCTTAGATTAGATCCGCACCAAATCAAAGCTCGGAAACAGGGATCACCTACTATTGAGGTGGGCTTCAAGCAGCTCTGGAATCTCGTCCAGAAGCACGGCCTCAAGATCAACCTTACGAAGCCGCTGCTCGAGGGCCCTAGTGCAGTGGGCAATGATCTGAAGCACCTCGTTGACAAATACATGGTCTGGGGTAATCTTGGAATACCATGTTTGCACGAATTCCTTGATGATGACGGAAATGATACCGTACAATTGAAGATCAACGTCGTTTGAGCTGGTCAATGGTGGCAGCACTTCTTCGATGGGGCGCGGTGTAGTACGTCCCTTCTCGCCATTCCCTAACAGCACATTGTGCGAACAGAGCGTTCGTCGAACAAACGCCGATGTCGCTCTATCCGAGGTTGTATCAGGCTGATGCTTCGAAGTTTCGACTGAGATCGCAGTGCCAGTGCCACGACCTTGCGCTTGTGGTTCGGATTCTGTGGTTCCAAGATTCGTTGACGCGGCGGACTGGATGTCTGACGGTCGAAGTGCACCTCCCGGCTCTCGAAGCGCGCTCGCCGTCATTGTAAATTGCTGCTCATTCTGCAGCCTCGTATAGACTGTACTTTTGCACGTGAAATCGCGTTATATGCGCGACTTGAAAGTGAGTGTCCAGTGAGTGTGGAAGCTGGAAGTGAGCATTGAATTCGCGGGACGCTATGACGTGGGTACGAAGTAGACGCGAGGCAAGTTTAGCCGAAGTTTCGGCGCGTGCATTGTTCCCTCGCGATTGCTTCCTACCACCCACAACTTACCAACCTCCAACAACGCCGAAAACACACAAAGCTCGACTCCATGGCCGCCATGGACTCTGATGGTTCGTTCTCCTGTGACTTGAAGTGAATGGTGCTAAGACTCACAATAGTACCGATACTCACCGCCGAAGCACAGCTCAAGGACATTGTCCAGAATCTCTACAACCTGATCGTGCAGTCGTACGATCACCATGGCAGCAAGACGCAAGATGCTATGAAGCGTGAAATGTGAGGGCGCCCATCTCTATCAAGTACTGCACTACTGATGCATTTACAGCCAGTCGCTTATCCAAAACTTGGTAAAGCTCTCACGAACTGCACCCACTGTAAACGTAGACATCCCACCGGAGGTTACGAACTACGTGGAAAATTCGAGAAATCCCGATATCTTCACTCGCGAATTCGTCGAAACCGTCCAACGAATGAACCAAATGCTCAAAGGTCGTTCTGACGCCTTACGGATGTTGCAAGAACAGATTGCATGGCAGCTCACAAACGTCATCCCAGAGCTGAAGGAAGATGTTTCAAAGGCAGTACAAGCTACGGGCGGTCAGGTGCCCGTGTCTTAGGGCATATCTGGAGTTGAGGATGTTCGACCTAATTTTTGATCGACTGCGGTCAAAAGATGTATCATTCATGATCCAGCGTCACACCTCACTTCACGGATACTTCACATGGCGTCTCTTCTGTCCTACACAAAATTCGGCGATGATTTAAGCAGGGCAAGAAAGCAAGGAAGATCGCTCGACGATACAGTTCCGCACCATTGTCCCTGCGGCTCAGCGAATGTCGTCGGCAGTCACAGTCACTGGTCAGTCTTTCTTGACACACGACGGTATTTCCGCGGCCGACAGAGTTGCTATCCGGACTCGAATATCTTAGGTGTTATTTGCGAGTATACCGAACGTTGGGCACCGGTGAAACGGTTCAATCATACCAACGCGTACTTCGCAGTCTACAATGCCATGACTGAAGACCAAGGACTCCCAGCGTACCGTTTATCGCAGTTCGACGAGCATGACTGCATACTTCGAAGGAATGGGAGCGCAACATGGGCGTCTTGGGGATTGCGGGTAGTTTCTGGCGTCATAGTCTCATGCGAGTGTGTGCCGAGACCGGTACGGAATATAGTCAATCTGAATCGTGCTAGATGCCAAACCAGTGGCAGCACGCATCTTGCCACCTACACTTTGTGCCGGTCTACGTTGACACTACAATCGTTTCTCGCACATATGACCTATTGATACTCATGAACCCACTTCTCAAGCCGGGCCAGCCGCTTCACCATGCTTCTCTACAGAAGCACCACATACTTGCTTGTCTCTCACTCGATCGCTACACGACTCAACGTCCGAGTAATTGCCGCATGTTAGCACCACGCCGAGTTTCCTAAATACGCAATCCATCTCTCAGGTCCCGCAGTGTCCTTTTTCCAAGCTTTAATATCTCATGGCTCTCCCACGGCCCCGCTCTCATAATTGAATGGCCGTTGAGCACACGCACTGAAGTCGTGGCTCAAGCGTTCCCGTGGCGATAGTAAGATTTGATAAATCTGATTTGTACTAAGCTTATGCGATACGCGCGGCAAACGTATGGAGTCAGACTGCATGTAATATAACCATGAGCGTGACCATCGCTCGCGCTGACTCTCGGCTTGTTAGGTTGCATGCGGCACTTCACCGGGATATGACTGCGATGGTGCCATATTTGCACGCCATCTTGCTTCGAGTCTAGCCAGATAGTAATGAAAGGTGCGATGCGAGACACGCTGGCCACAGATGCGCAGCTACTGTCATCTCGATTATGTTGCAATCCTGTGGCTTTGTCATTGCCGTTCGGGAACACATTAGCATCATGGGTATTCGTCTTACACTACAAAGCTGTATGTCCAATGCCAATTCCATGCATTAACAATCTATTTGTCCCCACTCCCCTCTCAGAAGCTGCACATATCATTCATCCCTTTCCTCCCCGAATTTCTTCCAAGCTCCAAGGTGGTAAAGCTTGTACTGACCATCATGAGTTCACGGTGTCTTCCTACCAAAGTCAGTATACCGCAGGGCAGAATTGACGTGGCCAAACGTCGCCCATCCTTAGTGGTTTTCTGCCCGGCATAATCGAAGCCGCCCTTTTCTTCGCTGTAGAACATTATCCGCAGACCCTGAGTGATTTGCTCGTCTGTCTTGTGCTTGTTCTTTTCGTAGAAGTCGATGTAGCGTTTGCTTTGCTCGTAGTTGTCTTTGTATTTGCCCTTGTCTTTCTTTTCTATGGCCGTCGTTAGTGTAAGGTCAGTGTAATTGTCGCAAGCAGGACTTACCCATGTGTGTTCCGGTGCCAGAGGGCACCAGCATGTGGAAGTGAACGTAGCCCATGTTGAGCAGATAAGCGGCCGGATCAGTCAACGCCATGTACTTGAGGGCTTTGAAGGCCTTCCTGAGCGCAGTTCGTTCCTCTTCTTTTCCTTTCACGTTCCAGTTTCCAGCGTTCATGACCAACTTTGTTTCGCTGCCGTACTTGTCACCGCAATATATCGGTAGGCCTGAGCCGATAGTAGCGCTCGAATTGTCTTTTCTGGAGAAACAGACAGTCAGAACAGGAGAATCGTCTTTGACGTGGTGAAGATATGGGTTCAGGTCAATCTGGCCAGGGAGGAAGATTGTCGAGTCGCGATTGATGTAAGCATTCCACGATGCGTCGTGAATCTGTCGTTCGACAAGACCCCATTTGCTGGTGGCTGGACCTAAATCGACTTTGAGCTCTCCCATAAAGCCGGAAAGCCTCTCAAATTTTCCGTTGATGGGTTGTGGCAACCACTCGTATAAAATACTTTGGTACCAGCCGGGAGATCCGTTCCATGATTTGAGTCACTGCGCTCTCGGACAAACGTTTGTGTTAAGTCCTTGACCTGACACTTCAGTAAACAGTTTTGATCGGCATATGCTTTTGAGATCAAACTGTTCTGAATGTCCTTGCGCAGCTTCTCCTTGAGCTTAGGCTTCTCCATGACAATCGCGTCTGCAGCTTTGAAGACCTTGAAAGTAGAATAGCGCAGGCCAATGGTGCGCGCGAAGTGGGCGACGTTAGAGTTCTTGAAGTCGGAAGACGCCAGAATATGTGCTTCGATCTCGCCTACCGTCTTGCCAAGGAAATCTCTACAACCCTGTTCGTTTTCTTGTGTTTCACCGGTGTAACTATCCGTTCCACATTGCTCGTGATGTATCTTGCTTTCTAGAGAAATGAGCAATTAGCGTGAGATTTTCGTTTGTTTCGTGTGTTGACTTACGGAATAACTGGCCGTTGACCTGGGCGACAAAGAGATCATCAGAACCTGACTTGCGGCTCTGGAAGGGAATGCCATCTCCCCCTGCTGTGGTTGACCTTTTCCTTTGGACCGGTTTCGCGACCATACCGAGAGACTCCAGAAGGTTGAGCGTGCCGCGGATGTCATGCTTCGCGAAGGTGCCATGCACAAAAGATGCCTCACGCTTACCCAAACGTGCGGCAGCATGTGATGATGCCTTGGTGCTCCATTTCAGCTCAGGATTATCCTTGTCGATTGCGTGTGAAGTGGCTATTCATGCGAACTTGCAATTAGCGGAATTCGCTGATTGCGAAGGCTGAATGTATAAAGTCTGAGACCACTTACAGAAGCCTTCGAATTTGGTAGTGCCAAGTATTGACGACCAGGGCAAGGTATCAAGAGCGGTGTTGAAGCGGAGTCGGAGAGGTGTATGCGGCGTGGTGATTTCAACATTTTGAAAGACCGACAAGATTGTGTTCGGATCTTTCGGGCCAAATGGAGAATTCCTTCGTAGGTATTCAAAACGGCGGCTGATCTCGCTGCCGTGAGCTTCGAAGAACCGTAGGGCTTGCTCTGCGCTCATACCATCACCATTCTTCATGTACGATCAGCTTGGACCTCAGTACATACCGAGACTATGTGCAGAGTCGATGCTTGGTATCGTTTTGCTGTTCGCCGGCATGTGTTCAAAGACGGTGAAAAGCTTAGTGAGCCGCGCGACGTGGTTCTCATTTGACCCTGTCATGTTTCCACTCTTTTCGACGTTCATAAACGAGCGATAATCACCCGTCATTGATGTCGAGCTGTCGTTAGACTCTGGGTAACCTAAGAGACGTGAGTAAACTCACTGCTGAACTTGGAAGCAAATCTTGCGGGCTACGTACGTTTGAAAAGTAGCCGTGACTGCATATTGGTCGTCAAATAGATGGATGGATCACCCTGTATGTCGATAGCGTTACCAAGTGGGAACCACTCCAACTGGCCAAAAGATCCCCACTACTTTGGCGTCGGCGTGTTATCGTTCTTGGACTTCGTGGAAGAGCTCATAGCGGTGTTAATCGTCCGGCGGAGGGCGTTTCGTGTGTTTGTAATGCGACGCTTCTCTTCCTCTGCATAGGTCGTTACGTTCTTCGCGCCAGCCACTGTTCCCTTTCCATATAAGAGGGAGTCGATGAGGACGTCCTGTGACCATTTGCGAATGTCCTGGTAGGTTTCGTCGGTAGCCACTTTCGTGCCATTATTACCCGGACCAAGAATGCTTCAGTGGAACGCCTTGCCCGCAGCTTCAACAATAGCGTCGTTGGTCTCAACCAAAAACCCTTCAGTGTACGCTTTGGCCTCCAAAGATAGTCGCCTTCAGTCTCGATGGGTCAAGCTGATAATCTTTCCATCTGGACGTTGTTACGTTGTCGGGGACTGCACGTTTTCTCCAACCCTCAAGGGTGTCCCAAATAACGACGCGATTTGACAAGCCTTTGAAAATGGCCTCGGCTGCGGCCCTTGTCGTGGCCCACTTAATCTGTATGTTCAACTCCTCATCATCTAACAGGACATACATTGTAATTTCATCCAATGCGTGCCGTATGAGTTGAGGTTCAAACTCAAACGTAAACTCGGCGTCGAGTGTTTCTACCGTGCTGATAATGCCAGCAGAAGAGCCAGATATCTCGTCTGCACCGAGTCCCGTGACCTAGACGTCCCAATGATCAGTAAAGTTATCTCGCAGATTGTTTGTAGAACACTGATCACGCTGACGCCCTCGGCGGCAACGTCGCTAGCACCGATTACAGCAGTACCAGGTATGACCTCAACCATGCCAGCTTCGATGGCCGCGATTCCTGCGTCGACGCCAGCTTCAACGCCGACTTCGATACCAACTCCAGTGGCTACTTCAACAAGTCCGGCACCAGCAGTGCCGACAATCGAAGCTATACCTCCCGAAAGAATGGGAACCAAAGCATAGATCGCATGGCCGATAGTATTGATGGTGATCAATGCGCCAATGACACCCATGACAATTTGAATGATCTGTACATAGTGAACTCGAGTCGGTGTGGGCATATGAGCAGATGTAAGCTGAAGACATACCTTGGCCATACACATTTTCTTCTTACCCTTTGTCTTCCTGTGCGAGAAGGTTGAGGCAAACTCACCGCAGTAGTTCTTGAGGTCGTCTCTGGCTGCGCGTAGAGCGTCCTGGTAAGTAGCGAGTTCACGATGAAGTTTGAGAAAGCGTCCAGGGTGTAAATGACCTGACGATCCCGGCCTGGGTCGTTGGAATAATGCCGGTGAATGAACTCAGGCGAAGGCATATCTGAAAAGTCAGCGTACTGGTTACAAGGTATATAGATGCATGAACTTGCTTTTACAGCCTCTGAGATCCATGCTACATTCCATGCCTTTCCAGTTCAGCTCGGTCAGAAGGAACTTGGCAAACCAGCTAGCGTTGGGCTGAGAGACAGTATTACTGCGAGATTCGGCCCAGACCATTAGTTGCTCCTGCCAGTGTGAATCGTAAAAAGTTCATCTCGGTAGGATGATGGTAGATATCCTGTGCGATACCGTTGAGCATGTTCTCGAGGTGCCTAACATGGTTCCACTAATTAGCTTTTGGCAGCGAGCATGATGGTAGTCGCAAAAACAGACTTACGCGGTAGAGCTGTTAACAGTGATGACGACGGTTTCGATGGGGACTTGGCGTTGTTCTAGGACCGTCCTTGAAGGCACACGGGAAAAGACTGTCATTGTTGTAGTATACTGCGAGATGTAAAAATTCTTGAACCATATTTCCTGGGTCGGGCACAGTTTAGCACGAACCGATCCACTTCTGTGAGCCCGAAGATACTGGAGATGCATGAGTGCGCAGGTTCGAGCTTACTCTATTCTCCAAGGCGAAGGAATATTCCGAGTCAATCGACCAACACCGTGGTGCAAACGTAGTCAGATTCGGTGCATCAATAGACACGACCTCCTTCATATGAGACCTTCTTTCTTCTCTCTTCGCTCTTCACTCCCGTGCTTGTAGAGCACAGTGAGGCGAACGCCCGCCAGGTATTTGGTGGTACCGCAACTGGACCCCATCTCTCCCGACGCCAGTGTCCACCTTCGCACGCATTTCGTGGACCATTGAGTATGGTGAAGGACTTGCGCAGGGCCGAACCATCTTTCGGTGCCGACATCGCCCCAGCGCGCGAAGTCGCTTACATAAGTCACTTCCAAGCTAGCGCGGCAACGTTGGAGCATCGGCGCGCAAGCACATCGGTACGGAATCACACATATACACCCCGCAACAATGGCTTCAGGATACGGACTTGCTGGTGGTGAGTACATCCACTCCTTACGCGAACGTTGATGGTGCTTTGAGGGCGGTGGAGGCGTGGATGGGGCGGCAATGGGCACGACGACGAGCGGAAGCTGGACGGATGCGACACCACGAACCACGATTTGAATGGGGTCGTACAACAGACACTGTGCGAATCGAAGACCCTAGATTGCGCCCAGAATGTACAAGGACGATTCGGACCAACACGACAGCTCTCATGAGCAGTACGGACAACAACAGCGCATCTACGCAACCCACGAACTCCACCCCACGACATGACCAACAATCATCATACCACACGCACCTCCCTAAAGACCTCGACCGCCACATCGCTACATTGACCGTCTCTCTCCCACCTCTCTCCCGCCTCTCCCCCCACCTAAATCAACACCCATACACCATCACCAACACTCACATCCACATCCAAACTAACCAACCCCCAAACAGGTTCCGGCCGCTGCTTCCCCTTCTGGCAAGAAGTCCTCGCCTGCTACGTAACAAACACATCCGCCGAAGACTCGACCGGAAAAGCAAAATGCCAGCCCGTCCTCGAAGACTACTACGAGTGCCTGCACCACAAGAAAGAAGTACGTCTTTGCCCCCTACCTCCCCCTCCGACTCCCCTTCCCCATCTTAACCCGCCCTTCCCCAAACCGCAAGATCAACGTACTTAACCCCTTCGTTTCACAGGCCGCACGTACCCTCGCCCTCCAAGCTGCATACCGCAAAGCCGAAGCGAACATCACGCGCGACGACGCGCCGAGCGCGGGCGAGATACGGCGTCTGGGCGTGCTGGATGCGTCGCTTGAGGAGAAGAATTTGAAGCCGAGCAAGTGGTTTCCGCATAAGGAGATTAATTGAGAGGGATGAGATGGGCTGGGGAGAGGGAAGGAAGTATGGTATGGAATGAAAGGGCAACGAGAGGACAATGAAGTGCTGCTGATGCCGATGAGCTACGGATGTGAATGTGATGAACGTGAATGTCACGTCAAAGAGCAAGTAGATTAATTGTTCAAGTTGATCTTCTAACATTGCAAATACTCTTCAATTCGATAACCGCCCTTGACATACGCGTGTCCTCAACACACTTCCCAAAACATATGCGAAAACGTCATACTCATATCTTCATAACGTAACAACCCCCAAACGATGCCCAAATACCCATGTCCATAATAACGCCATAAGTGAAGAGTACACAATGCCCACAAAATCATACATCCTCACATACCACGTACCCACGCAAACAAACGCATACCCACTAATCCAAATAAACGATCACAATCACGACCTCCGATTGACACGCATCCTCTACTGAGCAAACAAGCATCAACCCCACTCCTTCCCTTCATTCCTATCGCATGTTCACAACTAATGACTCCCCGCCGGCACGCTCCGCGGCGCACCCGCCGACGAATGCATGCCATGCGCCTGGGCGATCGAGCGATGAAACGAGCCGATTTTCTGGAAGCCCCTGCAAGATAGTTAGCACTTCGGTCCTAATTTCACTGGGTGCTGAGGTGCGACGCAGTAAACTCACTTAGACAGGTCGTAGCTCTCCTCATCCTCTGCCTCTTCCTCAAAGCTCGTGAGACTCGCGCCCCGGACCATACCACCCGTGAATCCATTGACATGCGGTTCTCTGCGACTAGCTGGGCGCGACACGGTGCGGCTAGGGCTTTCGGGGGCTACTTCCTCGTCATCATCAGGCTTGTCATCCTCGGCTCCCTCCTCGTCCTCGGGGTCAACCTCCTCTTCTTCATTGAGCATGGGCGGCGAACTAGGCTGCGCAGTGTCTTCGTTGTCTACATCATCCTTCTCGTCCGGACGCTGAAGCTTGATAGGGCTGAGATCTAGGGGTGCTCGTGCAGGTGTGCTTGGAAGATCGATGAATTTCCAGAACGGCGCCGGGCTCGAGAAGTTCATGTACTGGCTGGGCATCTGCGCGGTGCTGGGAGGTGCGAGGCGAGGAGCGTAGCGAGTCACAAGCGGAGTGACCAGAGCTTGATTGGCCCGGCCAGCATCTTGGTTGCCGTACATATGCGGGTTGTTGTCGGAGTAAAGCGTAGGTGGAGAATTAGCAGCTTCGCCCTTCATTCCGGAGACATTGCCTTTGACTGGATCTACCACTGGCGAGGACTCGAGATGTCGACTGGGATCATCGTTCTTGACGTAGGTGGCATCGCGTGCACCATCATTGCCGTAAACGAGGCGCTTAGCCGGCGTAACGAAGTTGTGGTGATCATGCATCTTGGGCGACTGTTTGAACCCTGCGTAGGGTCTCGGACCGCGGTCAGGCGTATACGATTCGTTGGCCATCGGTACAGACGACAAAGGCGGCGTAGTAGATCGAGGCGGGGACTTGACGCGACTCTGACTGTAATAGCCAGATTCAAGCACACCAACAAGACGCTCCGTGGCCTGAGAAGTGGCATCGCGAAGGCTGCCCAGTGCAGGCGAGCTAGGTCCGGATCCATCCAGCCGAGCTCCTATCGCGACTCCGCCTCCTTTGCGAGGATTGAGCATCTGCTTCTTGAAAAAATCTTCCCGCTCTGTCTCGGCAATCTTCCACTTCATGCCCTTGCCAGGCTCGTCTGTTCGGCGAGCGACCTTCTCGAATGACTTGTTCAGAGATAGGTTGTGCCGAATAGAGTTTTGCCAGCCTGCGGTTGTGTGACGGAAGTATGCGTAGCGGACCTTGATGTACTCGTAGATGCTGTTGAGCGTCAACATCTCCTCGTTGCTGCTGAGAATCGCTTGGCCAATCAACTGCGCGTAACTGTATGGAGGCTTGATGTCTTTCGCTGAATCGTGGCTGTAGTCAATGTCATCTTGGCCCTCAAAGACAGTACCAAGAAAGGTCGCAGGTGATCCTTTGCTGCGGGGATCGCGGTCGTGGCGGAACGTCAGGGGCGTGCCCGGCGGAGGACGACCTGGTGTAGATGTCATCTGACTGTAGTATGCCTGGGACGAGTGCTGTTTGTGGCGAGGATGCGACGAGGGCGGGAAAGGATCGTATGCCTCGCGCTTGGGCGTTGGTCCGCTGGGATGGGCGTGCTGATGCGACTTTGGCGGTTGGTGGTCGTTGTCCGACTCTGCGGCATCCTCGTTCCTAACCTGCCGCCAGAGCATGGGATGGAAGTCGTCTTCCTGGTTGGCAAGCAGGAAAAGCATCTGCGTGCCCATGATGCCAATGCAGATGCCCGAGTGGAGTGGCTCCACTGCACCTTTACTCAAGTTGCGGTCGTCCAGCTTGAGGCCGTTGCGGCTGTTAACGAGGATGTACCACGTCTGGTTCTCCGAGTTGAAGTTGATCTCGGCATGGACGCGAGAGACCTGGCGCTCGGGTCCCAGATCGATATGGATGCCCCATTCCGTGATGGCTGTCTCGCTCATGGGCAGTCCCGTAAGGTCGGGCTGCGGCTGCTGTGCGGCTGGCGTGGGGCGGAGAGCGGCATCCGCGCGGCCGATGAGGACTCTCGTGTCTTTGACGAAGAAGCACCAGTCGCGCGCGGCAATCTTCGCAAAGGCGGCGATGTTCTGCCCCTGCGTGCGGCGGGCCTGCAGATCGTTGGCGTAGTCGACGACGGCGTTCGGGGTGTAGTCGCGCGGCGTGCGGAGGGAGGCGATGACGAGGTTCTGGCGCTCGACGGGGTCCTGGATGTTGTCGAGGTCGCCGCCGTTGGGGAGGGTCGTGTTGGAGTCGTTGCTGGCGACCGACTCGGTGATGCGTGTGCGTGGGGGGTCGGCGGCGGCGGCGGCGGCCTCTTGGGCGCCGTTCAGCTGTGAGAGTGAGTCCTCTGACCGAGAAGCAGCACTGCTGGCGGGGCTACGTACTCTTCTGCGCTTGCGCGAGGGCGTGGCTATCGAGTCGGGCGTGTCTGCATCCGACTGCGGTGCGTCGGCCACCTCTCTGCCGCGGGTGCGCAGGCTGCGTCTACTTGAGGGCGGCATGGCTGCTCAGTGTGGTGTGTGTGTATTCACGTGTCTGTCGTCCTGTGTGTGCAAAAAATAATGGTCAGCGAGTGTTGGTGTGCGGTCCCGTTCCGTGGTAGAGCGGTGCCAGGGACCGTGGAAGAGAAGAGGCCCGGCCATGGGCAGTGAAACATATCCACCACGACTCGAAGGGTGGGTGCAGCTTACCGTGCACGTCGGCGTCCGATGCCCTATTCCTCCCAACGCTGTCTCCTCTAGCAATATACAGCAGCGGCGGTCGGCGACGGGGCTGCGTCAGCGCAGTCAGGCGGAGAAGGGAAGACGAAACGGTAGCGGCTTCGTCACGTAAACACAGGCAGCGCGCCGTGCAGCCGCGACAGTAGAATATGTCTACCAACAGGTGCTCTCCAGTCGCGTGCGAGGAGGGGTGAATGTAACTGCTCCCCCCGTTGTCTACCCGATATCGATAAGTTGCGGAAGACGGGTGGCCGTCGTCGATAATGAAATGTTGGAGTGGCGCACTGACCCGCTCCGCGTTTAGACGCGTGACCAGAGTTTGCTCGTTGGAACTCGTAAGCGCGGAGGACACGCAGCCTTGAGCCTTGGGGACGTCAATTGCTGTGTGCGAGATGCGTACGGAGGCAAGTGACACGCGCATGCGGGATTTGCTTGGAGACTCATGCAATTAGGTCGCGCGTTCGCCCTGCACTCTGCACTCATCCGCAAACAAAGATGACGCTATTCGTCCTCGCCTCGCCTGCAGTAAGATCGCCGCCAACGGGCGTGCACATTGCGCGAACTACCACGCATTCTGCAAACTTCTGGAACACTGTTCTTCTCTGCAGATGATCTTTGTTCACGAATTGCTTGACATGTTCTACGAGTTTTGCATACCCAATTGTTGTCTTCTCTGCCACCATTGTTTGTCGCATGACCCCACGCAAACTCGACGCGCCGGCTTTGTTGACTCGCATACGTCATGCGCGCCGCGCATCGATTCTGGCCTGAACTGCGGGGTTGGGAGTGGCAATGTCGATTGCTCGTGGTTAGTAAGACAGAAGAGATCTGGTTCGCTCTCCAAGGTACTTTGAAGAAATGCATGCAGAAAGCTCATGTCATTAAAGATTGATCATTATCGTCACTAACCGAACCATCCCATACCATCCAATAACACGTCATCGTACTCTGATCCGTCAGCATACAGCGCTACCAAACCAAATCAATAAGCTCATCGATAATCCCCCGTATCCAATTCCGCCTCAAGCAACAACTGCCTCGAACTACTTCCCACGTACACCGTCTTCGGCGCGTCAGTAATAACCCAGTTCTGACTCTCCGTATCCCAGTTCGACACATCCCTCCGCATGATATCCGCATGGAACGTCGTGCTCTGTCCCGGCTGAATGCTCAAGCGGTCAAATCCTCTCAGCACGACCTTGGGATCATCAGGATTACCCAGGCTAACGTACAACTGCACAACCTCATCGCCAGCCAGAGTACCAGAGTTGGTAATCGTCGCTTCCACGCTGAAAAGTACGTCCCACAGCTGTGGGTTACCGCCTGGTGCGCCGCCCGCTGCGATGCGTGCTTGCGGCGCGCCGTCTGATACGCCGGTGGGCCAGGTGTAGTTGTTGACGTTGTACTGCGGGTCCTGGGACGCGGTGCGCAGGTCCGTCGAGTTGAGGTAGGGATAGATGAAGCGGTCAACATAGCTCAGATTCGCCGGGAACTGGTACTGCGCCGGGTCGGTGCTGTAGTTGCCCAGCGTTGGCGCCGCGGACGTCATACCCGTGGTAGGCGTGTATTGTCCGGCATTCTGCTTCGTGACTCGGATGTTCGAGTACGCAAACGTAGTGTACGAGAGACCAAAGCCGAATTCGTACACGGGCGTGATGTTCTGCTTGTCGAAGGCGCGGTAGTCGATGAAGACGCCCTCTTCGAAATTGTCCTGCGGGCTGTTCGCGCCGTTGGTGGGCTCGTAGATGAGGTCGGGCCCGTATTCGGCGGCATCGGATCCGATGGTGAAGGGCAGCTTGCCGCCGGGGTTGTGGCGGCCGTAGAGGATGTCGGCGATGGCGTTGCCGGATTCCTGCCCGGGGAGACCGGCCCAGAGGATGGCGGTGACGTTCTCGGACTGGTAGAAGGAGTTGACAAGGACGGGGCCGACTGAGTGGATGACTACGATGGTGTTGTTGCATAGAGCTGACACGTTGCGGACGAGCGCATCTCCATCGTGCCAAGCGGTCAGGTTGTTGCGGTCACCCATATTGCCGTCGACTGTGATGTAGCCCTCGCCAGAGTCGGCATTGATGAAGACAATGGCAACGGAAGCTTGCTGCGCGTTCGTTCGGATCTGGGAGTAGGCGTAGTTGTCGGTGACAGACGTGATGATGCCGCCATTCTGAGTAACAGCACTCTTGATGGCGTCGAGTGGCGTTACGAGGTAGGGGAAGTCGGAGGTACCTGAGCCCCAACCCATCGCCAATGTGCCGTTATCACAACCGCGATCAGAGCAGCCATTAGGTCCATAGACATTGTCTCCAGCATCCTCGCCGAAGACGGCTGTCCACTTCTCGTTGCCTTTGAGAGGCAGGGCACCGTTGGTGTTCTTCAACAGGACAGTGGACTTCGCCGCTGACCGTCGGATGCTCTTGAAGTGGTCTGCGCGAACATCGACGTGCTGGTTGATCAAAGCAAAGCCAGCCTTGGCGTAGAAATGCACGGCGCCATAGGTGTCGCGCGTCCAGCTGTCGAAGTTGACAGTCGTGTTGACCTTGTCGCGACCAACGTAGTAGTAGGCAGCCATGATACGTGTCGCAGCATCGTCAAGACGCCACTCAGGAACAGTTCCATTGAGAACGGAGATCGTCAAATTGGGCCCCCAGAACGAAAGACCTGAATCAAATGCAGTGTCACCCGGCATCGTCATATCCAGACCAGCGTAGGTCGATGCCACACCGGTAAGCTGAGCGGTCCAATCCGACATGATGAATCCCTGGAAGCCAAGTTCGCCTTTGAGAACGTAGTTCTGGAGGTATGAGTTCTGGCAGCCTAAGGAGTTGTTGACCTTCTGGTAAGAGCACATAATAGCACCAGTGCCTGCGCGGACAGCGTCGGCAAAGGGCCATAGATATAGCTCGTGGAGCGTCTTATCGTCGATATTGGAGCTGATTGCGTCCACTTGCTGACCCTCGAAGGTTCCAGGCTGACGGAAGTGCTCCTGCTCGTTTGCAATGTAATGCTTCGTGCAAGCAATCACACCGGCGTCCTGGATACCGCGGACGGTGTCGGCAACTGCAATGCCAGAGAGATATGGGTCCGGAGAGAAGCCTTCCCAGTTTCGCTAATCTTTCATCAGCCACGTCCTAGATCTGGGATACGCTCAACTTACGCCACCCTTGGGGTTGCGTCCAATAGGTCCAACAACAGGACCGAGCTGTACGTCTACACCCTTGCCACGGTGCTCTTGACCCATCTGATATCCACGAAGATACCACTCACCACGATCCCATGCAGCGGCAATCGTGCCACCTGCTGGAAACGCGGAAACATAGTCGGCAAAGCGGACTCCGAGAGGGGAGTCCTGCATGCACAACGCATCGAAGCCTAGTCGCGGTATTGTGCCGACATTTCCAACGCAGTGGTCGAGTGACCAGCCTGTTCCGGTTGTGAGGTTGACCTTTTCGAGAAGTGTGAGTTGGCGGACGAAGGCCTGGGCTCGCTTGTACGATTCGTCCCAGTCACCGAGACCTTCAATCCATCTGGTGAGAGTTAGCTTCCAGTCTTTGGTTCCTGCTCTTTGTTGGGCTGCACGATATGTCGAATACACGTAGCATAGCATGACATCGTCATCATGGTTACCGAATGTCTTGCTACGACTCCATGGCATCGATGCAAACTGGTAATGGTGGGAGTGTGGCTTTGCTTACGGGCTAGGGTAGAATGGCGGGCTGTAGGCATTGTTCAGTGAATCTGCAGAGCCATTGGTGGGTGGAGATGTGGTATTTGGATACTGTTTACAGTCAGCTCAAGTACCCAAACAAAGCGTTGATCGGTGTTGTGTACGAGTCGTAAGAACGGAAATAGTGATATAACAAAGTGCGCAAGATCGGGTAACATCTCTGCAGCTTTGATAAGAATTGCTTATGAAATTGGGTTGAAGTGCATTGTTTCTGGGTGTGAATGTTTGGAAAGGCACGTACCAGCTGCGCGGAGGCTGAACCGATCGCCGCCAAAAATGCAGCCACAGAACGCATGATGTCAGGGACGTATGCAAGAGGCGGGTAGCAACAGGAGCCACTCGTTGACAATATATCAATGAGATGAGGATGGAGAGATCCTGAGCATGCAACATAGGGAAACGCAAGGGAATCGTCAGCTTTTAACACTGCCGTTCACCACCAAGGCGTTCGCGCCGGGGAAGCTACGGTCCCTGTCGTAACTACCCCAGGCTTAGCACATGCGTCTGCCTCTTGTGGGGTTTTGTCGATCCCCGCCCGTGTAGGTTCCCACAGCGACGTTTTCACGCCTTTCTTTCGAGGCTACGGGCTGACCGGCCACTTTTCCGCTGAGCACCCGCTCTTGGTCCACTTCGTAGCTTTTCTAGAGACGCGTCGTAACGTCAGGGAGCTCAACAACGGCATCGATCGAAAGTCTGCCCGCTCCTTGGTGCAAGGACCCGCCATGTCAGCGAACAGGTACCCCATTCACGTAAATCATCATTTGCGATCCTGGCGTTCGCGATGTGCACATAAGCACCTGGGGAAATCAGCCCCTGCCGGACGCCACCAGAAGCCAAGCAATACATCGAATCTCTTGCATTTTGTGGCGTCTTGGGTACGACTTGAGATCTAGAAGAAGCGGGGTTCAGTCGTACATCAGGGTGTCTTTACAGCTGTCTCCGTGGTCAGTGGTCAAGAATATTTAGCGCATCTGACTCCTTGCGACGTCGCTAATTAGTCCGAGTCCACGATCACGCACCGGTTGTTGGCACATTCTGCAAGGTGTAACCACCCCGCCAGGTCGAGCACTGGCGATATCTCGGCAGTACTCTTAGTCGACGGGTTGCCCCAGAGGCAAGCTCTGACCTGGTGCAGTTCTGACCCGAGCTTCCCCACAAATCCTGATCATCACAAGATGTTTTGGTGCACATCTCCGAGCCGCGCCCGGTCCGTCAAACGTCATGTTTGTCAGCCACGATCCAGCCATGCAGAGCGCTTTGTATCCCAAGACGATTCGGCTGGGAAGGTGGTACAAGCAGTTCTGTCAAGTCAGCAGACTACGAGTGTCGTGGTGAAAATGTGAGCTTCGTAAAGTTTGAAATGAAGCCAAACCCCGTATTCATGATGAGGGCTCCGTGCTCGCTTGTACGAATTAATTGACGCGCATGACAAGGGTGAACATGGACGTAGTGTACGATGCCATAGGTATGACATCTTCGATGCAAGGCGCTGCCATCGACACCACCTCAGTGCGTCTTCTACAACTTCGCCGCTTTTTTGCATGCTCGTCCGCTCGACCCACACAGAGAGACAACGCATGACCTTTGCTGTCCACTCCCGTCGGCTTCTCTGTCACGCCCAGGCACTCCCGTCGGCTCTTCCTGTTGCGTCCCATGGAGATGCTCACCAAACCCGTTGCACACAGTCCAAGTTGTGTATATACTTACTGTGGGCCACGTCCTTTTTATCTATTTCGACGCTCGTGAACTTCCATAACTTTCTCACCATTGCTGAGGAGCATAATCTTTTCGTCGAGGTTCTGTTTAGGCAGTAGAAAGAATGCTAAGTATCAACATCGGCTGGCGTAACCTGCAGGCCAATATAACCCCATCCACAGCCCACCAAAAATTCAACTCTAGACTCCATTGCTTGCACCGCAGCAGGTCTCTTCATGCCTTGTAGTCTAGCTATCACGATCAAACGTGCTCGTTGTTGCAGAAAAGGAATCATCGGCACCTCACGCCGGGGCAACAACGAAGTGACATGAGTGAAATGAGCCAGGACATTGGCGTTACTGTGCCTCATTGCTGCCGACCAGCTAATATACCTAAATACCCAAAGACCTGACTGGATGAGCCCAAGACAAGTACCCTACACGCTCAAGGTCGTCCGACTTGCGAAAATCACACGTACATGCGCGTACGATCGTTACGGATGATCAGCTTCGCATGCGAGATCTAGTGTCGCTGGATGAGGTCTTCATGACCCAACTGCTTGATCTCGGCCAATGAATTCTACTTACCATACCTCCTTACCTGTCGCAAATTCCAGTTGTGTCTGCGCAAGCTATCTTTTTCGGCTTGTATGGCCTTGTTATGGGTAGGTAGATCTTGATGGTTTGGTCTTTGGTCGCCAGCTGCTTTTTGAAGTCCTATTCAATCTACACGAGAGTCTCCTTCAAGCCGGTATGATCTTCCAGCAGCGGGCGATGCGCGATGAAGCTAAGTGACACTTCGTGAAGGAAGTCCTTTGTAATGTCTTCCTGCTTAGTACCACCCAGTTTCTCGACGTTGTTCTCTGTGTAGAAGCTCACCATTAGCTGACGAGCAGGACCGCCCTTAATGTCATATTGTGTATGACTTGGAGACATAGTACTGCTGGGGAATATACCTTTCCGTCGGTGTAGGGCTCTTGAGACCTCACAAATCTTGTCGCAAGCACGACCTCTTCGGTATTGTCATCCATAAGCATCTCAGACACGGCGTAAAGCTGACTGAGCATTTAGTACTCTAGGAATCCAGGCTCAGCTTCGGCTATAGTAACTTCTTGTACCTGAAGTACATTGGTCTAAACATCTCAGCGAGGCTTCCGTCACTTGAACAAATGCTCACGCATAACAGCTCTAAGTTTAATGCGAGCACATCGGGCTCCTCATTGGAGAAAGAGACTTTGCGCTCTTTTTCCTCTAGTTCAGACTCTCTAAGCGCAGTCTTGAAAAGTCGCTCTAGTCGCATATCAGATGCTCATGCACTGAAAATATATGGTGCTTTGCATCGTCGCTTGTGACAACGCGGAGAGTTGGGATGTTGACGTATCTAGGCCATTAGCATCGGTCATCGATACGAAAGACCAGCTTACCCAAAAGCGCACGATCGGAGCATACGAACATCATGAATGGTGGGAGATACTATCACTCTGAGAACATACAGGCGAGTGGGTAATGTATGGGACATCTAGCCTGCGGCTTACTACTAACATGAGCTCCAGATATGTGCGATTGACACAATTAAGGGCAGTTTTCTGGGAAAGGAAGCTATTCGAGACGTCTATAGATTATTCCAAGCAGCCGCATCATGGACAACAATAGATCCGTACATCCTCAGGATACTCGCAACAGTGATGCCTCCAGCCCATTCTTAAGTCTTTCAATTTCGAAAGGTTTGTTTGTGTACACAGCAAGACTACCCCACAATCCGAGATACAAAGTGTTCAAAGTATGAATTGCACGAGTCCCGATCAATTGGTGGGAGATCCAAAAGAACATTTGTCAAGCGGGCTTGTAGGCTGACTGTCACCAAAAGCATTCGCCCACGGCCTCTGCGTCTGTCTCAAAGACGATAATTCCTGCTTCGCCAGCGCGTTCCGCTCCTTGACTCCTTGTACATGGCGCTCGTAACCCTTCTTGCGGTTGACCAAAAGGCTTAGCGCCAGATCATGCAAGAAGTCTTTCGGCACCGCCTCCGACTTCTCCCTGACTCGGTGTACATATCGACAAGAAGCTTGCGACCTGAGCGACCTTCTGGTGTGCCTTAGTATATGATCTGGTGGAGTCGATTGCGGGATAGTACACTTCGCCATCAGAGAAGGGTTCGTTCGAGCGGGCGGACATGGCAGTCAAGATGGCTTCTTTCGCCTGCTCGTCCATGAGCTTCTCTGCAAGTACAAAGAGCTTGCAGAGGGTGGCGTATTCGTCGGCGATGATGGTGGAGTCGGCAAATTCGGAGTTGTTGGATGAGACATCTGTGACGTACAGCTGGTTGATCTGCGAGACAGAATGTAAGTACTATGCGTCAAATTTCCGGAAGAATACACATCAGACTTACGTAGAGAAGCCTGAGATATAGAGAAACTATCTCGCTCTCGTCCTCGGGCAGCGAAACCATACGCTCCTCTGACTCCCGCCACTGCCCGTTCATGGCCTTGCGGAAGAACTCGCTGCGAGGGCAGGTGAGGCCTTCATGGACGCAGAGGTCGATAGCGGTTGCCCTGACGGTAATGCGAATGATCGGGGAACCGACGTAGCTATATGATCAGCAGCTATCACAGGAGGCTGAATGTGTTCAACGTACTGAACTGCAC
>Ga0265798_10001014_pt1 | contig 44733 bp, 37 predicted proteins | sample P3T30metagenome_FD_192430 | JGI IMG/M metagenome (GOLD analysis project Ga0265798, IMG submission 192430) | Plant litter microbial communities from East Loma Ridge, Irvine, California - P3 T30 | ecosystem: Environmental > Terrestrial > Plant litter > Unclassified | place: USA: California... | reverse complement strand
CCCGCGAGCAGGTCGGCCCTCAGCCGGAGAAGCTGTGCAACCATTCCATGCTCTCTGCCACGACGCGGCCGCCGGCGAGTTCGACGAACTTGTCCTCGAGGCTCTTGCGCCCGCGGACCTGCGCCATCGTGCCGGACGTGAGGACCTTCCCGCCGACGATGATGGCGACCGAGTCACAGGTGCGCTGCACGAGCTCCATGGAGTGGCTGGAGAGCACCACGGTGCCGCCGCCGCGGGTGTACCGGCGGAGGATCTCGGTGATCGTCGCCGCGCTCACCGGGTCGACGGACTCGAACGGTTCGTCGAGGACGAGCACCCGCGGCGAGTGGATGAGCGTCGCGGCGAGGGCGATCTTCTTCGCCATGCCGACGGAGTAGTCCGCGACCTGGCGCCCGAGGGCCTCGCCCAGGCCGAACGCCTCGGCGAGGTCGGCGCTGCGCTTCCGTGCGGTCGCGCCGTCGAGCCCGCGGAGGGTGGCCGAGTAGTAGAGGAGCTGGGCACCCGTGAGCCGGTCGAACAGGCGGAGCCGGTCGGGCAGGACCCCGAGGCTGCGCTTCGCGGCGGTCGGGTCGGCCCAGACGTCGTGGTCGAGGACGGTCACCGTCCCGGCGTCCGGACGGAGCAGGCCGGTGACCATCGACAGGGTCGTGGTCTTACCGGCGCCGTTCGGACCGACGACGCCGAAGATCGAGCCCTGGCGGATCTCGAGGTCGACCTCGTCGGCGGCGAGGGTCTGGCCGTAGCGCTTGACGAGCCCGCTCGCCCGCAGGACGACGGGCTGCCGCGGGGCGGACGGCGTCCGCTTCGTCGCGGGACGCTTCTTGCTCGCCGGCTTGGCGGCGGTCTTCGCCGGAGCGGTCGCGCCGGAGCCGGTGGACGCCGGGCCGGCGTCGGTCGCGGCGGTGGCCGGGCCGGCGTCGGTCGCGGCGGTGGCCGGGCTGGCGTCGGCCGTGGCGGTGGGCACGGGGCCGTCGTCGGTCGCTGCGGTGGTCGCTGTGCCGGTCTGCGCCGCCGACGCCTGGTCCGCAGCGTCGCCGACGGCGGGGTCACCGACGGCCGTGTCAGCCGCGTCCGGCACGGCCTGGGCCTCGGCCGGGCGGCTGCGGGGCGCTGGACGCGTCCCCCCGGCGGCCTGCGTCGGGCGGGAGGCGCGGCCCTTCCCCCCACGCCCCTTCTTCGGGCGCGTCGTCGTCGGAGCGGCCGCCTGCGCTGCCGAGCCCGCCGTCGTCGCCGTGCCGGCCGTCGTCGCCGTGCCGGCCGCCGACTCCGTGTCGATGGCCGTCGAGCCGGTCGACGTCGCTTCGGTGATCGTCGCGTCGTCGGTCATCGCGTCGTCCCCGGAGGCGTCCTGCGCATCCCCGTCCCCCTGGTCGTCGTCGACGGCGTCCTCGTCCGAGGCGGCGCCGTCGTCGGTGTCCGTGTCGTCGGTGTCCGTGTCGTCACCCGCGTCGTCGGCCTCGGTCAGCCAGGCGGCATCGGACGTGGCGTACACGTCGTCGTCATCTGCTGCAGCGGCCACCGCCCCACCGTACCAACGCTCCCCGGACACCGGGGACCGCGCACGTACAGGGTCACGAATTGAGCACGAACCGCGCGGAACCCCACCCCGCGACGGGGTCGTTCCGTATCATTCACCAGGGCACGACGGAGTGTTCACCACTTGGAAACCTGCTCCGACCCGACCCCGCGCGGGGTCGAGCGTGTGCGAACGCACGCAGGAACGTCGAACTCCCGGCCAATCCGGACGTTCGTGGAGCAGACTCGACGAGGCCCGCCCGTGCCCCATGGCGCGCGGGCGGACACCGGAAGGGACCAGCATGACCACGCAGATCGTCATCCTCGCAGCGGGGATGGGCAGCCGCCTCGGGCGCAGCCTGCCGAAGCCGCTGACCGAACTCAGCGACGGCCGCACCATCATGCAGCAGCAGTTCGACAACATCCGCGCCGCGTTCGGTTCGAGCGCGCGCGTCACGATCGTCGTCGGCTACAAGTCGGAGTACATCGTCGAGGCCTTCCCCGAGGCGAACTTCGTCTACAACGAGTCCTACGACTCGACGAACACCTCGAAGAGCCTCCTCCGCGCCCTCAAGGCGACGGGCAAGGGCGGCGTCCTGTGGATGAACGGCGACGTGGTCTTCGACCCGCGCGCGCTCGTCCGGGCGGCCGACATGATGGACGAGGACCGCTCGTTCGTCAGCGTCAACACCGAGAAGGTCTCCGACGAGGAGGTCAAGTACACGGTCGACGCCGAGGGCTTCATCCACGAGCTGTCCAAGAAGGTCGTCGGCGGCCTCGGCGAGGCGGTCGGCATCAACTACGTCTCCTCCGCGGACAAGCAGGCGCTCATCCGCCAGCTGGCGCGCGTCGACGACCAGGAGTACTTCGAGGGCGGCATCGAGGCTGCCATCGCCGAGGACGGGCTACGCTGGAGCCCGATCGACATCTCCGACCTGTACGCCGTCGAGATCGACTTCGCCGAGGACCTCGAGCGCGCGAACGATCTGTTCGCCTGAACCTCCGTCAGGACCCCCTCGGCGGTTCCGCCCGAAGGGAAACCGTGACCACAGCGAGTGCGCCGACCGCGCCCACGGCTGCCGCTCCCGCGGCTTCCCGGAGCGCCGGTCGGCGCTATCGTCATGCCCTCTGGCTGTTGACGGTGCGCGACCTGCGGGTCCGCTACTCGACGTCCGCGCTCGGGTACCTCTGGTCGATCCTCGATCCGCTGGTGATGTCCGGGATCTACTGGTTCGTCTTCACGCAGGTCTTCCACCGCGGGTCCGTCGGCGAGGAGCCGTACATCGTGTTCCTGCTCGCGGCGCTGCTGCCGTGGATGTGGTTCACCGGCGCGGTCTCCGACTCGACACGGGCGTTCATCAAGGAGTCGAAGCTGATCCGCTCGACCACGATCCCCCGCAGCATCTGGGTGGCGAGGGTGAACGCGTCGAAGGGCATCGAGTTCCTGCTGAGCCTGCCGGTACTGGCGATCTTCGTCATCGCGACCGGCGCCCACGTGCACTGGCAACTCGCGCTCTACCCGCTCGCGATCGTGCTGCAGTGCGCACTCGTGTACGGCCTCGGGCTCATCGTGGCACCGCTCGTGGTGTTCTTCCGCGACCTCGAGCGGGCCGTGAAGCTCGTGCTGCGCTTCCTCTTCTACGCGTCGCCCATCATCTACGGCACCCAGGCGCTGCCGGACCGGTTGCACGACCTCGCGGCGTTCAACCCGCTGAGCGGCATCTTCGGCATCTACCGGTCGGCGTTCTTCCCCGGCCAGCTCGACTGGTTCGAGGTCGCCGTGTCCGTCGTCATGACGGCCGTCGTGGTCGTGGTGGGTCTGGTGGTGTTCCGTCGCAGCGAGCACCGGGTCCTGAAGGAGCTCTGATGACGACCACCGACGAGACCGCGCCGCCGACGACCGTCGCCCCGGTGATCTCCGTGCGTGACGCCGGCATCCGGTTCAAGCGCAACCGCAGGTCGAGCCGCAGCTTCAAGGACCTGTTCGCCGGTCGGAACCGCCGCAAGCGGGCCGACGAGTTCTGGGCGCTCCGGGACGTGACGTTCGACGTCCGACCCGGCGAGGCCATCGGCGTCGTGGGTCGGAACGGGCAGGGCAAGTCGACGCTGCTCAAGCTGGTCGCGCAGGTGATGCTCCCCGACGAGGGCCACGTCCACGTCGGCGCCGGGGTCGCCCCCCTCATCGAGATCACCGGCGGGTTCGTCGGCGACCTGTCGGTGCGCGACAACGTCTTCCTCACGGCCGGTCTGCACGGGATGTCCCGCGCGGAGATCCGGGACGCCTTCGACGAGATCATCGACTTCGCCGAGATCGGGGACTTCGTCGACACCCCGTACAAGCACCTGTCCAGCGGCATGAAGGTCCGCATCGCGTTCGCGGTGATCTCGCGTCTCGACGAGCCCGTGATCCTCGTGGACGAGGTCCTGGCGGTGGGCGACAAGGCGTTCCGCGAGAAGTGCTACAAGCGGATCGACGAGCTGCTCGCGGGCGGCCGTACCCTGTTCTTCGTCTCGCACAGCGACAAGGACCTCCGGCGCTTCTGCACGCGCGGCCTGTACCTGGACAAGGGACGGCTGCAGTTCGACGGCAGCATCGAGGACGCCCTGGCCCGGTACGCCGCCGACTCGGCCTCCTGACCGACCCACTCCTCCCCCACAACCGCCGGGCAGCGGCCGCCCTCCACAGCACCCGGCTGCGCGGGGTCGCGCGGAGGCCCGGACGTCGGACGCTCCTCCTAGCGTGTCGGCCATGCACCACCCCACACCGGCCTACGCAGTCCCGTTCACCATCGACCGTTCCCAGGCACCCAGACGCTACGACCTGGTGAACACCGGCGACGAGCCCGTCGACGGTCTCACGCTCACCCACCTCGGTTCGGGCTACTGCCCACCGCTCGCGGTCCGCCGACTCGAGCCCGGACGGGGCCTCTCCATCGCAGTGTTCGGGGCGCATCCGGAGGAGACCGGCGTCGTCGTGGTGCGGTGGCGTCGCCCGGACCGCTCCGAGTACCTCTGGCGGATGACCCTGGTCGGGGACGGCCGTGCGGCCTGACGGTCACCCCGGGATCGCGCCCAGCGGGGTGCGACGGTCAGCGCTCGCCCCGGGCGGCGGCGACCTCGTCCCACCGAGCCAGCAGTCGTTCGACCGCCTCGTGGAACCGAGCGGTGGCCGCACCGGGCGTCGTGTCACCGAAGTAGCGCTCGACCCAGCGCTGCAGCTTCGCCAGCTCGTCGGCGTCGTTCGCGGCCGCGTCGACCCGCGCCAGCACGTCGCCGGCGTCCGCCGCGTCCAGCCAGTTCGCGTCGCCGAGGTAGCCGCGCTCGTCGACCTCGGCGTCCGGGGAGGCCGGTCGCGTCACGATGAGCGGCTTCCCGACCGCCAGCCGGTCGTAGATCATGGCGCTGATGTCCGTGATGGCCACGTCGGCGTCGGCGAGCTGCCAGCCGAGCGCAGGGCCGTCGTCGTGCACGTGGTGCGCACCGGGGTCCGCGGCGTTCGCGGCGGTGATCGCTGCGACGATGCGCTCGTGCGCGGCGCGGTACACCGGGTCGAGCACGCCGCTGCGAGGGTGCGGGCGGTAGACGAGCCGGTGGTCCGGCGACGCGAGGACCCTCTCGGCGATCGTCGTGCCGTGGCTCGCGATCGAGCCGTAGGCCGCCGCCGCGCGGTCGCCCTCCCACGTGGGCGCGTACAGCACCACCGTCCGGTCGTCGTCCGGGTACGGTGCGGCACCGGCGAAGTGGTCCGCCTGCGGACGACCGATGGCGAGCGTCCGCGCGTCGAGGTCGTAGTCCCACAGGGCGTCCGACAGGCGGTCGCGCGCGGCATCGCCCGCGATGAACGCGTAGTCGTACGCCTTGAACTGGTTCGTGGTCATGTACATCTTGTCGCTCTCGCCGTGGTTGACGAAGACGTGCCACATGCGCCCGTACCGCATCATCTGGAAGTTGCGGGCGTTCTGGTTGACGTACAGGACGACCTTCGGCGCCTGCTCCTCGACGAACCGCTCGAGGTCGACCACCTGGCGCGCGTAGACGACGGGCACGGGCGACTCGTCGAGCAGCGTGAGCATCGTCCCCGGGTTGCGGGAGACGATCGTGACCGGGTGGGTGCGAGCGAGCTCGGCGAGTGGCGCGTACCACTGCCGCACCTGGTACATGTTCACGGGTCCGTCCGCGAAGTACACCGCGACCTCGGTGTCGCCCGGTGCGGGCACGGGGGCCGAGGGCAGCCGGCGCGCGAGCTCCCGCCGGCTCCGGCGCGACGCGAGCAGGCGCATCGCCAGCCGCACGGCGGTCCGGGCGTCGCTGATGATCGGCATGGGGACACTCCTGGTGAGACGGGTGGTACTGGCGGTGCGGTGCGGTGCGGCGCGGTGCTGTGCGGCGCGGTGCGGACGGGTCAGACGACCGGCGGGCGACCGGCGAGGGCCATGCGTCCGACGGTCAGCCACCCCATGGTGCGCACCGGGCCGCAGTCGGTCGTCCAGCCTTCGCGGATGCCGGCGAACCAGGTGGCGAGGCGGCGCGGGTGACGCCACCACCGGGCCGTCTGGATCGCCGCCCACGAGCCGACGTAGAGCGGACGCAGGACCGCGGGCAGGTTGCGTCGGGCGAGCCAGACGCGGTTCCGGGCGTTCAGCCGGTAGTAGTCGGCGTGCCGTGCGGGATCGATCGCCGGGTGGTGCGCGACGAGGTCGCCGGCGTACCAGGTCCGTCTCCCGGCGTCCCAGACGCGCCACGCGAGTTCGATGCCCTCGTGCGCGTAGAAGTACTCGGCACCCCAACCGCCCACCGCGCGGTACACGTCCACGGGCAGCACGACCGCGCCCTCCCACACCGAGAACACCGGCGACGAGTGGTCCGGCGCGCCCTTGCGGATCCGCGGCACCCAGCGGCGCGGGTTGGCCGCTCCCGTCGGGTCGACGACCCTGGGCTGGACGAGCCCGAGCGACGGGTCCTGCTCGAACAGCGCGATCGCGTCCCGCAGGAACGTCGGGGACGGCACCGATGCGTCGTCGTCGAGGAAGAACACGTAGTCGCCGTCGACGACCTCGGCTCCGGCGTTCCGGCCGCCGGGGATGCCCCGGTTCTCGGGCAACGCGAGCGCCCGGACACCGTCGGGCAGTCCGCTGGGCTCCCACCCGTTCCCGACGCAGACGACGTCGAGTTCGACGTCCTGCTGCGCGAGCACACTCTCGAGCCCACGTCGCAGGTCGTCCGGCCGGGTGCCCTGCGACAGGCTGACGACCGCCACCCGGGGGCGCTCCCGGTGCGGTACCGCGTGCCGCCGGAGCGTGCCGGGCGTCATGCCCGCACCCGCTTCGACGAGATGATCGCCACGAAGTGCCCGAACGTCGCGAGCACCGCGAGTGGCAGCAACGCGCCGACGAGGATCCGGTCGGCCAGCGGATGCCCGATCACGAGGGCGAGCAGGGCGAACACGAACGCCAGGATGCTCAGCTCCACCGAGTGGTACAGGCGGTGGAAGGGCAGGAAGCGCGCGGCGCGGCGGAGCGAGGCGAGGCGTCGTCCGGACGGCGCGGTGCCGGCGTCGCGACGGTCGACCAGCTTGTCGAGCCCGGCGTTCGCCCGCGCGACGTGCACCATGTCGTTCAGGGCCTTGTTGAGGACGATCACGAGACCGAGCGCGCACCCGATCGTGGTCCACATCCAGTCCGCTCCGGAGATCGGCCAGGTCGCCGCCCGGACGCCGAGCGCCACGGGGATGAGTCCCTCGGTGGTGTAGTGCCCCACCTTGTCGAGGAACACGCCGGCCGGCGAGCGGGTCCCACGCCAGCGGGCGACCTCGCCGTCACAGCAGTCGACGAGCATCTGGAGCTGACCGAGCACGAGGGCGAGGGCGGCACCCCAGATGCCCGGGATCAGCAGGGCGGCCGCGACGCTCCAGCCGACGAGGATCATCAGCCCGGTCACCTGGTTCGCGCTGACCCGCGTCCTCAGCAGGAGCCAGGTCAGGTACGGCGACACGTCGCGCAGGTACAGCGACGCCGTCCAGTGCTCGGCGTTCGCCCGTGAGCGCACCTCGTCCGGCTGTGTGACCGCCCGCAGCTCCGCGATCGAGGTCGGCCGGGCGGTGCCGTGGCCCGTCGTGTGGTCGGTCAAGGTCCGGTCACCGTCCCGTGTGCGTGGTCAGTTCGGACGTCCTCGTGAGGAATCCGATGATGAAGCCCACTCCCCAGCCGACGTGGATGCACGGCAGCACGACGAGCAGCCAGAGGAGCGTGGGCAGGCCCGACCGTCGTGCCACGGCCACCGCGCCGAGCACGACGAAGAGCAGGTACACGGCGGGGACGACGAAGCCGAGCATCGCCCACCCGACCGGGCTGTCGAGCGCCGCGCCGACGATCCCGACGACCCCGGCGACGATGCCGAGCGCCATCGCCGCCACCATCGCCGGCGGCACGAAGTAGCGCAGACCGTTGTTGGCCGGGAAGCGGCGTGCGAGCTCGCCCCGCCACAGACCGGTCGCGACGAACTGCCGGACCAGCCTCCGGAGACTCGGTCTCGGGCGGTAGGTGACGACGAGTTCCGGCGTGAACCAGACCGTCCCGCCGGTCTGGCGGAGGCGACGGTTCAGCTCCCAGTCCTGCCCGCGCTTGATCCCCTCGTCGAACAGGCCCACCGCGAACAGGCGGTCGCGCCGGAAGACGCCGAGGTACGCCGTCTCCGCCGGTCCGGCCTCGCCGCCGACGTGGTGCGGGGTCCCGCCGAGGCCGACCCGGCTGCCGTAGGCGAGCGCCACCGCACGTTCGAACGGCGTGCGTCCCTCGGCGCGCATGATGCCGCCGACGTTGTCCGCGCCGGACTCCTGCAGCACCCGCACCGCGACCCGCGTGTAGTCCCGCGGCAGGACCGAGTGCGCGTCCACCCGCACCACGACGGGGTGCACCGAGGCGCGGATCGCGACGTTGAGGCCCGCCGGCGTCGAGCCGACCGGGTTCTCGATCGCCCGGATCCGCGGGTCGGCTGCGCTCATCTCGGCGACGAGCTCGTTGGTGCCGTCGATCGATGGACCGAGCGCGAGGATCACCTCGAACGGTCCCGTGTAGTCCTGCGCGAGGAGGCTCTGGACGGCGGCGCGCACCTCGGTGACCTCGTTGAGGACGGGCATCACGTACGAGACGCCCGGCAGGGGCTGTCCGTCTGTCTGCATGCGTCCCTCGGGTCCTCCTGGCGGTGCGCGGGACGCACCGCGGACGGCGCCGCCCCGCAGAGCGACCACGAGCCTATCAAGAGCGTCTCGCGTGGACGACGCGACCGGCAGACGGGCGGGAGGCGCGGTGCCAGCCGGCACCGCGCCTCCCGTCCGACGCGACCTGCGTCAGCCCCTGCTGTCGTAGGTGCCGAGCGTCACGTCGGCCGAGCGGGTCTCCCCACCGCGGATGTACGTGATCGTCGTCTTCGCGCCGCCCGCGAAGTAGCGGACCTGCGCCGTCAGGTCGGTGGCGTCCGAGACCGTCGCCGAACCGATCCTCGTCACCACGTCGCCCTCACGCAGGCCGGCGTCAGCGGCCGCGCCGCCCGAGGACACCGACTTGATGAGCGCGCCCACCTGCGTGGCCCTGGCGTCCTCCGCCGCGTCGCCGACCGTGGCGCCGAGGAGGCCGTGCGTCGCCGACCCCTTCTCCCTGATCTCGTTCGCGACCCGCTTCACGAGGTTCGACGGGATCGAGAACCCGACGCCGATGCTGCCGGACTGCGACTCCGACGACTGGGAGCTGCCGGCGCTCGCGATGGCGACGTTGATGCCGATCAGCCGGCCCTTCGAGTCGAGCAGCGCGCCTCCCGAGTTGCCGGGGTTGATCGACGCGTCGGTCTGGATGACCGGCAGGGAGACGGTGGTGCTCGCGCCGGAGCTGCTGCCGTTGTCGCCGTTGCCCCAGAAGTCGAACGGGCCGCCGCTGCCGTTGCCGCCCTCGTTGGGGTCGCCGCCCTCGGTGGGGGCGCTCGACGTCACCTGGATGCTGCGGTTCAGCGTCGAGACGATGCCGTCCGTGACGGTGTTCGACAGGCCGAGCGGGGCACCGATCGCGACCGCCGTGTCTCCGACGTTGAGGTTCGAGGAGTCCGCGAACGTGATCGGCTTCAGGTCGGTCGCGTCGATCTTGATGACCGCGAGGTCGACCGTCGGGTCCGTGCCGATGAGCTTCGCCGGGTAGATCTTGCCGTCCGACGTCGTCACCGTGATCGAGCCGTTCGAGCTGTCGCCGTCGAGGGTGACCACGTGGGTGTTCGTGACGATGTAGCCGTCCTTGCTGAACACGACGCCCGAGCCGGTGCCGGCCTCGCTGCTCGCGGACACGTTGATCGTGACCACGGACGGGGTCGCCTGCGCGGCCACGGCGGTGACGACCGTCGCACTGTCGTAGTCGTTGACGGTCAGGTTGCCGCCCTGCGAGTTCGACGAACCGATGACGGTGCCGCCGTCCTCCTGGGCCGCGCCGGCTGCCCAGCCGGCACCGCCGCCGACGAGACCGGCGAGGACGAGGCCGGCGACGATCGGCAGGACGAGCTTGCCGCGCCCGTTGCGGTCGCGGTTGGTCGTCGCGGCTCCGGCGCCGCCACCGGCTGCCGCCCCGGCAGCGGTGCCGCCGAAGTAGTGGCCGTTGCGCTGCGTCGAGCCGTCGACGTCGCCGAAGGCGCTCGTGGCGGAACCCGGAGCGGGGGACGACGCCGAGGTCGACTGGGAGTACTCGCCGTAGCGGGGCTGCTGGCCGTACTGGCTCTGGCCGTACTGCGGCTGCCCGTACGGGTTCTGACCGTACTGGCCCTGCCCGTACTGCGACTGCCCGTACTGGCCCTGCCCGTGGTGGTCCTGGTGGCCGGCGGGCTGGCCGTGGTCGGAGCCGTAGGGCGAGCTCTGCTGGCCGTAGCCGCCGGTCGAGGACTGTCCGTACTGACCCGTCTGCCCGTAGGGGTTCTGGCCGTACTGGCTCTGGCCGTACTGGTCCTGGCCGGACCGGGTCGTCGCGTCGCTGTGTGCGGTCGGGTACGGAGCCGTGTACTGGTTCGTCTCCGCCGCAGCGGCGGGCTCGATGACGTCGGTGTGGTCCGCGTTGTCTGCGCGGTCTGCGCGGTCCGCTCGGTCCGCGCGGTCCGCTCGTGCGTCGCTCGTGGGAGCGGCGTCCGTGTGCTCGGTCTCGTTCCGTGCGGCGCCCTCGGCTCCGATCGGCGTGGCCGAGTCCTCCGGACGGTCGTCGTCCTGCCCGTGGGGCGTGGTGTCGGTCATGGACGTGCTCCTTTCAAGCTCGTGCAGTCTGTCGCACCCACCTGGGCGGTGCTCCTGACCGCGCTGCGAGCGACCTATGGCGATCTTATGCGTGCGCTGTGGAGCGGTTCCCCGGTCGACGGCGACGGACCGGTAGGTTGGGCAGGCCCGACGCAGGGCGACCTCGTTCCGACACGTCGCCGCGCACCGGGCGGCTCACCACCACTCGGGAGGGAACCACATGCGACAGGCAGGACCCTGGTTGCGAGCCGCCGACGGCGCCATGCTCCTCGGCCCGGACGGCGTCCCGGCGCCCACCGTGTTCGCCGAGATGAGCGCCCTCGCCGCCGCCGCCGGCGCGATCAACCTCGGCCAGGGCTTCCCGGACGAGGACGGTCCGGCCGTCGTGCTCGACGCGGCCGTCGCGGCGATCCGCGCCGGAGCGAACCAGTACCCGCCGGGCCGGGGCGTGCCCGAGCTCCGCACGGCGATCAGCGAGCACCAGGCGCACTGGTACGGACTCCACGTCGACCCGGACCGCGAGGTCCTCGTCACCGCCGGCGCGACCGAGGCCCTCGCCGCGACACTCCTCGCGCTCGTCGAACCCGGCGACGAGGTCGTCACCTTCGAGCCCTTCTACGACGCGTACGGCGCGCTCATCCGGCTGGCCGGAGGCGTCCACGTCACGGTCCCCCTGACGGCGCCGGAGTTCCTGCCGGACGAGGACACCCTCCGCACCGCCTTCTCGGACCGGACGCGGGTCGTCCTCGTCAACACGCCGCACAACCCCACCGGACGGGTCCTGCCGCCGGAGGTCCTGTCCACCGTGGTCGAGCTCGCCGCACGGTACGACGCCGTCATCCTCACCGACGAGGTCTACGAGCACCTGACCTTCGACGTCCCGCACGTGCCGATCGCCACCCTGCCCGGCGCCGCCGAGCGGACCGTGAGCGTGTCGAGTGCGGGGAAGACCTTCAGCACCACGGGCTGGAAGATCGGCTGGCTCACCGCCCCGCCAGCATTCGTCGACGCGATCACGACGGTCAAGCAGTACCTGACGTTCGTCAACGGGTCGCCCTTCCAGCCGGCGGTCGCGGCCGGACTCCGACTGCCCGACGAGGTCTTCACCGGGATCGCGACCGAGCTGTCCGCGAAGCACGACCTGCTCGCCGCGGGGCTGCGTGCCGCCGGCTTCGACGTCATGCGCCCGGACGGCGGGTACTTCGTGCTCGCCGACACCGCCGCACTGGGGCACCCGGACGCACGGGAGTTCTGCCTCCGCCTGCCGACGCTGGCCGGGGTGGTCGGTGTCCCGGTGTCGGCGTTCGTCCGACCGGAGCGTGCGGCGGGGTACCGCTCGCTCGTGCGGTTCGCGTTCTGCAAGCGGCGGACCGTGCTCGAGGAGGCCGCCGGCCGGCTCGCCGCCCTCGCCGCCTGAGCCGCCGCCCGACGGGGTGGCCGCTCCGCCACGACCGGCGGGCCGCTCCCCGGCCGGCCTTCCCGTCTCCGCTGCGCGCGTCCGCGAGCGGGCGGAAGCAGGGGATGCGGCGCCCGCTCCCCTCCCGGTTCCGTCCGCTCGACCGTCGCGCCGCGCGTGGGTCAGGAAGGCGAGCGGGCGGAAGCTGCCCGAGTGACGTCCCGTGCGCTACCGGATCAGCCCACTCGGACCCCCGTGCAAGCCGGCCCGGTTCCGCGCGATCCCGATCGGGCGGAACCCGCACACACCGCCCGCTCCGCGCTACCGGATCCGCCCGCTCGCCCACGCGTGCGGCATCGCCGCCACCCGGCACGCCCCGATCGAGCGGAACCCGCACACACCGCCCGCTCCGCGCTGCCGGATCCGCCCGCTCGCCCACGCGCGCGGCATCGCCCACCACCGGGCACGCCCCGATCGGGCGGAACCCGCACACACCGCCCGCTCCGCGCTACCGGATCAGCCCGCTCGGACCCCCGTGCAAGCCGGCCCGGTTCCGCGCGATCCCGATCGGGCGGAACCCGCACACACCGCCCGCCCCGAACTACCGGATCCGCCCGCTCGCCCACGCGTGCGGGATCGCCACCACCGGGCACGCCCCGATCGGGCGGAACCGGACGACCCGCGGGCACCAGGGCGCGGAGATCGCCCGCTCGCGTTCGGCGGCAGCCGAGCGCCGCACGCGCCGCCGGGCGCCCGCGTCAGCCCCGGGTGACGCCGCCCGGGGTCTCGCGGGGCACCACGTCGTAGCGGCGCAGGGACAGGGACGGGTTGGTCGCTCGGACGGTGTCGCTCACACCCGTGTCGACCGTCGCGACCAGCAGGCCGGGTGTCGCCCCGGCGGCTGCGACCGCCACGCCCGACGGGTCGAGGACGACGGACCCGCCGACGCCGATCGGCGGCGTCTGCCCGACCCCGACGACCCACACGGTGTTCTCGATCGCGCGGGCGGTCAGCAGTGTCCGCCAGTGGTGCTCCTTGCCCGGCCCGCGCACCCATTCGGCCGGGACGAGCACGACGTCCGCGGCACCGTGCTCCGGCGCGGCGAGACGTCGGGTGACCTCCGGGAAGCGCAGGTCGTAGCAGGTCTCGAGTCCGACACGGACGCCGTCGAGGTCGAACACGGCGGTCTGGTCCGGGTCGCCGGCCTCGATGCGATCGGATTCGCGTGCGCCGAACGCGTCGTACAGGTGGACCTTCCGGTAGGTGGTCGCGATGGAGCCGTCGGGGGTGATCGCCACGAGGGTGTTGCGGAACCGGTCGGACGATGCGGCGGTCTCGGCGACCCCGACCACGAGGGCGATCCCGACCGACCGGGCGATCTCCCGCAGGCCGGACACGAAGGGCCCCTCGAGCGGTTCCGCCGCGGCCACGAAGCGGTCGTCGATGTCGGCGGTGAAGTACGAGGTGTACTCCGGGGTCACGAGGAGGTCGGCGCCGCGTGCGACCGCTTCGGCGGCTGCCGCACGGACCGCCTCGAGGTTGGCGTCCGGATCGTCGACGGGGGCGAACTGCGCGGCGGCGATGGTGAGGGTGCCCATCCGGCGAGGGTACCCGCACACGGGTCTCGGCCCCAGCGACACCTCACGCGTGCCGGAGCCCGTGACCTGTCGTACAGCGCGAAACCAGCACGAAGGCGAACCCCACGCACGCGCCCCCACGCACGCACCCCGACTGACGCCCGACAACGACGAAGGCCCCAGTCCGACTGGACTGGGGCCTTGCGCCACTTGGTTGCGGGGGCAGGATTTGAACCTACGACCTCTGGGTTATGAGCCCAGCGAGCTACCGAACTGCTCCACCCCGCGGCACGTTGAACAGCCTACACGGACCCGTGGCGGGGCACAAATCGAGCGTCCCGCCACGGTGTGTCAGTTCCCGCCCTGGGCCTCGGTCGCGGCCTGGATCGCGTCCTGCAGCCGCTGGTCGGCCTCGGCGGCGGCCACCAGGTCGTTCTCGGCGTACGCCTCCTGCCGGTCCTGCAGCGCCTGCTTCGCGTCGTCGAGGGCGTTCTGCAGCGCGGCGTTGTCCGTGGCCCCGGAACCGGAGTCCGTCGACCCCGATCCACCGGCAGACCCGGAGTCCGCGGAACCCGCGTCGGAGTCCGACGAGTCCGACCCCTCCGAGGATCCGGCGCCGGACGACGAGTCCGCCCCGGACGTACCACCGGCCGCACCGGAGTCACCCGCCGACGCACCCGAGTTCCCGTCGAACAGGCTGTCGAGCGCCTCGTCGAGGGTGTCCTCGAACGCGATCTTGTCACCGAAGGCCACGAGCACCTTCTGCAGCAGCGGGTACGAGCCGCTCGAGGTCGACTGCACGTAGACCGGCTGCACGTACAGGAAGCCGCCACCGACCGGGAGCGTGAGCAGGTTGCCCTGCTTCACGGTCGAGTTGCCCCGCTTCAGGATGTTCAGCTCCTGGGACACGGTGGGGTCCGAGTTGAACAGGTTCTGCACCTGCGCCGGACCGGGGATGTTGTCGGTCTTCGGCATGGTGAGCAGCGTGAGCTTGCCGTAGCCGGAGGCCTTCTTGCCCTCGCCGGCGCCGCCCGCGTCCGAGTCGACCGCCAGGTACCCGGTCAGCACGTTGCGGTTGTTCGCCCCGGCCGACTGCTGCGGGATGTACGTGGTGTAGAGCGAGTACGCGGTCCCCTGGCCCGGCACCTTCATCGTCAGGTAGTACGGGTCCTGCAGGTTCGCCCGCGTCGTCGTGGTCTGCGTGCCGAGTGCGGTCGTCGTGGTGCCGACGTCCGCCGCTGCGGTGTCGCCGTCGTTCGTCCCCGCCGTGGGCTCCTGCGGCGTGTTCCACGCGTCGTCACCGGAGTAGAACGAGTTGGCGTTCGTGACGTGGTAGGTGCCGAGGATCGACCGCTGCACCTTGAACAGGTCGGCCGGGTAGCGGACGTGGTCGAGGAGCTGCGCGCTCATGTCCGACACCGGCCGCGTCGACGTCGGCAGGATCTTCTGCCAGGTCTTCAGCACCGGGTCCTCGGTGTCCCATGCGTACAGCGTCACCTTGCCGGTGTACGCGTCGACGGTGGCCTTCACCGAGTTCCGGATGTAGTTCACCTGGTCGGTGCGGTAGGCCGAGGACTCCGCGCCCGCGATGCTGTCGGACAGGCTCTGGCTCTGCGAGTACGGGTAGGCGTCGCTCGTCGTGTAGCCGTCGACGATCCACTGGATGCGGTGGTCCACGATCGCCGGGTAGGCGTCGCTGTCGAGCGTCAGGTACGGCGCCACCTTCTGCACGCGGGTGATCGGGTCGCGGTCGTAGAGGATCTGCGACTTGCCGTTCACCGCGTCCGACAGCAGGATCTGCTCGGACTGGAACTTCGCCGCGTACACGAGCCGGTTGAAGAAGTTGCCGAGGCTCGGGCCGCCGTCGCCGGCGTACGTCGTCGTGGCGTTGCCGCCGTTGTCGTCGTCGGACCCGGACGGGTAGTCGAGCTCCACGTCCTTCGACCCCTCCGGGGCGCCGACGATGGAGTACGCCGGCGAGGTCTCACCGAAGTACACACGCTGCTGGAAGTCGCCGAGGGCACCGTTCGACGGGATGCCGGACTCGAGGAACACCGGCTTCCCGTCGCTCGCCCGCTGGTTGCCGTAGGCCGCGGTGACGCCGTAGCCGTGGGTGTAGACGAACGCCCGGTTGTACTGGGTGTTCGCGGCGGCGCTGAGCCCTTCGAGGTCGATGTCGCGGACCGCGATGACGGTGTCCTCGGTCTCGCCGTCGACGTCGTAGCGGTCGACGTCGAGCTCCCTCGGGAACTGGTAGTACTGCCGGTACTGCTGCAGCTGGCTGAAGGTGTCGGAGACGATCTTCGGGTCGATGAGGCGGATGTTCGCCGTCGTCTGGGCGTCCTGCGCGAGCGCACCGGAGCTCGCCTCGGTCGTGGCGTCGTAGCCCCGCTCCCGGACGTCGGAGACCCCGTAGGCGTCCCGGGTGGCCTCGATGTTCCGCTCGATGTACGCGGACTCGTAGGTGCGCTCCGACGGCTTCACCTGGAGACGCTGGACGATCCACGGGTAGATGCCGCCGATCACGATCGCGGCGACGAGCAGCAGGCCGGTGCCGACGATCGAGATCCGCCAGCGCCCGATGACGGCGGTGACGATGAAGAGCAGCGCGACGATGGCGGCGATGCCGGCCATGATCTCGCGTCCCGGGATGACGGCGTTCACCTCGGTGTACTGCGCACCGGTGATGAGCGAGTTCGACTTCGTCAGCGCCGCGTACTGGTCGAGCCACAGGCTGACCGCCTGCAGCGCGATGTAGACGGCGGCGGTCACCGCGAGCTGGATGCGCGCGGCACGGGAGATGCGGACCTCGCGACCGCCGAAGCGGATGGCGCCGTAGAGGTAGCAGGCGGCGAGCGCCGCGAGCCCGGCGATGAGCACGACGGCCGACGAGTACGCGACGATCGAGCGCCAGAACGGCAGCTCGAACACGTAGAACCCGATGTCGAGCCCGAACTGCGGGTCGGTCTCGCCGAAGGGGGTCCGGTTGAAGTACTCGAGCACCATGCTCCAGCGCCCGGCGGTCGACAGGCCGGCGAAGAGTCCGAGCACGACCGGGATGCCGATCATCACGGCACGCCGGAGGGGTTCGATGACCTGCTGGTAGCGGTCGAGCTGCGAGTTCAGCTTCGCGTAGACCGGCCGGAACCGGAAGGCGAGCGCGATGCTCAGGTACACCGGTACGGCCATGCCGAGGAACCCGGCGACGAACATCAGCGTGCCCGCGATCCACCGGGTCGTGAGGACCTGCTGGAACCCGAGCTGGGCGAACCAGGCGTAGTCGGTGTACAGGCTCGCGAAGATGAAGAAGGCGATCACCAGCGCGGCCAGCACGATGATCGTGACCACGATCGGGACCCGCGGCGAACGCCGCCCGGAAGGAGAGGATCCCGAGGTGGACGAGGTTGTCGTCACTTGATGTGCTCCAGACGTGTCGAACCGGCGAGCCCGGCGCGGCGGGCCGTCAGTGCCTCGATCCTACGTGTCGCGAGCACCCTCGAAACTGTACGGCGACTCAGGAACGCGCTCCGGTCCTCCCGTCAGTCCGCCTGGAGGCGCGACCCGCGCCCGCCCCGCGGCGCGCGGCCGCGGACGGCCGGCTCAGGAGCCGCAGCGTGCGAGCCCCGCGGTGCTCTTCCCGGAGGCGATCGTCTGCAGGTCGGTCACGGCCTGGTCGAGCGTGGCCACCTCGTAGACGTCGAGGCCGTCGGGGACGTGTCCGGTGACCTCGTCGCAGTTGTCCGCGGGCGCCAGGAACACCGTGGCGCCCGCGTCCTTCGCGCCGTGCATCTTCTGGCGGATGCCGCCGATCGGGCCGACCTCGCCGTCGGCCGTGATGGTGCCGGTGCCGGCCACGTGCTTCCCACCGTTGAGCTTCCCGGGCGTGATCTCGTCGATGATCCCGAGCGCGAACATCATGCCGGCGGAGGGGCCGCCGACGTCCTGCAACTGGATCGTGACGTCGAACGGGAAGTCGTACCGCTCGGTGACGCCGACGCCGATCAGGGCGGTGCCCTGCTGCTCGCGCGGCGTGACCTCGACCGTCCGCTCCTCGCCGTCGCGCTCGATGCGGACGGACGCGGGGCCGGACGTGCCGTGCTCGGCGACGGCCTCGCGCAGCGTGGTCGCGTCGGCGTTGGTGGTGAGCGAGGTGCCGTCGAAGGCCGTGATGACGTCGCCCTCGCGGATGACGCCGTCGGCGGCCGAGCCGTCCTGGACGGTGCCGACCTCCAGCCGGGTCGGCAGGTCGTAGCCCTGGTGGACGAGGGCCGCGGCCACGGCGGACTGCTGCGAGGCCCGCATGTCGGCCTGGTCCCGCTGGTTCACCTGGTCGGTCGTCGTGCCCTCGGGGTAGATGGCCGACACGGGGACCACGGCCTGGGACTCCGTGAACAGCGCGCGGATGACGCTCGTCCACGGCGGGCGGTTCGTCGCGTCGCCCTGGATGCCGACCGTGAGCATGTCGAGCGCGCCGGACGTCGGGTAGGTCGGGTGCCCGTCGACACGGATGAGCTCGACCTCCTTCGCGTCCTTCCCCTCGCCCTGCTCCTGCGTCCCGAGGGTGTTGTACACCGGGCCGGGCACCTCGATGAGGTACGGGCTGGGCAGGAAGCTCGCGAGCAGCCCGAGGACCACGGCCCCGATCACGAACGCCCACCCGACGGTGCGGGAGCGCGAACGGCGACGGGGCGCGGGGGCGAAGAGGGTCACGGGCGTCCTTCCAGGGGCTGTTCGCCCTCGGCGCAGCGGTTCGGGCGTTCCCACGGGGGCGTCCCAGGCGCGGCCCCGTGGGCAGCGTTAGCGTAGTCGGCATGCCTGATGAACCGCAGCCGGGGCCGGACGACGACTTCCAGGAGATGCTCCGCAAGCTCCTCTCCGGCGAGGGCCAGATCGACCCGTCGCAGCTCGCCGGCGCGGCCGGCCTGCCGAACGATCCGGCGTTCGTCGCGAACCTGATGAGCCAGCTGCAGCGTGCGGCGCAGTCGGGTGGGGACGGCATCGACTTCACGGTCGCGTCGGAGCGGGCCACGGCGATCGCACGCGAGGGCGGGAGCCCGGTCGACCCCGCGTCAGCGCAGGCGACGGACCAGGCGTTCCAGGTGGCGGCGCTGTGGCTCGACGAGGCCACGACGGTCCCCGAGCTCACCGCGACGCCGAGCGTCTACACGCGCGAGCAGTGGGCGCGCGCGACGACGCCGGTGTGGGCGCAGATCGCCGAACCGGTCGCACTGAGCATCGCGAACGCCCTCACCGAGGCGATCGACCAGCGCGCGCCGGAGCAGCTCAAGGCCATGCTCGGCGACGTCTCGAAGGCGATGCGCGGCGTCGGCGGTGCCCTCTTCGCGATCCAGCTCGGCCAGGTCGTCGGGCAGCTCGCCAAGGAGGTCGTCTCCGGCGGCGACGTCGGCGTGCCGCTCCTCGACGAGCAGGCGGCGGCGCTGCTGCCCCAGAACGTGGCGGAGTTCGCCGAGGGGCTCGACGTCCCCGAGGACGAGGTCCGCATCTACCTCGCGGTGCGCGAGCTCGCGCACGCCCGGCTGTTCCGGTCGGCACGGTGGCTGCGGCTGCACATCATCTCGTCGATCACCGACTACGCGCGGGGCATCAACATCCCGTTCGACCGGGTCGAGGAGCTGGCGTCGGAGATCGACCCGACGAACCAGGAGCAGCTGCGGGACGCCCTGGCCTCCGGTGCGCTCATCCCGCCGCGCACCGCCGAGCAGGAGGCGGCGCTCGCGCGTCTCGAGACGATGCTGGCGCTCGTCGAGGGCTGGGTGGACACCGTGACCGCGGCCGCCACCGTCCGCCTGCCGCGGTCCGGCGCGATCGCGGAGATGGTGCGCCGTCGCCGCGCGGCCGGCGGTCCGGCGGAGTCGGCGTTCGCCACGCTCGTCGGCCTGGAGCTGCGGCCTCGGCGGCTGCGCGAGGCCGCCGCGATGTGGCAGCACCTCACCGACGAGCTCGGTGCCGAGCGGCGCGACGCGCTGTGGTCGCACTTCGACGCCGTCCCGACGTCGGAGGACATCGACGCGCCGGAGGCCTTCGTCCTGCGGCTCCGCGACCCCGGGCGCTCCGCCGAGGACGACGAGTTCGACCGGGCGCTGCAGGACCTGCTCGACGACAGCACCGGCGACCGGCCGCGCGAGGACGAGTCCGGTCACGTTGACGAGTCGCCGGACCGCCCGGACGACGACGCGCCGTCGCACTAGTTCTCCACAGATCGACCGACGCTCCCCCGCGCCGGGGAACCGTGCGTCAGCGTGGGGGCATGGGCATCCGCATCGATCCGACGCTCGAGTTCGTCTGGCGCGACCCGTCGACGGTCCAACTGGGCGTCGACCCGCCACGCGCGGTCGTCCCGGTCCCGACCACGGCCGAGGAGCGGTTCCTCAGCGCGCTCCGACGCGAGACCAGCCGGGAGGCGCTGGCCGGGCTCGCGACCTCGACCGGGTGCCCGCCGGAGGTCGCCGCGCGGATCCTCGGCGCGGCGTCTCCGGCGGTCGTCGAGATCCTGCCGGAGCCCCTCGCCCGGGTCGAGGTGCACGGGTCGGGTGCGCTCCCGGACGCCGTCGCCGACCTGCTGGCGGGCGAGGGGGTCACCGTCGCCCGCACCCGCCCCCGTCCGGGCGGCGCGGTCGAGCTGCCCGAGGCGGATCCGCAGCTCGCGGTGGTGCTCGCCGACCACGTCGTCGACCCGGCGCTCCGCGCGGCCTGGACGCGTCGCGACGTCCCGCACCTGCCCGTGGTCGTCGGGGACGGACGCGTCCGCCTCGGACCGTTCGTGGTCCCGGGCGCCGGCCCCTGCCTGCAGTGCGTCGAGTACTGCCGTGTCGACGAGGACCCGGCGTGGCCGACGATCGCGGCCCAGGTGTGGGGACGCCCGGTGGCGCCGCTCTCCCCCTGGCGCACCGCTGCCGTGGCCTCCGCCGCCACCCGCCTGCTCCTGGAGCGGTTGCCCCGTCGGACGCAGCACCCGGACGACGAGCAGCTGGTCTTCGACCGCGACGACCTGTCCGTCACCGTCCGGACGATCCGGCCCCATCCGCGCTGTGCGTGCCGAGGTCTGCCAGGAACCGGCTCGGCGTCCGGGCGCCCCCGCGCGTGGAGCCCTGTCGCGACCACGTGATCGTGACCGACCGCCGAGCGCGGGTGAGCCCGACGTAGAACAGGCGGCGCTCCTCGTCCACCTCGGCGTCGGTGGTCGCGTGCGAGATCGGCAGCAGCCCCTCGGCGGCACCGACCACGACGACGTGCGGCCACTCGAGACCCTTCGACGAGTGCAGGGTCGCCAGGGTCACCGCGTCGAGCTCCGGCTCGTGGTGGGTCGCCGCCCGGTCGACGAGGTCCTGCGTGAACTGCTGCATCGTCGTGCCCGCCGGGGCCGCCTCGGCGAGCCCCATGATCGCCTGCAGCGCCTCCCACTGCTCGCGCACCGCTCCCGTACCGTCCGGCGGGGTCGGCGTCCACCCGCTCACCTGCAGCACCAGCCCGACCCGACGGGTGAGCTCGTCGTCGGTCTGCCGCACGGCCTCACCGCGCATGTGGTGCACGGCGAGCTTCACCTCGGGACGGTCGAAGAAGCGGGTGCCGCCCTGCACGCGGTACGGGATCCCGGCCCGGCCGAGCGCCGACTCGATCGCGGCGGACTGCGCGCCGACCCGGTACAGGACCGCGCAGTCGCCGTACGCGGCGCCCGCCGTCACGAGTTCGCCGACGCGGCGGGCGACCGTCTGCGCCTCGTCGCCGTCGTGCACGCACGCGAGGACCTCCGGTTCCGGACCCGCGTCGGTCGTCTGCGCGACGAGGTCCAGCGCGCCCGGCTGCCCGCGCATGAGCGTGTTCGCGGCGTGCACGACCTCGCGCGTCGACCGGTAGTTCCGTTCGAGCCGCAGGACGGAGCCGCGGGGGAACTCCGCACCGAAGCCGAGCAGGTACCGGCTGGACGCGCCCGCGAACGAGTAGATGGTCTGGCTGGCGTCACCGACCACGCAGACGTCGTCGCGGCCGCCGAGCCAGGCCCGGAGCAGGTCGTGCTGGACGGGCGAGACGTCCTGGTACTCGTCGACGACGAAGAACCGGTACTGCTGCCGCACGTAGGAGGCGACCCGCGGCTCCGACTCCACCATGCCGAGCGTCGCGAGCAGCACGTCCTCGAAGTCGAGCTGCCGCCGGTCGTCCTTGAGCTGCTCGTAGGCGCGCATGAGGTCGACGACCCGGCGGGGTGCGGTGTCCCTCGGCATCACCCGTTCGGCGGCAGCGGCCTCGTACTCCTCGAGCGAGAGCATCTGCACCTTCCGCCACTCGACCTCGGCGGCGAGGTCGCGCAGGACCGGGGTGTCGACGTGCAGGCCGACGGTGTCCGCGGCGTGCGCGATCATCCGCCCCTTCGACTCGACGATCCGCGGGGCGTGCCCGCCGACCGTGTCCGGCCAGAAGTAGCTGAGCTGCGCCATCGCGGCGGCGTGGAAGGTGCGCGCCTGGACGTTCCCGGCGCCGAGTGCCCGGAGGCGGGACCGGAGCTCGCCCGCCGCGCGGGTCGTGAACGTCAGCGCGAGGACGTGGTTCGGCGCGTAGGTGCCGGTCGCGACCCCGTACGCGATGCGGTGGGTGATCGCGCGGGTCTTGCCCGTGCCGGCGCCGGCGAGCACGGCGACGGGGCCGAGCAGGGTGCGGGCGACGGTGCGCTGCTCCTCGTCGAGGGCGGCGAGCAGCTCGTCCGGCGACGGCGGTCGCAGCTCGGCCGGGCCGGCTGCCGGTCGCGCGGCCGTCGCACCGGGCGCCCCGGTGGGACGGCCCGGGCCGGGCGCGCTCACGGCGTGTCCAGCGGCCCGCCGTACCACTCCTCGATGATGGCGCGGGCGATCGACGTGCGTCCGGGCAGGAGCAGGGTGTCCCCGGCGCGCTCCCGGACCTCGTCGCGGGAGAACCAGCGGACGTCGAGGATCTCGACGCCGTCCGGTCGCACCGTGGTGGGGTCGCCGCCGAGCGCACGCGCACGGAAGCCGACCATGAGCGACGCCGGGAACGGCCACGGCTGGGACCCGAGGTACTCGGGCTCCTCGACGCGGACGCCGGACTCCTCCCAGACCTCGCGGCGGACGGCGTCCTCGAGGGACTCGCCCGGTTCGACGAAGCCGGCGAGCAGCGAGTACCGGTTCGCGTCCCACGCCGCGTTCGACCCGAGCAGGATCCGGTCGTCGGCGTCGGTGACCCCGACGATGATCGCGGCGTCGGTGCGCGGGAAGTGCTCCTTCCCCTCGGGTTCGCGGCGGACCCAGCCGCCGGTGACGACCTCGGTCGCGGCGCCCGTGCGGGGCGAGAAGCCGTGCACGGCGTGCCAGTTCGCCATCGCCACCGCCTCGACCGCGAGACCCTGGTCGCGTGCGGACAGCTCGGTGCCGAACATCCGCAGGCTCTCCCACGCGTCGTCCGTCGGCTCGATCACGGCGGCGGCGTCGTCGTCGACGAAGGCCGCGACGAACCGCGTGCCGGCGGGGGCGTCCGGAGCGTCGGCGACGGCGCGGCCGAGGTAGAGCGTGACCGTGCCCTCGGGGACCTCGGCGGCCGAGACGAACCGCAGCGTGCCGTCGGCGTTCCGGAGCATCTCGGCGCCGCGCACCGGCAGGTACCGCGTCGCGGGGTCCGCTCGCAGCACGCGGTCGAGGTCGGCGGTGGTCCGGAACTCGGCGTCGCGGTCGAGTTCGTTGCGGGAGAGCGGGAGCCGTTCGGCGAACTCGACGGTCACGACGGGGCACTCCTCGGATCGGTGCTGATCGGGTGGCGGGCGGCCGGGGACGGACCTCGGCACCTGGTGGCGTGCCGTCCGGGACTCGCTCGGGGACCGCCCCGGCCAGCGTGGCGGACGCCGGTGCGCGCGCTGCGGACCTACCCTGATGGGCATGGCGGGATCCCAGTTCACTCTAGCCGCGTTGGCGACGACGGCCGTCCCAGGACTCCTGGTCACCGGGACGCGCACGCTCGGTTCGGCGGCCTCCGGGGACTACGAGTCCGCGGTCCTCCGCGACGACTCCGGCGCCGAGACGGCGATCCGCCGTCCGCGCAACCAGCGCGCCGAGGCGAGGCAGTCGGCCGACCTCGTCGCGATCCGCGCCCTGAGCGCCGGGATCCGCGCGCGCCTCCCGTTCGGCGTGGCCGAGTACCGCGGACAGGCGCCGATCGGCTCGACGCGCGCCATCGTGACGACGTACCTGCCGGGGTCGCACCCGACGCTGCGACAGCTCACCGAGCGGCCCGAGCTGGCGACCTCCGTCGGACGCGCCGTCGCCGCGATCCACCAGCTGCCGACCAGCTTCGTCACGGACGCCGGCCTGCCGTCGCTGACGCCGTTCGAGGTGCTCCGGTCCGCCGTCTCCGTCATGGACCGCGCCGTCGCGACGAAGCTCGTGCCTGCCGCGCTCAAGGAGCGCTGGGAGGGTGCCGCGCGCGACCAGCAGCTCTGGCAGTTCACCCCGACCGTCGTGCACGGCTCCCTCGGCACCGACGCCCTCCTCGTCGACGGGGACGCCGTCACCGGCGTGGTCGACTGGGGCGAGCTGCGGCTCGGCGACCCCGCGAAGGACCTCGCCTGGGTGCTCGCCGGGCGCCAGGACGCGTTCGACACCGTCCTCAGCGCCTACGAGGCGAACGGCGGCGGCCGGGACCGCCAGCTCGCGCAGCGCGCCCGGGTCCACCACGAGCTCGAGACGGCCCAGTGGCTGCTGCACGGCGTGCAGGCGAAGAGCACCGAGGTCGTCGACGACGCGGTCGCCATGATGCACCGACTGGTCGACGCGGTGCGGACGCCGAGCGCGGCCCCGCTGCAGTCGGTGTCGCCGGACACGATGGAGATCGGCGAGGTCGAGCAGCTGCTGTCGTCGACCGAGCGTCGGCACGGCTGACCGCCACCGTCGGGCGGCGGCGCACCACCGGACGGGAGGCGCGGTGCCGGCCCGCACCGCGCCTCCCGTCCGACGACCGGTCGCCGCGCAACCCGCTGGTCAGCCGATCGCGTCGCGCCAGGCGCGCTCGAGCCCGGCGCGGTCGAGCAGCTCGGTCGGTCGGACCTCGAGGTCGTCGGCCACGAAGTAGAACACCGCGTCGACCTGGTCGAGGGGCCGGCCGGTGAACTCGGCGTACGCGACGCGGTACAGGGCGAGCTGGAGCTGACGCTTCGCCAGGTCGTCGGCACCGGACGGGGCCTTGCCGGTCTTCCAGTCGACCACCTCGGCACGGCCGTCGATCTCGTAGACGGCGTCGAGCTTGCAGACGACGCTGTGCCCGAGGAACGGCAGGTGGATCTCACGCTCGACCTCGACCGGCGTCAGACCCGCCCAGCGGGACCGCGCGAAGGTGGCCTGGAAGTCGGCGAGGCGACGGGCGTCGTCGTCGGTCACCGCGGCGTCCGGTGACGCGTCGACGGCGTCGTCCCGGTCGAGGTCGAGCTCGCCGTCCCAGGCGTCGAGGGTCTCGAGCGACCCGCCGCTCCGCGCCCGCTGCTCGACCCACTGGTGGAACAGCGTGCCGAGCCGGGTCGCCCGGTACGGCCGCTCGGGCATCGGCCGGCGGAGCCGCTCCGCCACGGCGTCCGGGTCGCCCAGGTAGTCCTTGAAGCCCGACGCCGGCACGCGGTGCGGCACCGCCACCCGGTGCCGCGCGCTCCTGGCCGCGGCACGCTCGGCGAGGAGCAGGTCGATGTCGGCCGCGAACCGTCCGGAGGCGCCGGGGTTCGCGTTCCGCACCCGCTCGGCGGCGGCCTCGACCCGGGCGGCCCGCCGGCCGAACGGGGCGTGCGGCCACGACTGCGTCGCCCCCGCGTCGCCGAGGGGGTTCGACTCGTGCACGGTCGACTCCGGTACCAGGTCGCCGTCGACGATCCCGGCGTCGACGAGGTCGCGGAGGTAGCGGCTGGGCTCCGTCGGCCGCACCCCGCCCGCCCAGAACGAGCCGGTGAGGAGCAGGTCGTGCTTCGAGCGGGTGAGGGCGACGTAGGTGAGGCGGCGCTCCTCGTCCTCGTTGCGCGCCTTCACCTGCTCCTTGTAGGCGTCGATCGCGACCGTGACGTCCTTCTGGGAGTCGTGCCCGCGCCAGTCGAGCCGGGGCAGCTCGTCGGCGTCCCCGCGGAACTCGTAGGGCAGCCGGCCGAAGCCGAGCCAGCCGGAGGAGCCCTCCTGCGGCCGGGCGGGCAGCGCACCCTCGACGAGCCGCGGCACCGCGACGGCGTCCCACTCCAGGCCCTTCGAGCCGTGGATCGTCAGGATCTGCACCGTGCCTGCCTCGGGCTCCTCGGACCGCGGACCCATGTCGTCGCGGCGGGCGGCGGCGTCGATCCAGCCGAGGAACGCGCCGAGGTCGGCCCGGTCGTCGGTCGACACGAACCCCGCCAGCTCGTCCACGAAGGCGTCCAGGTAGGCGCCGCTGCCCTGCTCGTGCGCCGCGACCTCGATGTCCAGCCGCATCTCCTGCACCACGAGCGTGACGAAGTCGACCAGGTCGCCGCCGGCCCGGGAGCGCAGCGCGGCGAGCTGCTGCCCGAGTGCACGCATGCGTCCGCGGCCCACCGGGCTGATGTCCTCGAGCGCGCCGTGCTCGTCCGGGGCGGTGGCGACGAAGTCGAGCGCGTCGACGATCGACCCGTGCTCCCCCGCCGCGACCGAGGCGCGGAACGCCGCCGTCAGCTCGTCGTCCAGTCGCTGGTGGGTGTGGTCGCGGCCGAACAGCCAGCGGGCGAGACCGTGCAGCGCGGCGATGTCCGCCGCGCCGATCCGCCACCGGGTCCCGGCGAGGAGCCGGATGAGGTCGTTGCCGGCCGCCGGGCCGTGCAGCACGCGCAGGCACGCCACGAGGTCGACGATCTCCGGCCGCTGCAGGAGTCCGCCGGTGCCGAGCACGTGGAACGGCACCCGGTGCTCCGCGAGCGCGCCGGTGAAGGCGGCGAGGTCCTTCCGGGAACGCAGCAGCAGCGCCATCGAGGCCTCGGTGTGCTCGGCGCGGTGCGCGGCGAACCAGCGGGCGACGGCGGCGGCCTCGTCCGGCAGGGTCTCCGGGAAGGCGACCTGCACGGTGCCGGCGTCCGCGCCGGGGCGGGGCTCGAGGCGCTCGACGACGACCTCGGACGCCGCGGACAGCGGGGCGACGACCGCGTTCGCGCCGGCGAGGACGTCGACCGGGTTCCGCCAGCTGGTGGAGAGGGCGAAGGTGACGGGGCGGTCGGCGCCGTCGTCGCGGTCCGCGTCGTCGACTCCCCGGAAGTCGCGGGGGAACCGGGCGAGGTTCGCCGCGCTCGCGCCGCGGAACCCGTAGATCGACTGGTGCGGGTCCCCCACCGCCATCACCGGGTGCCCGCGGAACAGCCGCGCGAGGAACCGGGTCTGCACCACCGAGGTGTCCTGGTACTCGTCGAGCAGCACGACGCCGTACCGCCCGCGGAGGTCGTCGACCACGCGCGGCGCCGACTCGGCCGCGGCGAGGGCGAGCGCGATCTGGTCCGAGAACTCCACGAAGCCGCGGTCGACCTTCTGCCGCCGGAACTCCTCGACGAGGTCCACGAGCGGGTCGAGCGCGCCGATGACGGCGACCGCGTCGGTGATCGCCCTGTACGGCGTGCCGCGGTTGTTGCCGGGCAGTTCCAGGAGCTCGGAGAACTCGATCGCGAACCGGCGCAGCCGGTCCGGCTCGACGAGGTGCTCCGACACCGCTCCGGCGAGCGCCACCACGGCCGCCGTCACGGTGTCGACGTCACGGTCGAGCCCCGCCAGCCGGTCGTCCCGCGCACCGACGACGACCCGGCGGGCGAGCTGCCACGCCGAGGGTTCGGTGAGCACCTGGGACTCGCCGTCCCGGCCGACGAGCAGGGCGTTCTCGCGGAACACCGCGTTCGCGAAGGCGTTGTAGGTCGACACGGTCGGCGCCTCGAACGCGTCGCCGGGTTCGAGCAGGCCGACGTCCTCGAGTGCCCGGATCCGGTCGTTGATGCGGACGGACAGCTCGCCGGCGGCCTTGCGGGTGAAGGTCAGGCCGAGGACCTCGTGCGGGCGGACCATGCCGTTCGCGAGCAGCCAGACGACCCGGGAGGCCATCGTCTCGGTCTTGCCGCTCCCGGCGCCGGCGACGACGAGCGCGGGGGCGAGCGGCGACTCGATCACGGCGCGCTGCTGCGGGGTGGGCCGGGGGCGGCCGAGGGCGTCGGCGATGGCGTCGGCGTCGTGGCGCGGAACCGGGCGCGCAGCGGCGCGCACGGTCCCGTCGGTCACGGTCTCGTCGGTCACGGTCTCGTCGGGCGCAGCGGTCACCACGTCACCTCCCCCACGACGTGGATGCGGCACTCCACGCCGGTCCGCGCCTTCTCGCAGTGGTCGTCGACGTTCGCCAGGAACGTCCGCCCCGCCATCCCCCGCGCCACCGTGTGCAGGCGCTCCCGGTAGGCGTCACGGTCCTCGGGGCCGAAGGCGTGCTGCGTCCGCTCCGAGTAGGCGCGTCCGCTCCGGGGGTTCTGCACGAAGACGAGCCGGGCGTCGGCCATCGGGGCCCCGGCGGGCACGCCCTCGACGGCGCCGTCCTCGACCGCGAGCTGGTACGCGCCGAGCTGGGGGTGCGCGGGCATGTCGTTCTTCTCGCTCGGCATCGACCGGCCGGTCTTCAGGTCGACGACGCTCACCCGGCCCTCGGGGTCGACCTCGATGCGGTCGATGCTCCCCCGCATCCGGGCGGGTCCGGTGACGAGCGCGAACGAGGTCTCGGCGCCGAGCAGGCGACGCCCGGCGCTGGCGAAGGTGCGGAGGTAGTCGCTGAGCCCCTCGATCATCCGGCGGGTGCGTGCTCGTTCGCGGTCCGCCACCCACGGCGACTCGAACGTCAGCTCATCCCACCGCGACTCGACCCGCTCCCAGAGCGACTCGACGTCGACCGCGGTCGCGTGCTCCATCGCCTCGTGCACGATCGTGCCGATGCCCATCGCCGGGCTCGGTGCCCCGCCGCCGAACGTCTGCGCGAACCAGTGCACCGGGCACTCCTCGAACGTGCCGATCCGGGAGGGCGAGACGGACACGGTCGGCGCGACGGGATCGCCGCCCTCGACCTCGGGGACGGGATCGGCGTCGAGGTCCACGAGGGGGGCCTCGGTCGACGGCGCGGCGAGCCCGTACCAGTCGTCGGGCGAGGCGCCCGGCACCTCGGCCTCGGCGAGCCGGGCGAGGGCCGACGCGGCCTCGTGGTCGCCGGTGGTGACGACGCGGCGACGGAGGGAGCCGGCGAGCCCGCGGAGGGACAGCGGGTGCACCGTCGGTTGACGGTCCGGGGGCACCGGGACGAGCCGGACGAAGGGCGACGGGGACTCGTCGTCGTTCGCCACCGTCCCGATCACGACCTGTGTCGTGGCGCGTGAGACGGCGCGGGCGAAGAGCCGCAGCTCGTCGGCGACGACGGCGGCGCGGTCGTCCACCGGGCCGTGCTCGAGCCCCCGCGCCGCCCGGACCAGGCCGTCGGGGTCGAGCAGGCTGCCGCGGACCCGGGTGTTCGGCCACACGCCGTCCTGCAGTCCGAGCACGACCACCACGTCGCACTCCAGGCCGATGGTCGCCGAGGGCGTGAGCACGCGCACCCGGCCGGCGGTCCGGTCCGGTCCGATGGAGTCCTCGGGCAGGTCCGCGCCGAGCAGGTCGTCGACGAACACCCGGGCGGGTGCGTCCGGCGTGCGCTCGACGAAGCGCTTCGCGGCGGTGAAGAGCCCGACCACGGCGTCCAGGTGCCGGTCGGCCTCGGCGGCCCCGACCCCGCCCGCCGCGGACTGGCCACCCCAGGTCGCCGCGAGACCGCTGCGCTCCCAGAGCCCCCAGAGGATCTCCTCGATGCTCGCCCCGGCGTCCGCGTCCGTGCGGGCCTGCACCAGGCTGCGAGCGAGTCGCGTCGCCCGGCGGGCGAACCCGGCGTCGACCGTGGCGAGCCGTTCCGGGGCCCCGAGCGCGTCCACGAGCAGGTCGTCGGCGGTCCGTGTCCCCCCGCCGGCGAGTTCCTCGCGGCGCAGTGCGAGCCGCAGCCGCCGCATCGCCAGGGTGTCGAGACCGCCGAGCGGCCCCGTCGCGAACGAGGTGGCGAGCGCGGCGTCGAGCGGCAGCACGCCGAGGGCGACCGCGGCGGCGTCGAGGAGCGCCCGTGCGGCGGAGTCGTCGCGCGGGCGGACGGGTGCGGCTCCGGCGGTCGCGGGGACCTCGGCGACCGAGAGGGCGCGGACGAGCTCGGGGATCGCCGCGCCGCTGCGGGTCACGACCGCCATGCGGTGCCACGGCACGCCGTCGAGGAGCCGGTGCTCGCGCAACCGACGGGCGACCGCGACGACGAGCGCCGCCCGGCTGGGCGCCTCGAGGTGCACGACCGCGTCGGCGCGGGCGTCTGCGTCCGTCGCGGCAGCGGTCCGCTGTCGTCCGGCGGCCGCGGCGCCGATCCGCGCGGTGACGCCGGTCACGAGCGCCCGGATCGGGGCCGGGTGCCGGTGCACGGTCGTGAGGACGAGTTCCTCGACGCGGTCGACGCCGAGCCGGACCGCGAGCCGGCCGAGCACGTCCGGCTCGGCCCCCCGGAACGCCGACGCGGCGATGTCGGGATCACCGAACGCGACGACCTGCACGCCGGACCGCGCGAGTGCGCCGAGCAGCGCGATCTCGCCCTCGACGAGCTCCTGCGTGTCGTCGACCACGACGAGCCGGAGGTCCGCGACGCTCGCGGGCACCTCGCCGCGCAGGACGGCGGCCGTGGCGTAGGCGACGAGCTCGGCGGCGTCGAGGCTGGTCGACCGGAACGACGTGACCGCCGCCCGGTACTCGTCGACGAAGTCCCCCACCGCGCGCCACTCGGGCCGACCGAGGTCGTCGCCGAGCTCGCGCATGTCCTCGGGCTCGACGCCCGCCGCCACCGCCCGCATCATCACGTCGCGGAGCGCCGTCCGGAACCCGGCGCGCTCCCGGACGACGGCCGTGATCGGCGCCGGCCAGTCCGGCCCGGTGTCGTCGGCCTCGTGTCCGTCGAGCAGGTCCGCGATGATGCTGTCCTGCTCGCCACCGGTCAGCAGCGTCGGGGTGTCCTCCCCCTGCGCCGCCGCCGCGTGCGAGACGATCTGGAACGCGAGCGAGTTGACCGTGCGGGCCAGCGCGCCGGGCACGACCCGGTCGACCGCGGAGGCCAGGCGGTCGCGCAGCGCAGTCGCCGCCGTCCGGGCCGAGGTCAGCGCGAGGACCGTCGCGTGTCCGTCCGGCGACACCGCGTCGGGACGGCCCATCCGCGCGGCGACGAGTCGCGCGAGCGTGGTCGTCTTGCCGGTGCCCGGAGCGCCGATAACGGCGGCGTGGCGGTCCGGCGGCAGCGCCAGCACGGCCGCCTGCGACGCGTCCGGGACGAGCGCGCGGACGACGCCCGTGTCCGGCGGGGTCGGCGTCAGCGTGGTCCGGGGCACCCCCGTACGGTACCGAGCACGACCGACAGTGCGCCCGCGGCGAACGCCGGGGGCCGGGTCGGGCCGCTCGGATACGCTGTGCTCGTGGACATCAAGATCGGCATCACCAACAGCCCGCGCGAGATCGCGTTCGAGACCTCCCAGACCGCCGACGAGATCGAGAAGGCCGTGTCGGAGGCGCTCTCCGCCCAGGCGACCCACCTGTCGCTCAAGGACGAGAAGGGCCGGCGGTTCATCGTCCCGGTCGCGTCCCTCGCGTACGTCGAGGTCGGCGCCGAAGAGGCACGCCGCATCGGCTTCGTCGCCTGACGACGTGGAGCTCCTCTTCGCCGTGCTCGGCGGCCTGATCCTCGGGGCGATCGCACACGTGGTCGTCCCCTGGCGGTCGAGCCGCGGCGCCCTGCTCGGACCGGCGGTCGGCGGCATCGTCGCCGCGGTCGTGTGGGAGGCGTTGACCTGGGCCGGGTGGCCCTACGACGGCACCTGGATCTGGGTGGTGGCCCTCGTCGGCGCGGGCGTCGTCGCGCTCGTCCTGGAGTGGTTCCTCGCCCGTCACCGCACCGCCGCGGACGCCGCGTACCACGACCGGGTCGTCACCCGCGGCGCCTGACCCGCTCGACCGACAGGAACGCCGGGACCACGCGGCAGCGCCCGACGGGAACGCCGGAAGCGTACGTCAGGCCGTCAGGCCGTCAGGCCGAGCGCGTCCATCCGTCGCGTGTGCGCGGCGATGAGCTCCGTCCACACCGGCTCCAGCCGCGACTGGTCCTCACGCGCGTGCGAGGCGAGCGCGGACCGGGCGACGAGCAGCGTGTCCCCCACCAGTCGACGGCCCCACATCGCCAGCCGCGAGCCGACGGCCGGGTCCTGCTCGATGTGCGCGGTCAGCTCCTCGACCACCGCGGGCTCCTCCCGCGCGTCGAACACCGTGCGCAACCGCTGCCGGACGTCGAGCGGCAGCGACCGGAGGAGGCTGCCGAACAGGTCGTTGAGGATGCCGGCGGTCACGTAGCCGGTGAGCATCGACTCGTACCAGTCGGCCCCGCTCGTCCGTTCCAGGAACCGGTCGATGGCCTCGCGGTGCGGCGCCATGAGCTCCGCCGGGTCGCCCCCGGTGCGCTCGATCTCGGCGACGATGGCGCGGTGCCGCTCGAGGGCGGTCGTGGCGAGGACGCCGGTGACCAGGCGGCCGGACAGCGTCGGGGCTGCGGCGCCCGCTCGGCCCATCGTCTCGTACACCGACAGCTGCAGGTACGCCGCCTGGCCGAGGTAGACGTCGAGCTCGGGGGTGACGTCGTCCAGCTGCAGGCGCTCCACGGGCGACGCGTTCCGCGGGTTCCGCGACGCGAGCCACGCGGCGGCGAGCTGCGCAGCGCGCTTCCGGTTCCACCACGACACCACCCCACAAGCATACGGGCCGCGAGCCCCTGTCCCGGCCGCTCGCTAGACTGGTCGGGACTTCCACCAGGACTAAGGTGATTCTTTGACTTTCGCAGACCTCTCCATCGAGCAGGACATCGTCGACGCGCTCGCGACGAAGGGCATCCTCGAGCCCTTCCCGATCCAGCAGCAGACGATCCCGCTCGCCCTCACCGGCCAGGACATCATCGGCCAGGCGAAGACGGGCACCGGCAAGACCTTCGGCTTCGGTCTGCCCCTCATCCAGCGTCTCGGGGCCGATCCGGCGCCCGGCGTCAAGGCTCTCGTGGTCGTCCCGACGCGCGAGCTCGCGGTGCAGGTCACCGAGGACCTCGAGGTCGCGACCTCGAACCGCCCGACCACGATCGTGTCGATCTACGGCGGCAAGGCGTACGAGGGCCAGATCGAGCAGCTCAAGGCCGGCGCGCAGATCGTCGTCGGCACGCCGGGCCGTCTCATCGACCTGCAGCGGCAGCGCCTGCTCGACCTCTCCCACGTGCAGGAGGTCGTGCTCGACGAGGCCGACCGCATGCTCGACCTCGGGTTCCTGTCGGACATCGAGCGCATCTTCCAGGCGGTCCCGGCCGTCCGGCACACGATGCTCTTCTCGGCCACCATGCCGGCCCCGATCGTCGCGCTCGCCCGCCGCTTCATGACCCGCCCGGTGCACATCCGCGCGACGGACCCGGACGAGGGCCTGACGCAGGCGAACATCAAGCACGTCATCTACCGCGCGCACTCGCTCGACAAGGACGAGGTCATCGCCCGCATCCTGCAGGCCGAGGGTCGCGGCAAGACCGTCATCTTCACGCGGACGAAGCGCGCCGCGGCCAAGCTCGTCGAGGAGCTCAAGGACCGCGGGTTCAACGCCGCTGCCGTGCACGGCGACCTCAACCAGGAGCAGCGCGAGCGCGCGATGGCCGCCTTCAAGGCCGGCAAGCGCGACGTGCTCATCGCGACCGACGTCGCCGCCCGCGGCATCGACGTCGACGACGTCACGCACGTGATCAACCACACGATCCCGGACGACCCGGACACGTACCTGCACCGCGCCGGCCGCACCGGCCGCGCCGGCAAGACGGGCATCGCGGTCACGTTCGTGGACTGGGACGACCTGCACAAGTGGACGCTCATCGACAAGGCGCTGCAGTTCGGCATCCCGGAGCCGGTCGAGACCTACTCGTCGTCGCCGCACCTGTTCGAGGACCTCGACATCCCGAAGGGCACGAAGGGCCGTCTGCCCGGCGCCCAGGCGAGCGCCTCCTCCGGTGGTCCGGCCGAGGGCCGGAAGAGCGAGGGCTCGCGCGAGGGCTCGCGCGGCGCCTCGCGTTCCCGTTCGCGCACCCGCACCCGGTCGGGAGGCGCGGCGCAGTCCGCCCCGCAGGCCGCGGCCGCCGAGACCACCGGCTCCGACGCCCCGGACGCCTCCGCGGGCGAGGGCACCACGGACGGCGCCGCGAAGCGCCGCCGCCGCCGTCGCCGCCGCTCCAGCGGCGGCTCCGCCGAGGCGACCGCCTCGGCACCGCAGGGCACCTCGGACGGCGAGTAACGCCTCCAGGCCGACGGGCCCGTCGTCGACGCGACGGGCCCGTCGTCGTCCCGCCCGCGGAAGCGCGCCCGACATCGCCGGGAAGGCGACAGATCGCGCCGGACCGTCAGCGGCGATCCGTCGCTGTCGCAGCGGGGACGTGCCCGCTCAGGCGAGGCGGGAGCCGGGGCCGTGCACCGGCACGGTGCCCGTGGCCTGCGCGACGATCGTCTCGAACGCCGCGCGCGACGTGCGGTGCTCGCCCAGCCGGTTCGGCTTGCCGGTGCCGTGGTAGTCGCTCGACCCGGTGACGAAGAGGTCGTGCCGCCCCGCCCAGTCGAGCAGGGTGCGTTTGCCGTGCGCGAGGTTCTCGCGGTGGTCGACCTCGAGCCCGCCGAGCCCCGCGTCGACGAGCTCGCGGAGCATCGGCTCGTCGATGACGATGCCGCGCGAGGAGGCCGCCGGGTGCGCGATCACGGGGACGCCGCCCGCCTGGCGGATGAGCTCCACCCCGTGCAGCGGGGTCGGCGCGTCGTGGGGCTCGTAGTAGCCGGACGCGGGGTGCAGGATGCCGCGGAAGGCGGCGCTCCGGTCGGACTCCAGCCCGCGGGCGACGAGCGCGTCGGCGATGTGCGGACGCCCGATCGTGGCGCCGTCGGTCGACTGTGCGAGGACGTCCTCCCACGTGACCGGGTGGTCACGGCCGATGCGTTCCACCATCCGGCGTGCCCGGGCGAGTCGGCCGTCCCGGATGCGCGACGTCTCGGCGACGAGGCCGGGGTGCTGCGGGTCGACGAGGTAGCCGAGGACGTGCACGCTGCGGTGGCCGACGCGCGTGCTCAGCTCGAGGCCGGGGAGGAGGCTCAGGGGCAGCTCCCCCGCCGCGGCCGTCGCCTCCGCCCACCCCGCGGTGGTGTCGTGGTCGGTCAGGGCGACCCCGTCGAGGCCGGCAGCTGCCGCCGCCCGCACGAGGTCGGCTGGCCGCTCGGTGCCGTCGGAGACGCTCGAGTGCGCGTGCAGGTCGATGAACGGGTCGGGCACGACGACCATGGTAGCCACAGGTGGGCGCACCGCACGGGCCGCGGCCTCCCGGGCGGTGCGATGATGGGGGCATGGCCGACTCCACTCCCCGCGCGACGAGCAACCGATCCACGACCCCCGGGTCCTCGACCTTCAAGGACTACATCGGGTCGCAGTGGGCGGACCGGGATCGTCCGCTCCCCGCACCCCGTGAGCAGGCCCCCTTCGCCGCGGAGCGCCGCGCCCGCATCTCCGAGCTGCACCCGGGCCGCACGATCGTGGTGCCGGCCGGCCAGGCCAAGGTCCGGTCGAACGACTGCGACTACCCGTTCCGACCGCACTCCACGTTCGCGCACCTCACCGGGTGGGGCACCGACACGGTGGTCGGCTCCGTGCTCGTGATGACGCCGAACGGCTCCGGACACGACGCCACGCTCTACTTCCGCGCGACGGCGGGCCGTGACTCCGAGGAGTTCTACGCCAACCCGGAGATCGGCGAGTTCTGGGTCGGCCCCCGCCCCTCGCTCGACGAGGTCGCCGCCGACCTCGGGCTCGCCACCGCCGACCTCGCCGCGTTCGCCGCCGTGGCCGACGGGCTCGACGCCTCGGCCCTGGTCGTGCGCGACGCCGACGTCGACCTCACGCGCTCGCTCGACGAGCGACTCGGCAGCCCGGTCGGCGGCGCTCCGGAGGGCGACGGGGTCCCGGCAACCGACGACGTCCTGGCGCGCGACCTCTCCGAGCTGCGGCTGGTCAAGGACCCGTACGAGGTCGGCGAGCTGCGGAAGGCCGTGCAGGCCACGAAGTCCGGCTTCGACGACGTCATCGCCGACTTCGACCAGGTCCTCGCGCACCCGCGCGGCGAACGCATCGTCGAGGGCACGTTCAACCGGCGGGCGCGCGCCGACGGCAACACCGTCGGCTACGACACGATCGCAGCCTCCGGCCACCACGCCTGCATCCTGCACTGGACCCGGAACGACGGGGCCGTGCAGCCAGGCGACCTCATCCTCATCGACGCCGGGGTCGAGGTCGACTCGTTCTACACCGCCGACATCACCCGCACGCTCCCGGTCAGCGGCACCTTCTCGGACGTGCAGCGCATGGTCTACGAGGCCGTGCTCGAGGCCGCCGACGCCGCGTTCGCGATCGTCGAGCCCGGCATCACCTTCCGTCAGGTGCACGCCACCGCGATGGAGGTCATCGCCCGCAAGACCGCCGAGTGGGGCTTCCTGCCCGGCACCGCCGAGGAGTCGCTGCAGCCGGACAACCAGTTCCACCGGCGCTACATGGTGCACGGCACGAGCCACCACCTCGGCCTCGACGTGCACGACTGCGCCAAGGCCCGCCGCGAGATGTACATCGACGGCGTCGTGCAGGCCGGCATGGTGTTCACGATCGAGCCCGGCCTGTACTTCCAGCAGGACGACCTCACCGTCCCCGAGGAGTTCCGCGGCATCGGCGTGCGCATCGAGGACGACATCCTCGTGACCGCGGACGGCGCCGAGAACCTGTCCGTCGGCATCCCCCGGACCCCCTCGGAAGTGGAGGGGTGGATCGCGCGCACCGGCCGTTAGCCTGAACGGGTGACCACCACGCCCGAGACCTCGCCCGAGTCCGACCCCGCTGCGCCCTGCGAGATCGTGATCGACGTCGAGCACTTCGACTCGCCCGACGCCCAGCGGCTCCGCACGGCCCAGCGGCTGGAGATCCTCCGCGCCTACGGCAGCGACACCGAACCGGGTGAGAAGCCCACGGCCGACTCGATCGCCGTGTTCTTCCTGGCGCGGGACGAGGACGGGACACCGCTCGGCTGCGGGGGCCTGCGGATCGTGCAGGACGGCATCGCGGAGGTCAAGCGCATGTACGTCCGGCCGGAGTCCCGCGGCGCCGGTGTCTCGACGGCCCTCCTCCGACGGTTGGAGGAGGCGGCGATCGACCTCGGCTCGCCCGCACTCGTGCTCGAGACGGGCACGGAGCAGAAGCGGGCGATCGGGTTCTACGAGCGGGAGGGCTTCTCGCGCATCGCGAACTTCGGGGACTACGTCGGCGCCCCGCTGTCGGTCTGCTACTCGAAGGTGCTGTAGCCCCGGCGCTGCCGGGACGTCACCCGGACCGGCACCGGTCGCGGGCCGGCCTCGCGGGTCCGGGCGTCAGGCGCGGTCGTCCTCGGGCCGAGGGGCCTCGTGGGCACCGCCCTCGGAGCGCCGCTCGTCCTCGGTGGGCGCGGACGGGGGCGTCGCCCCGCCGACCCGTTCGCCGTAGCGCGGCGGCTCCTCGACGCGCGGTCGCTCGGCGTGCGCCGGGTCGGCGGGACCGCCGGCGCTCCCCTGACCCTCGCCGTACCGGGGCCCCTCGTTCGTGCCGTAGCGCGGTGCACCGCCCTGCCCGGCGGAGGCCGACGTGCCGGGGCGCTGCGCGCCTCCCGGCTGCTGGTGCGGCGTGGACTGGCCGCCGTACGGCGAGCCCTGCTGCTGCCCGCTCCGGGGGTCGTCCGGGCCGGGCCGCCACGGCTGCTGCGGCGGCTGCCCCTGGAAGCCGGCACCCGGACCGGCGCCGGGCGCTCCCGGCGTCCCGGGGTTCCAGTGCGTGGTGGGGGCGCCGCCGGCCTGCCCGAGGATGCGCTGCGCCTGCCCGGTCAGCTGCGGGTCGACGACGATCTGGTAGTTCGTCGCGAGGACCTGGTGCACGCTCGTGAAGTCGCGCTGCCGCTTCGTGATCGCGAACGAGACGATGCCGTACAGCATGCCGAACGCGGCACCGATGATCGCGGCGGCGAGGATGAGGCCGCCGGCGCTCGGCGAGAACAGCGTGAGCACGATGCCGAAGAAGATGCCGAGCCACAGACCGGAGAGCGCGCCCGCGATCGCGGCACGGCCGTAGGTCATCTTGCCGGTGACCCGCTCGACCGTCTTGAGGTCGTTGCCGACGATCGAGATCTTCGCGACCGGGAAGTCGGCCTCGGCGAGCTGCGCGACGACGCGCTGCGCGTCCGGGTAGCTGTCGAAGGTGCCGAGGACGTCCCCGCGCGGCAGCGTCGGGAAGGCCTGGGCGGTGCGTCCGGCGAACGGGCTCTGGTTGCTCACCCAGCCATCATCCACCGGGCACCTTGCGATCGCACGTACGGCTTCCGGGAGACGCCCGGGTGCGCGAGGCCGTGAGCCCAGCGACTACGCTGGACGGGTGAGCGCCACGAAGGTCTTCGTCGCCCGCCTCGCCGGGTGCTCCGTCTTCGACCCCGCGGGCGACCGCGTCGGCCGGGTCCGCGACGTCCTCGTCGTCTACCGGCGGGTCGACGCACCGCACGTCGTCGGGCTCATCGTCGAGGTCCCCGGCAAGCGCCGCATCTTCGTCAGCATCGGCCGCATCACGTCGATCGGTGCCGGGCAGGTCATCACGACCGGCCTGGTCAACATGCGGCGCTTCGAGCAGCGCGGCGGCGAGGTCCGGGTGATCGCGGAGATGCTCGGCCGCAAGGTCCTGGTCAAGAAGGAGCGCGTCCGCGCCACGATCGAGGACGTCGCGATCGAGGACCGCGGCCAGGGCGGCTGGGAGGTGTCGCAGCTCTTCCTCCGCAAGCCGAAGACGACGCCGTCGCCGTTCGGCAAGGGGCCGACGACGTTCGCGACGTGGAACGAGGTCACCGAGGACGAGCTGCCCGGCGAGGCCCAGTCCGCCGAGCACGTGATCGCCGCGTACTCCGACCTGGTGCCCGCCGACCTGGCGAGCACCCTGCTCGACCTGCCCGAGGAGCGCCGGTTCGAGGTCGCCGAGGAGCTCCCGGACGACCGTCTCGCCGACGTGCTCGAGGAGATGCCCGACCAGGAGCGCATCGAGATCCTCACCCGGCTCGAGGACGCCCGCGCCGCCGACGTGCTCGACCACATGCAGCCGGACGACGCGGCCGACGTGCTCGCGCAGTTCTCCGACGAACGCAGCGAGGCGCTCCTCGAGCTCATGGAGCCGGAGGAGGCGCAGGACGTCCGCATGCTCCTCGAGTACGAGCCGGACACGGCCGGTGGTCTCATGACGACCGAGCCGGTGATCGTCTCCGCGGACGCCACGGTCGCCGAGGGCCTCGCCCTGGTCCGTCGACACGAGCTCGCACCGGTCCTCGGCGCGGCGGTGTGCGTCACGCTGCCGCCGTACGAGCCGCCGACCGGGCGGTTCCTCGGGCTCGTGCACTTCCAGCGGATGCTCCGCTACCCGCCGAACGAGCGTCTCGGCACGCTGATCGACCAGCAGACCGAGCCGGTCCGGGTCGACGCGAGCGCCGCCGAGGTCACCCGGATCATGGCGACCTACAACCTGCTGTCCGTCCCCGTGGTCGACGACGCCCACCGACTCGTCGGGGTGGTGACGATCGACGACGTCCTCGACCACGTCCTCCCGGACGACTGGCGAAGTCAGGGCGAGGGGGAACCCTCACCGCTCCCACGCCAACGCCCGCGCAGGACGCCCGTGACGACGGGAAGGAGGACCACCCGTGGTCCGAACGGATGAGAACCGTCAGGAACGCCTCGACTCCCCGAAGGGCATGCGCACGCGCGTGCTCCCGACCCGGCGCCGTGGCCGCGGCGACACGTTCGGCCGCGCCACGGAGGGCATCGCGCGGGCGATGGGGACGCCCTGGTTCCTCGTCGGCCTGACGCTGTTCTGCGTGGTGTGGATGGGGTACAACACCCTCGCGCCGAAGCCGTGGCAGTTCGACTCGGCGGCCATCGGCTTCACCGCCCTGACCCTCGTGCTCTCGCTCCAGGCCTCGTACGCCGCTCCGCTGATCCTGCTCGCGCAGAACCGGCAGGACGACCGCGACCGGGTCCAGTTCGAGCAGGACCGGCAGCGCGCCGAGCGGAACCTCGCGGACACCGAGTACCTCGCACGCGAGGTCGTCGCGCTCCGCCTGGCGATGCGCGACATGGCGTCGAAGGACTTCATCCGCGCCGAGCTGCGCTCCCTGCTCGAGGAGCTCGACCGCCGCGACGCCGACGACGCCGGCTTCGCCGACGAGCCCGGCACGAGCGCGCGTGGCTGAGGGCACGGACGAGCACCGGGGCGCCGGACAGCAAGGCGCCGAGCAGGCCGGTGCCGAGCAGCTGGGCGCAGCGGTCCTCGCTGCGCTCGGCCGCGTCACCGACCCCGAGATCCGACGGCCCGTCACGGAGCTCGACATGATCCGCGGTGTCGACGTGCAGCCGCAGGGCAGGGTGCGGGTCGACCTGCAGCTCACCATCGTCGGGTGCCCGGCCGCCGACACGATCGAGCGCGACGTGCGCGCCGCGGCGGGGTCCGTGGCGGGCGTGACGGCGGTCGACGTGGCCGTCGACGTCATGTCCCCCGCGACCCGGGCCGCGCTCACCGAACGGCTCCGCGCCGGCAGGCCGCGCGGCGTGCAGTTCACCCCGGACTCGTTGACGCGGGTGATCGCGGTGACGAGCGGCAAGGGCGGGGTCGGCAAGTCCACGGTGACGGCGAACCTCGCGGCGGCCCTCGCGGCACGCGGTCAGCGGGTCGGCGTCGTCGACGTGGACGTGCACGGGTTCAGCATCCCCGGCCTGATGGGCCTGACCGACGAGCACGGCGTCGCCCCCCGCCCGACCCGCGTGGACAGCATGATCCTGCCGCCCGTCGCGCACGAGGTGAAGGTCGTCTCCATCGGCATGTTCGTCGACGACGTCTCCACCGCGGTGTCCTGGCGCGGCCCGATGCTGCACCGCACCGTGTCGCAGTTCCTCACCGACGTGTTCTTCGGCGACCTCGACGTGCTCCTCCTCGACCTGCCGCCCGGCACCGGGGACGTGGCGATCTCGGTCGGGCAGCTGCTCCCGCACGCCGAGGTGCTCGTCGTGACCACGCCCCAGGCCGCAGCCGCCGACGTCGCCGAGCGGAGCGGGATCGTGGCGCGGCAGACGGGGCAGCGGGTCATCGGCGTGGTCGAGAACATGGCCGGGCTCGTGCAGCCGGACGGCAGCGTGTTGCACCTCTTCGGCGAGGGCGGCGGCGCCGAGACCGCCGCACGGCTCTCCCGCGGTCAGGACGCCCCCGTCCCGGTGCTCGGCAGCGTGCCGCTCTCCGTGCCGCTCCGCGAGGGCGGCGACCGCGGCGTCCCCGTCGTGCTCGGGGCGCCGGAGGACCCGGCGGCGGTGGCGCTGGCGTCGATCGCGGACCGCGTGACCACGATGGGCCGTGGCCTGTCCGGACGGAAGCTCGGGCTGACGCTGTCCTAGGCTCGTCGGCATGAGCACCGACCACGTCGACGTCGACTGGGACCGCGCCCGCGACACGAACCGGGCGAACTGGGACGACCGCGTGCCGATCCACGAGGGCGCCTACGGGATCGACGCCTTCGCCGACCCCGACCACCGCTCGGACGTCGTCCGCGACGACCTGCCCGCGCTGGCACCCTGGCTGCCCGGCGGCTCGCTGTCCGGCCTCGACGTGTGCCACCTGCAGTGCCACATCGGCACCGACACCGTGTCCCTGGCTCGTGAGGGCGCCCGACTCACCGGCGTGGACTTCTCCGCCGCCGCACTCGCATCGGCCGCCGGACTCGCGGGACGCCTCGGGCTCGACGTCACCTGGGTGGAGTCGGACGTGCTCGACGCCCGCGCCGCCGTGACCGGGGACTTCGACGTCGTCTACACGAGCATCGGGACGATCTGCTGGCTGCCCGACCTCGACCGCTGGGCCGCACAGGTCGCCGCCCTCCTCCGACCCGGCGGGGTGTTCTTCATCCGCGACGGCCACCCGGCGCTGTACGCCCTCGACGAGGACGCCGACGAGCTCGTCACCCGGTACCGGTACTTCCCGGACGGCACCGCCCAGCAGTGGGACGACGCGAGCACCTACGCCGGCGACGGGACGGTCACGAACACCCGCACGTACGAGTGGTCGCACCCGCTGTCCGAGATCGTGAACGCACTGCTCGGCGCCGGGCTGCGCCTCCGCAGGCTCGACGAGGGGCGGACGCTCCCGTGGCGCTTCAGCCGCAGGATGGAAGAGGACGGGAACGGCTCGTGGGTCTGGCCGGCGGCCGACCGCGACCGCCTGCCGACGACCTACACGATCGTCGCCACCCGCGACTGACGACGGACTGGAGGCGCGGTGCCGGCCGGCACCGCGCCTCCCGTCCGTCCACGTCGTGCTGTCCGCGTCGTCGGACGAGGCGTCAGGTCGCCTCGGTGTCGAACGGAGCCGGCTCGCCAGCGGCGAGCGGCACGGTCGGGGCCTTGGCCCGCACCTTCGATGCCGTGACCTGCGCCGTCTGGACGGCGGCGACGCCGCCCGCGGACGGCCCGGAGTCGAGCAGGGCGTCACGGATGATCCGACGCGGGTCGTACTGCCGCGGGTCGAGCTTCTGCCACTCGATCTCGTCGAACTCGGGGCCCATCTCGTCGCGCATCCGCTCCTTCGCGGTGTCGGCGAACCGGCGGACGGCCTTGACGAGATCGGCGAGCTTCTGCGCGTAGGTCGGCAGCCGCTGCGGCCCCAGCACCAGGACGGCGATGATCCCGATCACCAGGAACTTCTCGAAGCCGTCGAACACGGTACGAGCGTAACCCGTCCTCACCGCACGGCACCCGTAGAGTTGTCATCCGAACGGAGTGTGCGTGTCAGAGAAAGAGTCGAACTGGAAGTTCGCCGAGGACATCGTCTCGGAGTCGGAGGCGATCTCCCGTGCTCGTGAGCACTCCCTCGAGCTCGGGGTCGAGGCGATCTCCCCCGCCATCGGTGCGCAGCTCGGCGTCATCGCCGCCGCGTCCCGGGCGACGAGCATCATCGAGATCGGCACCGGGCTCGGCGTGTCCGGGCTGTACCTGCTCGGCGGCGCGCCGGAGGCCACCCTCACCACCATCGACGTCGAGGTGGACCACCAGCAATACGCCCGCGACGCCTACATCGCCGCCGGGACCGCACCGTCGCGGATCCGGCTCATCCCCGGCCGCGCGAACCAGGTGCTGCCCCGCATGAACGAGGCGTCGTACGACGTCGTGCTCGTCGACGCCGACCCGGAGCACGTCATCGAGTACGTCGAGCACGGCCTGCGGCTCGCACGGGTCGGCGGCACCGTGCTCGTCCCGCACGCGCTGTGGCGCGGTCGCGTCGCGGACCCGGTGAAGCGGGACCGGGCGACGACGGACTTCCGGCTGCTCCTGACCGAGGTGTCGACCTCCGGTGCGGTCATCAGCGCGCTGTCGCCCGCCGGCGACGGGCTGCTGCAGATGACGAAGGTCTCCGCGTAGTTCAGAGGTACCGGCGGACCTCGTCGGCGAAGCGCGGGACCCCGGCGCGGTGCAGGGTGCCGAGGATGTCCTCGACCCGCTGCGGAGGATCGACGTAGTCCTCGCTGAGTTCCCGGAGGACACGCAGCACGACGCCCGGGTAGAGGTCGAGCTGGTCGAGCAGGAAGTCGTCGGGATGGACCACCTCGACGTCGAACGGTTCGAGAGCGGTCGACGGGAAGTCGCGGAGGTTGAAGGTGACCAGCGCGTCCGCTCCACCGCGGACTGCCGCCGCGAGCACGTGCCGGTCCTTCTCGTCGCAGGTCAGCCCGTCGATCAGGCCCTCATGGCCGGTCACGAGTGCATCGGGGAAGTAGACGCGCATCGTGTCGAGGCGTCGGTCGATCCCGTCGGCCGGGATCCCGGCGGCGACGGCGTTGCGACGCACCACGGTCAGGACCACGTCGGACCAGAGCGGTCGGAACGCACCCTCGTCAGCGAGCCGGAGCAGGAGGTCGGACAGGGTGAAACCGTAGATCGTGCACGCGTCGAGGAAGACCGGGAACGCCATGGTCAGCCGACGGTCGCCCCGTCGCGGTCGGGACCGAGCGCCTGTCCGGCACGTGCCACGTCGCGGAGCGCGGCACGCCTCCGCACACGGAACTGCTCCTGGAACTCGACGAGGTCACGGAGGAGGACCCGGCGGTGCCGGCCCCGCCTCTCGAACGGGATCGTCCCGTCCTCGAGGTACCTGACCAGGGTCGGACGGGACACCCCGAGGAAGTCCGCCGCGCCCTGCGTCGTCATCTGCGTGTCGTTGCGGGCGACCGTCACGCTGCTCCCCTGGGCGAGTGCGTCCGCGACCTGTTCGAGCACCTCGAAGATCTCGATCGGAAGGGTCCGCACACGCCCGTCCGGAGCGCGCAGTTCCGCTACCTGATGGTTACCACCCGTGTGCTCCATCTCCCTGAGCATCTGGGCCAGCCCGGCGATGTCGTCACGGTCGTCTGCCGGGAAGTACGTACGCGAGGACGGACGGTCTGTGGCGGTCGACATGCCTCCATGCTAAACGAAAGAACCGAAAGGAGGCCGCATCACCGCAGGCGCCGCAGGTACCGTTGCGGGGATCGGGGCGCGCGGCAGCGCCGTGCACGATCGCGCTGCACGCGGCCGTGCCGCGCCGTGCGCGACCGTGCTGCACGTGACCGTGCTGCACGCGACCGTGCTGCACGCGACCGTGCTGCACGCGGCAGGGCCCGGAGCGTACGCGCTCCGGGCCCTGCCGTTGGTGCTTCGACGTACTAGGCCGAGACGACCTCTGCCAGTGCGTCGTGGAGTTCCTTGGCCTCGGCGTCGTTGACCG